>Ga0209794_1000595_pt1 | contig 47037 bp, 42 predicted proteins | sample EBPBio232013_DNA_FD_185869 | JGI IMG/M metagenome (GOLD analysis project Ga0209794, IMG submission 185869) | Wastewater treatment Type I Accumulibacter community from EBPR Bioreactor in Madison, WI, USA - Reactor 1_5/23/2013_ DNA (SPAdes)... | ecosystem: Engineered > Bioreactor > EBPR >... | reverse complement strand
TACCTCCGGGCCACCGGCCGCGAGTTGCCTGAAACCTTATTGACGCTGCACTGATCGGCGTCGCCTCAGGCCGCTTCGGTCTTCAGCACGCCGCGGCGCACCTGGTCGCGCTCCATCGATTCGAACAGCGCCTTGAAGTTGCCTTCGCCGAAGCCCTGGTCGGCGCGGCGCTCGATGAACTCGAAGAACACCGGGCCCAGGAGCGTCTGGCTGAAGATCTGCAGCAGCAGCCGCTTCTCGCCGCCGGCGGTGGATCCGTCGACCAGGATGCCGCGCGTCTTGAGTTCGTCCACCGGCAGGCCGTGGCCGGGCAGGCGTTCGTCGAGCATCTCGTAGTAGACGTCGTTGGGCGCCGTCATCAGCGGGATGCCGGCGAGCTGCAGCGCGTCGACGCTGGCCTGCAGGTCGGCGGTCGACAGCGCGATGTGCTGGATGCCTTCGCCGTTGAACTGCATCAGGAACTCTTCGATCTGGCCCGCGCCCTTGCCCGATTCCTCGTTCAGCGGAATGCGGATCAGCCCGTCGGGCGCCGTCATCGCGCGGCTGGTGAGGCCGGTGTACTCGCCCTTGATGTCGAAGTAGCGGATCTCGCGGAAGTTGAACAGCCGCTCGTAGAAGCTGCCCCAGTACGCCATACGCCCGCGATAGACGTTATGCGTCAGGTGGTCGATGGTCTGCAGGCCGTGGCCGCGCGGGTGGCGCTCGGCGCCGGGCACCCACTCGAAGTCGATGTCGTAGATGCTCTTGCCGTCTTCGAAGCGGTCGATCAGGTACAGCGGCGCGCCGCCGATGCCCTTGACGGCCGGAAGCCGCAGCTCCATCGGGCCGGTGGGCACGTCCACCGGCTGCGCGCCGCGCTCCAGCGCCAGCGCGTAGGCCTTGTGCGAATCGCGCACGCGAAACGCCAGCGCGCAGGCGCTGGGGCCGTGCTCGGCGGCGAAGTAGCCGGCCAGGCTCTTGGGCTCGCGGTTGACGATGAAGTTGATGTCGCCCTGGCGGAACAGCAGCACGTCCTTGCTGCGGTGGCGGGCCACCTGGCGAAAGCCCATCATCTCGAACAGCGGCTCCAGCACGCCGGGCGTGGGCGATGCGAACTCCACGAACTCGAAGCCCATCAGGCCCAGCGGGTTGTCGAACAGGTCGGCCATGGTCTTGCTCCGTGCAGCGTTGCGTTGGGGCGTGACTGTAGGCAAGCCGCTTCGCAATGTGCGCGCATGGGGCATCCGGGCTTGACCGGGGTCATGCAAGAATTTCGCGCCGAACAAGGGCTTCGCGAGACGAACATGACACCGATCACGCTGGACGCCGTGGACCGCCGCATCCTCGCCCACCTGCAGGCCAACGCCCGCGCCACCACGCTGGAGCTGGCGCAGGCCGCCGGGCTGTCGCCGGCGCAGTGCAACCGCCGCCACCGGCGGCTGGAGGAACTGGGCCTGATCGGCGGCTACGAGGCGCGGCTGGCGGCGCCCGCGCTGGGCCTGCACGTGGTGGCCTTCGTCAACGTGGTGATGGAGCGCGGCCACATCCGCGAGCTGTCGAAGTTCAAGGCGCTGGTCGGCGACCTCGCGCAGATCCAGGAGTGCTACGCCGTCACCGGCGATTCCGACTACGTGATGAAGGTGGTGGCGCGCGATCTCAAGTCGTTGTCGAACTTTCTGATGGACACCTTGATGCGCACGCCCGGCGTGCAGGCGGTGCGCTCCACCGTCTGCCTGGACGAGATCAAGTGCACCGCGGCGCTGCCGGTGGATTGAGCGCCACGCGGCGGCAGCAGCAGCGGCCGCGGTCGCCACCATCGACAACGTCAATCACCCGATTGGGGTGATAACTATTTGCAGCCGCGCCGAAATCTTGCTCGAATGCGGCGATGGCTGGCTCTTCGACCGTTGATTCGTCTCGGGGCTTTCAGGCGCCGACCCCGCCGACACCGCCGTCGCGCCGCGGCGTGCGCGCCGCGCAGGCCTTGCTGGAGGCCGCCGACATCCGGCTCGACGGCCAGCGCCCGTGGGACATGCGGCTGCTGCGCCCCGGCGTGCTGGAGCGCGCGGTGCAGCAGGGCACGCTGGGCCTCGGCGAGTCGTACATGGACGGCTGGTGGGATTGCGAGCGACTCGACGAGCTGTTCGACCGCCTGCTGCGCGCCGACCTCGGCAGCCGGCTGCAGCCCGTGGCCGCGGTGCTGTACCAGTTGCGCGCGCGCTGGCTGAACCTGCAGACCGAGGCCCGCGCCTGGCAGGTGGGGCGCATCCACTACGACCTGGGCAACGACTTCTACGCGGCCATGCTGGACCGCCGCATGACCTACACCTGCGCCTTCTGGGACGGCGCGGCCACGCTCGACGCGGCGCAGGAGCGCAAGCTCGACCTCGTGTGCCGCAAGCTGCAGCTCGAGCCCGGCATGCGCGTGCTGGACATCGGCTGCGGCTGGGGCAGCTTCATGCAGTTCGCGGCGGAGCGCTACGGCGTGCACTGCGTCGGCGTGACGATCTCGGCCGAGCAGGCCGCGCTGGGCGCCGAGCGCTGCGCCGGGCTGCCGGTGGAGTTCCGCCTGGCCGACTACCGGTCGCTCGACGAGCGCTTCGACCGCGTGGCGAGCCTGGGCATGTTCGAGCATGTCGGCCAGAAGAACCACGCCATCTACATGGACGTGATCAAGCGCTGCCTGGCGCCCGACGGGCTGGCGCTGCTGCACACCATCGGCCGCAACGAGCACGGCCACGGCACCGACCCGTGGATCCACCGCTACATCTTCCCCAACGGCGAGTTGCCCACCATCGCGCAGATCGGCCGCGCCTGCGAGCGCCGCTTCGTCGTCGAAGACCTGCACAACTTCGGCGCCGACTACGACCGCACGCTGCTCAGCTGGCACGCCAACGTGCAGGCTGCGTGGCCGCGCTTTGCCGAGCGGCTGGGCAGCCGCTTCCAGCGCATGTGGCGCTACTACCTGCTGAGCTGCGCCGGCGCCTTTCGCGCGCGCGACATCCAGCTCTGGCAATGGGTGCTGTCGCCGCCGGGGCGGCGCGGCGTCTACGCGCGGGTGTCCAGCTGATGGTCTGACGCGATGATGGGCTGATCGTCTGATCGTCTGATCGTCTGATCAGGGGTCAGCGAATGCCGACCCGGTGTTCGAGCATCGTCACCATCGCCACCAGCGCCGGGCCGACCTCGTTCTGCAGGCGGTCCTTGCGCATCCGATGGTCGGCCGTCGCGCAGTTGAAGGCGATGGGCTCCTCGTACGACACCACGCGCATCGGCACCGACACGGCGCTGTAGCCCTGGCGCGTCTCGCCCAACGAAAGACAAAAGCCGCTGGCCACCAAGCTCTTGCGGGCTTGCGCGAGCTTCGCCTTGGTGCGCGCGAACGCCTCCGGCTCGGCGATGGCGGCCCGGTTCAGCAGCGCCGTGCGGCGGCGCTCGTCCAGGCTCCAGATCAAGGCACGGCCGATGGCACTGCTCAGCAGGCTGCGCGGCGCGCCGATGTCCGGCCGCGTGGTGCTGGTCTCGTCGAAGTGCACCGACTCCAGGTACACGACCGAGGTGCGGTGCAGCGTGCCCATGTTCACGTTGACCTTCAGCCGCGCGGCCAGCGCATGCATCTCCGGCCGCGCGATGTGGCGCAAGGCCATGCTGGTGAGCAAGGGGTAGCCCAGCGAAACGACGCCCCAGCCGAGCCGGTACTTGCCGATGGGACTCAGCCGATAGAGATAGCCGAGTTCTTCCAGCGTGAACGCCAGGCGCGAGACGGTCGACCGCGGCAAGCCGCTGAGCCGCACCAGATCGCTGTTGCCGAGCAAGGAGCGCTCGGGCGTGAAGCAGCGCAGGATGTCGAAAGCCCTGGCGATCGCGATGCCGAAGTTGCGCGTGGGGTCGACGGAAGCATCTTCGGGCGCCGCCGGCGTCGCGCGGGGGGACGATGACTTCGGCATGGCTGGCGATTGTGCTGCGATCGTGGGGCGATCGTGCGGCCACGGCGCGGCCAAACCCTCCCGCAGAGTGGGACACATCGGTCACAAGCGGCGCGCCGCTTCCTAGCATTCCCGAATCGCCGAACCTTCATCGGCGGGAGACGGGAATGATCAGAGACAAGCAGCGGCTGGACCAGCTTCTCGCCACGACCCGGCAGTTCGTGCGCGAGCTCGCGATGCCCAACGAAGCGCGCGTCGAACGCGAGGACCGCATTCCCGACGAGATCGTGCAGACCATGCGCGAGCTTGGCCTGTTCGGCTGGTCGATCCCCGAAGCCTACGGCGGCAGCGGCCTGACGACCGAGGAGCTGGCCTTGGCCAACATGGAGATCTCGCAATGCTCGGTGGCGTACCGCGTGCGCATCGGCATCAACACGGGCGTCGGTTCCGAGTCGCTGGTGCAGGACGGCACGCCCGAGCAGAAGCAGCGCTACCTGCCCCGGCTGGCGTCGGGCGAGTTCACCGGCGCGCTGGCGCTGACCGAGCCCGAAGCGGGCTCCGACGCGACCGCGCTGCAGACCGTGGCGCGGCGCGACGCGTCCGGCGGCTACGTGATCAACGGCCACAAGCGCTACATCACGCTGGCGCCGATTGCCGACCTGATCACCGTGTTCGCGCGCAGCGAAGAAGGCGGCCGCCCGGCCGATTCGATCAGCGCCTTCCTGATCGAGCGCGGCGCCGCCGGCATGACCTGTTCCGCGCCGACGCCGAAGATGGGCCAGGAAGGCGGGCCGATCGGCGAGGTGCATCTGCGCGATGTTCGCGCCGCGGCCGACGCCATCATCGGTGGCGTGCCCGGCAAGGGCTTCCGCACCGTGATGAAGACGCTGAACAAGCAGCGCATCAACCTGGCCGCGCTCGCCATCGGCCCGGCGATCCGCATGCTCGATGAAGCCGTGGCCTACGCCAACCGGCGCCGCCAGTTCGGCAAGCCCATCGGCGGCTTCCAGCTCGTGCAGGCCATGCTGGCCGATTGCAAGGTCGAGATCGAGGCCGCCAAGGCGCTGGTGCTGGAGACCGCGCGCAAGCGCGACCGCGGCGAAGACGTGACGATGGACGTCTCGATGTGCAAGCTGTACGCCACCGAGATGTGCGGCCGCGTGGCCGACCGCGTCGTGCAGATCTTCGGCGGCCAGGGCTACGTGAAGGAGAGCGGCATCGAACGCTTTTATCGCGACGTGCGCGCCTTCCGCATCTACGAAGGCACCAGCCAGATCCACCAGATCACCATCGGCAAGCGGTTGCTGAGCGATGCCGTGGCCCGCAGCTTGGAGACCACGCAATGAACGCCCGCAACCGAATTGCGATTCCGCTCCTGGCCCTCGCCCTGGCTTCGGCGCCCAGCCTGTCACGGGCACAGGACGCGTTCCCGTCGAAGCCGATCCAGGTGATCAATCCCTACGCGCCCGGCGGCATCGTGGACATCCTGACCCGGGCCTTGACCGACCGCATGAGCAAAAGCATGGGCGTGCCCTTCGTCGTCGAGTCGAAGTCCGGCGGCGGCGGCAACATCGGCACCGACTTCGTCGCGCAGTCGCGGCCGGACGGCTACACGTGGCTGATCGCGACGACCAGCAATGCGGCCAACATGGCGCTGATGCCGAACATCCGCACCGACCTGATGAAGGCCTTCGTCCCGGTCGCGCAGTTCGCGGTGTCGCCCAACTATTTCGTCGTGCCGGCCTCGCTGCCGGTGGCCAGCGTGAAGGAGTATGTCGCCCTGGCGAAGTCCAAGCCCGGCGGCTTGAGCTACGGCAGCAGCGGCATCGGCTCCACGCCCCACCTGGGGTTCGAGCTGTTCAAGCATGTCGCGGGCATCGACGTGGTCGCCATTCCCTACAAGGGCGCGCCGCCGATCATTCCCGATCTCGTCGCGGGCCAGTTGTCGGCCACCTACATGCCCTCGTCGCTGGCCATTGCGCAGGGCAAGTCGAACCGCGTCAAGGTGCTGGCGGTGGTGGGCGATGCCCGCACGAAGGAGTTTCCCGACGTGCCGACGATGGCGGAGGCCGGCTATCCCAAGGCGGTGGTGGCGCCGTGGTTTGCCGTGCTGGTGCCGGCAGCGACGCCGGCGGCCGTGGTCTCGCGCATCGAGGGCGAGGTCAAGGCGGCGCTCGGCTCGCCGGAGGTCATCGCCGCGCTGGAAGCGGCCGGCGCCTCGCCGCGATTCAAGGGCCGCGCCGATGCCACGAAGATGATCGGCGACGAGGTGCTCGCGTGGCGCGCCCTGGTGAAAGCGACCGGCCTGAAGGCCGAGTGAAGCCGACCGGCCTGAAGGCCGAGTGAAGCCGACCGGCCGCCGCAACCCACTTGAACATCCATGAACGACCCAAGCCTTTCTCGCACCGGCCCGCTGGCGGGCGTGCGCATCCTGGACATGGCCACGGTGGTTGCGGCGCCGATGGCGGCGACGCTGTGCGCCGACCTCGGTGCCGATGTCGTCAAGCTCGAACTGCCGGACGGCAGCGACTCGCTGCGTTCGCTGGCGCCCGTCAAGGACGAGCATTCGTTGCACTGGAAGGTCACCAACCGCGGCAAGCGCGGCATTTCGCTCGATGTCCGCAAGCCCGAGGGCCGCGACTTGCTGCTGCGCCTGCTGCCGCAGTTCGACGTGCTGGTGGAGAACTTTCGCGTCGGCACGATGGACCGCTGGGGGCTGGACATCGAGGCGCTGCAGCGCGCCAACCCGCGGCTGATGGTGCTGCGCCTGACGGGGTTCGGACAGACCGGCCCCTATGCCGCCCGCCCCGGCTTTGCGCGCATCTTCGAGGCCATGAGCGGCCTGGCCCACCTCACGGGAGAAGCCGACCGGCCGCCGCAGCACATGAACTTCCCGCTCGGCGATGCCGTGGCCGCGGTGTTCGGCGCCTTCTCGATCGCCGCCGCCATGGTCGAACGGCGCAGCCTTCCCGACGCGCCCGGCCAGGAGATCGACCTCTCGGCCACCGAAGCGCTGCTGCGGCTGCTGGAGACGCTGCCCGTCGAGTGGGAGCAACTGGCCGTCGCGCGCGGGCGCGCCGGTTCGCGGGCCACCTACACGGCGCCGTCCAACCTGTACCGCAGCGCCGACGACGCGTGGGTGACGGTGGTCGGCTCGTCGGCCGCCATCTTCAGGCGCTTGTGCGAGGCGATGGGCCGCCCCGAACTGGCCGACGAGCCGCGCTTCGCGACCAACCCCTTGCGCTTGCAGCATGTGGACGAACTCGACGGCCTGATCGAGGCCTGGTGCCGCTCGCTGAGCTTCGACGCTTTGTCGGCCACGCTGCAACGCTTCGAGGTGCCCTTCAGCAAGGTGAACAGCATCGAGGACGTGCTGAAGGAACCGCAGTTCCAGGCACGCCAGGCGATCGTGCGCATGCCCGATCCCGACCTGGGCGCCCTGCCCGCGCCCTGCGCCGTGCCGCGGTTTTCGGGCCACCCCTCGGTCGTGCCGCGCAGCGGGCCCGGCGTGGGCGAGCACAACGCCGAGGTCTTCGGCCCCTTGGGACTGAGCCCCGCCGAGCTGGCCCGGCTGCGCGAAGCACGGGTCATCTGACGCCGGTCGGTGCTTCAGCGCCGAGAGCCGACGCCTTCGACGTCGGCAAGACAGGCTAACGCTCGACCCGAACGGCTGGTTTGGCGCGCCTGGGCGACAGCCGCGGCGCCGGCAGCGACAGCGAAGGCAGCTTGCGGCGCGAGGCGAGCACGGCCTCGATGTCGTCGGCCGCGCTGTCGATCAGCAGCAGGCTGGCGCGCTCGGCCTTGGCGGCGTTGCGCGCGATCACCGCATCCAGCACCGCGCGGTGCAGCGGCAGGCTGGTGGCCGGGCCGTCGGGGCGCGAGGTGCTGATCTCGAAGCTGGTGCGCAGCAGCGCGCCCAGCGCCTTGCTCATCTGCACCACCATGCGGTTGTGGCAGGCGCGCAGCAGGCCCTGGTGGAAGGCGAGGTCGTGGCGCACGTAGTCGCCGCCGTGGTCGATGGCGTCCTTCATGCCGGCGTAGGCGGCCTCGATCTGCGCGATGTCGGCGGCGCTGGCGCGCTCGGCGGCCAGGCGCACGGCGGCGGGCTCGACGACGCGGCGCAGCTCCTGCAGGTCGCGCAGGAAGTCGCGCGTCAGCCCGGCCTTGGCCTGCCAGGCCACCACCTCGGGGTCGAACCAGTTCCACTGCTCCGACGCCAGCACGCGCGTGCCCAGCTTGGGCCCGGTGACCAGCATGCCCTTGGCAACCAGCGACTTGACGGCCTCGCGCACCACGGTGCGGCTGACGCCCAGTTCCTCGCACAGCAGCGGCTCGGGCGGGATCGCGGTGCCCGGCGGATAACGCCCGCTGACGACGGCCTCGCCCAACTGGTCGAGCGTATGGCCGTGGACGTTCTTGACCGCGGCCATCAAGCACGCACGAACAGCGTGACCAGCGGATCGGGGCCGACTTGCCGGCTCCAGTGGCCGTGCACCTGGGGGTCGAACGCGGCGCCCGGCGGCAGCCGGTCGTCGGAGAAGAAATGCTCGCCCGGCTTGAAGACGCGCGAGCTGCCGTCCTGCAGGCCGATCTCCATCTGCCCGCCGAGGATGAACACCCATTGCGGCGTTTCGGTGCAGTGGAATTGGCTGCGAAAGCCCACCGGGCTGTGGCGCAACTGGTAGCCGCCGCTGGGCTGCAGCGGCGACAGCAGCGCCTGCGGCTTGCCTTCGCTCAGCGCGATGGCTTCGTCGCGCCAGCGCGCGCGGCCGTCGGCGTCGGTGAAGAGGATGGTCTTGGTGAAGGTGCTCATGGTGCGCCGGGCCGCCAGGTGGTGCGCAGCCAGCGTTCGGCTTCGGCGGCCAGCTGTTGCGGGGGTTGGTCGATGCCAAGGCTCAGCGCCGGCTCGTCGGCGGCCGGCGGCTCCAGCGTGTCGAGCTGGCTTTGCAGCAGCGAGGCCGGCATGTAGTGCCCGCGCCGCGCGGCCAGCCGAGCGCGCAGCAGCGGCTCGGGGCCTTGCAGGTGGATGAAGCGCAGGTCTGGCGCGGCGGCGCGCAGCTGGTCGCGGTAGCGGCGCTTGAGCGCGCTGCAGCTCACCACCACGCCCAGCTCGCGGCTGGTGGCGTTGGCCAGCTGGCCGGCCACCTCCTGCAGCCAGCCGTGGCGGTCGGCATCGGTCAGCGGCACGCCAGCGGCCATGCGGGCCACGTTGTCGGGCGGATGCAGCTCGTCGCCTTCGACGTAGTGGACGTCGAGCAGCGCCGCCAGCAGCCGGCCCACGGTGCTCTTGCCGCAACCGCTGACGCCCATCACCACCACGCGCGGGGCCGCCATCGCCGCCTACAGGCGCTGGCCGCCCGCCGCGTCGAAGACATGGGCCTTGGCGCCGTCCAGCTGCAACTGCACGGTGTCGTCGGGCCGCGCCGCGGTGCGGCCATGCATCACCACCACCAGGCGCTGGCCGCCCACGTCCACCAGCAGCTCGGTCTCGGCGCCGGTGGGTTCCACCACCACCACCTTGGCGGGGATGCCGCCCTCCGCGGCCAGGCGCAGGTCGGTCGGGCGGATGCCGTAGTGCAGCTCGCGGCCCGCGCCGACGGCCACGCCCGGCGGCAGCGGCCAGCTCGCGCCCAGCGCCTGCAGCGTGCCGCCCTGGGCCGTGCCCTTGAAGACGTTCATCGCCGGGCTGCCGATGAACTGCGCGACGAACAGGTTGCCCGGGCGGTCGAACAGTTCCAGCGGCGTGCCGATCTGCTCGACGATGCCGTCGTGCATCACCACAATGCGGTCGGCCATGGTCATGGCCTCGATCTGGTCGTGCGTGACGTAGACCGTGGTCGTCTTCAGCCGCTGGTGCAGCGCCTTGATCTCGGCGCGCATCGCCACGCGCAGCTTGGCGTCGAGGTTGGACAGCGGCTCGTCGAACAAAAACACCTTGGGGTCGCGCACGATGGCGCGGCCCATCGCCACGCGCTGGCGCTGGCCGCCCGAGAGTTCGCGCGGATAACGGTCCAGCAGCGCGTCCAGGTTGAGGATGCGCGCCGCGCCGGCCACGCGCTCGGCGGTGGTGGCGGCGTCGGCCTTGCGCAGCCGCAAGGAGAAGCCCATGTTCTCGCGCACCGTCATGTGCGGGTACAGCGCGTAGCTCTGGAAGACCATCGCGATGTCGCGGTCCTTGCTCTCCAGCTCGTTGACCACGGTGCCGTCGATCAGGATCTGCCCGCCGCTGATCTCTTCCAGCCCGGCCAGCATGCGCAGCAGCGTGCTCTTGCCGCAGCCCGAGGGACCGACCAGCACGACGAACTCGCCGTCGTTGATGGTGAACTCGATGCCGTGGATGACCTTGACGCGGCCGTAGGCCTTCTGGATGTTCTGGAACGAGACGGATGCCATCGCGACGGCCCTTGTTAACTCTTGACCGCACCGGCCGTGAGGCCCGAGACCATGTAGCGCTTGAAGGCGTAGTAGATCGCCGCCGGCGGCAGCGCGTAGATCAAGCCGGTGGCCATCAGCAGTTCCCACGGCGAATCGTCGGCGGCCAGGAAGTGACCCAGCGCCACCGCCAGCGTGACGTCGGTGTCGTTGCTCAGCAGCAGGAAGGCGTAGAGGTACTCGTTCCACGCCAGCAGCAGCGAATACGTGCCCACCGCCACCAGCGAAGGCACCATCAGCGGCAGGTAGACCAGGCGGAACAACTGCAGCGGCCCGGCGCCGTCCATGCGCGCCGCTTCGTCCAGTTCCCACGGCAGCTTGTCGCTGGCCTGCTTGAGCACCCAGATGCAGTACGGCGAGGCGATGGTCACCATCGCCAGGATCAGCGACCACTGGTTGTTCAGCAGCCCGTAGATGCTCATCGTCTTGTACATCGGCACCGCCAGGAAGGCGGCCGGGATGAAGTAGGTGAACAGCGCGATGTTCATCACCGTGCGCCCGCCGCGCACCTTCAGCCGGCTGATGGCAAACGCCGCGGTGGTGGCGACGAACAGCGTGATGGCGCCCACCGCCAGCGCGATGACCAGCGAGTTGAACATCTGCAGCCAGAAGTGGTTCAGGTAGAAGTGCTTCTGCTGGAAGACGATCTCGAAGTTCTGCAGCGTCGGGTGCTTGGGCCACAGCCGGCCCGAGGTGGCCGAGTCGCGCTCGCTGATGGCGAAGAGGAACAGGTGGTACACCGGCACCAGCGTCCACAGCAGCACCGGGATGCCGATCAGCAGCAGCCGGGCTTCGTTGCCGACCTTCTTCCACGAGGCGCTCATTTGCCCAGCCGCCGCATCATGAAGAACACCAGCGGCAGCACCAGCGGCAGCGCGACGACGATGGAGGCCATCGCCAGGTCCACCTGGTCCAGCCGCAGGTAGCGGATGCCCAGGGTCGCCAGCACGTGCGTGAGGTCGGCCGGCCCGCCGCCGGTGAGCAGGTAGACGCTGTTGAAGTCGCCCAGCGTCCAGATCATCGAGAGGATGGTGGAGGTGAGGTACAGCGACTTCATCGCCGGCCAGGTGATGAAGCGGAACTTCTGCCAGCGCGTGGCGCCGTCGACGCTGGCGGCCTCGTACTGCTCGGCCGGAATGGCCAGCCGGCCGGCCACCAGGATCAGCGTCCAGAACGGCAGGCTCTTCCAGACGTGCATCAGCATCGAGAAGCTCAGGCCCAGCAGCGGGTCGTTCAACCAGTTGGGGCCGTCGAGCCCGGTCAGCCTGAAGTAGGTGCTGTTGATCACGCCCCACTCGGGGTTGAGCATGAAGCGCACCGACAGGATGGTGGGGATGCTGGGCACCGCCCAGGGCAGGATGAACAGCGCGGCCACCACGCTGATCCACCAGCGCTTGACGACGAAGAAGCCCGACAGCGCCAGCGCCACCATCATCTTCAGGTTGATGGCGACGACGATGAACACCAGCGTGTTGATCGCCGTGCGGAAGAAGATCGGGTCGTCGAACAGCTTGACGTAACTGGCCGGGTGGCGCGCCAGCCACAGGCCGTAGCCGACCGGGAACACCACGAAGACGGCGAACACCAGCAGGTAGGGCAGCACCAGCGCGCGGCCCCAGAACGTCCAGGGGCTGAGCGGCTTGGGCGCCGCCGCGCCCAGCACCGTGGTCGTCATCGGGCCGTCCGCGACGTGATGGCCAAAGGCCTCAGTTGCCGGCCACCGTCTTGATGCGGGCGATCAGCTCGTCGACGGCCTTGTCGGTCGGCACCTTCTCGTTGACGATGCGGTTCATCGCCTTGGCCCAGACGTTCTCGTTGTTGAGCACCGTGAACTTGTAGTTCTTGGTGAACTCGAACGGCACCGTGCCGGCCATGAACTGGTTGTAGACCGCCAGCCGGTGCGCGTCGGCCTTCCAGAACGGCGATTGCTGCGAAGCCTTCATGACCGGGAACCAGCGCCCCAGCGAGCCTTCGACATAAGGCTGCAGATTGGCTTCGTCGAGGATGAAGGCGACGAACTTCTTCGCCCCCGCCTTGTTCTTCGCATCCTTGAAGATGACGCCGGTCTTGATCGCGGCGCGGTACACCATCTTGCCGCCGTCGGGCTTGGCCGGGAAGCCGGCGGTGGCGATCAGCTCGGTGTAGTTCTTCTTCGCGGTGGCGCGCTGCGCGTCGGTCAACGTCGCGTTGTTGGCGTCGTCCAGCCACTTGGCGGCGATCGAGATCGTCGCGTTGTGCGTCAGCACCGTGGTCTTGTTGTGGAAGGCGACGTTGTTGTCCGGGTCCTTCCAGCTCGTCGACGACGGCGGCGTGCAGCCCTTGGTGTAGGGCGCCGTGTAGTCGTTGAGCGCGTTGATCAGCCCCTGGCGAACGCTGGGGTCGTCGACCAGCAGCTTGCCCGAATCGTTGACCAGCTTGACGTTGTAGGCGTCCATGAAGGTCAGGAACGAGAAGAACGAGTCGCTGGAGTCCACGCCCATCGGCTGGCCGATGCCGAAGCCGCGGTTGCCGGTCTTCTGGCGGTAGGCCGGCTGCACCTTGTCGCACCAGAAGCTCCAGTATTCCTTCCAGGTCTTGGGGATGTCGGCTTCCTTGAACCCGGCGTCGGCGAGCATGTCCTTCCAGTACTGGATGTGCATGGTCTGCTGCTTGATCGGGAAGGCGTAGTAGGCCCGGCTCTGCGTCGCGTTGTTGTAGAGGAAGGTGGTCGACAGCGCCACCGGCTCGAACCTGGCGCGCAGCGGGTCGATGACGCTGGAGATGTCTTCCAGCTTGCCGTCGTAGGCCCATTTGGCGGTGACCTGGAAGTCGTAGACGTCAGAGAACGCGACGTCGGGCGGGTTGCCGGAATCGAGCGCCGACACCGTCTTCGGAATCGTGTCCTGCACCGGGTATTGCGACAACTCGACCTTGATGCCCTTGTTCTTGGCCTCGAACTTCTTGATGGCTTCGAACAGCGCGTCGTCCTCGGCCTTGTAGAAGCCCTTGACCCACCAGACGGTGAGCTTTTCCTGCGCCTGCGCGGCGCCGCCGGCCAGCAGGCCGGCCGCGGCCAGCGCCAGGACGATCGAGGTCTTGAGTCTCATCGAGCGTGTCTCCTTGCGGTGCATGAAAGGGGCAGCGGTCTTGGCGCCGCCGCTGTTGTCGTCATATCGTATGACCATTGATTTCAGGGCCGGCCGGGACTTTCCCGTACCCTCGACGACCAGCCAGGGGTCGTCCGGCCGCATCGCCCGCTCCCGCGGCGGCGGCGCCTGCAAGGTGGAAAGCGCGTCAGGCGAGCGCTTCGCGTCCCTTGATGCCCAGCTCGTCCAGCGCCTCGCCCACGGCCGCCACCGCGCCCGAAATCCCGCGGGGACCGAGTTGCCCCATGCAGCCGACGCGGAAGGTCTCGCGGGTGGTGAGCTTGCCCGGGTACAGGATGTAGCCTCGCGCCTTCACCGCGTTGTAGAAGGCCTTGAAGTCATAGCGGCGGTCTTCGGGCGCGAGGAAGGTCACGATGATCGGCGCCTGTATCGGCGCCGGCAGGAATGGCCGCAGCCCGATCGCGGCCATGCCCGCCACGAGTTGGGCGCAGTTCTTCGCGTACGCGGCGCCGCGTGCGGCCAGGCCACCCTCTTCGAGATATTGCGTCAGCGCGGCGTCCAGCGCGGCGACGACATGCGTCGGCGGCGTGAAGCGCCACTGGGTGGTGCGGTTCATGTAGGTCCACTGGTCGTACAGGTCGAGCGCGACCGACGGACTGTTGCCTTCGGATCGCGACAGGACACCACGCTCGACCAGCACGAAGCCCATGCCGGGCACGCCCTCCAGGCACTTGCCCGATGCGGCGATCAGCGCATCGAAGGCGGTCGTGCGGGCATCGATCTCGAGGGCGCCGAAGGAACTCATGGCGTCGACGATCAGGCCCTTGCCGCGGGCCCGCGCCACATCGGCGATGGCCTGCAGCGGGTTGAGGATGCCGGTGCTGGTCTCGCAATGGACCAGCGCGACATGCGTGATCGAAGGATCGGCGGCGAGGGCGCGGTCCACCGCTGCCGCCAGCACGGGAGCGTCTTCGGCGAACTCGATCGTGGTCAGGCGGCGGCCGAGCACCTTGCAGATGCGGGCGATTCGCTGGCAGTACGCGCCGTTGAGGGGAACGAGCACGTGCCCGTCCCTGGGCACGATCGTGCCGATGGCGGCTTCCACCGCGAAGGTGCCGCTGCCCTGCAGGGGCACGCATTCGTGCGTCGCGCTGCCGTTCACGATGGCCAGCAGCCTGCCACGCAATCGCTCGGTGATCTGGTTGAAGTCGGCGTCCCAGCTGCCCCAGTCGCGCAGCATGCTGTGCCTGGTGCGCGCCGACGTGCTCAGCGGCCCGGGCGTCAGGAGATACGGCGAATGCTCCATCGCTCACTCGCCCTTGATTCGGTTCGCCTTGACCACCTGGCCCCAGCGCTGCATCTCGGATGCCATGAATTGCCGGAACGGCTCGCCCGGCAGGTAGGTCAACTCGACGCCGTCTGCCGACAGCGAGGCAGCGACGGCCGGCGACTTCAACGCGGCGTCGATGGCCCGCTGCAGTTTCGCGACGACGGCCGCCGGCGTGCCTGCCGGGGCCACGATGCCGGCCCAGGAGTTCGTCTCGAAGCCTGCCAGCCCGCTTTCGGCCAGCGTCGGCACGTCTGGCAACGCCGTGGAGCGGCGCGAAGACGAGACGGCCAGCGGCAGCAGCCGCCCCGAACGCACGTTGCCCAGCAGGCCGGGCAGCGGGTCGATCATCAACGAGATCTCGCCACCCATGGCCGCGATCGAGGCTGCGCTGCCGCCCTTGTAGGCCACGTGGTTCATGGTGGTCCCGATCCGGGCGGCCAGCAATTCGCCGGTCAGGTGGCCCGCCGACCCGACGCCGGCCGACCCGAAGAAGACCTTGCCCGGATTCGCCTTGAGGTACGCCAGCGACGCAGCGGCGGTCTTGGCCGGAAAGTCGGCACTGGCCATCACCAGCAGCGGGTACTGCGCGACGAGCGCCACCGGCTCGAAGCTGCCCAGCGGGGTGAACCCCAGGCTCTGGTACATGGCCGGGCCGATGGCGTGGCTGCTGACGGTGGCCATGTAGAGGGTGTAGCCGTCAGGCGGGCTCTTCGCCACGGCGGCAGCGGCAAGATTGCCGCCGGCGCCCGGGCGGTTCTCGACCACCACCGACTGGCCCAGCGTTTCCTTCATCGCCAGCGCGACGAGACGCGCGACCTTGTCCGTGGTGCCGCCCGCGCCGTAGCCGACCTGCAGGGTGACCGGACGGCTCGGATAGGACTCCTGCGACTGCGCGGCCAACGTGGGCAGCGCGAGCGCCAGGCCCCAGAGGGTGCGTGCAAGGCGGCCGTTGGTGCCGCGACGCGCGATGGGATGGCTCATGGGATGCTCCTCGTGGGTGACGGTGAAGGGCGGCGACGGCGCGCTACGCCGCGCCGGCAAGCAGCACCTGAAGTTCGCCGGGTGCAAGGCGCTGCGCGCTCCCGATCTCCTCGGCCGTGCAGAGGTCGAAGAGCCGGTCGTCGCCCTGGGCCAGATGCCGGCTCAGCGCTTGCGGCGTGCCCACCAGCAGCCGGTACGCGCGGCCCGCGGCCTCGAAGCCGACCACCGCCCCATCCAGGCCGGCGAGACCTTCGCTGAGCCGGATCGCGCCATGGCGCGGCAGCAGCGCCGACAGGCTGCGGAAGACGTGCGCCGCCGCGCGCGGGGCGAAGCGGCGATCCAGGAAGCCGTGGCGCGGGGCATAGCCGCGGTCCACGTCGACGAAGGTGTCGAACACGACGTGAAGCGAGGATGAGGCGCGCGACAGCAGCATGGCGCGGGCCACCAAGGCCGCGTTGGCGCGATCGTCGGTGCGCTCCCGCGCCACCGAGCCGCTGCCCAGCTTGACCGACAGCAGCAGCTTGCCGTGCGTCGCTTCCGCGAAGGCCGCGGCCGCTTGCGCCGTGGCGGCCCACGACCCATCGGCCTCGATGCGAAGCGTGACGCCGTCGATGGCACCCTCGCGGATGGCGCCGGCCAGCAGCTCGCGGTGTTCGCGCAGCTCCGCCGCTTCGTAGCCGGCCCGCACCGCGTGGTTGAACTTGCCGCCGCTGAACTGGGCATCGTCGCCGGAGAGGATCTTCGAGAAGAACACGGCAACGCCCGACCGCTCGCGCCACTCGACGAGCGCACCGCGTCGCCGGGCGAACTCGCCGAGCGTGGCGTTGAACTCGAAGCCGACGACGCCGCAGGCCTCGAGTTCTTGGCGGCTCGCCCCGTCGCCGAGGAGCCGCAGCCCTGTCACGATGAAGCGCGAACCCTTGGCCGCCAGCAGGCGCATCCGCTGTCGCGATGCGGCTTCCGCCCAATCGATGTCAGGCACTTTCGCGAGGCGGCAGCCCATCTCCCACAGGCCAAGCACCGGGTAGTCGTTGCGCGCCCACTTGCGGCCGAAATCCTGCACCCCGCCCGTCGCGGGGATCTGCATGGCCTCCATCCAGGCGTGGCGCAGTTCGACCCCGACCCGGTCGAAGCCGCTGGTCTGCGGGCTGGCCAGCAAACGCGATGGCGAGGCCGGCGCCGTGGCGTCCTTCGCCGCCTCGCGGCCCTGGCTGCGCACCGGGTGCGCGACATGCCCCCAGTCGTAGACGTCGACGATGAAGTAGCCGAACTTGTCGAGGTCGCCGCGGCCGAACTCCGTCGCGGGGCCGACGCGGTAGAACTCGGTGAAGTCGTGCCGCATGAAGGCGGTGGACGGCAGCGTGTAGAAGTCCGCCGTGCCGATGCTGGCGTACCAGAAGTTGTGCACGTGCCCGGCAAAGACGGCTTCCACGCCCGACGCGCGCACCAGCGCCAGGAACTGCCCGCGCGCCGGCTCGTCGATGTTGTCGTAGTTGCCGCGTTCCTCCGGGTCGTAGATGAAGGGCGGATAGTGGAGGAAGACGAAGGTCCGCCGGCCGGCCTGCGGCGCGAGGACCGCCTGCAGCCACGTCATCTGCGCCGGCTCGTCCGCCAGGCCGGAGTTGAACAGTTGGGCGTTGACCACCACGAAGCGCAGATCGCCGTGGTCGAAGCAATGGAAGTCGGCGCCGAACGCGGCGCGGTATTGCGCGAGGAAGGCGTCGGTGACGCGGTCGGAGGGCGCCCACTCGATCGCCTTGTCGCCGACATCGTGGTTGCCCGGGACCAGGTGCACCGGCATACGAAGGGGCGCGACGATCTCGCGGTAGTTGGCGACCGCGTCGTGAAAGGCCGCCAGGCGCGGCACCGGGTGGACGATGTCTCCGAGGTGGATCACGAAGCGCGGCGGCGGCTGCATCGCCGCGATCTCCCGGAACACGTGGCGCGCCCTGGCATTGGCACGCGCGTTGGTCTCGAAGTGCGAGGTGCTCGCGTCCTCGCACTCGTTGATGTGGGTGTCGGCCACGACGACGAAGCTGAACCTTGCCTGGTCCGAAGCCGCCGGGCCCTGGGGGGTTCTGATGATCTGCATGCGCGCCACGCTCCTCCATGCGGCAGCCAAAGTGTTGGCGGTTGTGCTCTCGCGCACAAATACATATATTTGCGTGCATTCATATCAATTGCTTATGTGTTGGCCATGCGACTGACCCAGCTTCGTGCCTTCGTGGCCATTGCGCGGGCGGGTGGGGTCGGCGCCGCCGCCAAGCAGTTGCATGTCAGCCAGCCGGCGCTTTCGATCCAGGTGCATCAGCTGGAAGCGCGCTACGGTGTGGAGCTGTTCGTGCGCGTGGGGCGTGGACTGCGATTGACCGAGACCGGCCAGCGCCTGCTTGCGCTGGCCGCCCCGCTGGCCACGATCGAAGCCGACGTGGTGCACCTGCTGACCGACGTCGGCGGCATGAAAGGCGGCGTGCTGCGGCTCGGCGCCGTCAGCCCTTATCACGTCACGCAGATCCTTGCCGAGTTCGGCCGCCGGTATCCGCAGATGAAAGTGCAGGTGCGGTTCGGCAATTCCGATGCCGTCCTGCGCGAACTGCTCGACGCCCGCGTCGACGTGGGCGTGCTCGCCCACGCGGCGCACGACCCGCGGCTGCTGGGGATGCCCTACCGGCGGGACCCCATCGTGGCGCTGGTTTCGCGCGAGCATGAATGGGCTTCGCGCAAGCGCATCCGCATCGCCGACCTGGACGGGCAACGCATGGTGGTGCGTGAGCAGGGATCCACCGCGCGGACGATCGTCGAGGCGGCGTTGGCGAGCGCGGGCGCGAAGCCGGTGGTCGCGATGGAACTCGGCAGTCGCGAAGCCCTGCGCGAAGCCGTGGCGGCCGGCATCGGCATCGGCACGGTGTCGGAAGCCGCCGTCCCGTCAGACCCGCGCCTTCGCATGCTGCGCTTCTCGGACGGCCGCATGGAACTGGTGACGCACCTGTTCTGCCTGCAGAGCCGACGCGAGGCGCAAGTCATCCGCTCGTTTCTCGCCGTGGCGCAAAGCCTGGGCGGCGAAGAGGCCGGCCGCAAGACCAGGCCTCGGGCGCCGGTGAACGCCGGGCGCGCGCGGCGAAGCGGGCAGGCCTGAGCGCCGGCGCTGCGGCGGCGTGGCGGCGTCGCTTCGGCGCCGCTTCAGCGCAACGTCAGCGCAGTTCGGGCACCAGCGTCGGCAACGGCTGGCCGGCGAAGTGGGCCTGCAGGTTGGCCAGCGCCAGGTCGGCCATGGCCTGGCGCGTCTCGCGGGTGCCGCTGCCCAGGTGCGGCGTCAGCACCACCTGCGGCAGCGCCATCAGCCGTGCCGGCACCTGCGGCTCTTGCTCGAACACGTCGAGCGCGGCGCCGGCGATGGTGCCGGCCTCCAGCGCCTCGATCAGCGCCGCTTCGTCGACCACCGGCCCGCGCGCCACGTTGACCAGGAAGCCGTTGCCGCGGCCCTGGCCCAGCGCGCGCAGCACCGCGGCGTCGACCAGCTTGCGCGTGGCCGCGCCGCCGGGCGTGATGACGACCAGGAAGTCGCTCTCGGCGGCCAGCGCCGCTGGCGTCGGCCAGAACCGGTAGGGCAGCTCGGGCTTGGCCGAGCGCGCGGTGTAGGCGATGGACATGCCGAAGGCCTGCGCGCGCTGCGCGATGGCCTTGGCGATGCGGCCCATGCCGAGCAGCCCCAGCCGCTTGCCCGACATGCGCGTCTGCAGCGGGAACGCGCCTTGCGGCCACTGGCCGGCGCGCACGAAGCGGTCGGCCGCCGGCAACTGGCGCGCGGCGCACAGCATCAGGCCGAGCGCGGTGTCGGCGACCTCGTCGTTCAGCACGTCGGGCGTGTGCGTGACGCGCACGCCGCGCGCCTTGGCGGCTTCGACGTCCACGCCGTCGTAGCCGACGCCCATGATGGCGACGACCTCCAGCGCCGGCAGCCGGGCCATCAGCTCGGCGCTGACCTTGGACTCGCCGCTGCCGGCCACCGCGCGGATGCGCGGCGCCACCGCCGCGAAGGCCGCGGGGTCGGTTTCGTGCAGGCGGTCGTGCACGCGGTAGGCGGCGCGCAGCGGGTCGAGGTACAGCGGCGGCAGGCGCGAGACGGCGAGAACGTCGATCGCGGGAACGTCGGTGGCAGGCACGGCGGGCGGCTCCTCGGGCAACAAAGGGTGGGGCAACTCAATCGTCATACCTTAATATGATGCCGCCCCTTTCGGCCACCCCGGGAAAGCCATCACCCATGAGCGCCAAGCCCCGCAAGCGACCCCAAGACCTGCGCAGCCAGCAGTGGTTCGGCCGCCAGGACCGCGACGGCTTCGCCTACCGCAGCTGGCTCAAGGGCAAGGGCCTGCCGCACGACCAGTTCGACGGCCGGCCGGTGATCGGCATCTGCAACACCTTCAGCGAGCTGAACCCCTGCAACAGCCATTTCCGCACGATGGCCGAGCAGGTGAAGATCGGCGTCTACGAAGGCGGCGGCTTTCCGCTCGAATTCCCCGTCATGTCGCTGGGCGAGGTGCTGATGCGCCCGACCGCGATGCTCTACCGCAACCTGGCCAGCATGGACGTGGAAGAGAGCATCCGCGGCAACCCGGTCGACGGCGTGGTGCTGCTGTTCGGCTGCGACAAGACCACGCCCAGCCTGCTGATGGGCGCGGCCAGCTGCGGGCTGCCGAGCATCGGCGTCAGCGGCGGGCCCATGCTCAACGGCAAGTGGCGCGGCCAGGAACTGGGCAGCGGCACCGGCGTGTGGAGCATGAGCGAGCAGGTGCGCGCCGGCACGCTGCGCCTGCAGGACTTTCTGGAAGCCGAGAGCTGCATGCACCGCAGCCACGGCCACTGCATGACCATGGGCACCGCCAGCACCATGGCCAGCATGGTCGAGGCCCTGGGCATCGGCCTGCCCGGCAACGCCGCCTACCCGGCGGTGGACGGCCGCCGCAACGTGCTGGCGCGGCTGGCCGGGCGCCGCATCGTCGAGATGGTGCACGCCGACCAGACCATCACCGACGTGCTGACGCGCGAGGCCTTCGAGAACGCCATCCGCACGCTGGCGGCCATCGGCGGCAGCACGAATGCGGTGATCCACCTGATCGCCATCGCCGGGCGCCTGGGCGTCAAGCTCGGCGTCGACGACTTCGAGCGCCTGGGCTCCGAGATGCCTTGCATCCTGAACCTGCAGCCCAGCGGCGAGCACCTGATGGAAGACTTCTGCTACGCCGGCGGCCTGCCCGCGGTGATGAAGGAGATCGAGTCCACGCTGCACCTCGACCTCGTCACCGTCAGCGGCAAGACGGTGCGCGAGAACCTCGCCGAGGCGCAGAACTTCGACCCGCGCGTCATCAAGACCATGGCCCAGCCGTTCAAGGCCAAGGCCGGCATCGCCATCCTGCGCGGCAACCTGGCGCCGCGCGGCGCCGTCATCAAGCCCAGCGCGGCGACGCCGGCGCTGATGCAGCACACCGGCCGTGCCGTGGTGTTCGAGGACAGCGACGACTTCCACCGCCGCATCGACGACGAGGCACTGGACGTCGACGAGACCTGCATCCTGGTGCTGAAGAACTGCGGCCCCAAGGGCTACCCCGGCATGGCCGAGGTCGGCAACATGCCGCTGCCGCCCAAGGTGCTGAAGAAGGGCGTGACCGACATGGTGCGCATCAGCGATGCGCGCATGAGCGGCACCGCCTACGGCACCGTGGTGCTGCACACGGCGCCCGAGGCGGCGGCCGGCGGCCCGCTGGCGCTGGTGCAAGACGGCGACCTGATCACGCTGGACGTGGCGGCGCGCCGGCTGCACCTGCACGTCGACGACGCCGAACTGGACCGTCGAAGGGCGGCCTGGCAGCCGCCCGTGCCGCCGCTGCAAAGCGGCTACTGGAAGCTCTACATCGACCACGTGCTGCAGGCCGACGAAGGCGCCGACCTCGACTTCCTGGTCGGCCAGCGCGGCGCCTTCGTGCCGAAGGACAACCATTGAGCGGCCAGCCGCTCGACGCTTGCGTTGCAGGCTGACGTCGCGCAGCGAAGTCGAGGCGCGAAGCGCCGGCCGCCGACACCGCCACCGAGCACGATCTGCCGCAAGCCGCGCCCGCCACCAGCGTGCTACAAGATGTTGCGCCCGAGCGGGAACCGGCAGCCAAGACTGCCGGCGTGAGCGGGCGGCCACCGTGCTTCGGCCAACCGGCCCATTGCTTGCAAGGCAGGTCAACATGGGAAGCCTACCGTCCATCGAGAAGGCGCGACTCGAGGCGCTGCGGCGTTACGCCATCCTCGACACGCCGCCCGACGGCACCTTCGACGCCATCACGCGGCTGGTGTGCCGCGAGCTGCAGGTGCCCATCGCCATCGTCAGCCTGGTCGACGAAGACCGCATCTGGTTCAAGTCGCACACCGGGCTCGAGCTGGACCAGATTCCGCGCGACCCGGGGCTGTGCTCGTCGGCCATCCTGAGCGACCTGCCCTACGTGCTGACCGACGCGCGCGTCGACCCGCGCTCGCTGGCCAATCCGCTGGTGGCCGGCGCTTTCGGCCTGCGCTTTTATGCCGGCGTGCCGCTGAAGACGCACGACGACCACCGCCTGGGCGTGCTGTGCGCCATCGACCACCAGCCGCGCCAGGTGACGGCCGCCGAGCTGAGCCTGCTGTCCGACCTGGCCTCGGTGGTGATGGACCAGATGGAGTTGCGCCTGTCGGCGCGGCGCATCCACTCGCTCAACCTCGAACTCGAACAGGCACACGCCGCCGCCGAGCGCGCCAGCCGCGCCAAGGGCGTGTTCCTGGCGCAGATGAGCCACGAGCTGCGCACGCCGCTGAGCGCCGTGGTCGGCTTGAGCCACCTGCTGCGCAGCGATGCGTCGGCCGCCTCGCGCGCCAGCCGGCTGGACAAGATGGACGCCGCCTTGCGGCACGTGCAAGGCATCATCCAGGAGGTGCTCGACCTGGCGCGCATCGAGTCGGGTCGCGACGAGCTGGACGAGGCCGACTTCGACGTCGAAGGCCTGCTGCTGGAAGTGCGCGCGATGGTCGAGGACCGCGCCGCCGCGCAAGGCGTGGCGGTGCGCATCGAGGCGCCGCCGCCGCCGGCGCGCCGGCACGGCGATGTCGGCCGGCTGCGCCAGGCGCTGCTGAACTATGCCGGCAATGCCGTCAAGTTCACGCGCGCCGGCAGCATCACGCTGCGCGCGCGGCTGCTCGAAGAAGACGCCGGCGCGGCGCTGCTGCGCTTCGAGGTGCAGGACACCGGCATCGGCATCGCGCCGCAGGCGCTGGCCGGGCTGTTCGAGCCCTTCGTCCAGGTGCGCGAGCCGCACGCGCCGGGCGCCGCGGGTGCCACGGGCGGCGCCGGCACCGGCCTCGGCCTGGCGATCACGCGCGCGCTGGCGCAGAAGATGGGCGGCCAAGCCGGTGCCGACAGCGTGCCCGGCCAGGGCAGCCTGTTCTGGTTCACCGCCCGGCTGCCGCCGGCCGCCAGCATGCCGGCGAGCAGCGACGCGCACGACCAAGTGGCCGCCGCCGAGGCGGCGCTGCGCGCGCGCGCTGCCGGGCACCGCGTGCTGGTCGTCGACGACGAGGCGCTGCACCGCGAGGTGGTGCGCGAACTGCTGGTGCAATGCGGCCTGCAGGTCGACGAAGCCGCCAGCGGCCCCGAGGCGGCGCGGCTGGCGCTGGCGCAGCCCTACAGCGTGATCCTCAGCGACCTGCAGTTGCCCGGCTTCGACGGCATCGAGCTGGCGCGCCGGGTCCGTGCCCGCCGCCCCGGCGGCGGCCCGCCGATCGTGGCGCTGACGGGCAGCGCCGAGGCCGAGATGAAGCAGCAGTGCCTGGACGCCGGCATGAACGAAGTGCTGGCCAAGCCGGTCGAGCCGGCCGCGCTGTTCGCGGCGCTGCTCGCCTGGTTGCCGCCGCCGAGCGCCGCGGCATGGACAATGGCGCCGTCCAACGCACCCAAGCCCACCCCACCATGAACACGCCTTCCCGCTTTGCTGCCGTCACCGGCGCCGGCTCCGGCATCGGCCGCGCCTGTGCCCTCGCCCTGGTCCAAGAGGGCTGGTCCGTCGCCGTGCTCGGCCGCCGCGCCGAGGCCTTGCAGGAGACCGCGCGCCTGGCCGGCGACGCCGCCGCGCGCGTGCTGCCGCTGGCCTGCGACGTAGCCCGCGACGACAGCGTGGCCGCCGCCTTCGCGGCCATCGAGCGCGACTTCGGCCGCCTCGACCTGCTGTTCAACAACGCCGGCGGCGGGCTGGGCGCGAAGACGCCCGACCTCGTCACCCCGGCCGAATGGCGCAGCGTCGTCGACGCCAACCTGAACGGCAGCTTCTACTGCCTGCGCGAGGCCTTCCGCATCATGAAGGCGCAACAGCCGCAGGGCGGCCGCATCATCAACAACGGCAGCATCTCGGCCTATGCGCCGCGGCCGGGGTCGATCGCCTACACCGCCACCAAGCACGCGGTGAGCGGCCTCACGCGCACCGCGGCGCTGGACGGCCGGCCGTTCGACATCGCGGTCGGCCAGATCGACATCGGCAACGCCGCCAGCGAGATGACCGAGCGCATGTCGCAAGGCGTGCCGCAGGCCGACGGCAGCACCCGGCCCGAGCCGCGGATGGACATCCAATGCGTGGTCGACGCCTTCCTGACGATGGCGCGGCTGCCGCTGTCGGCCAACATGCTGTTCGTCAACGTGATGGCCACCAAGATGCCTTTCGTCGGCCGCGGCTGAGCCTCGCCCCGTCCCCCGCGCCGGCCTGGCCCGACGGCCGCCGGCGGCTCATGTCAGACTGCAGCCTCCGATGAGAACCGCCGTCCTCACCGACCTGCACGCCAACCGCGAGGCGCTGGAAGCCGTGCTCGAGCACGTCGCCGGCCAGGCCGTCGACGGCTATGCGCTGCTGGGCGACTTCGTCGGCTACGGCGCCGACCCCGGCTGGGTGGTCGACCGCGTGCGCGAACTGGTGGCCGCCGGCGCGCCGGCCGTGCAGGGCAACCACGACCTGGCCACGGTGGAAGGCGCCTCGCCCGAGATGCGGCCCGAGCCGCGGCAGGTGATCGAGTGGACGCGCAGCCAGCTGAGCGCCGAGCAGATCGCCTTCCTCGCGCGGCTGCCGGCGCGCCACGAGGCCGGCAAGGTCTTGTACGTGCACGCCAACGCCTGGGCGCCGCTGGAATGGGGCTACATCCTCGGCCGCATGGACGCCATGCGCAGCCTGCACGCCACGCGCGCGCGCATCACCTTCTGCGGCCACGTGCACGAGCCGCGGCTGTACCACTTGTCGACCACCGGCAAAGCGGCCGACTTCGTGCCGACGCCGGGCGTGCCGATTCCGCTGCTGCCGCAGCGGCGCTGGCTGGTCATCCCCGGCTCGGTGGGCCAGCCGCGCGACGGCGACCCCGCCGCCTGCTACGCCATCCACGACGAGGCCGAGGGCAGCCTGAGCTTCTGGCGCGTGCCCTACGACCACGAGTCGGCGGCCGCCAAGATCCGCGCCGCCGGGCTGCCGCCGGCGCTGGCCGAACGCCTGGCCCATGGCGTCTGACGAAAGTTCCACCGCGCCGCCGTCGCCGGCGCCGGCGGCGCGGCTGCACGAAGGCCAGGTCATCGACGGCTTCGTCGTCGACCAGCGGCTGCACCAGGGCGGCATGGCGGTGATCTGGGCCGTGCACCGCGAAGCGCCGGCCGATGGTGCTGGTGACGGCGGCAGCAGCGCCGGCGACGCCATGCCGCTGGTGATGAAGGTGCCGCGCATCAAGGGCGGCGAAGACCCGGCCTCGATCGTCGGCTTCGAGGTCGAGCAGCTCATCCTGCCGGCGCTGACGGGTCCTCACGTACCGCGTTATGTGGCGCGCGGCGACATCACGCTGCAGCCCTACCTGGTGATGGAGCGCATCGAAGGCGCGTCGCTGCGGCCGCGGCTGGACGCCGCGCCGCTGCCGATCGACGAGGTCATCGAGATCGGCTCGCGCGTGGCCACCGCCTTGCACGACCTGCACCGCCAGGGGCTGGTGCACCTGGACGTCAAGCCCAGCAACATCATGTTCCGCGCCGACGGCAGCGCGGTGCTGGTCGACTTCGGGCTGTCGCGCCACGACAAGCTGCCCGACCTGCTGGAAGAAGAGTTCGAGCTGCCGATGGGCACCGGCCCCTACATGTCGCCCGAGCAGGTGCAGTTCGTGCGCAAGGACCCGCGCAGCGACCTCTTCGCGCTGGGCGTCATGCTCTACCACTTCACGACCGGGCAGCGCCCGTTCGGCCAGCCCGACAACATCCGCGGCCTGCGCCGGCGGCTGTACGAAGACCCGGTGCCGCCGCGCCGGCTGCGGCCCGATTGCCCGCCCTGGCTGCAGGAAGTGATCCTGCAATGCCTGGAGGTCGACCCCGCCAGGCGCTTCCAGAGCGGCGCGCAGCTGGCGCTGGCGCTGCAGTTCCCGGCGCAGGTGGCGCTGACCGAGCGCGCCGCCAAGCTGGGCACCGACAGCCGCTGGCAGCGCTTCAAGCGCCGGCTGCGCGCCGCCGGGCAGGACAGCGAGCGGCTGCCCCAGCCCGGCGCCAGCAGCCAGTTGATGAAGAGCCCCATCGTGCTGGCCGCGGTCGACGTCAACAACGCTTCACAAGGCTTGCTGGACCAGTTGCGCGAGACGGTGCGCCGCATCGTGCTGACCGAGCCCGGCGCGCGGCTGGCCTGCGTCAGCGTGATGCGCACCGGCCGCATCGCGATGGACGACCGCGTCGACGAGCAGGGGCACAGCCATCACGTCAAGCAGCTCGTCGCGCTCAAGCACTGGGCGCGGCCGATGGTCAAGGCGCTGGAGCTCGACGAGGCGCGGCTGACCTTCCACGTGCTGGAGTCGCCCGACGCGGCAGCCGCCATCGTCGACTTCGCCGAGCGCACGCGGGTCGACCACATCGTGATGGGCGCGCGCGGCGCCTCGGCGCTGCGCCGGCACTTCGGCAGCGTCAGCTCGCAGGTGGTGGCGCAGGCGGGGTGCACGGTGACGGTGGTGAGGGAGTAGATCCCTCGCCAGCCCGCCACCGCTTCAAGCCGCTACTTGAACGGATCCGGCCGCGGCGTCGTGTCGCTCGACGGCGGCAGGATCGGCATCAGGAAGCTGGGCTGGTCGCCGGTCAGCGTCTTCAGGAACGACACGATCTTGGCGTTCTCTTCCTTCGTGAAGTTCTTGCCGAGCTGCAGGCGGCCCATCACGTCCACCGCCTCGGGCAGCGTGTTGGCGGCGCCGTCGTGGAAGTACGGATAGGTCATCTCCACGTTGCGCAGCGTCGGCACCTTGAAGGTGAAGCGGTCGATCTCCTTGCCCGTCACCGCGCTGCGGCCCTCGGCCGGGCTGGTGGCCTTGTAGGCCTGCACGATGCCCATCTTCTGGAACGAGTTGCCGCCCACCGCCGGGCCGTTGTGGCAGGCCACGCAGCCGCTGTTCTTGAAGAGCTGATAACCGGCCAGTTCATCGGACGTCAGCGCGTCCTTCTTGCCCAGCAGCCACTGGTCGAAGCGCGAGTTGGGCGTGACCAGGGTCTTCTCGAACTCGGCGATCGCCAGCGTCACCTGGTCGATGTCGATCTTGTCCTTGCCGAAGACCTGCTTGAACTCGCGCTGGTAGGCCGGGATCGACGCCAGGATGCCGATCGCCAGCGTGTGGCTGAAGGCCATCTCGCCGGGGTTGGCGATCGGGCCGCCGGCCTGCGCCTTCAGGTCGGAGGCGCGGCCGTCCCAGAACTGCGCGACGTTGAGGCTGGAGTTCAGCACCGTCGGCGCATTGATCGGGCCTTGCTGCCACTTGTCGCCGATGCTGGTCTTGATGTTGTCGGTGCCGCCCATGCTGAGGTTGTGGCACGAGTTGCACGAGATGAAACCGGACTTGGACAGCCGCGGGTCGAAATACAGCTTCTTGCCCAACTCGACCATGCCGAGGTTGACCTGCTGCGGCGGCACGATGGGTTGGATGGGCTCCTGGCTTTGCCCCATCGCGGTGCTGGCGGCGGCCAGCAGCGCAACGGCGGCAGCCACGGCCGCCAGCGACAGTGGGGCGAGACGGGTCGACATGTTTGCTCCTGATTTGATCCTGGGCTGTTCGGCGGGCGGCCGGCCGGGACCCAGGCCCGCCGCCCCTGCGTTGCGAACCCTTTCCGCAGCGCAGCATGATTGAACGCCAAGCCCGCGCCTCGGGTTTGTCCCAGGTCAACCGCAAACCCAGGGTGGTGACGTGGGTTTGATGCCGGTCATCGACGCTCGACATTTCGCCGCTCGTTTGCCCTTCATCCCGATCAACCCGCCGCCGGCAGGTGGGTTCGGCACGGCGGTCGGCCACGGCGGCGCCGGCTGCGATGTAATCTCGATCAAACGCCGGGGCGGTCCCGCGCGGCGCGCGGCGCCGGCAAGACCCGACCGGCAGGCCCTTCGGGAGGAGCAACGAGATGGAGCAACCGCTTGGCCCGGAAACGCCATCCACGGCGCCGCCGCGCGACGCCGCGCACTGGCTGGCCCTGGCCCGCGCGGAGATCATGCGCGGCCAGGGCGGCGACGATTCCGACATGTCGCGCTTCGGCCGCGCCGCGCTGGCCGCGGCGCAGCAAGCCGGCGACACCGAGTCCGAGGCCGTGGCCCTGCACTACGCCTGGCACCGCGCGGTGGTCACGGCACCGGCCGCCGAAGGCGAGCGGCTGCTGAACGACGCCCTGCGGCGCTGCCGCGAACTGGGTTCGAGCCACGGCACGCAGCTGATGCAGGCGACGCGAACCAACTGGCTGTACAGCAGTTGCCGCTTCGTCGAGGCGATCCAGATCGCCGATCACGTGCTGGCCGACCCTTGCGAGCTGCATCCGCTGGAGCGGCTGCAGTTGCTGCAGACGCTGGCGCTGTCGCACAAGTGGTCGGGACACGCCGACCAGTTCTTCGAGCACGCCCAGCGTTCCGTGGCGCTGGCCGACGAGGCCGGCCCGCGCTACCCGCGCGCCGGCGTCCGCAACAACCTGGCGGGCGGCTTGACGACGCTGGCCTTCGACCCGGAAGCCGCCCTCGTCCTGCTGGACGAGGCGCGCGAGTTGCTGCTGCCCGACCCGGTGACGCCCGGCTGGCTGGCGGTGCTGGGCAATCGCGTGCAGGCGCTGGACATGCTGGGCCGCCACGACGAGGCGTACGAGGCTTTCGCGGCCGACCTGTCGCGCCCCGGCGTCGACCGCCTGCCGCGGCCCTACGCCGCCTTCACCGTGGCGGCGCTGATCGGCAAGGGCCTGCTCGACGAAGCCGAGGCCTGGCTGGGCGAGGAAGGCATCGACGGCAACAGCCGCATGCAGATGATGCGGCGCCAGGCCTACCGCGCCGGCCGCATGCGGCTGCTGTGCGCGCGCGGCCGCCACGAGGAGGCCAAGGCCTACGCGCTGGCCAGCCTCGAAGAGTTCGATGCGATCAGCCGCGAGCCGCTGCACGAAGCGACCATGTACGAATGCCTGCGCCAGGCCTGCTCGGCGCTGGGCGACATCCGCGGCGCGCTGGACGCCGCCATCGCCGCGCGCCGGGCCTGCCTGCCGGCGGTCAAGCGCTCGGGCCGCGCGCGCTACCTGGTGGCGCAGCTGGAAGCCGGCCTGCCGAATGCCGAGGCGCTGGGCCCGGTCGACCGCCGCCGCCTGCTGGCCTTCGAACGCGCCGCCCAGGAGCAGCACGACCGCGAGCTGCACCAGCTGGCCGAGCTGAAGCGCCAGGCCGAAGCGCCGGCGCCGACGGTGCCGCCGTTCCTGGCCTACGTGGTGCACGAGCTGCGCAACCCGATCGGCGCGGTGACCAACATCGCGCAGTTGCTGATGCATTCGTCGCTGGACCCGCGGCAGCGCCGCTTCGTCGAGCTGATGCGCGGCTCGGCCGACACGCTGCTGACGCTGGTCAACGACGTGCTGGACCTGGCCAAGCTGGAAACCGGCCGCTTCGAGTTCGAGCCCGCGCCGACGGCGCTCGACGCGTGGTTGACCGATGCGCTGGCGCCGTTCGTCGAGACCGCCCGCCTCAAGGGCCTGGCGCTGCGGTCGAGCCTGGACTCCCGCTTGCCGGCGCGGCTGGTCTTCGATGCCGGGCGGCTGCGCCAGGTGCTGGTGAACCTGGTGTCGAACGCCATGAAGTTCACCCGCAAGGGCTTCATCGAGGTGGCGTTGAGCAGCCTCGGACCCGGTGCCGGCGCGGCGCGCCACCGCCTGCGCTGCGAGGTGCGCGATTCGGGCTGCGGCGTCGCGCCCGCCGCCAAGGGCCGGCTGTTCCAGGAGTTCGTGCAGGCCGACGCCGCCGTCGCGGCGAGCTACGGCGGCACCGGACTGGGCCTGGCGCTGTGCCGCCAGTTCATCGAACGCCTGGGCGGCCGCATCGGCCTGGACAGCGAACTCGGCGTCGGCAGCTGCTTCTGGTTCGAGCTGGAACTGCCGACGGCACCGCCCGCCGAGGCACCTGCCGTTGAAGTTGCCGGTTAGGCCGGCAGGCCCAGCGCCTCGCGCACTAGCCGGCGCAAGGCCAGGAAGCTGGGCTGCAGCGGCTGCGCGCTGGTGTCGAGCCGGAACTCGGCCTTGGAGTAGAACGCCGCGCGGCCCGAGAGGATGCGGCGCAGGTCGTCCATCGCCTCCTGGCTGGCCGCCATCGGCCGCAGGTCGCCCTGCGCGGCCACGCGCTTCATGTGGTCTTCGGGCGCGGCCTGCAGCCACACGGTGGTGCAGTGGGCCAGCAGCAGGTTGAAGGTGGCGGCATCCGACACCAGGCCGCCGGGCGTGGCGATCACCGCCTCGGGGTAGATCTGGATCGCTTCTTCCAGCGCGCGGCGCTCGTAGCGGCGGTAGGCGTTCTGGCCGTACAGCGCCTGGATCTCGTTGATGCTGCAGCCGGCGAACTTCTCGATCTCGCGGCTCAGCTCGACGAAAGGAAAGCCGAGGTCGTCGGCCAGCATCTGGCCCAGCGTGCTCTTGCCGGCGCCGCGCAGCCCCACCAGCGCGATGCGCGCGCTGCGCGACGCCGGGCTGGCGCCGTTGGCGCCGCCGGTGCCCAGCAGCTGGCCGATGGCCACGCGCACGCGGCGCAGGCTGGCCTCGTCGCGGTGCTCCAGCAGCTCGCGGATCAGCAGCCACTCGGGCGACGAGGTGGTGACGTCGCCGACCAGCTCGGCCAGCGAACACTGCAGCGCGCCGGCCACCTGCAGCAGCACCAGGATGGAGGCGTTGCCGACGCCGTATTCCAGGTTGGCGAGGTGGCGCTCCGACACCTCGGCCGCCTGCGCCACGGCCTTGCGCGTCATGCCGCGGCGCGCGCGCAAGCCGCGCACGCGCTCGCCCAGCGCCACCAGGAAGGGGTTCTTGTCGTCGGCCGCGGCCTCAGCCGGCGCCGGCGGCGCGTGGGCGGTGGTCGGTTCCTGCAGGAAAATGCTGGTCACGGCGCCATTCTGGGCCAAATCTCGGCTCGGCGCGCACCATCCTGCAGATCAGGCGCCGGCGAATCGGCTGCGGCCGATCACGCGCTGCCGATCACGCGCTGCCGATCACCCGCGGTCGATCAGGTGCTCTTGCTCACCGTGATGGTCGGGAACTTGGCCGAGAAGTCCTTGGCCTTGAGCGCGATCTTCACCGCCACCTGGCGCGCCACGGCCTTGTAGATGGCGGCCACCTCGCCCTCGGGCTCGGCCACCACGGTCGGGCGGCCGCTGTCGGCCTGCTGGCGGATGGCCATGGTCAGCGGCAGGCCACCGAGGTAGTCCACGCCGTAGTCGGCGGCCATCTTCTTGCCGCCGTCGGCGCCGAAGATGTGCTCGACGTGGCCGCAGTTCGGGCAGCAGTAGACAGCCATGTTCTCGACGATGCCGAGGATGGGCACGCCGACCTTCTCGAACATCTTGAGGCCCTTGCGCGCGTCGAGCAGCGCGATGTCCTGCGGCGTGGTGACGATCACCGCGCCGGTCAGCGGCACGCGCTGGCTCAGCGTCAGCGCGATGTCGCCGGTGCCCGGCGGCATGTCGACCAGCAGGTAGTCCAGCTCGCGCCAGTTGGTCTGGTTGAGCAACTGGTCGAGCGCCTGCGTGGCCATCGGGCCGCGCCAGATCATCGCCTGGTCGGGGTCGACCAGGAAGCCGATCGACATCACCTGCACGCCGTGGTTCTCCAGCGGCTCCATGGTCTTGCCGTCGTGGCTTTCGGGGCGGCCTTCGATGCCCATCATCATCGGCTGGCTGGGGCCGTAGATGTCGGCGTCGAGCACGCCCACGCTGGCGCCCTCGGCGGCCAGCGCCAGCGCCAGGTTGGCGGTGGTGGTGCTCTTGCCGACGCCGCCCTTGCCCGAGGCCACGGCGATGATGTTCTTCACCTTGGGCAGCAGCGCCACGCCGCGCTGCACGGCGTGGGCGGTGATCCTGGTCGTCAGGTTGACGCTGACGTTGCCGACGCCGGGCACGCTGCGCGCCGCGGCGATCAGCGCCTTGCGCAACGCGCCGTGCTGGCTGTTGGCGGGGTAGCCCAGCTCGACGTCGAAGGACACGTCGCCGCCGTCGACGCGCAGGTTGCGCAACTGGCGGGTGCTGACGAAGTCGCGCCCGGTTTGCGGGTCGACGACGGTCTGCAGGGCGGCGTTGAGGGCGGCTTCGGTGACGGCGGGCATGGCGGGCGGCTGGCTTTCGGGTGCGCTGGGAAATGAGGCGCGCGCAGTCTAGCCGCTGGGGTGCGGCAGCCCTGGCGGTAGGGTCAGCGCGGCGTCACAGCAACCACGGCGCCGGGTCGTCCAGCCGCGCCTGCAGCAGTTGCACGAGGCGGCCGACGTGCAGGCCGTCCATCAGCGCGTGGTGCACCTCGATGGCCATCGCCATGCGCCAGCGGCCGCCGGCTTCGGCCTGCAGGCGGCCGAAGGCGATCTTCGGCACGGCGTCGTCGCGGCCCCAGTTGCGGGCGTGCGAGAAGCTGGTGAAGTCCAGCCACGGCAGCGTGGTGAAGTGCAGCACGTCCTGGCGATCGGGCGTGGCGTCGAACGGCAGTTCGCCGCTGCGCACGGCGCGGATGCGCTCGGCCGCCTGCGCCGCGAAGCGGCCGAAGTCGCGCTGCCACACGAGGTCGGCGAAGGCGATGCTGTCGTCGGCGCGCAGCACCGTCGTGCTGCCGTGCACCGTATCGAACACGCGCACGCGCTCGCCGTCCAGCCGGTGGCGCAAGGGCTCCAGCTCGTTGGCCAGGCGCAGCACCAGGTGGTGGTAGGCCAGGCTCAGGCTGCCCGGCAGCCGCGCCTTCAAGGCCACCAGCGCCGTCAGGTCGAGCCGGGTGCAGACGTTGAAGTACGGGTTGTCGAAGTGACGAAAGTGGTCGAAGGTCGCGCGGCGCGGCCAGGACCCCGGATCCAGGTGGTGTGCCATGGCTTCCATCATAGGAGGCCCCCCCTAGAATTGGTCTCGCTTTCCGTGCACCCCAAAAAGGGCCGGGCCCGCCCGGCCCGCCGCCCCGCGGGGGATCAAGTTGCCCGGCCAAGGCGGATCAACTGCAAAGCCGTCAATGACCCGCAAGCTCTTCGTCACCACCGCGCTGCCCTACGCCAACGCCGCCTTCCACATCGGCCACATGATGGAGTACATCCAGGCCGACACCTGGGTGCGCTTCCAGCGCATGCGCGGGCACGAGGTGCAGTTCGTCTGTGCCGACGATGCGCATGGCGCGCCGATCATGATCGCCGCCGACAAGGCCGGGCTGAGCCCGCAGGACTTCGTCGCGCAGATCGCCGCCGGCCGTGCGCGCTACCTCGACGGCTTTCACATCGGCTTCGACAACTGGCACAGCACCGACGCGCCGGAGAACCACGAGCTGGCGCGCCGCATCTACCTGGCGCTGCGCGAGAACCGGCTGATCGAGACGCGCACGATCGAGCAGTTCTTCGACCCCGAGAAGGGCATGTTCCTGCCCGACCGCTTCATCAAGGGCGAGTGCCCGAAATGCGGCTCGCCCGACCAGTACGGCGACAACTGCGAGGTCTGCGGCGCGGTCTACGCCCCCACCGACCTGAAGAACCCGTACTCGGCGCTGTCGGGCGCGACGCCGGTGCTCAAGAGCAGCGAGCACTTCTTCTTCCGCCTGTCGGACCCGCGCTGCGTGGAATTCCTCGAAGCCTGGACGCAGGATGGCCGCCTGCAGCCCGAGGTGGCCAACAAGGTGCGCGAATGGTTCACGCGCGACGACGCCGGCCGCGTCGCGCTGAACGACTGGGACATCAGCCGCGATGCGCCGTACTTCGGCATCGAGATCCCCGGCGCACCGGGCAAGTACTTCTACGTCTGGCTCGACGCGCCGGTCGGCTACCTGGCCAGCCTGAAGAACCGGCTGGGCCAGCTGGGCCTGGACATGGACGCCTACCTGGCGCAGCCCGAGGTCGAGCAGATTCACTTCATCGGCAAGGACATCGTCACCTTCCACACGCTGTTCTGGCCGGCGATGCTCAAGTTCAGCGGCCGCAAGACGCCGGACCGCATCTATGTCCATGGCCACCTGACGGTGAGCGGCGCCAAGATGAGCAAGAGCCGCGGCACCGGCATCAGCCCGCTGCGCTACCTGGAGCTGGGGCTCAACGCCGAATGGCTGCGCTACTACATCGCCGCCAAGCTCAATGCGCGCGTCGAAGACCTCGACTTCAACCCCGACGACTTTGCCGCCCGCGTCAACGCCGACCTGGTGGGCAAGTACATCAACATCGCCAGCCGCGCGGCCGGCTTCATCGGCAAGCGCTTCGGCGGCCGGTTGTCGGCCGACGTCGGCGTCGAAGGCCGCATCGTGCTCGACGCCTTGCGCGCGCACGCCGAGACCATCGCCACGCTGTACGAGGAGCGCGAGTTCGGCAAGGCGCTGCGCGAGGTGATGCTGCTGGCCGACAAGGTCAACGAATACGTCGACGCGCACAAGCCCTGGGAGATTGCCAAGCAGGCCGGGCAGGACGCGGCGCTGCACGACGTCTGCAGCACCTGCATCGAGGCCTTCCGGCTGCTCACGCTGTACCTCAAGCCGGTGCTGCCGGCGCTGGCCGCGCAGGTGGAAGGCTTTCTGCGCATCGCGCCGCTGCAATGGGCCGATGCCCAGCGCGCGATGGGCGCGCACACCATCGGCACGTATCAGCACCTGATGCAGCGCGTCGACCCGAAGCTGCTGGACGCGTTGTTCGAGCCGCCGGCCGACGCCGCGCCGCCGCCGCCGGCCCTGCCCGGCGGCGAAGCGCTGGCCGCCGAGATCGGCATCGCCGACTTCGCCAAGGTCGACCTGCGCATCGCCAAGATCGTCGCCGCCGAGCGCGTGGAAGGCTCGGTCAAGCTGCTGCGGCTGACGCTGGACGCCGGCGAAGGCCGCGACCCTGAAGGTCGCCCCAGGCTGCGCAACGTCTTCAGCGGCATCGCCGGCGCCTTCAAGCCCGAAGACCTGGTCGGCCGCCACACCGTGCTGGTGGCCAACCTGGCGCCGCGCAAGATGAAGTTCGGCGTCTCCGAAGGCATGGTGCTGGCCGCCAGCCATGCCGACGAAAAGGCTGCGCCGGGCCTGTACCTGCTGGAGCCCGGCGCCGGCGCCGTGCCGGGGTTGCGCGTGCGCTGACATGCCGTCCACCCCCACCCCGACGCCGAAGCCGCGCCGCAAGCTGCCGCCGCCCACGCCGCTGGTCATCGGCACGCGGCTGGGCCGCTACGAGTTGCGCTCGGTGCTGGGCATCGGCGCCTTCAGCATCGTCTACCGCGCGATCGAGCCCGAGTCGGACCTCGAATTCGCGCTGCGCGAATACCTGCCCGGCAGCCTGGCGCAGCGCGCCGCCGACGGCAGCGTGGTGCCGCGCTCGGCGGCCGATGCCGAGGTCTTCGAGCATGGCCTGCGCTTCTTCGTCAACGAGGCCAAGCTGCTGCTGCAGATCGACCACCCCAACCTCGTGAAGGTGCACGAAATCTGGCAGGAGCGCGGCACCGCCTTCCTGGCGATGGACCTCTACACCGGGCGCGACCTGCAGGACACCATGTCCACGCGCTGGCGCACGCCGCGCGAGCCGGGGCTGCGCAACATCCTGGCCGCGCTGCTGGGGCCGATCGACGCCTTGCACAAGGGCGGCCTGCAGCACCGCGACATCTCGCCGCAGACCATCATGGTCGAGCCCGACGGCCGCCTCGTGCTGATGGACCTGGGCGCCGCGCGCCGCGTCACCTCGGCGCTCGGTGAGACCGGGCCCACCGGCCCGCGCGACGGCTTCGCGCCGGTCGAGCTGTACGGCAACCGCGCCGCCAAGGGCGAGGCCAAGGCGCTGGAGAAAGGCCCCTGGACCGACTTCTACGCACTCGGCGCGACGCTGTTCTACATGATGACCGGCCGGCCGCCGCCGCCGGCCCCGGAGCGCGCGCGCGCCGGCGACCGCGTGGCGCTGTCGCTGTACCGCAGCGACAAGCGCTATTCGCTGGAACTGCTGGCGCTGCTCGACTGGATGCTGGCGGTGCCGCCGGCCGCGCGCCCGCAAAGCGTGGCCGAGTTGCACCGCGCGTTAAAAGGCGAGCACGGCGAAGGCCTGCCGCCGGCGCTGAAGCCCAACCGCGCGCTGCGCTGGCGGCTGAAGGCCAGGCGCTTCAAGCCGCTGGCGTGGCTGCTGGGCATTGCGCTGCTGCTGGCGGTCGCGGTGCTGGCGGTGCGCTGGGGCCTCAAGCTGCCCATCGTGCAGGACTGGCTGCTGCGCTGGTCTTGATGGCCGCCCCCGGGCTTGTCTTGATCTTTGCCAAGTTCGCGCCGCCGCCGGCTGGCATGATGACGGTCATGCCGGTGAGCGCCGTCAGCGTGTTGCGGTGGATCGTCGATCCCCGCGTGTGCCTGCCGTCGCGGCGCCGGCGCTTCATCGTGCGCGCCCACCACTGCGGTCCTCCCGGCAGCGGCTTCGCCCGCCCCGCCGCCCTTCAGGAGACCGCATGCTTTCCAACCGCTTCCACCGCTTTCACCCCCGGTTGATGGACACCGTGCCCGGCTACGGGCGCGCCGCGCTGATGGCCGACATCGGCGCCGGGCTGACGGTGGGCGTCGTCGCGCTGCCGCTGGCCATGGCCTTTGCCATCGCCTCGGGCGTCAAGCCCGAGCAGGGCTTGTTCACCGCCATCATCGCCGGCGCGCTGATCGCCGCGCTGGGCGGCTCCAACGTGCAGATCGGCGGCCCGGCCGGCGCCTTCATCGTCATCGTCTACGGCATCGTCGAGCGCTACGGCCTGGCCAACTTGCTGATCAGCACCGCGATGGCCGGCGTGCTGCTGTTCCTGATGGGCCTGTTCAAGCTGGGCGCGCTGGTGCGCTACGTGCCGGTGGCCATCGTCATCGGCTTCACCAACGGCATCGCGGTGCTGATCGGGCTGTCGCAGGTGAAGGACTTCTTCGGCCTCACCACGCCCAAGCTGCCGGGCGACTTCTTCGCGCTGCTGGAGGTGCTGGTCCGCCACGCGCACACCGTCAACCCCTGGGCGGTGCTGATCGCCTGCGCCAGCCTGCTGCTGGTGGTGGTCTGGCCCAAGAGCTACGCCATGCCCACCGGGCCGCTGGGGCTGGTGGCGCGGCTGCGGCGGCTGGCCGCGCACGTGCCGGGCACCATCATCGTGCTGGTGCTGGCCACGCTGGCGGTGTCGCTGTTCAAGCTGCCGGTGGAGACCATCGGCACGCGCTTCGGCGGCATCCCGCAGGCGCTGCCGGCGCTGGCGCTGCCCGAGTTCAGCTGGGCCACCGCCAAGCAGCTGGTGATCCCGACCATCACCATCGCGCTGCTCGGCGCCATCGAGTCGCTGCTGTGCGCGCGCGTGGCCGACAACATGACCGAATTCCCGCGCCACGACCCCAACCAGGAGTTGATGGCGCAGGGCGTGGCCAACTTCGTCAGCCCGCTGTTCGGCGGCATCCCGGCCACCGGCACCATCGCCCGCACCGTGACCAACGTGCGCGCCGGCGCGCGCACGCCGGTGGCCGGCCTGGTGCACGCGGGCACCATCCTGCTGGTGGTGCTGCTGGCGGCGCCGCTGGCGATGAACGTGCCGCTGGCCGCGCTGGCCGGCATCCTGGCCTTCGTGGCCTGGAACATGGGCGAGTGGCGCGAGTTCGTGCGCCTCAAGCAGTTCAGCGTGCAGTACCGCACCATCCTCGTCGGTACGTTCTTGCTAACGGTTATCTTCGACCTCACGGTGGCGGTGGAGGTCGGCCTCATCCTGGCCTGCGCCTTCTTCATCTACCGCATGGGCACGCTGTTCCGCGTGCAGCCGCTGCCGCGCGGCGCGCTGCCCGAGGGCGTGCAGGTGTTCGAGCTGTTCGGCTCGCTGTTCTTCGGCGCGGTGGGCAAGATCGAGACGCTGCCCGCGCAACTGCCGCCCGACACGCGCGCCGTGGTGCTGGAGATGCACCGCCTAATCTCGATGGACACCTCGGGCCTGGACGCGCTGGAGCAGTTGCACCGCACGCTGCAGCGCCAGGGCCAGGCGCTGGTGCTGGCCAACGTCAACGAGCAGCCGCTGTCGCTGATCCGCCGCTCGGGCTTCGAGCAGCGCCTGGGCCCCGACCAGATCGTGCCGACGGTGGCGGCGGCGTTCGAGGAGCAGGCGCCGGCCTGATCGCCTTCACCTTCACGGCGTGAAGACGATGCGTTCGCCGCCGTCGGCGGCCGCCGGCCAGGCCTGCGCCACGTCGCGCAGCGGCACGGCCTTGAGGTCGATGCGCAAACGGCCGCGCGCGATTTCCTGCGCCAGCGCCGGCAGCGCGCCGAGGATGTCGCCGGCCGACACGGCGCCGAGCCCGCTGCCCATGATCTGCACATTCGCGCTGCGCAGGAAGGCGCCGGGAATGGCGGCGACCTCGCCCGCCATCGAGCCGAGGTGGATCCAGCCGAGCGGGCGGCTGCGATCGGCGCGCTGCCGCAGCACGGCCTCCATGACGCGCACGGCGCTCTCGCCCCAGAGGAAATCGAGCACCACGTCGACCTCGCCGGCCAGGCCGCCGAGCCGCGCATCGGCCAGCGTGACGGTCTCGGTGGCGCCGAGCGCGGGCAGCTGGGCCAGCTTGCGTTCGTCGCGGCCCGCGGCGATGACTTGCGCGGCGCCCAGGTGCCGCGCGATCTGCACCGCCATGCGGCCCGAGCTGCCGGTGGCGCCGAGGATCAGCAGCTTCTGGCCGCTGCGAAACGGCACGCGGCAACGCAGCGCCAGCCACGACGCCATGGCCGGATTCATCGCGCCGGCCAGGGTGACCGGGTCGCTGTCGGCCGGCAGTTCGATGCTGTGGTCGAGCTCGATCACCGTGCGCTCGGCCATCGTGCCCATCGGGCCCGGCGCCTGCACGAAGTAGCGCAGCTTGCCGTCGCTGCCGCGCCCGACGCCATCGACCCCCGGCACCAGCGGCAGGCCGCCGCGGCTGGAGTAGTGCACGCCCGACGCGCGTGCGCGGGTCAGCCGGTGCAGCCCGGCGGCGAGCACGTCGACCAACATTTCGCCGGGGCCTTGGGACACCGGCTCGGCGACGGTGCCGTAGTGCGGCGGCTGGTCGAACGCGGTGACGATGGCGGCTTGCATGAGGGGCTCCGGCAGCGGCAAAGGCCGCGCATCAAGTTCGTGATACGATCTATTATTGGTGCGTGATACGTACCATGTCAAGATCGCGGCCACGATGAAGAAGCCAGGATCCGCGAAGCAAGCTGCCGCCACCGACGAAGCCTTGGTCGATGCGCTGGCGCCGACCGCCTTCGTGACGATGGCCGTCCTCAACCGCATCGGCGCCGAGAACGACTTGTCGCTGACGCTGATCCGCGTGCTGGGCATCCTGTTCGACCGGCGCCCGCGCATGGCCGAGCTGGCCGACTACCTCGGCCTGGAGAAGCAGACGATGTCGGGGCTGATTGCGCGGGCCGAGAAGCGCGGCCTCGTGGCGCGCGCGCCGAACGCCGACGACGGCCGCGCGACCGACGTCTTCCTGACCAGCGAGGGCGCCCGGCTCGTCAAGCGCTTGCGGGCGCAGACGCAGCAGGCGCTGGCGCCGCTCACCGCCCATCTCGATGCCGCCGATCAGCGGCAACTGCTCGGCCTGCTGCAGCGCATGCTCGAAACCGCGGCGCCGAAATTCGCGGTGAGGGGCGCCCAGCGGGCCAGGCGCTGAGGCGACGCGCGGACCGGCGCGGCGGCCTCAGCCGCCGGCGCGCGCGAGCTGGAAACTCATCCGGTAGCTGAAGCGGCTGGCCGGGTGGATGCCGGTGGTGACCTCGACGAGCGTGGGCCCCACGTAGTAGCTGCGCACGATGCGCAGGCCCGCGCTGCCCGCAGGGACGCGCAGCGCCTCGGCGTTGTCGCCGTCGATGGTCAGCCCCTGGATTTCCTGCTCCACGCGCGTGACCTTGACGCCGAACTGCTCCTCGATCAGCGTGTAGATCGGCACGGTCAGCTCCTCGGCCAGCTTGGGCAGCTTGCTGTAGGGCGCGGCGACGTACATGTCGACCAGCGCGATGGGCTCGTCCTTGCGCTCGCGGCCGTGGCGCACGCCGGCGATGTGCAGCCATTTCTCGCCAGGCGCGCTGCGCAGCAGCTCGGAGAGATCGTCGCCCGGGGTGATCCGGGCCCGCGTCGACACCGCCAGCCGCGTGCCTTGCGCGTAGCGCGCCAGGTCGCCCAGGTCGTCCATGCTCTGCACGTAGCGCGACACCGGCGTCGCCGACACCACGCGCGTGCCGACGCCGGCCTGCCGCGTCAGCATGCCCAGCGAACACAGCTTCTGCACGGCCTGCCGCACGGCATAGCGGCTCATGCCGAGCCGTTCGCACAGTTCCAGCTCCGGCGGCAGCAGGCCGCCGACGGGCGGATGGCCGTTGCGGATCTCCTGCATCAGGCTGCGCGCGAGGTCGAGGTGGCGCGGCGTGCTGGGCGCCAGCGCGTCGGCGTGGGAGGCATCGGTCGGTTCAGGCATGGCGGGTGCGGCGGATGAGCAGCTCAGTGCCGATGTTGCCCCAGGTCGGCCTGCAGGCCGCCGCAAACGCCATCGGGTTTCTACGAATGTTCAAATGTTCGGACAAATAGGAGATTTCCTGCCACGCGATGGCGCTGCCGTCGCACCTGGCAACGAGGTCGAACATGGTCCCGATCAACTACCTGTGGCGCGCGGCGCGCCGATTCCCCGAGCGCGCGGCCGTCATCGCGCCGGAAGGCACGCTGAGCTTTGCGGCGCTGGCCGAACTCGTGCAGCGGCGCGCGGCGGCGCTGACGCAACGCGATCCGCAGCCCGGCGGCCGCGTGGCCATCGGCGCGGCCAACAGCGTCGACCACCTGGTGGCGCTGCTCGCGGTGCTGGCCGCCGGCAAGGTGTGGGTGCCGCTGAACCCGCGCAATGGCGACCCCGAGCTGCGCCGCATCGTCGAGTTCGTCAAGCCTTCGCTGGTGCTGGTCGACGCGCCGATGCGCGAGCGCCTGCAAGGCATCGAGCCGCCGGTGCTGACCTTGGCCGGGCTGGCCGAACGGGCCGAGCGGTCCGTGCTCGACGCCGGGCCGACCGAGATCGCGATGGGCCCGCACGCGCGCCTGACCGCCGGCCTGGACAGCCCGCAGGCCATCAAGTTCACCGGCGGGACCACCGGCTTCCCCAAGGGCGTGATCCAGACCCTGCGCACCTGGAACACCAACATCGCCACGCAGATCCACGAACTCGGCCTGACCGAGGCCGATCGCTACCTCGTCGCCGCGCCGATCACGCACGGCACTTCCACGTACATGCTGCCGCTGCTGGGCGTGGGCGGCGCGCTGGTGTTCCCGGCCGGCGCCAAGCCGTCGTACCTGCTGGACGCCGCGCAGGACCACGACTGCAGCCTCTTCTTCGCGCCGCCGACGCTGATCCAGGCCCTGGTCGAAGAACAGCGCGGCCAGCCGCGCCGGCTGGCCAGCCTGCGCTACCTGGTCTATGGCGGTGCGCCGATGCGGCCCGAGCAGATCCGCGACGCGCAAAGCGTCTTCGGCCCCGTGCTGTGCACCTCGTTCGGCCAGACCGAGGCGCCGCAGATCATCACCTTCCTGCCGCCGCAGGAAATGCACGGCGAGCGCCTGCAGTCGGTCGGCCGGCCCACGCTGCTGACGCAAGTGGCCATCGTCGACCGCCAGGGCAAGCCCTTGCCGCCGGGCGAGGAAGGCGAGATCGCCGTGCGCGGCGACCTGGTGATGGGCGGCTACCTCGACGCCCCGGAGGAGACCAGCAAGACGCTGGTGGACGGCTGGCTGCGCACCGGCGACGCGGGGGTCTTCGACGCGCAAGGCTTCCTCTACCTGCGCGACCGCCTGCGCGACGTGATCATCACCGGCGGCTTCAACGTCTACCCCAGCGACGTCGAGGTGGTGCTGTCGGCCCACCCGGCGGTGGCCGATTGCAGCGTGGTCGGCATCCCCGACGCGAAGTGGGGCGAGGCGGTGCATGCGGCCGTGCAATGGCGCGCCGGCATGCAGGCCAGCGAAGACGAGTTGATCGGCCTGATCAAGCGCGAACTGGGCTCGGTGAAGACGCCCAAGCAGGTGCACGTGTTCGAGACCCTGCCGCGCAGCCCGGTGGGCAAGGTGCTCAAGCCGGCCGTGCGCCAGGCCATCCTCGACCAGCAGGGGGCCGCATGAACCCGACGCCGCAAACCGCTCTGTGCCGCTACAGCGAAACGGCGGTGCACTACCGCGACGCCGACCTGGTGGGCGACCTGCTCGGCCAGCGCAGCTTCGTCGAGGTCTTCATGCTGCAGGCCTTCGGCATCGAGCTCGACGCCGGCCAGCGGCGCATCGTCGACGCGGTGCTGGTCACGCTGATGGAGCACGGCATGACGCCCAGCGTGATCGCCGCGCGCATGGTCTATTCCAGCTCGCCGGAGAACCTGCAGGCGGGCGTCGCCGCCGGCCTGCTGGCGGTGGCCAGCCGCTTCGTCGGCACCATGGAGCCGGCGGCCGAGCTGTTGGACAGGCTGGTCGCCGCTACGGCGCAAGGCCCCGACGCGGCCCGGGCCGAAGCGCAGGCCATCGCCGCCGAGCACCGGGCCCGCCGTGAGCCGGTGCCCGGCTTCGGCCACCACCTGCACAAGCCCGACGACCCGCGCGCCTTGGCGCTGCTGCAGCTGGCGCGCGAAGTCGGCCGCCACGGCCCGCGCTGCGCCGCACTGGAACTGCTGGCGCAGGCGGTCGATGCGGCGGCCGGACGCCACATCACCATCAACGCCACCGGCGCCGTCGCGGCGCTGCTGGGCGACATCGGCATCCCCGTGCGCCTGATGCGCGGCTTCGCGGTGCTGAGCCGCGCCGCCGGCCTGGTGGCGCACATCGCCGAAGAACAGCGCGACCCGTCGCTGCGCTTCATCTGGGACCTGGTCGATCGTTCCATGTCCCCGGGCGAGGCGCCGCCCGCTTCGCTCGCATCCCCGGCTTCCAAGCCCGCCGCCTGAAGGCCACGCCAAGCCTTCCGAGCGACATCCACCGATTGGCGACTTCCACCGGAGACCTCCATGAACCCCACCGCCAGCGCGATCGAGCGCCACCACCACATCACCCTGTGCGTCGGCTCGGCGCAGCAGGACTACGACTTCCACACCAAGCTGCTGTCGCTGAAGAGCGTCAAGAAGACGCTGATCTACGACGGCGGCACGCCGTTCTACCACCTGTACTACGGCAACGACCTGGGCGAGGAGAGCACGCTGCTGACCTGCTTCCCGGTCGCGCACTTCGGCAAGAAGGGCCAGCGCGGCAACGGCCAGATCAACACCGTCAGCCTGTCGGTGCCGGTGTCGTCGCTGGACTTCTGGGCCCAGCGCCTGGCTGCCAGCGGCTTGAAGGTCAAGCGCTCGGAGCGCTTCGGCGAGAAGCTGCTGAGCTTCGCCCACCCCTGCGGCATTCCCTACGAGCTGATCGGCATCGCCGACGACGACCGCAAGGCCTGGTCCAACGGCGAGGTGCCGGGCGACCTGGCGATCCGCGGCCTGCACACCATCGTCGTCAACACGCCGGCGATGGAGCCGACGCAGGAGTTCATGCAAGGCGGCTGGTCGTCGCGCGAAGTGGCGCGCGACGGCAAGCACACGCGCTTTGCCTTCGGCGACGGTAGCTCGGGCAAGCTGGTGGACTACGCGCTGGAGAACGACCTGCCGCAGGCCAGCTGGACCTATGGCGAAGGCATCGTGCACCACTGCGCCTTCCAGGTTGCCGACCATACGGTGCAGGACCTGGTCAAGGCCCACCTCGAAGGCATGGGCTTCACCGACACCTCCGAGCGCAAGGACCGCGGCTACTTCGAGTCGATCTACGTGCGCACGCCGGCCGGCGCGATGTTCGAGGCCACGGTGTCCAAGCCCGAAGGCTTCCTGGTCGACGAGAACTACGAGGCGATGGGCTCGGAGCTGCAGATCGCACCGCAGTTCCGCAGCCAGCGCGAGCAGATCCTGAAGTCGCTCGAACCGTTGAAGTACTGAGTTATCGAAGCGACGCTGAGGCTTCGACATGGACCCCCTGCACCACCCGCATCGGGCCGCGCCGCCGGCGGTCTATGGCGCGCCCGCCGCGTCGGCCGCGCTGGCGGTGATCCTCGTCCACGGCCGCGGCCAGTCGCCCGACTGGATGCGCGAGCAGGTGGTCGAGCGCTTCGGCGACGCACGCCTGTCCTGGCATGCGCCGGCGGCCGACGGCGCCTCGTGGTATCCGCAGCGCTTCATCGCGCCCGCCGAGCACAACGAGCCGCGCCTGGGCCAGGCACTCGAAGCGCTGGCGCGGCTGTCGCAGGCGCTGCAGGACCAGGGCATTCCGACCTCGCGCCAGGTGCTGATGGGCTTTTCGCAGGGCGCCTGCCTGGCCAGCGAGTTCGCCTGGCGCAGCGCGCAGCGCTACCACGCGCTGGTGGCCTTCACCGGCGGCCTGATCGGCGAGCCCGGCGCGCCGCGTGTGCCGCCGGCGTCGGCAGCGGCGCTGGCCGGCCTGCCGGTGCTGCTGTCGACCTGGGACGCCGATCCGCACGTGCCGCTGGCCTCGGTGCAGGAGAGCGCGGAGTGGTTTCGCCAGGCCGGCGCCGAGGTGCGGCTGCACGTCGGCGCGGCCGAGGCGCACGGCATCCGCGATGACGAAATTGCACAGGCGCGCGCCCTGCTGGCCGCGGCCGCCGTGCCGCAAGGGAGCTGATGATGACGATGCCTTCGTTCGTGCACGAGGCGCGGCCTTCGCGCGTGGTGTTCGGCCGCGGCCGGCGGGCGCAATTGCCGGCCGAGCTGGATGCGCTGGGTGTGAAGCGCGCGCTGGTCTTGACCACGCCCGAGCAGCGCGCGCTGGGCGACGAGGTGGCGGGCCTGCTCGGCGCGTCGCGCTGCGCCGGCGTGCATGCCGGCGCGGTGATGCACGTGCCGATCGCCGCGGCGCGCGCGGCGATCCAGGCCGCACGGGACGCCGGTGCGCAGGCCTGCATCGCTGCCGGCGGCGGTTCGACGATCGGCCTGGCCAAGGCCATCGCGCTGGAGTCCGGCCTGCCCATCCTGGCCTTGCCGACGACCTATGCCGGCTCGGAGATGACGCCGCTCTACGGCATCACCGATGGGGGCGAAAAGCGCACCGGCCGCGACTGGCGCGTGCTGCCGCGCACGGTGGTCTACGACCCCGATCTGACGCTCGGCCTGCCGGTCGCGATCAGCCTGACCAGCGGCATGAATGCCATCGCCCATGCTGCCGAAGGCCTGTACGCGGCCGACGCCAGCCCGATCCACCAGCTGATGGCGGCAGAAGGCATCCGTGCGCTGGCCGGCGCGCTGCCGCGCCTGAAGCTGGATGGCCGCGACGCATCGGCGCGCGACGACGCGCTGGTCGGCGCCTGGCTGTGCGGCAGCGTGCTGGGCCAGGTGCAGATGGGCCTGCACCACAAGCTGTGCCACGTGCTGGGCGGCAGCTTCAACCTGCCGCACGCCGAGCTGCACACGGTGATGCTGCCGCATGCGCTGGCCTACAACGCCGCGGCGGCGCCGCAGGCGATGGCGCGCCTGGCGGCAGCGCTGGGCAGCGCGGACGCGGCGGATGCGGTGAACCGTCTTGCCGAACTGCAACGCGGCTTGGGCGTGCCCACGTCGCTGCGTGCGATCGGCATGCCGGCCGACGGGCTCGACCGCGCCGCCGACCTCGTCACCGCCGCGCCCTATCCCAACCCGCGTCCGCTGGAGCGCGGCGCCGTGCGCGCGCTGCTGCAGCGTGCGTTCGACGGCGCACAGCCGCAGTGACCTGACGTGAGGCAACGATGCTGATCGAACACCGCGCCTACACGCTGCACCTGGGCGCCGAGGCCCGCTTCTGGGAGGCGCAGAAGGAGCGCGGGCCGGACGGCCTGCGGCCCATCCTCGACCGGCTGATCGGCAGCTTCGCCACCCGCAGCGGGGCGCACGACCAGATCGTCAGCCTCTACCGCTACGACGGTTTCGACGACTGGCAGTCGCGGCTGATGGGCCTCTATGGCCAGAGCCGGCTGCAGCCGTACTTCCGCGTCGTTAGGCCCTTGATCGCACGCCAGGACAACTGCCTGCTGGCGCCGGCACCGCTGCCGGGCCTGACACCGCACTGGGGCAATGGCCGCGACTGGCTGCCCGTGGATGGTCCATTGCTGCGCCAGCCGGCGCAGGGCAGCGTGGTCGAAGAGACCGTGCTGCGCTTCGCCGCGGGCGGCGTGCCGGCCTGCTGGGAAGCGTGGCGCCAGCACGCGCTGGGCGACGAGCCGGCGGCGGTCGACGGCCTGCTCGGCGCCTTCAACACGGTGGTCGGGCCGCTCAACCAGGTGCTGCTGCTGCGCCAGTTCGCCAGCGGCGCCGCGCTCGAAGCGCACCGCGAGCGCCTGCGTGGGCACCCGGCCTGGCTGAGCTTCCTGCGCACGCTGGCGCCGCTGGCGGTGGCCAGCGAGGTGCGGCTGCTGCAGCCCGCGCCGCTGCCCGACATGTCGCCGCTGTACGCCAGCGGCTGACGCTTCGCGGGCGCCGAGCCCGCCCCTTGCTTTCCAAAACGCCATGCAGCGCGCGAGCGCCGCAGGACCCCATTCGCCGCAACCCCACCAGGATCATTCCGATGAAGACGTTCATTATATTCGTTAGCACCGCCGCCACCGTGCTGGCCCTGGCCCATCCAGGCGCCGCGCAGGCCACCGAAGGCGGCGGCAGCGTTTACCCCGTGGGCGTGACCGGCTTCAGCTGCTGCGCGCTGCCGCCGCCGGGCACTTACCTGATGGTCGACGCCCAGCACTACCGCGCCGACGAGGTCAAGGACAACAGCGGCCACACGCTGCCCATTCCCGGCTTCAAGGTGCGCG
>Ga0209794_1000593_pt1 | contig 47097 bp, 49 predicted proteins | sample EBPBio232013_DNA_FD_185869 | JGI IMG/M metagenome (GOLD analysis project Ga0209794, IMG submission 185869) | Wastewater treatment Type I Accumulibacter community from EBPR Bioreactor in Madison, WI, USA - Reactor 1_5/23/2013_ DNA (SPAdes)... | ecosystem: Engineered > Bioreactor > EBPR >... | reverse complement strand
GGCTCGACGTGCACGGATTTTTCGCGACCGCCGAGGAATGGGGCATTGCCTTCATGCCGGTGAACGACGCGCTGGAAAACTCGGTACAGGCAACGCATTGTGCGGCAGCCTATGTCAGCTTGCTGCTGATTGATGCCGCCAGCCCTTACAGCAACAGCGTGCGCAACCTCAATCTGATCCGTCGCTGGGCGTCGATGTGGGCGCCGCTGGTGGCTATTGGGAGATTGGATAACGATCTTGAGCTGCCCCCCTACGTCATAGAATTGATGAAGGACATGCCAATTCATCCGAGCGCATCGATCGAGGGTTCTGCCGATGATGCCCGTCGCCTTGACACCAGCCGACTCGCCTTGCAGATCGACCATGTGCTTGGTCAGTTGCGCATGCGCATCACCCCTTCCCAGCTTGGCTTGGGCGAGGAAACGGGAAGCCACGTAAAGCGTTTGCTGGAAAGTCTGGTCAAACCGTGGTCACAGTCGAGCTCGCCCCGCCGTTTTCGCCGTTATGCCAGCGAAGGCGTTGCCCGGATTGCTACCGGTTTTGATGCCATTTATTTTCACGTCACCGGCGAAGCCTTTGCCCAGCACGAGTCAGCGATTGCCTACTCCCGCAGTGACTTTGAAGCGCTATTCATTTTCAGGGATCGAGCCGATCCCGGGCATGCGCCACCGCTACGCTCGCATGGCGATTATCCTCTGGAGCAGTGGTCGGTGATCAACCATTCGGCCAACGGTTTTCGTCTGGGGCGCAGCGATTGTGGTCAGCGCATACTTCATGGTCAGTTGATGGCAGTTTGCCCTCATGATGGTGAGTGCTTCCTGCTTGCCTATGCAACTTGGCTGATGCAGGAGGCGAGCGGAGCGCTGATCGTGGGTCTGGCGACCCTTCCGGGGATTCCCAAAGGCGTCAGTTTTCGCCTGCTGGACCAGGGTGGGACGCCGGTGAATGAGCGTTACTCGGCCGCATTTCTGTTGCCCGCCCTGCCCAGTATTGGCGAAGAGACCTCCCTCGTCCTGCCGCCTGGGTACTATCATGCCGGTCGTGAACTGGAGGTGGTGATCGACGAGAAGCGCCAGCGTCTGCGCATGAACCACGTTCTATCCCGGCAATGTGATTTCGAGCGAATCAGCATCGTGGGACTCTGAACTCCCGCAGTAGCGACGCTTCAGGGTAAACTGTCCGCCCTGAATTGGAGGAAACTATGGCCGGTATGGAAAAAGACACCCCGATCCCGGATGTCATCCGTCTGCATACGGCAAGCCGTGTTCTTGAACTGGGCTATGACGATCGGTCGTACCGCCTGGATTTCGAATACCTGCGCGTGTTCACCCCGTCGGCCGAAGCCCGGGGTCATGGACCGGGCCAGGAAACCTTGCAGGTCGGCAAGCGCAATGTCCAGTTGTTATCGGTGGAGGCGGTGGGCACTTATGCCCTCAAGCTGGTTTTTTCCGATGGTCATGACAGCGGCCTGTATACCTGGGACCTGCTCTACAACCTTGCCGTGCATCATGACGAATTGTGGGCGGAATACCTGCGCCTGCTCGAAGCCAGCGGCGCTTCCCGCGATATCGATACGACGCCGAAGCCTGGCGGCGCTTCCTGTAGTCATCACCACTGACCACCATGAACCAAGAAACCACCCATTTCGGTTACGAATCGGTTGCCGAACAGGAAAAAGCCCGCCGTGTGCGGGGCGTTTTTGACTCCGTAGCCAGCCGTTATGACCTCATGAACGACCTGATGTCCGGCGGCATGCATCGCCTGTGGAAGGCGTTCACCATCCAGCGCAGCGGCGTGCGTGAAGGTTCCCGTGTGCTTGATGTCGCCGGGGGAACCGGCGATCTGTCGCTGGCTTTCGCCAAGCGGGTCGGTAAATCCGGCCAGGTCTGGCTGACTGACATCAACAATGCGATGCTGGCTCGTGGGCGTGACCGGCTGACCGACAAGGGCTACATGTTGCCGGTGGCACAATGCGACGCGGAGAAGCTGCCGTTTCCGGACGACTGGTTCGATTGCGTGACCGTTGCCTTCGGCCTGCGCAACATGACCCACAAGGATGCTGCGCTGGCTGAGATGCGGCGGGTTTTGCGTCCTGGCGGCCGCTTGCTGGTGCTTGAGTTCTCGCGAATCTGGGAGCCGCTGGCCCCGGTCTACGATTTTTATTCCTTCCAGGTCATTCCCCGCATCGGCCAGATGGTGACCAAGGATGCCGATAGCTACCGCTATCTCTCCGAATCGATACGTGTCCATCCCGATCAGGAGACCCTCAAGACGATGATGGAGGGTGTTGGTTTCGAGAAGGTCGAGTATTTCAACATGGCGCTGGGCGTGGTTGCCCTGCACCGCGGCTTCAAGTTCTGATCCATCACTGTGCGTCAGCTGGAAACCCTGATCGTCAAGCCGCTTAACCACGTTCTCGGTAGCGCGCCTTGGGCCGTCGAGCGACTGCGCCGGCATGCCGGCGCGCATCTGAACCTGCTTGCCGGGCCATTCGAGTTGGCTTTATGCATCGACGGCGAGGGATTGCTGCAGCCTTCCCAGGGGGCAGAGAGTCCCGATGTCAGCATCGAACTGGCTGCTGACTTCCCTGCCCGCTTGTTGTTTGATCGGGAATCGCTGATGTCGTCAGCACGCCTGAGCGGTTCTGCCGATGTCGCCGAAACCCTGGCGTTCGTCTTCCGCAACCTGCGCTGGGATGCCGAGGCTGACCTGGCCGGGGTAGTCGGCGATATTCCGGCGCGCCGCGTGAGTTTGGTCGGAGCGCGGCTGGTCAGCGGAGTCCGTGCAGGCGCTAGCCGCTTGGCCGCTAACTTCGCCGAGTACGCAAGCGATGAAAGTGAGTTGCTGGCTTCACGTCAAAACATCGAGCGTTTCCTGGGCGAAGTCGATCGCTTGCGCGACGAGACTGCCCGGATCGAAAAACGAATTGCCCGGTTGGGCGGATAAAGGCGATTCTTCCAGCAAAAGAAAAAGGCAGCCGAGGCTGCCTTTTTTGACTGAGAAAAAGAAACTCAGTGGGTGTGCTTGCGCAGACGCTGGATGGCTTGCAGCTGGGCAATCGCTTCGGCCAGTTCGGCTTCGGCGGCGGCGTAATCCATTTCCGCGCGCCGATTGGCCAGGGCTTCCTCGGCGTGCTTCTTGGCTTCCAGTGCCTTGGCCTCATCGAGGTCATGGGCACGAATCGCGGTGTCCGCCAACACGGTGATCATGTTGGGCTGGACTTCCAGCATGCCACCGGAGACATACACCAGTTCGAACTCGTCCTGATCCGGCACCTTGAGACGAATGGTGCCGGGCTTGATACGGGTCAGCAACGGGGTATGCTGCGGCAGGATGCCAAGTTCCCCGGCTTCGCCGGGAAACACTGCGATTTCCACCAGGCCGGAGAAAATCGATTCTTCGGCACTGACGACATCACAATGAACGGTCATAACCATTACTGGCTCCTATGCTGAAGCTGCATTACTGCAGCGTCTTCGCCTTTTCGACAGCTTCTTCGATGCCGCCGACCATGTAGAAGGCCTGTTCCGGCAGGTGGTCGTACTCACCGCTGACGATGCCCTTGAAGCCCTTGATGGTTTCCTTGAGCGGAACGAACTTGCCCGGGGAACCGGTAAACACTTCGGCAACGTGGAAGGGCTGGGACAGGAAGCGCTGGATCTTACGGGCGCGGCTGACGGCCAGTTTGTCTTCCGGCGACAGTTCGTCCATACCCAGAATCGCGATGATGTCGCGCAGTTCCTTGTAGCGCTGCAGGTTCATCTGCACGGCACGGGCAACCGAGTAGTGCTCTTCGCCGACGACTTGCGGGTCGAGCTGGCGGGAGGTGGAGTCGAGCGGATCGACGGCCGGGTAGATACCCAGCGAGGCGATGTCACGCGACAACACGACCGTGGAGTCCAAGTGCAGGAAGGTGGTGGCCGGGGACGGGTCGGTCAAGTCATCGGCAGGCACGTAAACGGCCTGGATGGAGGTGATCGAGCCAACCTTGGTCGAGGTGATACGCTCTTGCAGACGACCCATTTCTTCCGCCAGCGTCGGCTGGTAGCCCACGGCCGAAGGCATACGGCCGAGCAGTGCGGACACTTCGGTACCGGCCAGGGTGTAGCGGTAGATGTTATCGACGAAGAACAGGATGTCACGACCGTCGTCACGGAAACGTTCGGCCATGGTCAGACCGGTCAGCGCGACGCGCAGACGGTTGCCCGGGGGTTCGTTCATCTGACCGAACACCATCGCGACCTTGTCGAGAACGTTGGAGTCCTTCATTTCATGATAGAAGTCGTTACCTTCGCGGGTACGCTCACCAACACCGGCAAACACGGACAGACCCGAGTGTTGCTTGGCGATGTTGTTGATCAGCTCCATCATGTTGACGGTCTTGCCGACGCCGGCGCCACCGAACAGGCCGACCTTGCCGCCCTTGGCGAACGGGCAGATCAGGTCGATAACCTTGATGCCGGTTTCGAGCAGATCGACGGAAGACGACAGTTCGTCGAACTTCGGCGCGGCAGCGTGAATTTCACGCAGTTCGTCGCTTTCGATCGGACCGGCTTCGTCGATCGGACGGCCGAGCACGTCCATGATGCGACCCAGCGTGCCCATGCCGACCGGCACGGAGATGCCGGCACCGGTATTGTTAACTTTCATGCCGCGGCGCAGGCCGTCGGATGAACCCATGGCGATGGTACGGACGACGCCGTCACCCAGTTGCTGCTGCACTTCGAAGGTCAGACCGGCTTCAACCATGCCGTTTTCTTCGGAGGCGTCGAGCTTGAGTGCGTCGTAGACCTTCGGCATCGCGTCGCGCGGGAAGTGGATGTCCACAACTGCGCCGATACACTGAACGATGGAACCTTGACTCATATTCAAATCCCCAATAATTAAAAGCTGCGCGCTGGCGTCAGACTGCGGCGGCGCCGCTGACGATTTCCGAGAGTTCCTTGGTAATCGCGGCCTGACGAGCCTTGTTATAGACCAGCTTCAATTCACCGATGACGTTCTTGGCGTTATCGGAAGCAGACTTCATGGCGACCATCCGGGCAGACTGCTCGGAGGCCATGTTTTCAGCCACGGCCTGGTAAATCAAAGCTTCGACATAGCGGATCAACAGATCGTCGATAACTGGCTGGGCTTCCGGCTCGTAGACATAGTCCCAACCCGGCTGATGATCGGTCTTGACGACATCGTCAGCCAGCGGGAGCAGCTTTTCGAAAACCGGTTCCTGCTTCATCGTGTTGATGAAGCGGGTGTAGCCGATGTACAGCGCGTCGATTTCGCCCTTCATGTAGGCGTCGAGCTGGATCTTGAGCGGGCCGATCAGCTTTTCCAGGTGCGGGGTATCGCCCAGCCCGACCACGTGCGAGACAACCTTCGCACCGGCGCGCTGCATGAAACCCAGACCCTTGTTACCAATACAGGTCGCCTGGAAATTGATCTTCTGGCTGTCGAGTTCCTTCATCTTGCCCAGAACCAGGCGCAGGACGTTGGAATTCAGACCGCCGCAGAGGCCCTTGTCGGAGGTGACGAGGACGATGCCGATCGCCTTCTGCTCGCGCTTTTCGAGGAACGGGTGCTTGTACTCGGTCAGCGCGTGCGACAGGTTGCTGGCCACACGCCGGATCTTCTCGCCATAGGGGCGGGCAGCCCGCATCCGGTCCTGCGCCTTGCGCATTTTGGATGCGGCCACCATCTCCATGGCCTTGGTGATCTTGCGCGTGTTTTCTACGCTCTTGATCTTGTTGCGAATTTCCTTGCCGCTAGGCATGGCGTTCTCCTAAGATCAGGCCCAGGTGCTCTTGAAAGCCTGGATGCCGGCAGCCAGTGCCTTTTCGGTATCACCGCTGAGGTCGGCCGACGATTCCATGGTGTTCATGACTTCGGCGTGATTGGCCTTGAGGTAGCTGATCATGGCCTTTTCGCATTCGAGCGCGCGCTTGACTTCGACGTCGTCGAAGTAGCCCTTGTCGGCGGCGTAAAGGGTGACGGCCATCTCGGAGATGCTCATCGGGGCGTACTGCGGCTGCTTCATCAGTTCCGTGACCAGACGGCCGCGTTCCAGCTGCTTGCGGGTCGCTTCGTCGAGGTCGGAGGCGAACTGGGCGAAGGCCGCGAGTTCGCGGTACTGGGCCAGGGCCAGACGGACACCGCCGCCGAGCTTCTTGATCAGCTTGGTCTGGGCTGCGCCACCGACGCGGGACACCGAGATACCGGCGTTGATCGCGGGACGGATACCGGCGTTGAAGAGGTCGGTTTCCAGGAAGATCTGACCGTCGGTAATCGAAATCACGTTGGTCGGAACGAAAGCGGAAACGTCACCGGCTTGCGTTTCGATGACCGGCAGCGCGGTCAGCGAACCGCTCTTGCCCGTCACGGCGCCGTTGGTGAAACGCTCGACCCAGGCTTCGGAAACGCGGGCAGCGCGTTCCAGCAGGCGGGAGTGGAGATAGAAGACGTCGCCCGGGTAGGCTTCACGGCCCGGCGGACGGCGCAGCAGCAGGGAAACCTGACGGTAGCCCCAGGCTTGCTTGGTCAAATCGTCGTAAATGATCAGGGCATCTTGACCACGGTCACGGAAGTATTCGCCCATCGAGCAGCCGGCGTACGGTGCCAGGTACTGCAGCGCGGCCGATTCCGAAGCGGAGGCGGCGACGACGATGGTGTATTCCATGGCGCCGTGCTCTTCGAGCTTGCGCACGACGTTGGCGATGGTGGAAGCCTTCTGGCCGACGGCGACATAAACGCAGAAGAGGTTCTTGCCCTTCTGGTTGATGATGGCGTCGACAGCGACGGCGGTCTTGCCGGTCTGGCGGTCGCCGATGATCAGTTCGCGCTGGCCGCGGCCAACCGGAACCATCGAGTCGACGCACTTCAGACCAGTCTGCACCGGCTGCGAAACGGACTTACGCCAGATGACGCCGGGAGCGACCTTTTCCAGCTTGTCGGTTTCCTTGGCGTTGATCGGGCCCTTGCCGTCGATCGGCTGACCGAGGGTGTTGACCACGCGGCCGAGCAGTTCCGGACCAACCGGCACTTCCAGGATGCGGCCGGTCGTCTTGACCGTGTCGCCTTCGGAGATGTGCTCGTATTCGCCCAGAATAACGGCGCCGACGGAGTCGCGCTCGAGGTTGAGTGCCATGCCGATGGTGTTGCCGGGGAATTCCAGCATTTCACCTTGCATGACGTCCTGCAAGCCATGCACGCGGCAGATACCGTCAGTGACGGAAACCACGGTGCCCTGCGTACGCACTTCCGATGCGCCTTGCAGGTTCTGGATCTTGCTCTTGATCAGTTCAGAAATTTCGGAAGGATTCAACTGCATGAAAATCTCCTAGTTGTTCAGTGCCACGGCCATCGCGTCGAGTTTGCCGCGGACTGAAGCATCCAGCATCTGGTCACCGACGGTGACCCGCACACCACCGATCAGGCCCGCGTCGACTTCGACGCGGGCGGTCAGGCGGGTACCGAAACGGGGTTCCAGTTGCTGCATCAGAGCAGCGACCTGGGCGTCGTCAATCGGGAATGCGGAGTACACCACCGCCTCCTGGACCCCTTCTTCCTGGCTGCGGGCCAGATCGAAAAGCCGGGAAATCTCCGGCAGGAGTGCGAGACGCCGGTTTTCTGCGAGGGTACGAACGAAATTGGCGAGAATCGGGTCGTTGTCGTCGGACAACGAAATGAACAATTCTGCAATCTGTTCAGCGGAGAGCCGGGGATTGCCCATGACCTGAGCCATGTCCCCGTCCTGGGCAATCAGCGCCAGCCTTTGCAGGCGCTGCGACCAGGTGCCCTGGGCCCCGCTTTCCTTGGCCAGCTTGAAAGCGGCGTCGGCGTAGGGGCGAGCGATGGTGACGGATTCAGCCATAAGCTTTACAGATCCTGTTTGATCGTGGCCAGAATGTCGGAATGTGCCTGGGCGTTGATCTCGCGGCGCAGAATCTGTTCGGCGCCAGTGACCACCAGGGCAGCGACCTGTTCGCGCAGCTGTTCCTTGGCACGGACGGCCTCCTGTTCGATTTCGGCCTTGGCACCGGCGACGATGCGGTCGGCTTCGGCCTTGGCGTTTGCCTTGGCTTCCTCGATCAGTTGGGCGCCGCGCTTTTCAGCGTTGGCGATCAGTTCGGCAGCCTTTTCCTTGCCTTCACGGAGGGCATCCGTGGAGCGCTTGGTGGCCAGTTCGAGATCCTGCTTGCCGCGTTCAGCAGCAGCCAGACCATCCGCGATCTTCTTCGCACGCTCGTCGAGCGCCTTCACAATGGGGGGCCACACGAATTGCATCGTGAACCACGCCAGAATGAAGAACACAACGAGCTGTGCAAACAACGTTGCGTTCAGATTCACGGTGTTAGTCCTCTTCTAAAGGGTTGATCGGAAGAGGAGTAATTAACCTGCGACCAGTTGGAACGGGTTGGCAAAGGCGAACATCATGGCGATACCGACGCCGATCAGGAAGGCGGCATCGATCAGACCGGCCAGCAGGAACATCTTGGTCTGCAGGGCGTTCATCAGCTCCGGCTGGCGGGCCGATGCTTCAATGTACTTGCCGCCCATGAGGCCGATACCGATACAGGCACCGATGGCACCCAGACCAATGATCAGGCCGGCAGCCAGAGCAACAAAACCGAGAACGTGTTCCATGACAACTCCTTGCTAAGTTTAAGTAATGAAAAGGTAAAGCGAAAACAGGGTTACTACGTTAAATCTGCTGGGTACTGCGTATTGTGTGCTACTTAGTGCGCTTCGTGGGCCTGACCGACATAGACCAGCGTCAGCATCATGAAGATGAAGGCCTGCAGCGTGATGATCAGGATGTGGAAGATGGCCCAGATCGAACCGGCGATGATGTGACCGACGAAACCGAACACCGTGGCGGTGCCGCCAAGCAGCGCGATCAGCATGAATACCAGCTCGCCAGCGTACATGTTGCCGAACAGTCGCATGCCGTGGGAAACGGTCTTGGCGACGAATTCGATCATCTGCATGACGAAGTTCACCGGGTAGAGCAGCGGGTGGCTGCCGAACGGGGCGGTGAAGAGCTCGTGAATCCAGCCGCCCAGGCCCTTGATCTTGATGTTGTAGTAGAGGCAGACAAGCAGCACGCCGAGCGACATGCCGAGGGCGGCATTCAGGTCGGCGGTGGCGACCACGCGCTGGTAGTGGATGCCGAACATTTCGCCGATCTTCGGCAGCAGATCGACCGGCAGCAGGTCCATCGCGTTCATGAAGAAGATCCAGACGAAGACCGTCAGTGCCAGCGGCGAGACGAACTTGCGGGATTCTGCGCTGTGGATGATGCCCTTGGCCTGCTCGGAAACCATGTCGACCAGAATTTCGACGGCAGCCTGGAAACGGCCCGGGACGCCGGAGGTCGCCTTGCGGGCGGCCAGCCAGAGGACGAAGACGGTGGCCAGGCCAAGCACGATGGAATAGAACATCGTGTCGATATTGATCACGGACCAGTCAATCACGGACTTCTGTGCGTGACCGGTGGAGTTCAGGTGGGTCAAGTGGTGGACGATGTACTCGCCAGATGTCGGTGCTGCGCTACCTGCGGCCATGTTCATTTCTTCCAAAAGGCTAAAAAACCAGCATGCAAGACAATCGCCAGGCCAATCAGCAAGCTCGGCCAGTGCATCGCGGGATACCCCTTGATGGCGATTGCCAGAATTCCGATGGTGGCCGCAATCTTGAGGAACTCACCGATGAAGAAATTCGCCGCATAGGATGCGCCCGGGCGATTTTTCAACATCGTCAACCGGACGGCAAAGAAAAGGTTGGGCAATATCGCGGCCAATGCCGCAAACCCAACCGAAACGAGCCCCCGCGTTCCCACGATTGCACCGGCCACGATTGCAGTTATCAGTGCGGCACCAAGTTGTAGGTAGATCGCTTTCAACATGGTGCCATGCATTCGTTGACCGGCTGTGCCACACAGACCTAAATGATACAAGACTTCAAAATTTACCGTCAATGAAAATTAAGGGTTTACCGCAATGCAACATCGTCGCAAACCCGCTTAGCGAAGCCGTCCGAGGATGCCTTCGAGTTGGTCGAGATCACCGAACTCGATGGTGATTTTGCCGGCACCCTTGCGGTTGCTGCGAATGGCGACGTTGGCACCCACCGCGTCGGAAATTTCTTCCTGCAAACGGAGCAGGTCACGATCGATCTGAGGTGCGGCAGTCTGCTTCGGCGGATTGACGATCTGCTGGACCAGACGCTCGGCTTCGCGCACCGACAGACCCTTCTGGACGATGCGCTGAGCGACCGCGACCTGTTGGGCGCCAGGCAGTGGCAGCAGGGCGCGGGCGTGGCCCATGTCGAGTTTGCCGCTCATCAGCAGTTCCTGGACCGGCGGCGCCAGTTGAAGCAGGCGCAGCAGGTTGGAGGCGGCCGGGCGCGAACGGCCGACAGCGTCCGCAGCCTGCTGGTGGGTCAGGCCGAACTCGTCGATCAGGCGTTGCAAGCCCTGGGCTTCCTCGAGCGGATTGAGGTTTTCGCGCTGGATGTTCTCGATCAGCGCCATCGCCAGCGCCTGTTCGTCGGGAATGCCGCGCACCAGCACCGGCACTTCGCTCAGGCCGGCCTGCTGGGCGGCGCGCCAACGGCGTTCGCCGGCAACGATTTCATAGCGTTCGGCGCCCGGCGTCTTGTCGACGGCGCGCACCAGGATCGGCTGCATCACGCCCTGGGCCTTGATCGAGCTGGCCAGTTCGGCCAGCGATTCCGGGTCCATGTGGGTACGCGGCTGGTATTTGCCGGGCTTCAGACGGTCGACCGGCAGGTTGCGCAGTTCGTCGTCGGCCTTGGCATCGCTGCCGGCGAGGAGCGCGTCGAGACCGCGGCCCAACCCTTTGAATTTGCTCATTTGGCGGTCCTTTCAAGAATTTCCTGGGCGAGCGCGCTGTAGGCCTGCGCACCCTTCGAGTTTTTGTCAAAGGCGATGACCGGCTTGCCGTACGATGGTGCTTCGGCCAGACGCACGTTACGCGGCACGATGGTCTTGTAGACCTTGTCGCCGAAGTGGCTTTCAAGTTCGTTGGAGACCTGCTGGGTGAGTGTGCTCTGGCTGTTGTACATGGTGCGCAGCAGGCCCTCGATTTCAAGTCGGGAATTGAGGTGGTGGCGCACCTTGCGCAGCGTTTCGACGAGGTCGGAGAGACCTTCCAGCGCGTAGTACTCGCACTGCATCGGGATCAGCACCGAATCGGCGGCGACCAGCGCGTTGACGGTCAGCATGTTGAGTGCGGGCGGGCAGTCGATGAGGACGAAATCGTACTCGTCGTGGTTCTGCGCGAGCGCTTCCTTGAGTCGGTATTCGCGGCGGTCGAGTTCGATCAACTCGACTTCGGCGCCGGCCAGTTCGCGGTTGGCCGGCAGCACGTCGAACCCGAACTCGGTCTTGATGCAGACCTCGACCAGGGATGCGGCGCCGATCAGCAACTGATATACGGTCGGCAGCGCTTCCTTCTTGGTGATGCCGGCGCCAGTGGTCGCGTTGCCTTGCGGATCCATGTCAATCAACAGTACGCGTCGGCCTTCGGCAGCGAGCGAAGCGGCAAGGTTGACGGCGGTGGTCGTCTTGCCGACGCCGCCTTTCTGGTTGGTGATGGCGAGTACTTTCATTGGCCCGCTTTCAGGATGATCAGGTGTCTGTCGGCGTCCAGCCCGGGAACGGACAAGGGAACGATACGGTCGACGACGATATCGGCCGGCAGGGCGGCGATCTCGTCGTCGGGACGCACGCCCTTCATTGCCAGCCAGCGGCCGTCGGGTGCCAGCAGGTGGCGGGTGAGTTCGATGAACAGTTTGAGTTCGGCAAAGGCGCGCGAACTGATCTGCGCGTACTGGCCCGTCAATTCTTCGACCCGGGCATGATCGACCGCGACGTTCTTCAGCGCAAGCTGGATTGCAGCCTGCTGCAGGAAGCTCGCTTTTTTCTGCACGGTATCGACCATGCGTACCGATAGCTGCGGCCGGGCGATGGCCAGCGGGATACCGGGCAGGCCGCCGCCGGAACCGACGTCGAGCAGTGGCCCGTCGCCGACGTGCGGCAGGATGGCCAGCGAATCGAGCAGATGATGCGAGATCGCCTGTGCCGGATCGCGCAGCGCCGTCAGGTTGTAAGTCTTGTTCCACTTCAGGAGCAGGTCGCGGAAGGCGAGCAGTTGCTCCTGCACCTCTTCGGGCAGGTCGAGACCCAGTTCGCCCAGGCCGCTGGCAAGGGTGATCGTGCTCATGCCGCCTGCGACAGGTTGTGGCGCTTCAGATGGATCAGCAGCAGCGAGATTGCTGCTGGCGTGATGCCCTGGATGCGCGAAGCCTGGCCGATGGTTTGCGGCTGATGCTGCCTGAGTTTTTGCTTCACTTCGTTGGATAGACCAGCCACTGTTGAATAATCGAGATCGGCCGGCAGCAGGGTGTTCTCGTAGCTGGCCGATTTGGCGACTTCCTCAGCCTGGCGGTCGATGTAGCCCTGGTACTTGGCAGAAATCTCCAGTTGTTCGACGACCTGCGGGTCGCTCTGGCCTTCGCCCGCCCCGGGCAGGGTCAACAGGCTGGCGTAGGAGACTTCCGGGCGTCGCAGCAGGTCGAACAGCTTGTATTCATGCTCGATGGCCTTGCCGAGTACACGGATGCAGTCTTCGGCAGGAACGATTTTCGGATTGATCCAGGTCGCCTTCAGACGCTCCTGTTCGGTGGCGATCGCATCGCGTTTGCGACAGAAAGCATCCCAGCGGGCGTCGTCGACCAGGCCGAGCGCCCTGCCCTGTTCAGTCAGGCGAAGGTCGGCGTTGTCCTCGCGCAGGGAGAGGCGGTATTCGGCGCGGCTGGTGAACATCCGGTAGGGGTCCGAGACCCCGCGCGTGATCAGGTCGTCGACCAGAACACCGAGATAGGCCTCGTTACGCTTCGGGCACCAGCCGTCGCGGCCCTTGACGTAATTCACTGCATTGATGCCGGCCAGCAGGCCCTGCGCCGCTGCTTCCTCGTAGCCGGTGGTGCCGTTGATCTGGCCGGCGAAGAAGAGGCCGTTGATGGCCTTGGTCTCGAGCGTGTCCTTGAGGCCGCGCGGGTCGTAGAAGTCGTATTCGATGGCGTAGCCGGGACGCAGGATGTGCACGTTCTCCATGCCGCGGATCGAGCGCACCAGCGCCAGCTGGATGTCGAAGGGCAGGCTGGTGGACACGCCGTTCGGGTAGATCTCGTGCGTGCTCAGGCCTTCCGGCTCAAGGAAAACGTTGTGCTGGGTCTTGTCGGCGAAACGGTGGATCTTGTCCTCGATCGACGGACAGTAGCGGGGGCCGACGCCCTCGATCACACCGGTGTACATCGGCGAGCGGTCCAGCCCGCTGCGGATGATGTCGTGCGTGCGCTCGTTGGTCTCGGTGATCCAGCACGGCAGCTGCTTCGGGTGCTGGGCGGCGTTGCCGAGGAAGGAAAAGACTGGCAGCGGATCGTCCGAGTGCTGCTCCTCCATCACCGAGAAATCGATGGTCTTGCCGTCGAGGCGCGGCGGCGTGCCGGTCTTCAGGCGGCCTTGCGGCAGCTTCAGTTCCTTCAGACGCGCGGCCAGCGACACCGACGGCGGATCGCCCATGCGCCCGCCGGTGTAGTTCTCCAGCCCGACGTGAATCTTGCCGTTGAGGAAGGTGCCGGTGGTAAGCACGACGGCGTCGGCCAGGAAACGGATGCCCAGTTGCGTCACCGCACCGCAGACCTTGTCACCCTCGACGATCAGGTCGTCGCAGGCCTGGGCGAAAATGGTCAGGTTGTGCTGGTTTTCCAGGCGGCTACGGATTGCCTGCTTGTACAGCACACGGTCGGCCTGGGCGCGGGTGGCGCGCACCGCCGGGCCCTTGGAGGCATTGAGGATGCGGAACTGGATGCCAGCTTCGTCGGTCGCTGCCGCCATTGCCCCGCCCAGTGCGTCGACCTCACGCACCAGATGGCCCTTGCCGATGCCGCCGATCGACGGATTGCAGCTCATCGCCCCGAGCGTATCGAGGTTGTGCGTCAGCAGCAGCGTGCTCGCCCCCGCCCGTGCTGCAGCCAGCGCGGCTTCGGTGCCGGCATGGCCGCCGCCAACGACGATGACATCGAATCGGGTGGGATAAAGCATGGATTCTCGAATGTTGCGGCGCAGTAAGGACCGGCGATTTTACGTCAGCTTGCTGAAAAATCACAGGCTTAGGCATTCATGGGGCGCGCAGGGCCGGTCCGTTCTTGCCCTGCCGGATGTTCTCAAGTAATTTCCCGCTGATGAACACACCAGCCGGCAAAAGCCACGGCGCATTGGACGATGAGGAAATCCTCATCGCCCTGCAGCAGTCGCTCTCCAAAAAACGCGTCCTGATCGTAGACCGGCATTCGCCGGCGCGCGATTCGTTGCGCCTGATGCTGGCCAGCCTCGGTGTCACGATGGTTCATGGCGCCGGCAGTTCGGCCGAAGTGATTCGTCAGGTCAGCGCCAACCGCTTTGACATCATCCTCTCCGATTTCGTGCTTGACGATGGGCGTGATGGCCAGCAGTTGCTTGAGGAGCTGCGCCATGCCCACCTTATTCCGCTGGGCACGGTATACATGATCATCACCAGCGAGCGAACCTACACCAACGTCGTCGCGCTCGCCGAGCTGGCGCCGGACGAGTACCTGATCAAGCCGTTCACCGGCGACCAGTTGCAGGCCAGACTGCTCCGGGCCATTTACAGAAAACACGTCCTGCGCAGGATTTACGAGCGGATCGAACGGGGCGAACTGCATGAGGCAATTGCTGCCTGCGACCGGGTGATTGCGCAGCAACCGACCTACCAGTACGACGCGCTGCGTTTCAAGGGGGAACTGCTTCACCAGCTCGGGCTGACCGCTGAAGCCGAAGCGGTCTATCGGCGGGTGCTGGAAGGGCGCGTCGTGCCCTGGGCCAAGATGGGTCTGGCCATCGCCCTGCGCGACCGCAACGCACTTGGCGAAGCAGAACAGTTGGCCGAGCAGGTGCTGCTCGAGGCACCGGCTTTCCTGTCGGCCTACGATTTCCTGGCATCCGTGCATGAAGCCCAGGGGCGGCTACGCGAAGCGCAGGGCGTCCTGCAGCGGGCAGCCGACGTTTCCCCCCACAACACCGTCCGTCAACGTCTGGTTGGCGACGTCGCCGCCCGCAACAAGGATCTGCTGGCGGCGGAGAAGGCCTACAGCAAGGTGATCGCCCGCAGCAAGGGATCAACTTTGCGCACCGTGGACGATTTCGCCAATCTCTCCCGCGTGCTGGTCGAACGCGGTGACGTTGATGCGTCACGCCGGGTGGCGGCGGACATGAAACGCGAGCTGCGTGGCGACAAGCAGGCAGAGCTGGCGGCGCTGGTCAGCGAGAGCCTCTGCCTGAAGGTCGAGGGGGCCACCGACAAGGCCCGGCAACTGGTCGAACAGGCCTTGTCCTTGCAGCAGCAAGTCGAAGCCGAGAACCTGGAGAAGGGGCGAACGGTTTCGCAACGCTTGTCCATCGATCTGGCCCACGTCTGTTACGCTACCGGCAAACAGGAGGCGGCAGAAAAACTCATGCGCCAGGTCGCTGCCGAAAACCACGAAGACAGCCATCTGATGGGCCACATCAACGATGTGTTCGCCAAGACCGGCTATTCGGAGGCCGGTAAGGCATTGCTTGATGAGGTTGGCCAGGAAATCATCAACCTCAACAACAAGGGTGTGCTGGCGGCCCGTGCGGGCAATTTCGAGGAATCGGTCAGATTGCTGATGCAGGCGGCTGACCAGGTGCCCAACCTGCAGTTTCTGGTCAATGCTGCCAAGGCCATTTACACGCTGATGGACAAGAACGGCTGGAGTCCCTCGCTCGCCGATCGTGCGCAGGATTACCTGCAGCGGGCCCAGCGCAAGGACCGTAAAAGCCCCAAGGTGGCATCGGCGCGTCAGATGTATGTCACGGTCGCCAAAAAATACGGCATCGAGCCCGAGTTCTGAGCGCTGGCTTGGACCGGCCGACGTGATAAAGTCGCCCTTTTTCGATCCTGGGTCCCTGCCATGTTTTCTGGAATTGTCGCGGCGGTTGGCCGCATCACCCAACTTACCCCGCGTGAAGTGGGTTACAGGCTGACGGTCGAGGCCGGCAAACTGAACATCGACGACGTCAGCCTGGGCGATTCGATTGCCCACAACGGCGTTTGTCTCACCGTCGTCGGCAAGACTGACACGGCCTTCCAGGTCGATGTTTCGCCGGAAACCCTGTCGTGCACCGTCGGGCTCGATGCGCCCGGCCCGGTCAACCTGGAAAAGGCCCTGCGCCTCAACGACGTGATCGGCGGCCATCTGGTCTCGGGCCATGTTGACGGCGTCGGCGAGGTGTTGCGCTTCGACCCGGTCGGCGACAACCGCCTCCTGGAAATTCGCGCGCCGAAGGAAATCGCCAGGTTCATCGCGCGCAAGGGTTCGATCGTGGTCGACGGCACCAGCCTGACGACCAATGAAGTCAAGGGCACTGACTTCACCATCAACCTGATCCCGCACACCCTGGAAAACACCACGCTCAAGCGCCTGCAGCCCGGCAGCAAGGTCAATCTCGAAGTCGATCTCATTGCCCGCTACTGCGAGCGCCTGCTGGCTGCCGAGCGCGAGGCCTGAGCACCAGCCGACGAACGGCGGTTGAAAAACCGCCCCCCTGCCCCCATAATGATTTCCATGGTTGTAATTCCAGCAATCTGGAGGCGTTCTGGACAGGGGTTCGATTCCCCTCACCTCCACCCAAGGGCATTGTCGGCAGTGCGTTTGGATGGGGGTGTACTGGTTTCGACAGGGCGGGCAAAGGTGCGCAGGCAACTCGTCAGGCGATCGACGTTAATGAAGCAAATCCATAATTGCCAACGATGAGCAATTCGCTATTGCCGCCTAAAAACGGATAGCCGGGGCCGCTAGCGCCTTGTTACCAAAGATAGCCGGCGGGGACTTCGGTCCCCGTCGTCAATTCCGGCCCTCTTTTCATTGCCCGGCAACGTAGCGGAAGCTGCGCGTGGCATGCACGCCGGCTACCCGCTCCGGGACCAGGACCCCGGCCCGCTCCAATTGCTTGACGATGCGCGAGATGGTTTCGAAGCGCAGATCGGTGATGTCGGCGATGGCCTGACGCGTCGGCAACACGACGCCGCCGTCCTGTCCGGCCAGCAGGCGGACCAGTCCGAGCACCCGGTCGACCGCCTGACCGCCGCGCAGGGCAACGATTTCGGCTGCCCGCTGCTGGGCGCGGGCGAGCGACGACAGCAGGGATTCGCCGCTCATCGCCGGATCGCCCTCGGGCCACGGGCTGAGCTGGCAGTCGGTGAGGGCGCTGGCAGAGAAGGTGTAGACCCCGAACAGGAGGGTCTCGCAGCCGACGATGTCGCCGGCAATGGCCAGACTGGCAAAGCCCTGCGGACCGTCCAGGCGCAGCACGCCGCGCTGCAAGCGCCAGGCCAGGCCCTCCTCCCCGGCCCGGTGCAGTTGATCGCCGCAACTCAGTTGGCGACGCTTGGCGGTATTGGTCTGCGGCGGTCGGGCCAGCGTGAAGAGAGCCATGTCTTCCTCCTCGGAAAGGCAAAAAGCCCCGGTTCTTGCGGACCGGGGCGGGGGTCAGGCGGACGGATCAGAACTTGACATTGATTCCTGCATACAAGGACCGGCCCATGCCGGGCACCGGCGTGCCCCACAGCGGGACGACGCCGGTCGGTACGGTGGCAGTGGTCATCGTCGTCCCCTGGCCAAGATAGGCGCCGCCCAGCGGCATTTCGTAATAGCGGTCGAACAGGTTTTCGACGCCGAAATCGAGGCGGACCTGCTTCCAAACATGGCTGAAACGCAGGTTGACCAGGCCGTAGCCGGAAGTCTTCATTTCGTTACGGACGTCGGAGACCTGATTCTTGGCGGCCACGCCGACCACTTCCAGCGCGTTGTCCCAGTTTCCGGCCTTCTGCGTCAGCGTCAGCTTGGCGTTGAGCGGCATGATGTTGTACAGGCCGTCGCCGCTGTCGCGGTTCTTGCCGCGCAGATAGCTGAGCATGCCCTTGACACCGAGATCGCCGATTCCGGATTTGGCCAGCGGCATCTTGCCGGAAAGATCGAGGCCGTAGAGGCGGGCCGATTGGTTCTCATAGCGCAGGCGCAGGAAGGTATTGGTCGACGGATTCGGCACATAGCTGCCGGTGCAGCCGCCCATCATGCCGGCGGCACAACGTACCGCGTCGATGTAGTCGGTGACGTGGGTGTAATGGGGGGTCGCCTTGAACTCCCACTCGCGGTCGGCGGCATGCCAGTCGAAAGTTGCCGACAGGGTGTGTGCCTTTTCCGGCTTGAGGTCAGGGTTGCCGACGTAAGCGTTGCCATCGCCGACGAAGTTGTTCATCAGCGCGGCCATCTGCCAGGCCGACCAGGGATAGGCTTCATACAGGCCGGGCGAACGGGTCTTGCGGGCGAAGCCGAACTCGATGTCGAGGCCGGCATGGGCCGCGTAGCGGGCCAGTGCGGTGAGGTCCCAGTTATTGTCGCGGCGCGAACGATCCCGGTTGTTGAAGGCTACTGCGTCGGTGGTCTGGTTGCCCGTCCCGCCTGCGCCGGAAGTCGGCGCGCTGGCCAGGTTGTAGCCATGGACCGCGCCGGCATCCATGCTGACCCGCTCGTAGCGCAGACCGAGCAGGGTCGTCCACTGGCTGGCGGGTTTGCTTTCCCATTCAGCAAATAACGCGGTCCGGTCGCGCTCGCCGTTGTTGATGTTGATGAAGGCGTTCGGCCACATGCCGCTGCCCGAGGCCGGCCACCAGTCGTCGAGGCGATAGCGCTGATATTCGGTACCGACGCGCAGCAGGTCCTTCTGGCTCAGTTTGACATCGGCTTTCAGGCTGGCGCCGGTGGTCTTGCTCTCGGTCTTCATCGGCATGCCCTGGGCGCAGGTGGCGCTCATCGCGCCGCAGCTGACCGGGTCGATGGCCCCGCTGCCACCCGAAGCGGCACCGTACCAGTAGCGCTTGTCCCGGCCGAAGTCCATGAAGTGATCGACACTCTCGTGGTAGGCCCGGGCTTCCACCTTGCCCCAGTCGTATTCCCCCTGCCAGCGCAGGTTGATGCGCTTCTGCTCGTTGTCGAGCAGGTCCATGCGCTGATTCGGATAGAGCTGTTCCGGCATGTCCTGGTAGCCGAGCTTGAGTTCGAACAGGTGATTGGCATTCTTCAGTGCCAGATTGAGCGCATGGTTGCCCGTCTGGTAAGCGGTGGAGCCGACTTCGTCGCGGCTCATCCGTTTGCCGGCGCGGCCGGTTGCGGTGTAGTTCTTGAAGTTGCGGCCGGCGCTGTAGTTGTCGGCTTCGCTGTAGGCGCCGGTATAGGTCAGGCTGAACTGGTCGTTGGCCAGGGTGGCGCTGGCGTTGACGCCCTGCGCCTGGTTGTTGCTGCGGTAGAAGGCGCCGACTTCGCCCTTGACCAGACGCTCGCCGGGGGCGGCGAATTCCGGCGCCCGGGTTTCGGCGACGATGCTGCCGCCGATGCTGTCGCCGCCGACGCTGACCGGGCTGATCCCGGCGTAAACGGTGATGTTGCCGACTTGGCTCGGATCGAGGTAGGACAGCGCCGGATTCATGTGGTTGGGGCAGGCGGCAATGAAGTCCATGCCGTCGACCTTGATTCGCAGCCGGTCGTCGGCCAGGCCGTGGATGGCCGGCAGGCTGGACACGGCGCCGGCACCGTAGAAGCTGAGGCCGGGCACGTCCTGCAACAGGCCGGCAACATCGCTGCTGCGCGCGCCCTGACGGCGGAAGGTCGGGGCATCAAGTTGGGCGGTGCTGCCGGCACTCTTGTCGCGTTCGGCGCTGATGCGGATTTCACCGAGTGCCGTGCTGTCCTGCGCAAGGGCCGGAACGGAAAAGGCGATGCCGATGGCAAGTGCCAGCGGTCGGACACGGTAATGCATGAAATTCCCCCCTCAGAATGTCTTATTCAAAAAGGAAGGGATTCTCGGCAATGCCAGGCACCCTGGGAATGCGACAAATCGTCGCACCCCTGGCTGGGCAGCTTTCAGGCGTTCAACTTGTCCAGTGCTTCGCGCAGTTTGCTCGGTTCGTCGAGACGCAGCATCTTGCGTACGTTGGGGGCGATTTCCGAGACGTCGGCCTTGAGGATGCGGCTCTTGACCTTGAGGATCTGCGAGGGGTGCATCGAGAAGATGCGCAGGCCCATGCCCAGCAACAGCCGGGTCAGCTTCGGGTCGCCGGCCGTCTCGCCGCAGACCGATACCGGGACGCCGGCTTTTTCGGCACTGGCGATGGTATGGGCGAGCAGCATCAGCACCGCCGGGTGCAGGGGGTCGTAGAGGCTGGCGACCTGTTCGTCTGAACGGTCGATGGCCAGGGTGTACTGGATCAGGTCGTTGGTGCCGATCGACAGGAAGTCGAGGCGCCGCAGGAAGATGCCGACCGCCAGCGCGGCAGCCGGAATCTCGATCATGCCGCCAATCGGGATGTTTTCGTCGAAGGCGATCTTCTCCCCGCGCAGGCTGGATTTGGCCTGTTCGATCGCCGCCAGGGTCTGGTCGATCTCGTGTGCGTGCGCCAGCATCGGGATCAGCAGCTTGATCGGTCCGTAGCGCGAGGCGCGCAGGATGGCGCGCAGCTGCGTCTGGAACATCTTCGGTTCGGACAGCGACAGGCGGATCGCCCGCCGGCCGAGCGCCGGGTTGGTCTTGACCCGGTCGCCGGCGCTGGCGTCAGGGTGCAGGTCCTTGTCGTTGCCCAGATCGAAGGTACGGATGGTCACCGGGCGCCCGCCCATGCCCTTGACCACCTTCTTGTAGGCCTCGAACTGTTCCTGTTCGTCGGGCATGTCGCCGCGGTTGAGGAACAGGAACTCGGTGCGGAACAGGCCGATGCCTTCGGCGCCGCCTTCGAGCGCGTCGGGCACGTCGCCGGGCAGCTCGATATTGGCGTGCAGTGCAACGTCGAGGCCGTCGAGCGTGACCGTGGGCGACGACTTCAGACGCTTGAGCTTGGTTTTTTCCAGCTCCAGCTGTTCCATGCGCAGACGGTATTCGTCGAGCACGCGCGGGTCGGGATTGACGATGACCACGCCACGCATGCCATCGACAATCAGTTGTTCGCCGTCGCGGATCAGTGCGCGCGCATTTTCCAGGCCAAGCACGGCGGGAATCGCCATGCTGCGGGCGAGAATCGCGGTATGCGAGGTGGCGCCGCCAACATCGGTGATGAAGGAGGCGAAGCGATGATCCTTGAAAGCGATGGTGTCGGCGGGCGACAGATCGTGGGCGACGACGATCAGCGCCTCCTCCTTGGTGTGCTTGGCCGCCTTCAGCGCGGCCCGGCCGGGATGTCCGAGCAGTTCCTTGATCACCCGTTCGACCACCTGGATGACGTCGAACTTGCGCTCGCGCAGGTAGGGGTCGTCGAACTGCTCGAATTGTCCGACCAGATGTTCCATCTGCTGGACCAGCGCCCACTCGGCGTTACAGCGCCGCTCACGGATGATCTCGCGCGGCTTTTCGACCAGTTCGCTGTCTTCGAGGAACATGGTATGGATGTCGATGAAGGCGGCCAGTTCCGCCGGCGCGTGCTCGGTGTTCTCCTTCATGGTGGCGAGCTCACCCTTGACGATGGCGATGGCCTTGTCGAAACGGGCAATCTCCTTGTCCACCAGGCGCGGCGCCAGCGTCAGGTGCGACACTTCCAGGGTCGCATGCGACATCAGCATCGCCCGGCCGATGGCGATGCCGGTGGAGGCACCCAGTCCGTGCAGGGTGAAGCTCATGGTGGCTATTCTCCCTCGCCGAAATAGTCGGCGATCAGGGCGAGCAAGGCTTCCATCGCCTCGGCTTCGTCCTTGCCGTCGGTCTCGATGGTCACGGTCGAACCCTTGCCGGCTGCCAGCATCATCACACCCATGATGCTTTTGGCGTTGATCCGGCGGCTACCCTTGCTCATCCAGACTTCGCACTGGAACTTGCCGGCGAGCTGGGTGAGTTTGGCGGAAGCCCGGGCATGAAGGCCGAGCTTGTTGATGATTTGGGTTTCCCGGGTGAGCATGGGTCAGTGATCCTGCAGGTTGAGCACGCCGGCCCGGCCGCCGTCGCGGGCCTGGGTCAGCAGGGTTTTGAGGTCCTTGTCGCGGTGCGTCAGCGCCGACAGCAACATCGGCAGATTGACCCCGGCCAGGCCGGCGACCCGGCCGCGTTCGCGCAGCTTCATCGCCAGGTTGGCCGGTGTCGCCCCGTACAGGTCGGTCAGCAACAGCACCCCGTTGCCGCAGTCCACCGAGGCGCACATCGCCCTGGCCTGCGGCAACAGGTCGAGCGGATCGTCCTGTGGCGCAACGCCAAGCTGCGCCAGCCCAGGCGGTCGCCGGTTGAGCACGTGGCAGGCGTTGTGGACGAGCGTTTCGCCGTAGCAGCCGTGGGTAATCAGGAAGATGCCGATCATGCGCAGGATTCTAACCCGCAGGCACTACTTTCTGCTGACCACCAGAATGCCGCCGACGACCAGCACGGCCCCGCCCAGTTGCGCCAGCGATACTGCTTCGTCGAGCAGCCACCAGCCGAAGCCTATGGTCAGCATCGGTCCGACCATGCCGTACAGTGAAGTCCGTTCAGCGCCCAGGCGACGAATCGCGGCCGACAAGGCGAAGACCGGGATGACGGTCGAAAACACGGCCATGGCCAGACTCCAGCCGTATACCGGCAGCGGCTGCACCAGCCGGCCCAGTGGCTGGGTCAGGCCGAAATGGACCAGGGTGAGGGCCGTGGAAACCAGCATGGCCAGTGCCGAAAAACGCATCGCACCGAGGCGCGCGATCATCGGCCCGCTGCCGGAAAGGTAAATCGCGTAAGCGACGCTGGACGCAAACACCAGGGCGCCGCCGACCAGCACGTCGCGCGTGTCGCCCAGGCCCAGATCGTGGACGAAGGCAGCGCCGATGCCGGTGTAGCACAGCACCAGCGCCAGCAGTTCGCGACGGGTGAAAGCCTTGCCCTGGAACAGCACGCCGATGAGCAGGGTCAGCGTCGGGTAGGTGAACAGGATCAACCGCTCCAGGCCGGCCGAGATGTACTGCAAGCCCATGAAATCGAGCAGGCTGGCGCCGTAATAGCCAAGGCAGCCGAGCGCCGTCACCCGTGCCCAGTCGCCAGCACGCATCGGAACATGTCCGTGGCGCTGGGCCAGGCCGACCCAGACAAAGGCCGGCAAGGCGAAGGCCATGCGCAGCATGAGCAGGGTCACGGCGTCGACGCCATGGGGATAAGCCAGCTTGATGAAGATCGCCTTCAAAGAAAAGCCGAGTGCCGCGACCAGGGCCAGACCGAGCCCGCCGGTGAGTGCATTCATGCGATCCCCTTAGTCGCTCGGCAGACGCCGCAGCGACAGCGCGATACCGCAAACCGTCAGCGCGCAGCCGAGCATGGCGGCGATCACTCCGGGCCAGCCGGCGTGGCTCCAGGCCCAGCCGGTCGCCGAACCGATGACGCTGCCGCCCAGGTAGTAGCTGGACAGGTAGAGCGCCGAAACGAAGCCACGGCGCGTGCCGGCGCGATGGCCGACCCAGGCGCTGGCCACCGTGTGCACGGCGAAGAAGCCGAAGGTGTATAGCGCCAGTCCGGCGATGATCAGCCATAGGGAAGGGGCCAGGGTGATGGCGATGCCCAGTGTCATCAGCGCGGCCATCGCCAGCATGATGCGCTGCCGTCCGTGGCGCGCCACCTGGCGACCGGCCCAGGCCGACGAATAGCTGCCCACCGCATAGAGCAGGAAGACGCTGCCGATCAGCGCCGGAGGCAATTCATACGGCGCCTGGCTGAGCAGGAAAGGCAGGAAGTTGTAGAGGCCGACCAGGGTCCCCATGCCGACGAAAGCCGTGCAGAACAGCCAGGGCAGGCCGGGGTCGGCGTAGATGCGGCGAATGTCAGCGAACAGCGGGCCGAGTTGCAGCGAACGCGGTTCGAAATGCCGGGCTGGCAGCAGCAGGCGCCAGCACACCAAAGCACCGAGCAGGCCGACCAGGCTGACCGCGCTCAGGCCGACATGCCAGGAACCGCACCAGTCGCTGACGGTCGCGGCGACTAGCCGGCCGGCCATGCCGCCGAGCGCATTGGCGCCGATGTACAGGCCCATGGCCCGCGCCCGCTCGCCCACCGGTAGTTCCTCGCCGAGGTGGGCCATCGCCGCCGCCGGCACGCCGGCAACGCAAATCCCCAGCCCGGCCCGGGCTGCCACCAGCAGCCAGAAGTCCGGTGCCCAGGCCGAAGCCAGCGAACACAGGCCGGCGCCGAGCAGGCCGAAGCGGATCAGTCGTTCGCGGCCGTAGCGGTCGGCGATCAGGCTGAGCGGTATCAGCAGCAAGGCCACCAGGCCGGTGCCGGCCGTCACGCTCAGGCTGGCCTGTCCCGGCGTCACCGCAAAGGCCTCGGTCAGTTGTGGCAACAACGGCTGGGTGCCGTAGAGCAGCATGAAACAGGAGAAGCCGGCCAGCGACAGGGCCAGGGTGATGCGGGCGTGGTGCGTGAGCGAAAGGCGACGGGCGAACAAGGAAGTTTCCGGAACAAGGGCGTGACCCCGATTGAACGCCCGGCCGGCGCGACTGGCAATTGGTATTATCGCAAGCGAGCATTCGACCAGGACGAAACCTTGCATTACGACCTTCCCGACCTCCGGCTTGTCGCCGCGATCGCCGATTGCGGCGCCCTGAGCCGCGCCGCCGAGCGCGTGCACCTCGCGCCGTCATCGGCCAGCCACCGCCTGACGCAGCTCGAAGCCAGCCTCGGCGTGGCTCTGTTCGAACGCCACGCACGCGGCCTGACGCCGACCGTCGCCGGCGAATCGCTGCTCCGCCACGCCCGCCAGGTGTTCGCCCAGCTCGAACAGATGCACGCCGACCTGGCGCCTTACGCCAGCGGCCTGAACGCCCAGGTGACGGTATTCGCCAACACCAACGCGATCAACTGCTTCCTGCCCGAAGACCTCGGCGATTTCCTGCGCGAGCACCCGCAGATCCGCGTCAGCCTGGAGGAACAGCCGAGCCCGGCGATCGTCGGCGCGGTCGCCGCCGGTCAGGTCGACATCGGCGTGGTCGCTGCCGAGGGCGATTTCGGCGGCCTGGAAGTCACGCCCTACCGGCGCGACCGGCTGGTCCTGATCGTTCCCGCCGGGCATCCGCTGGCCGGAAAAAGCGAGATCGCCTTCGCCGATGTGTTGAGCGAGGCCTTCGTCTGTCTGCACGCCGGCAGCGCCATCCACACCTTCATGATGAACCACGCGGCGCGCCTCGGCGGCCGACTCGACGTGCGCATCCAGGTGCGCAGCTTCGCCGCCGTCTGCCGCATGGTCGGCGCCGGCGTCGGCATCGGCATGGTGCCGCGCTCGTCGGTTGCCGCCGACGAGCGCCTGCAGACGGTGGAGATCGCCGACGCCTGGGCGCCGCGCGACCTCCACCTGTGCGTCCGCGAACGCGCCGCGCTCAGTCCGGCAGCGCGTGCGCTGTTCGACCACCTGGCGACCATGGGCGCCTGAGGCCTCAGACCGGGGTCAGCCAGTCGGCGTGGCGTGCATCCTCGCCGCGCACGCAGGCGAAGAAAGCCTGCTGCAGTTGGCGGGTCAGCGGACCGGGCCGGCCGTTGCCGATTTTCCGGCGGTCGACCTCGATCACCGGCGTGATTTCGGCGGCGGTACCGGTCAGGAAGACCTCGTCGGCGCAGTACAGTTCGTCGCGGGTGATGCGCTTGCTGCGCACGTTCAGGCCGAGTTCGCCGGCCAGCGTGCACACCGTGCGGCGGGTGATGCCGTCGAGCGCCGAGGTGGTTTCCGGCTGCAGCAGCTCGCCGTCGCGGACCAGGAAGAGGTTTTCGCTCGAACCTTCGGCGACGTAGCCCTCGGTATCGAGCAGCAGCGCCTCGTCGTAACCGTCGCGGCGCGCTTCGCGCACGGCGAGGATGGAGTTGGCGTACATTGAAATGGCCTTGGCCCGGCACATCTGCACGTTCGGGTGGTGCCGCGCGTACGACGAAACGCGCACGCGGATGCCGTTCTCCAGCGCCGTCTGCCCGAGATAGGCGCCCCAGTCCCAGGCGGCGACCATGACATGCGTGGCAGCGCCGGCCGGGTCGACGCCGGTCTTCTCGGCGCCGAGAAAGAGCAGCGGCCGGATGTAGCCGCTGTTCAGCCCGTTGCGCGTCACCGCCTCGCGGCAGGCAGTAGCCAGCGTCGCCCGGTCGAAGGGCAGATCGATGGCCAGGATGTGCGCCGAGTCCTCCAGGCGCTTGAGGTGCTCGGCGAGCCGGAAGATCGCCGGGCCGGCCGGCGTCGCGTAGGCGCGCAGGCCTTCGAAGCAGCCGTAGCCGTAGTGCAGGGTGTGGGTGAGCACGTGCACCTTGGCATCGCGCCAGGGTAACCAGTGGCCGTCGAGCCAGATGAATCCGTCCTTGTCTTGCATGGTGGTTTTCCTCGAAATCGTGATGGCAACCGCTAACGCAGTCGTTCGAAGCACGCGGGGGTGGGCGCGGGGGGGTCCGCCAGCGCCGCTGGCCGGGTGGGCGGGGCGTATCGGACAAACTCGGTGAACACAGGATGCGGTGACCCAGGGATGCGTTCAAACGAAACAGGACGTTGTGAAATGAACGAATTTCATCCGTGATTTCCGTGAAAGTGTCGTCCCGGCGACTCGTTTTCCATCGCCGACACCGCTATCCTTGTCCCATGGTCTTCAATACCCCGACGATCTTCGCTTCGGTGGCGCTGGTGGCGCTGGTCATGGCCTTCTGCCTGATCCTCGTCGGCCAGGAACATCGGCGCGACGGCATGCGAGCCGGCGGCCTCGGCCTGCTGGCGCACGCTTTCGCCTATTGCTGTTTCACGCTCTACGGCCACGAGGCGGCATGGTTGACCTACGGTGTCGGCAATACCCTGTTGTCGCTTGCCCTGGCCTGCTATTCCGCCAGTCTGCTGCGCATCCACGGGCAGCCGGTGCCGTGGCGGCAAATCTTCGCCCTGCCGGTGCTGATGGCGGTGGCGCTGATGGCGCTGATCGACACCCGCGAACCGCGCATGTTTGCCGCCTGCCTGGTGCTCATCCTGCAGTGCCTGGCGATCATGAACTGGACCTGGCGCCACGCCCGTAACGGCGGTCGGGCCCACCTGTTGCTGCTGCTCGGCGGCGGCATCAGCCTGGTCGGGCTGATGCTGCGCGTTGCCGCCATCGCCTCCGGCGCTGCCGCCGAACTGCCCTACGACGTCAGCAATCTGCGGCAGACGGTATCGGTCAGTATCGGCACCGTCACCGTGATGATGTTCTCGCTTGGTCTGGTGCTCATGGCCAAGGAGCGGACCGAGGCGGCGCTACGCGACATGGCACTGCGCGACGCACTGACCGGGATCGCCAACCGGCGTGCGATCATCGAGGCCTGCGAGCGTGAAATCGAGCGCTCCCGGCGGGCTGGCACGGCGTTGACCGTGGCCCTGTTCGACATCGACCATTTCAAGCGGATCAACGACAGTCACGGCCATCTGGCCGGCGACGCCGTGCTCCGCCAGGCTGCCGGGCTGCTGCGCCAGCGCCTGCGTCAGTCCGACGAAGTCGGTCGCTACGGTGGTGAGGAGTTTCTCGTGCTGCTTCCCGATACCGGCCGCGAAGGTGCGCTGACCGTGATCGACGGCCTGCGCAGCGCGGTCGCCGCCCAGCCGGCGGCATTCGGCGGACTGGCCCTGCCCTATCGCTTCAGCGTCGGTCTATGGTGCGGCGTGCCGGCGCCCGGCGACAACTCCGACAGCCTCATCGCCCATGCCGACGCTGCGCTCTACGCGGTCAAGGCCGCCGGTCGCGACGGGGTCAGTGTGGCGCCGGATCGCTGTGGGCAGCTCGCACCAGCCAGCGGATGAAATTCATTGCCGGCGGCCTTTCCTGGACCGCAGGCGGCGCCACCACGTAAAAACTGCGATCCGGGCAGACTTCGGCGAAAGGCTGGCACAGCCGCCCGTCGGCCAGGTAGGGCGCGGCCAGGCTGCCGGCCATCAAGGCGACGCCGTGGCCGGCAGCGGCACCTTCGAGCATCAGCAACGCATCCTCGTAACGTGGCCCATTCGCCGGTTCGGCCCGGCTCAAGCCGGCGGCGGCGAACCAGCGCTGCCAGGACAACAGCGGGTGACGCAACAGGCGGCAGCGGTCGAGGTCGGCCGGTTGTTTCAGGTCGGCTGCCAGCGCCGGGCTGCATACCGGGAAAACGTGCTCCTCGAACAGCTTCCAGGCCAGCAGGCCGGGCCACTCCTCCTCGCCGTAACGCAGTCCGAGATCGGCCTCGCCGGCGAGCAGCGGGCCAAGGCCGGTGGCCGTGGACAAAACGAATTCGAGTTCGGGGTGTTTTTCCTGGTAAGCGGCAACGCGGCTGACCAACCAGCGGCTGCCGAGCGCCGGTGCCGCCGAGATGCGCAGGCGTTCACGCTGCGGCGCGCGCAGCTGGGCGCTGGCCTCGTCCAGGCGCAGCAGGGCGTCGCGGACCACGACCAGGTAACGGCGCCCGGCCGGCGTCAGCACCACCGCCCGGTGGCGGCGCTCGAACAAGGCCTGGCCGAGGTGTTCCTCAAGCTGTCGGATGCGGTGACTGATCGCCGACGGGGTCAGATGCAAGGCCTGCGCCGCCGCCAGAAAGCTGCCCAGGCGCGCTGCCGCCTCGAAGGCCGGGAGCGCGTGCAGCGGCGGCAGCTCGTTCATAATCGGACTTAGCGACGGCCCCCGAGCATCGAGCCGAGCACGCCGCGCAGAATCTGCCGCCCGATTTCCCGGCCGACCGTACCGGCGACGCTGCGCGCCGCGCTCTTGGCGGCCGCTTCGACCACACCTTCGCGGCGTCCGCCGCGCGGTCCGGTGGTGCCGCCGAGCAAGCTGCCGAGGGTGCCGAGCAACCCGCCGCCGCTTTCCTCCGGTGCGGCCGCGACCGGTTCCGGCTGTGGCCGCGGGGTGGCGCTCGGCCGGGCCGGCGCGCCCGGGGCTGCCGGCGCGGGAATGGCGCCGGGACCGGCCTTCTTCGGCGCCGCCGGCTGGCCACGCAGGATTTCGTAGGCCGATTCGCGGTCCAGTGTCTGGCCATAGGTGGCGAGCAGCGGCGAAGCCTCGATATTGCCGCGCCGCTCTTCCGCGGTCAGCGGGCCAAGCCGCGATGCCGGCGGGAAGATGAAGGCACGCTCGACGATGTTCGGCCGGCCCTTCTCGTCGAGGAAGGAGACCAGCGCCTCGCCGACGCCCAGTTCGGTGATCGCCTCGGCGGCGTCGAATTTCGGATTGGCACGCATGGTCTGCGCAGCCGACTGCACTGCCTTCTGGTCGCGCGGCGTGAACGCGCGCAGCGCATGCTGGACACGGTTGCCGAGCTGGCCGAGGATCTTTTCCGGGACATCGAGCGGGTTCTGCGTCACGAAGAAGACGCCGACCCCCTTCGAGCGGATCAGCCGCACCACCTGCTCAACCTTGTCCACCAGGGCGGCCGGCGCATCGTTGAAGAGCAGGTGGGCCTCGTCGAAGAAGAAGACCAGCTTGGGTTTGTCCAGGTCGCCGGCTTCCGGCAACTGCTCGAACAATTCGGCCAGCAGCCAGAGCAGGAAGGTCGAATAGAGCGCCGGAGCGTGGATCAGCTTCTCGGCGGCGAGTACGTTGATGATGCCGCGGCCGTTACTGTCCACCCCCATCAGGTCGTTGATGTCGAGCATCGGCTCGCCGAAGAAGACATCGCCGCCCTGCTCTTCCAGCGTCAACAGGCCGCGCTGGATGGCGCCGATCGATGCCGTCGACACGTTGCCGTACTCGGTCTTGAACTGCGCCGCGTTGTCGCCCACGTACTGGACCATCGCCCGCAGATCCTTGAGATCGAGCAGCAGCAGGCCCTGATCGTCGGCGATCTTGAACACCAGCTGCAGCACGCCGGCCTGGGTGTCGTTCAGGTTGAGCAGGCGCGCCAGCAGCAGCGGCCCCATGTCGGAAATGGTCGCCCGCACCGGAATGCCGTTCTCGCCGAAGACATCCCAGAAAGCCACGGTGTTGGCGTAATTGGCATACCCCTCCAGTCCCAGCTCCTCGACCCGCTTCAACAGCTTGGGACTCGGCGTGCCCACCGCGCCCATGCCGGACAGGTCGCCCTTCACGTCGGCCATGAACACCGGCACGCCGATGTAGGACAGCCGCTCGGCCAGCGTCTGCAGGGTCACCGTCTTGCCGGTCCCGGTCGCGCCGGTGATCAGACCGTGGCGATTGGTCATCTGCGGCAGCAGGGCGGGAAAATCGTCGGCGGACTTGGCCAGATAGAGCGGTTCGGACATGGTCAATGACTCCGGAAAGGAAGGGATGCCGGCATTCTAGCGCTGCGGCGGCGGGCTGGTGTGAAGGAGGGTAAAGCGGAGATGCCTGTCCCGAGTGCCAAGCACGCTTTTTGTAAGCAGTACCGCCAAAAAGGCCCCCAATGCCTCAATTAACCGTCTGTTGTGCGGACGGTCAGGGTTGTCTGGCCGAAGAGGGAAACATGCTCCTGAGCGTAGTTCCCCAAGTGTTGCTTGGGAGGGTCGATAGCTCAGTCCTGACGTGCTGTCTTTGCTCTGCAGACCACTGAGGAATCGGGGTGCGCGATAACTTCACCGGAAGGTTCACCAGGGGCGCTGAACGCACGATGGCGCCAGGAAGCGCTTGTTGATTCGTGGCGACGGTGCGGATTGCGAGCGGCTTTGCGTTAGTGCAGTCAAGCAGTGCGACGGTTGAAATCAGGTGCATGATCGAAATCTGGTTTCCTGGTCCGCGCACATAAATCCCCGTGCCGCCAAGGACCTGATTCGTTCCGCCCAAAAAATCGCTCGTCTTCGCTTTGGCTACCACGAGGAGCGCATCCAACTTGTTTTCCGAGCAGTAACTGCGAGTTGCGGGTCCGATCGCCTCCCAATTCGGTCCCCAGAACGCCGGAGCATCCCACGGACCGTTCAAGTCGTTGACATGGAAGAAGGCCTCCGCTGAGTAAGGGGCTTTGACAACGGTCAGGCCGGGTAGCTTCTCAAGCTCAGCGGCCAATTGTCCTTCGTACTGTTGGTCGATCTTCCAGTCGGAAATATCGATTTCTTCCCTCTCGTTGCCGAATACCGTCAGGCCTACGTACTGACGGGTGAATAGCTTGGCGGTAGACGAGATTACGGCGACACGGTGTATGCGACTGGCAGCTTCAGGCGCTATGGGTACCGGCGCCGTCGCGCAGCCGGCCATCGCCAGGGCGAGAGAAGTGATACCGAACTTTCCCAGAATGCCGTGAATGGGGAATGGCTTCATTGGTTGATTGCGTGGGTTGCGGAATCCACACTCTAGCGTTAGCACTTTGTCATGTCGAGAGAGGCGCTCGGCTAAGGTGCCCGGGTCCATGCGGCGGGCAGCGTCGGTGCTCCTAGCCGCGGGGCTTTGCCATCGCCGACCGCCCCGAAGCGCGCATCCCCGTTTTCCCATTGCCGTTGCGCCTCGACGATGCTTTCGCGGTCGCCGGCGACGAAGTTCCACCACATCTGGAGCGGAGTCAAGAACGGTTCGCCACCGAGTAGCAGGACTTTGCTGCCTGCGGGCAGCTTGAGTTGCAGGTGGTCGCGGCCGGGTTCGAGGTAGAGGAATTCGTCGCTGTCCAGAGTTTCGCCGGCGGCGGTGATGTGGCCGAGCAGGGGGAGCAGGCCGTATTCGAATTCGGTTTGTAGCGGCAGGTCGAGCGTCGCTTCGACGGTGGCGGCGATGTCCAGGCCGAGTAGCGGGGTGTGGATGCGGGTGGGGGCGCGGTTGTTCCGGTAGTGGCCGGCGAGCAGCGTGAATCGGGCGCCGTCGGCGGTCCAGGTCGGCAGGTCGGGGTAGTGGGCGAAGTCGGGCGGGCAGTCGCGTTGTTCGGGCGGCAGGGCGATCCACAGTTGGGCGGCGTGCAGGTGCTGGCCGGGTTGCGGGGAGTCTTCGGTGTGGGCGATGCCGTGGCCGGCGGTCATCAGGTTGACCTGGCCGGGGCGGATCAGTTGTTCGTTGCCCAGGCTGTCGCGGTGCAGGATTTCACCGGCGACCGGCCAGGTGAAGGTCTGCAGGCCGATGTGCGGGTGAGCGCCGACATGCAGGCCGGCATCCGGGGCGAAGTCGACCGGGCCGATATGGTCAAGGAAGCACCAGGCGCCGACCATGCGCCGGTGGCGGGTGGGCAGGGCGCGGCGGATGCTCAGGCCGGCGCCGAGCTCGGTTTCGCGGGTGGCGATGCGCTGGATGGCGGACATGGTTTCCCTTTCTGGCGGATGCTGGCGTCAGCCTGCCACAGGTGGTGGCGAAAGGGGAATCGGCGATTGCCGGGCGCCGGCTTGTCTGCATTGCGACAAGCCGGTGTGTTTTCAGTCCGTCTTGTTGTGGGCGGCGCTGAGGACTTCGGAGACGTATTCGCCGCGCGCAGTCGAGTTGTTCTCCTGCTGGTTGGCGGCACACCAGGCGGCGAAGGCGACCGGGTCGATCTGGCATTCCAAGGCCATCACGCCGGAGCGCTGGAAATTGCGCCGAGCCGCCACGGCCATGGCTTTCCACTTCTCGAAGCTGTCCTCGAAGCACTCCGGATCGGTGGCCGTGGCCTTGACCGCAGCCCAGCTTTCCGGGGTGTACCAGGTGACGCCGATGACCAGTTGCTGGCTGCGCCGTTTGGCTTTCAGGCTTTGGTAGAGGGTGGGTTTTCTCATGAGATGGCGGTTTCCTGGGCAAAAGATCGACCTACCAAGCAACAAGCGCACCTAAAAGCCGTGCTCTGGCCTGACGCAAAAACGCCGTACGGGTAAAATCCACCCTTCTTCGTTATTTGCATTCAGGAAAACAGCATGGCCGGTCATTCGAAATGGGCAAATATCCAGCACCGCAAGGGTCGTCAGGACGAAAAGCGTGGTGCGGCTTTCTCCAAGATCGCCAAGGAAATCACCGTGGCGGCCAAGATGGGCGGGGGCGATCCCGGCTTCAACCCGCGCCTGCGCGTGGCGGTCGATAAGGCCAAGGGCGTGAACATGCCCAAGGACAAGATCGACACGGCGATCAAGAAGGGCACCGGCGAGCTGGAAGGCGTTGATTACGTCGAGATCCGCTACGAGGGCTACGGCATCGGCGGCGCGGCGATCATGGTCGATTGCCTGACCGACAACAAGACCCGGACGGTGGCCGAAGTCCGCCACGCTTTCAACAAGTACGGCGGCAACATGGGTACCGACGGTTGCGTGGCTTTCCAGTTCAAGCACTGCGGCCAGATGATCTTCGCACCGGGCACCGACGAAGCGGCGCTGATGGACGCGGCCATCGAGGCGGGCGCCGAGGACGTGGCGACCAACGATGACGGTTCGATCGAAGTCATCACCGCTGCTGCCGACTACGTGGCCGTCAAGGACGCGCTGGAAGCCGCCGGATTCACGCCGGAATTCGGCGAAGTGACGATGAAGCCGGAGGGCGAGAATGTCTTTACCGGCGAAGACGCCGTGAAGATGCAGAAGCTGCTCGACGCGCTGGAAGGCCTGGACGACGTTCAGGAGATTTACACGACTGCGGTCATCGAGGAGTGATCGCGACTGCGGGGAGCGACAGGGCACGGGGAGCTTAGGCCATGCAACGCGCCTATCCCCTCCTCTTCGTCTTCCTGTGGAGCACCGGTTTCATCGGTGCCAAGTTCGGCCTGCCTTACGCCGAGCCCTTGTCCTTCCTGCTCACGCGCTACGGGTTGGTGATCGTGCTGATGCTGGCGATTGCCCTGCTCACCCGCGCGCCGTGGCCGAAAGATCCGTTGCAGTGGCTGCACATCGGCGTTTCCGGTGTGCTCGTCCATGCTTTTTACCTTGGGGGTGTCTTCGTCGCCATCGGCCACGGTCTGCCGGCCGGGATCACCGCGCTGGTCGTCGGCATGCAGCCCTTGCTTACCGCCTGCAGCGCCGGCTGGCTGCTGGGCGAGAAAGTGAGCGCTCGCCAGTGGGGCGGGCTGGCGATGGGTTTCGTCGGCGTTGCCCTGGTCGTTTCCGGCAAGCTCGGCGACGGCGCGCTCGGCCCCATGCTGCTACCGGCGCTGGTCGCGCTGCTGGCGATCACCGCCGGTACGCTGTACCAGAAACGTTTCTGCGCCCGCTTCGACCTGCGCACCGGTTCGGTCATCCAGTTCGTGCCGACGGCCATCGTGACGGCCATCGCCGTCGCGCTGTTCGAGGACTACCGGATCGAGTGGAGCGGCGAATTCCTGTTCGCGCTCGGCTGGCTGGTGCTGGTCCTCTCGCTCGGCGCGATCAGCCTGCTCAACCTCCTGATCCGCAACGGCAGCGCGGTCAATGTCGCCAGCCTGTTCTACCTGACACCGCCGACGACGGCGCTGATCGCCTGGGCCGTGTTCGGCGAGACGCTGACGCCGGTCGCCGTGCTCGGCATGGCGGTGGCAGTCGGTGGGGTGTATCTGGTCGCGAGGCCGGCGCAATGAGCGCACTCCGCATTCTCGGCATCGACCCCGGCCTGCGCGTGACCGGCTTTGGCGTCATCGAGAAGCACGGCAGCCAGTTGGTCTATGTCGCCAGCGGCTGCATCAAGTCGAACGACAAGGAATCGCTGCCCGAGCGCATCGGCACGCTGTTCGCCGGCATCGGCGAGGTGATTGCGACTTACCGGCCGGATCAGTCGGCGATCGAGAAGGTGTTTGTGAACGTCAATCCGCAGTCCACGCTGCTGCTCGGCCAGGCGCGCGGGGCGGCGATGTCGGCACTGGTGCATGGCGGGCTGCCGGTGGCCGAATACACCGCGCTGCAGGTCAAGCAGGCGGTGGTCGGGCACGGCAAGGCGGCCAAGGAGCAGGTGCAGGCGATGATCGTCCGCCTGCTCAACCTGCCCGGCGCGCCGACGGCGGATGCCGCCGACGCGCTCGCCTGCGCGATCTGCCACGCGCACGGCGGGCAGGGTCTGGGGGCGCTGGCGACGGCGGGGTATCGCGTTCGCGGCGGACGGCTGATAGGATGAGAACCTGTTTGGACATACAGTATCGGATTGCCCCATGATCGGAAGACTCACCGGCCTCGTCGTCGAAAAGAACCCGCCGCAGATCGTGCTTGACGTCAATGGCGTCGGCTACGAGCTCGACGTGCCGATGAGCACTTTCTACAATCTGCCGTCGGTCGGCGAGAAGGTAACGCTGCTCACCCACTTCGCGGTGCGCGAGGACGGGCATTTCCTTTACGGTTTCCTCGGCGATGCCGAGCGTTTCGCCTTCCGCCAGTTGCTCAAGGTTTCGGGAATCGGCGCCCGCACCGCGCTGTCGGTGCTTTCCGGCCTGTCGGTCAATGACCTAGCGGTGGCCGTGGCGCAGCAGGAACTCGGCCGCCTGGTGAAGATTCCCGGGATCGGCAAGAAAACCGCCGAACGCCTGCTCCTCGAACTGAAGGGCAAGCTCGCCCAGGTTGGCGGCGTGACGCTCAATGTCGCAGCCGACGACGCCCGCGGCGACATTTCCAACGCGCTGCTGGCGCTCGGCTACAACGAGAAGGAAGCCGCCGCCGCGCTGAAGCAGTTGCCGGCCGACGTCGGAACGTCCGACGGCATCCGCCAGGCGCTCAAACTGTTGTCCAAGGGCTGATGCTGCTCGACGACGAACCCAAGCGGCTGGCGCAGATTGCGCTGGTGGTGCTGATCATTGTCGGCTGTGTCGCCGTGCTGCTGCCCTTCGTCGGCGCGTTGCTGTTCGCGCTGGTGATCTGGGTGTGCACCTGGGAGAGTTACCGCGACCATGTCTTGCCGCGGCTGCGCGGGCGGGACACGCTCGGTGCTTCGCTGATGGTCCTGCTGCTGGTGCTGATCCTGCTGGTGCCGACCATTTTTCTGGCTGGCGCGCTGGCCAGCGGCGCCGATCATCTGATCGACCTGGTCAAACCCTACGTCGACCAGGGCCTGCCGGCCGAGCCGCCGGCCTGGTTCGCGAACGTGCCACTGTTTGGCCAACAGATGATCGATTTCTGGCACGAGGTGGCGAGCAGCCGCGAGGCGCTCAACGCCTTGCTCGCGCAAGGCGTGACGCCAGCCCGCCAGTTCCTGATCGCCGCCGGCGCCGTCGTCGCCAACGGATTGCTGCAACTGGCGCTGGTCCTGTTCGTCGTCTTCTTCCTCTACCGCGACGGCGAGGTCGTTGCCGCCGCGCTCTACGGCGGCGCCCGCAAGCTCGGTGGCGAACTCGGCGAAGGTCTGGTCGACAAGGCGCGCGGCACCGTGCTCGGGGTCATGCTCGGCATCGTCGGCACTGCCGCCGCGCAGAGCTCGGTGGCGATGCTCGGCTTCTTCATTGCCGGCGCGCCGGCACCGGTACTGCTCGGCTTCGCCACTTTCTTCCTGTCGATGATCCCGGTCGGCCCGCCGCTGATCTGGGGCGGCGCCGCGCTCTGGCTCTACGGCGACGGCCAGACCGGCTGGGCGATCTTCATGGCGCTCTACGGGCTGCTCATCATCAGCAGCATCGACAACGTCGTCAAACCCGTCCTGATGGCGCGCGGCGCCGGCCTCTCCGTGCTCATCGTCGCCCTCGGCGTGTTCGGCGGCGTGCTGGTGTTCGGCTTCATCGGCATCTTCCTCGGCCCGGTGCTGCTGGCGCTCGGCCAACTGCTCCTGACGCGCTGGTTGCGCGAGGAAACGACATCATGATCGAAACCGACAAGCTGGCGCCGCTGGAGCGGATCATCGCGCCGACCGCCAAATCCGCCCAGGAAGAAGCGCTCGAACGCGCCCTGCGCCCCAAGCGTCTGGCCGACTACACCGGCCAGCAGAAGATCCGCGAGCAGCTGGAAATTTTCATCCAGGCGGCGAAGAAGCGCGGCGAATCGCTCGACCACGTGCTGCTCTTCGGTCCGCCCGGCCTCGGCAAAACGACGCTGGCGCACATCGTCGCCGCCGAAATGGGCGTGAATCTCCGCCAGACTTCCGGCCCGGTCCTCGAACGCGCCGGCGACCTGGCCGCCATCCTGACCAACCTCGAACCGCACGACGTGCTGTTCATCGACGAAATCCACCGTCTCTCGCCGGTGGTCGAGGAAATCCTCTACCCGGCGCTGGAAGATTTCCAGATCGACATCATGATCGGCGAGGGCCCGGCAGCGCGCTCGGTCAAGCTCGACCTGCCGCCGTTCACCCTGGTCGGCGCCACCACCCGCGCCGGCATGCTGACCAACCCGCTGCGCGACCGCTTCGGCATCGTCGCCCGGCTCGAGTTCTACAACGCCGAGGAGTTGCGCAGCATCGTCAGCCGCTCGGCCTCGCTGTTGAACGCACCCATCGACCCCGACGGCGCGCTGGAAATCGCCAAGCGCTCGCGCGGCACGCCGCGCATCGCCAACCGCCTGCTGCGCCGGGTGCGCGACTACGCGGAAGTGAAGGGCGACGGCAGCATCGGCCGCGACATCGCCGACCGCGCCCTGCACATGCTCGACGTGGACCCGGCCGGCCTCGACTTGATGGACCGCAAGCTGCTGTCGGCGGTGATCGACAAGTTCGGCGGCGGCCCGGTCGGCGTCGACAACCTGGCGGCGGCGATCGGCGAAGCGCGCGACACCATCGAGGACGTGCTCGAACCCTACCTGATCCAGCAAGGCTACCTGCAGCGCACGCTGCGCGGACGAATCGCGACGCCGGCGATTTATCGCCATCTTGGTTTGGCGGAACCCTTGGCTGCTATGACGAAAGATATATTGTCGGAGAATTGATTTTAGCGCCCTGGTGTAGTCTAATGAGGCTACATGCTTGTTGTTTTTGAGGTTTTTGGTGATTCCATCGAGGCTGCTAAGCCGGTAACTTCCCAAGGCCAATCAATGAAGCGTTTTCGCGCCATCCTGTTGTGTTCCGGTCTCCTTGTCTTGCCGCTATATGCACAAGCGGAGTCCGAGTCCAGCAATCTGGTGGTCAGCGGCTTCGGTACCCTGGGGCTGGTGCACAACTCGAACGACGACTACGGATTTGTCCGTGATATCGGGCAACGCACCGAACCCGGGAAAAATACTTCGCTGCAGACGGACAGCATGCTGGGCCTGCAGCTTTCCTACTCCCTGAGTCCCCAGTGGCAGTTTCTCGGACAGGTGCGTGCGCGTGACCAGGCCGATAACACGCTCGCCAACTCGGTGACTCGCGCCTTTGTGGCGTATCGCCCCGATCCCAATCTGCATTTCCGCCTGGGGCGGATGGCTGATGCCACCTTCCTGATGTCGGACTACCTGGAAGTCGGTTATGCCTTCCCCTGGGTGCGTCCTCCGCTTGAGTCGTACGGCATCATTGCGATGCGCTACTACGACGGAATCGATGTTACCTACAGTCTGCCGCAGTCGGGCGGAGTCTGGCGCCTCAAGGCGATGGGCGGCAGGATCAAGGCCTCCATTCCCCAGTCGCCACCGATTCAGGATTATTCCCTGGAAGGCAACGATCTCTGGGGCCTGGCCCTGATTCATGAACGGGGTCCATTGAAGGTTCGTGTCGGCTATACCAGCTTCCATCTCGAAAAGGAAAGCACGGGTGCCTTGTTCGTCGAGCCCTCGCTCAACGCGTTGATCGCCAATCCGCTGGCCGGACTTCTGTTCCCCGCTGCAGTCGCCGAGGCCAGGGAGTTGCGCGACGATCTGCAGATGAAGGGCGCCCGTATCAGTTTTGCGTCGGCGGGTTTTGCTTACGACGATGGTCGCTGGATGCTGCAGGGGGAAGTCAGCAAACTTTCCTCCGAGACCATGCTCTTCCCTCGTGGAGAGCAGGCCTATCTGAGTGCCGGTTATCGTTTCGGCAATTTCCTTCCTTACGTGATGGTCAGCGGTTCGCGCGCTGAGTCGATCAAGCGGGCCAAGGCCGACTGGTCGGGCATTCCCCTGGGATCGCTGTTGCAGTCAGGTACCTTGACCCTGCTTAACTCGCAGCGATCAGCGCAAACGACGACCTCGCTCGGGGTGCGTTGGGATTTCCACAGTCAGGCTGCACTCAAGCTGCAACTGGACCATGTTCGCGTGCGCAATCAGGGCTGGGGCTTGTGGTCGTCCGGCGCCACCTCGGATCCGGGAGCCGGCCGTGTCAATGTGCTGTCCTCCACGCTGGACTTTGTCTTCTGAGGCGGCAATGAAACGGTTGCTCCTCATCCTGTGCCTGACCCTGCCTTTGCCCCTGGTGGCCGACATCGCAGTCATTGTCAATGCCGGAAATCCGGTCAAAAGCATGAGCGCAGAGGAAGTCGCCGCGCTCTATCTGGCGCGGACCCGAACCTTCCCGTCGGGCGAATACGCCCTGGTCTTCGATCACCCCCGCGACCATCAGCTACGCCAGCGCTTCTTCAAGGCGGTAGCCAGCATGGGGATCAGCCAGGTGAATACCTACTGGTCGCGCCTGATGTTTTCCGGACAGGAAATTCCGCCGCAGTCCTTGCCGAACGAACAAGCAGTAATCGACGTCGTGCGGCGCAATCCCGGGGCTATCGGCTATGTGGGATTCGTGCCCCGTGACCCCGGGGTCAAGACAGTTCTGCACTTCAAGGACTGAGCGCCTTGGTCGCCTTCGAGAGCATCCACAAACGCCTGGCGTTGTCGGTTGCCTTGGGTTCCTTGGGGTTTGCCGCAGTGGTCGGTCTGGTTTCCTTTGTCTTCGAGTATCGTTCCCAGCATTCCCAGGCGCGAATACTGCAGGATCAACTGGTTGCCACGGTTCAATCCTCCGCAGCGGTTGGTGCCTTTGTGGGTAATCGGGAGATATCCGCCGAAGTGGTTGAGGGTCTTCTGGCCAATCCGATCATTCGGGGGGTGCGCATCGAATCGGCGCAAGGATTCGTGCATGAGTTGCAGCGCGATGACTCGCGTGGCGTACCGGTCGAGTATCCACTGTTGTCGCCAATCGATCAGCAGGAGCCGATTGGTCGTCTGCAGGTCTGGAAAAATGAAGCCGAGGTCAGTCGCCAGGCGCTGGCGGCAGCCCTGCGGTATGCCGCGCTGCTGATGTTGCAGGTGCTGATTTCCGCGGGCTTGCTGATGGCACTGTTTGGCCGTGTGGTCGGACAGCCATTGACCCGGGTGGCCCGAGAGCTCGAAGCGATTCAGCCGGGAAGCAGTCGGCGGATTCCGATTCCGGTCGGGCATGAACGTAATGAAATCGGCTTGCTGGTGCGTAGCGGCAATACTCTGCTCTCCGCCGTGGAGGGGGCCATCGAGGAGGAACGCCGTCTGCAGTCGGAAATTACTGCCATGGAAGCCCACTACCGGAGGATCTTCGACACCACCAACGTGGGCATCATGATCCTCAAGCCGGGCGGCAGGTTGCTGAACTGCAATTCCACGCTGATGACGCGCGTTGTCGGTGTCACCGTTGACGCCGCCAGTGCCAGCGACTGTGCCGATTTCATCGAGACCATCTTCTGTTCGCCGGGGCAGGCCTGGCAGATGGTCTGGCAGGCCTGCGAAAGCGGCCAGGCGGTGGCCGCCGACCTCCAGTTGCGCAGTGATGAGGGCAGCGAACGCTGGGCGCATTGCATGATTTCGGTCATCCTCGACCCGCAAGGGGATATCGAGTTGATCGAAGGGGTACTCTACGATGTCACGGCCCGACGCATGCGCGAATTCGAGGCGCAGCGCGCGGCCGAGGTCGACCCGCTAACCGGCTTGCCGAATCGTCGGGCGATGGAGATGTTTCTCGAGAAATCCCTGGCTTTCGCTCAAGCCAACCGAAACGAGCTTGGTCTGATGATGATCGATCTGGACGGCTTCAAGGAGGTCAACGACACCCATGGACACCTGGCTGGTGATCGCGTGCTCAAGGTGGTCGGCGAACGCCTTGGTGGTAGCCTGAGGCGAAATCAGGACTTGGTCAGCCGCCTGGGCGGGGATGAGTTTGTCGTCATCGTCGGACCGGGCAATGCCGGGACCAGAGTGCTGGAAGGTTTGGCCGGAGAACTCGTCTCGCTGCTTTCTGCGCCGATTGTCGTCGGCAATGACTGCAGCGTTTCGGTCGGTGCCAGTATCGGTATTGCCAGGTTCCCGGAACATGGCCGAAATGGGCGGCAACTGCTCGATGCCGCCGATACCGCCATGTATCATGTCAAGACAAGCGGGAAGAATGCGTATGCAGTCTTTCATCTGGCCTAGCGGCCATTGTCAGTCGTGCTGGCCTTGATGTCGCCTCAACTGGTTTGGGTGTCGGCTTGGGCGGGCGTCGGGTACGACGGCATGATGGTGTTGCGTCCCCCGTGCTTGGCTGCATAAAGCGCGTCGTCGGCCCGGCCGATGGCGTGATCGGCAGTTTCCTCCAGGCCCAGTTCGCTGACGCCCAGGCTCATGGTCACTCGAATTGCCGGGTTGTCCGGAGCCGGCTGGGATGCGGCGATGGCGTGGCGCAGCTTTTCGGCGACGATCAGGGCTTCGTCGAGCGCACAGCCCGGCAGCACCAGCAGGAACTCCTCGCCGCCCCAGCGCACCGCAAAATCGGCCTCGCGCAGGGCTGAGCCAAGCTGGCGGGCGACGCTGGCCAGCACCTGGTCGCCGATGCGGTGCCCGTGCCGGTCGTTGATTTCCTTGAAGTGGTCGAGATCGCCGAGGATGAAGCTGATCGGGCGTGGTTCCCGGCGATTGCCGGCCAGCAGCTTCTCGATCAGGATGCCGAAGGCGTGGCGGTTGAGCAGGCCGGTCAGCTTGTCGGTGGAGGCCATCTTCTCGATGCGCGACTGGTAGCTGCCCAGGGTCAGGTAGCACAGGAAGCTGACAATCAGCGTCACCAGCAGGCTGATTGCCAGGTTCACGTACAGCGTCTGGCGGATGCCGGCGAGAGCGACGTCCTCGTTCTGTTCGACGAACAGGTACCACTTCAGTTCGGGCAGGTAATTGACGTTGAGCAGGTGATTGTCGCCGCCGTCCTCGAACTGGTAAAAGCCGCTGCGTTCGTGCAGGACGCGCTCAAGCTGTGCCGCCAGCCCCGGCCGCTGGCGCAGGTCGGGCGGTGACGGCGTGTCGCCGCCATAGACCAGGACCTTGCCGCTGGCGTCGGTGAAGTAGATGGTGCGCTTGAAGCGCGACTGGTACTCGCGGATCAGCCGGCGCACCGAATCGACGGTCAGGCCGATGCCGGTGGCGCCGATATAGCGCTTGTCGAAATCGAAGACCCGGTAATTGATGAAGATGGTCAGCGCGTCCCGGTTGGCCAGATCGGGATCGACGTTGATCTCGTACTCCTCGGCCATGTTGCGCACGCGGTAATACCATTCATCGCGCGGCTCGCTCTCCCTGACCTGTTTCAGTATGCCTTCGGCGGTGTAGTAATTGCCGCTCGCCTCGGACACGAAGAAGCTGCTGAAAGCGCCGTGGCGCTGGCGGACTTCGGCCAGGTAGCGGGACATTTCGCTGACCTCGTGCTCACCGCGCAGGACCCAGTCGCGGACGAAGGTATCGTGCGCCATGGTCGAGGAAATCAGTACCGGCCGAACCAGATCCTTCTGGATTTCCGAATAGATGTTGCTCGAGGTCAGCGGCAGATCCTGGCCGATGATCGCGTTGCGGATGGCGTCTCGCGAAACGAAGTAACCGAACAGGGTGGTTGCGAAGAAACCAACGCTGAGCAGCAGCCCGATGATCAGGATCAGGCTGCGGCGGTCGAATACGCGGAGTGATTGGGCCATGGCCCGATTATGCGGGAGCCCGACAGCGATTGCCAGCATGCGGCGGCGACAGGAATTGGCAAACAGAAACAGGCCGTTACACATCAATGTTGCGGCGCAAGGTAAAATCGCCCGATGTCAGAATTTGCCCAAGCCAAGGCCTTCACCATTCCGGTCCGCGTCTATTACGAAGACACGGATGCCGGGGGGGTCGTCTATTACGCCAACTACCTGCGTTTCTTCGAGCGCTGCCGCACCGAATGGATGCGTTTTGCCGGTTACGGCCAGGCGCAACTGGCCGAGGAAGCCGGGATCGGCTTCGTCGCCCGCAAGGCGAGTTGCGAGTACCTGAAGCCGGCCCGCCTCGACGACACGCTGGAAATCGGCCTTGAAGTCGAAAAACTCACCCGGGTGCGCGTCGTATTCCGCCAGTGGGCGCGCCGCGGCGACGAGCTGCTGGCCAGCGGCTCGGTCGAGATCGCCTGCGTCAACATGGCCAGCCTGACCCCCGCACCCATTCCCGATCACCTTCACGCCAAGCTGGAAGCACTGAAATGAACGTTACCCAGGACATGTCCATCCTCCACCTGATCCTGCAGGCCAGCGCCGTCGTCCAGGTCGTCATGGCCTTGCTCGCCGGCGTCTCGATCATGTCCTGGTACTACATCGCGATGAAGTGGTTCGCGGTCAAGCAGGCGCGCAGCAAGACCGAAGAATTCGAACGCGATTTCTGGTCCGGCGGCGACCTCAACAACCTGTACCAGAGCGCCATCAACGACCGCCACAACGCCGGCTCGATGGAGCGCATCTTCGAAGCGGGTTTCCGCGAATTCACCAAGCTGCGCGGGCAGAAGCACCTCGATTCCAAGGACATCGTCGACGGCTCGCGTCGCGCCATGCGCGCCACCTACCAGCGCGAAATGGACGGCCTCGAAGCCCATCTCGCCTTCCTCGCCTCGGTCGGCTCGGTGTCCCCTTACATCGGCCTGTTCGGTACCGTGTGGGGGATCATGCATGCCTTCCGGGCACTGTCCAACGTCGGCCAGGCAACGCTGGCCTCGGTCGCCCCGGGCATTGCCGAAGCCCTGGTTGCCACCGCCATCGGCCTGTTCGCCGCCATTCCCGCGGTGCTCGCCTACAACCGCTTCTCCCACGACATCGACCGCATCGCGGTGCGCTACGAATCGTTCATGGAAGAGTTCTCCAACATCCTGCAGCGGCAGATGAGGTAAGGCCATGCGCCAGCGTCGCCTGAAAAACGAAATCAACGTCGTTCCCTACATCGACGTCATGCTGGTGCTGCTCGTCATCTTCATGGTGGCGACGCCGATGATGAGCACCGGCTCGGTCGAACTGCCGGCCAGCGGCACGGCGCCGCAGAAGCCGGACAAGTTCCTGCGCGTCCAGGTCGACAAGGACGGCGCCCTGTCGCTGTTCGATGCCGACGGCCAGGAGCAGAAACTCGACGGCATGCCCAAGCTGCGCGCCAGCCTGGCCGGCCAGCGCGAGCGTCACCCGGAGATCGCGGTGCTGATCGCTGCCGACAAGGAAGTTCCCTACCGCAGCGTGATCGAGGCGCTCGACGAGGTCAAGAAACAGGGCTTCTCGCGCGTGGCGCTGGAAACCTCGGTGCGCTGAGCCCGATGATACTGGAACGACCCGCCGAACCCGGCAAGAAACTGGCCATTGCGTTCACGCTGGCCGTGCACCTTCTGCTGATCGCCGCGCTCTTCCTCGGCGTCCAGTGGAAGCGCAGCGAGCCGGAGGCGATGGAAGTCGAACTGTGGGCGCCGACCCCGGTCAAGGCGACCCGGGTAGCGCCGCCGCCGGAGCCACCACCGCCGCCACCGGTCAAGCCGGAGCCGAAAAAGCCCGAACCGGCGCCGGTCAAGGTCGAACCGCCGAAAAAGCCCGACATCGTCGTCAAGGAAGAAAAGAAGAAGCCGCCCGAACCGCCGCCAAAGAAACCGGAACCGCCGAAGCCCGAGCCGAAAAAGCCTGAACCGGTCAAACCGGAACCGAAACCGGTGCCCAAGGTCGACCCGTTCAAGGAGATGCTCGAACGCGAAACCCGTGAGCGCCAGGTGGCCACCGAGCAGAACCGCCTGGCCGCGCTGGCCGAAAAGGAACAGCGGGCGGCAGCGAACCGGCGGGGGCTGGAAAGCTATGCGGCCAAGATCCGCATCGCCATCCGTAACAAGATTGTCCTGCCGCCAGGCCTGCAGGGGAATCCGGAAGCCGTTTTCGAAGTCAACCAGCTGCCGGGCGGTGACGTTCTCAGTGTCAAGCTGAAGCGTTCCAGCGGCATGCCAGCACTCGATGCCGCAATCGAGCGGGCGATCCGCAGCGCCTCGCCTTTGCCCAAGCCAAGCGACCCGGCCTTGTTCCAGCGCGACCTGGAAATAAAATACAAGCCGTTTGAAGAGTAAAATCGCGAAAAATCAACGAAGATGATCCCCATGTCCAGAATTTCACGCCGTATCTTCCTGCTCTGCGGCCTGCTCAGTGCAGGCCTGGCCCAGGCGCAGCTGTCGATCGAGATTACCGGTGCCGGTGCCAGCCGGATTCCGGTGGCGATTGCCGACTTTGCCGGCGATCCGACGCTGGCGCGTATCGTCACTGGTACCGTGCGCAGCGATCTCGAACGCAGCGGCCTGTTCAAGCTGATCGATCCGGCTGGCGCCGTGCTCGACGAGAACGCTCCGATCGACGCGGCCGCCTGGAAAGGCCGCGGCGCCGATGCGCTGGCTGCCGGCAGCATCGCCCGCAGCGCCGACGGCCGGATCGAGGCACGTTTCCGCCTCTACGACACGCAGAAGGCCACGGCACTGGGCGGCGCAGCGTTTGTCACGCAAAGCGCGCAACTGCGCATGGCTGGCCACCGTATCGCCGACTACATTTACGAGAAGCTGACCGGCGAGCCGGGCGTCTTCTCGACCCGCATCGCTTACGTGGTCAAGTCGCGCGGGCAGTTCCTGCTGCAGGTTGCCGACGCCGACGGGCAAGGAGCCGCGACCGCGCTGACCTCGACCGAGCCGATCATTTCCCCGGTCTGGTCACCGGATGGTTCGCGCCTGGCCTATGTTTCCTTCGAGAAGAAGAAGCCGATGATCTACGTGCATTCGCTGGCCACCGGTCAGCGTCGCATCGTCGCCAATTTCAAGGGCTCGAACTCGGCGCCGGCCTGGTCGCCGGACGGCCGCAAGCTGGCCGTGGTTCTCTCCAAGGACGGCAATTCCCAGCTCTACGCGGTCAATGCCGATGGCAGCGGTCTGCAGCGCCTGGGATCGTCGCCCGGCATCGATACCGAGCCGCGTTATTCGGCGGACGGTAGCCAGATCTACTTCACTTCCGACCGCGGCGGCAGCCCGCAGATCTACCGTATCGACGCCAACGGCGGCGTTGCCCAGCGGGTCACTTTCGACGGGACCTACAACGTTTCGCCGCGGCCCTCGCCCGATGGTCGCAGCCTGGCCTTCATCAGCCGTCGCGATGGTCGTTTCCAGCTGGCGGTGATGGACCTCGCCAGCCGCCAGGTGCAGGTGCTGACCGACTCGACCAAGGACGAGTCGCCCAGCTTTGCGCCGAACAGTCGAATGATCCTGATCGCCACCGAAATCGGCGGTCGTGGCGTACTCTCCGCGGTTTCCGTGGATGGCCGGATCAAGCAGCGTCTCACCATTGCCGGGGGCGATGTCCGCGAACCGGCGTGGGGTCCTTTCGTCAAATAATCCTTTAGCCCACTCCTCTCCAGAGCCTACCAATCATGAAAAAAATTCTCCTCATCAGCCTTCTTGTTTCCGTGCTCGCCGCTTGCAGCACCACCCCGGTGCCGGACGAAACCGCCGGTGCGCCGGTCGAGAGTCGCAGCAGTGGCGGCAGCTCGAGCGAAGTCAAGCCGGTCGTTGCCGGCGGGCTTGACGCCAGCGGCCTGCCGCGCGAACTGACCGACCCGAAGAGTCAGCTCGCCCAGCGCAGCATCTTCTTCGACGTCGACAAGTACGAGGTCAAGGGCGAATACCAGTCGCTGGTCGCTGCCCACGCCAAGTTCCTGGTTGCCAATCGTGGTTACAAGGTCCTGATCCAGGGCAACACCGACGAAACGGGTTCGCGCGAATACAACCTGTCCCTTGGCCAGAAGCGCTCTGACGCCGTCAAGCGTGCGCTGGTCCTGCTCGGCGCACAGGAAGACCAGGTCGAATCGGTCAGCCTGGGTGAGGAAAAGCCGCGCAATCCGGGTCGCGACGAGGCTGCCTTTGCCGAAAACCGTCGCGCCGACATCCTCTATCGCGCTCCTGACGGTCGCGGCGAGTTCTGAGCATGCGCCGCCTGCCGCTGTTTTTCCTGATTGCCTGCCTGGGTAGCGGCTCGGCCTGGGCTTTCTTCGACGACAAGGAAGCGCGTCGCCAGATCGCGGATCAGAAGATCCAGGCCGACGCGCGCTTTGATCAACAGGCGCGGGCGCAGCTCGA
>Ga0209794_1000591_pt1 | contig 47532 bp, 48 predicted proteins | sample EBPBio232013_DNA_FD_185869 | JGI IMG/M metagenome (GOLD analysis project Ga0209794, IMG submission 185869) | Wastewater treatment Type I Accumulibacter community from EBPR Bioreactor in Madison, WI, USA - Reactor 1_5/23/2013_ DNA (SPAdes)... | ecosystem: Engineered > Bioreactor > EBPR >... | reverse complement strand
GGTCAAGGCCTTCGCTCAGGAGAAGCGCGAGGCCGGCCGTTTCCGCGACGCCAACAAGCACAACCTGGCGCTCAACGACAAACTCAACCGCACCTGGTCGCTGTTCGGGCCGACCGTCACCCTGATGACCGAAATCGGCCTGCTCGTCGTCTGGGCCTTCGGCATCTGGCAGATCTCGCATAACGACATCACCGTCGGCGTGCTTACCGCCTTCCTCGCCTACATCGGCCGCTTCTACACCCGGCTCGACTCGATGAGCCGCATCGTCTCGGTGACGCAGAAGGCCGCCGCCGGCGCCAAGCGCATCTTCGACATCCTCGACCATGTGTCGTCGGTGCCGGAGCCGACGCGCCCGGTCCACCTCGACCGGGTCGAAGGGCGCATCACGCTCAAGCAGGCGAGTTTCCGCTACGGCACCCGGGCCGTCACCCGGGGCGTCGACCTGACCATCGCACCGGGCGAGATGGTCGGCCTGGTCGGCCATTCCGGCTCGGGCAAATCGACGCTGGTGAACCTGATCTGCCGCTTCTACGACGTCAGCGAGGGCGCCGTGCTGATCGACGGCGTCGACGTGCGCAGCGTGCCGGTCGCCGAATACCGCCGCCACATCGGCCTGGTGCTGCAGGAACCCTTCCTCTTCTTCGGCACCATCGCCGAGAACATCGCCTACGGCAAGCCGGAAGCGACGCGCGCCGAAATCATCGCCGCCGCCCGTGCCGCGCACGCCCACGAGTTCATCCTGCGCCTGCCGCAGGGCTACGATTCGCTGGTTGGCGAGCGCGGCCAGGGGCTGTCCGGCGGCGAGCGCCAGCGCATCTCGATCGCCCGCGCCCTGCTCATCGACCCGAAGATCCTGATCCTCGACGAAGCCACCTCGTCGGTCGATACCGAGACCGAGAAGGAAATCCAGAAGGCGCTCGACAACCTGGTGCGCGGCCGCACGACGATCGCCATCGCCCACCGCCTGAGCACGCTGCGCAAAGCCGACCGGCTGGTGGTGATGGATCGCGGCCAGGTGGTCGAAACCGGCAACCATGATGCATTGATCGCCGCCGAAGGGCATTATTACAAGCTCTACCCGCCGCGCCGGTCGTCCCGAAAACCCCAACCGTCTGAGTCCGTCATGGCCCATTCCGGATTTACCCTGCAGCGCGACACCTTCGGTCGCCTGGTGCTGACCGGCGCCGACGGCGAGCGCCACGAAGGCGTCGTCCCGGTGCGCGCCTTTCCCATCGCTGCCCCCGACGAAGGCCTGTCGCTGCTCAGCGGCGACGGTCACGAAGTCGGCTGGACCGACAGCGTGGCCGAGCTGCCGGCGACCGAACGCGCGCTGATCGAGGAAGAACTCGCCGGCCGCGAGTTCATGCCGGTGATCGACGCCATCGTCGAGGTTTCCAGTTTTGCCTGCCCGAGCACCTGGCAGTTGCGCACCGACCGTGGCCCGGCCGAACTGCTGCTCAAGGGCGAGGAAGACATCCGCCGCCTGCCCGGCGGCCGCCTGCTGATCGCCGACAGCCACGGCATCCAGTTCCTGATTCGCGACGTCGCAGCGCTCGACCGGCACAGCCGGCGACTGCTCGACCGCTTCCTGTGAGTCCGACACCATGAAAAACATCGTCATCCGCGACATCGTCACGCTGCGCGGCCCCAACATCTGGACCTATCGCCAGGTTCTCGAAGCCTGGGTCGACATCGGCGAGCTGGAGGATTTCCCCTCCAACACCATTCCCGGTTTCTACGAGCGCCTGGCCGCCCTGCTGCCCTCGCTGGTCGAGCACCGCTGCAGCTACGAGGAACGCGGCGGCTTCCTGCGCCGCGTCCAGGAAGGGACCTGGCCCGGCCACATCCTCGAACACGTGACCCTGGAGCTGCAGAATCTCGCCGGCCTTCCCGGCGGTTTCGGCAAGGCCCGCGAAACCAGCGAGCGCGGTGTGTACAAGGTGGTCATCCGCGCCTGGCACGACGATGTCACGCGCAAGGCCCTGCACCTCGGCCGCGACCTGGTGATGGCCTGCATCGACGACACGCCTTTCGATGTCGCCGCCGCCGTCGAGGAACTGCGCGACATGGTCGATTCCTGCTGCCTCGGCCCATCGACCGCCAGCATCGTCGATGCCGCCGACGACCGCGACATCCCGGCAATCCGCCTGCTCGCCGACGGCAACCTGGTGCAGCTCGGCTACGGCGCCGCAATGCGCCGCATCTGGACGGCCGAGACCGACGCCACCAGCGCCATCGCCGAAACCATCTCGCGCGACAAGGACCTCACCAAGTCGCTGCTCGCCGATTGCGGGGTGCCGATTCCCGAAGGCCGCGAAGTCAAGGATGCCGCCGACGCCTGGGAAGCCGCCGAAGACATCGGCCTGCCGGTGTGCGTCAAGCCGGTCGACGGCAATCACGGGCGCGGCGTCTTCATCGACCTCTCCAGCCGCGAGGAGATCGAGAAAGCCTGGTCGGTCGCCGTCGATGAAGGTTCCGGCGTCCTCGTCGAGCGCTCCATCCCGGGTGTCGAACACCGCCTGCTGATCGTCGGCGACAAGCTGGTCGCCGCCAACCGCAGCGAAATGATCACCGTCACCGGCGACGGCAAGTCCACCGTGCGCGAACTGATCGACAGCCAGGTCAACACCGACCCGCGCCGCGGCCCGACCGAGCTGCATCCGCTGTCGGTGATCCGCATCGACTCGGCGGCGCGCATGGAACTCGAACGCCAGGGGCTGGACGCCGAGGCGATCCCGGCCGCCGGCCGCGAGGTGCTGATCCAGCGTACCGCCAACCACGCCTTCGACTGCACCGATGAAGTTCATCCGGAGACCGCCGCCGTCTGCGCGCTGGCCGCCCGTATCGTCGGCCTCGACATCGCCGGCGTCGACCTGGTGTGCAAGGACATTTCCCAGCCGCTCGCCGCGCAGGGCGGCGCCATCGTCGAAGTCAACGCCGGCCCCAGCCTGCTCATGCACCTCAAGCCCGGCGTCGGCCAGCCGCGCCCGGTCGGCCGCGCCATCGTCGACAACCTGTTCGGCCCGCACCAGAGCGGGCGCATTCCGGTGATCGGCGTTGCCGGCTCGCGCGGCAAGACGCCAGTTGCCCACCTCGTTGCCCACCTCCTCCACCTGTCCGGGCGCGCCGTTGGCCTGGCCTGCAGCGACGGCGTCTTCCTCGGCCGCCGCCGGGTGCAGAAGCAGGACGCCGCCAACTTTGCCGGCGGTCGCCGGCTGCTGCTCAACCGCGCCGTCGAAGCGGCGGTGATCGAGAACGGCGGCCGCGTCATCCTCGGCGAAGGCCTGCCCTACGACCGCTGCGCGGTCGGCATCGTCACCAACATCCTGCCCGACGCCGAAGACCTCTCGCGCTGGGACATCCAGCCGACTGGCGGCGAGTTCTTCACGACCTGGCGCGCCACCTACCGTACCCAGGTCGACGTCGTGCTCAGCAGCGGCTACGCCGTGCTCAACGCCTGCGACCCGCAGGTGGCCGACCTGGCCGACCTGTGCGACGGCGGCGTCATCCTGTTTGCCGCCGACCCCGACTGCCCGGCCCTGGATCAGCACCTGGCGGCCGGCGGTCGTGCCGTCTACGTCAGCGAAAGCCGGATTTACCTGGGTACCGGCCAGGACGAGATCCGTCTCTGCCGGCTGGGCGACATCCCCGCCATCGGCAAGGCCAGGAAGCCGGAAACCATCGCCAACGTGCTCGCCGCCGTCGCCGCCGGCTGGGCCCTCGGCCTGACCCAGGATGTCATCGTTACCGGCATCAAGACCTTCGGTCTCGACCTCGCCGATCCCTTCGCCCTGCTGCCGCGCCGTGCCCGCAAGTCGGCCAGCGTCGCCAGCCGTATCTGACCCAAGGAAGCAGCCATGGACGTTTCCCGTATCCGTGCCCTGCGCGGCCCCAACCTGTGGAGCCGCCACACCGCCATCCAGGCCATCGTCACCTGCACCGGCGCCGAGTGCGCCATCGCCGACCTGCCCGGTTTCGAAACCCGCCTGCGCGCCCGTTTCCCGGAGCTCGGCGAGTTGATCCCGACCGATCACCTCGACACCGTCTCGATGGCCCACGCGCTGGAATTCGCTGCCCTCGGCCTGCAGGCCCAGGCCGGCTGCCCGGTGACCTTCAGCCGGACAGCGCAGACCGTCGAAAACGGCGTCTACCAGGTGGTCGTCGAATACACCGAGGAGGATGTCGGCCGGCTCGCCTTCGAGCGCGCCGAACAGCTCTGCCGGGCAGCGCTCGACAACACCCCCTTCGACCTTGACGCCACCCTCAAGGAATTGCGCGAGCTCGACGAGGACATCCGCCTTGGTCCCTCGACCGGCGCCATCGTCGCCGCCGCCGTCGCCCGCGGCATTCCCTTCCGCCGCCTGACCCAGGGCAGCCTGGTCCAGTTCGGCTGGGGCAGCAAGCAGAAGCGCATCCAGGCCGCGGAAACCAGCCACACCAGCGCCATTGCCGAGTCGATCGCGCAGGACAAGGAACTGACCAAGCAGTTGCTGCACGCCGCCGGCGTCGCCGTGCCGACCGGCCGCCCGGTCGCCGACGAGGACGACGCCTGGGCCGCCGCCCAGGAGATCGGCCTGCCGGTGGTGGTCAAGCCGCAGGACGGCAACCAGGGCAAGGGCATCTCGGTCAATCTGACGACCGAGGAACAGGTGCGCCGCGCCTACCGCGTCGCCATCGAGTTCCGCGACGACATCATGGTCGAGCGCTACCTGCCCGGCCACGACTACCGCCTGCTGGTCATCGGCGACAAGCTGATCGCCGCCGCCCGCCGCGATCCGCCGCTGGTCATCGGCGACGGCACGCACTCGGTCCGCGAGCTGGTCGACATCGTCAACCGCGACCCGCGCCGCTCGGACGGCCACGCCACCTCGCTGACCAAGATCCGCTTCGACGACATCGCCCTGGCCCGCCTCGCCGAGCAGGGCTACAGCGCCGAATCGGTTCCCGAGCGCGGCGTCCGCGTCGTCCTGCGCAATAACGCCAACCTATCGACCGGCGGCAGCGCCACCGACGTCACCGACGACGTACATCCGGAACTCGCCGCCGCCGCCATCGCCGCCGCGCAGACGGTCGGGCTCGACATCGCCGGCATCGACGTCGTCTGCGACACCATGTTGAAGCCGCTGGAAGAACAGGGCGGCGGCATCGTCGAAGTCAATGCCGCGCCCGGCCTGCGCATGCACCTCGATCCCTCGTTCGGCAAGGGCCGGCCGGTCGGCGAGGCGATCGTCGGCATGATGTATCCCGACGGCGACAATGGCCGCATCCCGGTCGTCGCGGTCACCGGCACCAACGGCAAGACCACCACCAGCCGGCTGATCGGCCGCATCTTCGAAGCCAACGGCCTGCGCGTCGGGATGACCAGCACCGACGGCATCTACGTGCAGAACAAGCGCATCGACGACGGCGACTGCTCCGGCCCGCGCAGCGCACGCAACGTGCTCGCCCACCCCGACGTCGACGCGGCGGTCCTGGAAACGGCGCGCGGCGGCCTGCTGCGCGAGGGTCTCGGCTTCGACATGTGCGACGTCGCCGTGGTCACCAATATTGGCCTGGGCGACCACCTCGGCCTCAACTACATCACCACCGTGCATGACCTGGCGGTAATCAAGCGCGTCATCGTCCAGAACGTGGCGCCCACCGGCATCGCCGTGCTCAACGCCGCCGACCCGGTGGTGGCGGCGATGGCGCCGCACTGCTCGGGCCACGTCTGCTTCTTCGCCGTCGATCCGACCCACCCGGTGCTGGCCACGCACCGCGCCCAGGGCAAGCGCGTGCTCTACGTCGAACAGGGCGACATCGTCTGCGGCGAAGGCCGGCGCAAGCATCGCATCCCGCTGTCGCGGGTGCCGCTGACGCGCAATGGCACCATCGGCTTCCAGATCGAGAACGTGATGGCTGCTGTCGCCACCGCCTGGGCGCTCGGCTACGACTGGGACACCGTCGAACGGGCGCTGGCCAGTTTCGTCAGCGACGCGGCGACCGCCCCCGGCCGCTTCAACGTCTTCGACTACCGTGGCGCCACCCTGATCGCCGACTACGGCCACAACCCGGACGCCATGCTCGCCCTGGTCGGCGCCGTCGAGGCGATGCCGGCCGACAAGCGAGTCGTCGTCATCAGCGGCGCCGGCGACCGGCGCGACGAGGACATCCGCCAGCAAACCGAAATCCTCGGCGAAGCCTTCGACGAGGTCGTCCTCTATCAGGATGCCTGCCAGCGCGGCCGCGCCGACGGCGAGGTGATCGGCCTGCTGCGCGACGGCCTGGCCAAGTCGACGCGGGTCCGCCATGTCGAAGCGATCACCGGCGAATTCCTCGCCATCGACACGGCGCTCGCCAGGCTGCAGGCCGGCGACCTGTGCCTGATCCTGATCGACCAGGTCGAGGAAGCGCTGGCGCACATTTCCCGGCGTGTCGCAGAATGCCGGGCAGATGACTGAGAAGACAGCACCATCGACCGGCAAGGTCTGGCTGGTCGGCGCCGGCCCCGGCGATCCCGACCTGCTGACGCTCAAGGCCGCCCGCCTGATCGGCAGCGCCGACGCCATCGTCTACGACCATCTGGTCGGCGAGGGCGTGCGCGCGCTGTTCCCGGCCGCTGCCCGGCAGGTCTATGTTGGCAAGAAGGCGGCCAAGCACACGCTGAAGCAGGAGGAAATCAACCACCTGCTAGTCGATCTGGCCCGTGAAGGACTGGCCGTGGTCCGCCTCAAGGGCGGCGACCCCTTCATCTTCGGCCGCGGCGGCGAGGAGCTGGAAGTCCTGCACGCCGCCGGCATTCCCTTCGAGGTCGTCCCCGGCGTCACCGCCGCCGCCGGCTGTGCGGCCTACGCCGGCTTCCCGCTGACCCATCGCGAGCACGCCCAGTCGGTAACCTTCGTCACCGGCCATCTGAAAGACCATACGATCGACCTCGACTGGCCGGCACTCGCCCGTCCCGGGCAGACCGTGGTCTTCTACATGGGCGTCGGCGGCGCCGAGGAAATCTGCCGGCAGATGATCGCCCACGGGCTGCCGCCGCACACCCCGGCCGCCATTGTCCGCCGCGGCACCCTGCCCGACCAGCAGACGCTGCTGGCCACGCTGGCCTGTCTGCCGGCGCGCATCGCCGAGTCGGGGATCAAGCCACCGGCGCTAATCGTCGTCGGCACCGTGGTCGCCCTTCACCAAACACTATCCTGGTTCGAGACCCCATGACAATCCGCCTGCTCATCCTCTGCGCCGCCCTCTTTGCCGGCCATGCCCACGCCTATACCGCCCAGGAAATGCTGGAAGACTGCCGCAGCGCCGAACGCCTGCAGGCCGGGGAACGGGGCAACGATCCCTACGTCGCCATGCGCGCCAACCGCTGCATCGCCTACGTCGCCGGTTTTGCCGACGGCTACGCGGTCAGCGACTTCCTCGCCGAGAAAGTCGGCGTCCGCCTCAACGCCTTCTGCCTGCCCAATACGCCCGACCTGTCGCTGCGCCTGGTCCGCGCCGTGGTCATCCATGTCGAACGCGTACCGCCCGAAACCAGCACGAGCACCGCCACCCTGGTCGCCGGCGCCCTGTCCAAGGCCTTCCCCTGCCCGGAAGTGCTTGAACCAAAGAAGTGATTCGGGGATAATCCGCGCTCCATTCGCCCCGATGGCGGAATCGGTAGACGCAGCGGATTCAAAATCCGCCGCCGAAAGGCGTGCCAGTTCGAGTCTGGCTCGGGGCACCAAGCATTAGAGTCAAGCAGTCAGGCCAATTCTTCGGAGTTGGCCTTTTTGTTTTTCTGGCTTCAGATTCTTCTATGTCGCCTGTGTGAGGCAGGGAACAGGTTGCAGGATGTAAGCATCAGGCCGGTGCATGATCGCGGGCAACGGACAGCTTGAGGCCGGCGGCGCCTAGTACGGCCAGGAGGGTTTTCAGGGTGGGATTGCCTTTGGGGCTGAGTGCCTTGTACAAACTTTCCCGCTGAATGCCGGCGCGTTCCGCCACCTGCGCCATGCCTTGCGCTTCGGCAACCTGGCGCAGCGCCATCAGAAGGGCTTCTCGCCCCCCCGGCTGATCGATATCCTCCAGGCTGGCAGCAAGGTATTCATCGGCAAACGCAGGATCATCCCTGAGCAGTTGCACCATGCTTTCGTCGTGTCGGCGGCTTGCATGTTTCATTTTTTGTTCCTCTGTTGCCAATCTTTCCAGTAATCCACTGCGGTTGCTATGTCTGCCTGCTGCCGGCGTTTGTCACCGCCAACCAGCAGCAACACGACTTGCTTGCCGGATAGCGCGTAATAAACCCGATATCCCGGCCCTTGGTCGATGCGCAACTCCCAGACGCCATCCGTCAACGGCTTGTGGTCGCCGAAGTTGCCCGCGGCCACACGCTGCACCCGCGCGGCAATCCTGGCCTTCGCAATGCGATCTGCCAACCCGGCAAGCCAATCCTTGAAGGGAACGCTGCCATCTGGTGCCTGATAGTCATACAGTTCAAACATGGTTGTAGATTATAGATTACTAGCTGTCAAACCTTCGCGGCAAGGCTGATCAAACTACGGATCTGGTTCCAGCAATCGCCTGGAAGTTCCTGTCACCGCGACTGGAATTCCCGAAGTGTGATTCCCCCGATCCCGTATTTACCGTACGAAGGTCACAGCTCTATCCTCTGGTCATCACCATCCCGAACAAGGGAGTTGCCGATGTTCTCGATCTACGGCATGACCGGGCAGGTTTTCCGCGGCACGCTGGAGAACATGAACCGGATTTACCCGCTGGCGGAAACGCTGTCGGCCACTGGCATTGCCAGGAAGGGCGAAGAGCTGGGCGTCGAAGCGCCGGGCGGCCTGCTGGAGAAGGAGGCGGTACGCGCCTACCGCCGGATGCTGCCCGACGACCTGGAGCGCGGTCCGCTGATTCACGCGGCCCAGATCATGAGCCGGCCGGTGACCGTGGTACAGCAATCGACCCCGGTCAGCGCGGCCTGGCGTCTGCTGCAGGAACAACAGATTCAGCAGGCGCCGGTGGTCGATGAAGGTCGTCGGCTGGTCGGCATGGTCAGCGAGCGGGAACTGCTCACGGTGATCGACATCGACGCCGGGCGGGTGGTGGAAAACCTCCAGCGCCGCGTCGCCGACGTGATGCGCAGCCCGGTGATCACTGCCGCGCCAGTCACCGACATCCGCCGCATTGCCGCGGTGATGCTGGAGGGCGGCCTACCCGCCCTGCCCATCGTCGACGAACAGGAACGCATCGTTGGCATCGTCTCGCGCAGCGACATCCTGCGCGCAGTGATGACCGATCCGCCGCTGAGCCTGTGGCGCTAGGCTGAATCGCCCGTGCCAGCGGCCTCGCCGCCGGTTGGCGCTGGATCGGCGACAACCGCCTCAGGCAGGCGCGTGGCCAGTACCTTGTCGATGCGCTTGCCGTCGAGGTCGACCACTTCGAATGACCAGCCTTCCCAGTCCGTCTTGTCGCCGGTGACGGGCAAGCGTCCGAGCAACAGCATGACCATGCCGGACAGGGTGTGGTAACGCCCCTTGTCTTCCTCGGGCACGGCCTTCATGGCCAGCGTATCCTTCAGTTCGAGCAGCGGGATCAGGCCGTCGAGCAGCCATGAACCGTCCTCGCGCATGATCGCCCAGGCGTCTTCCTTGTTCTTGGGGACGAATTCGCCGGTCACCGACTCGACCAGATCCTGCAGGGTGACCATGCCCTGGATTTCGCCGTACTCATCGACCACGAACACCACCTGGGTGCCGGAGGAACGGAACTGTTCGAGCAGCTCCATGCCGGTCAGCGATTCCGGCACGTAGACCGCCGGCTGCAGTTTCTCGGTCAGGCTGGCTTCGCTGCCGCGCAGGGTCTTGCCCAGCAACTGGCGGGCGTTGAGCACGCCAAGGATGTTCTCCAGGCCACCGCGGCAGACCGGGAAACGGGCGTGCTCGGATTCGGTGATGACGGCCAGGTTCTGTTCCATGCTGTTTTCGACATCGAGCCAGACGATTTCCGAGCGCGGCACCATCAGCGACGAAATCTGCCGCTCGTCGAGACGGAAGACATTGCGCACCATGGCGTGCTCATTCTTCTCGATGACCCCGGCGGCCGAGCCTTCGACCAGCATGGCGTGGATTTCCTCTTCGGTCACGCTCGGGCCCTTGGTCTCGCGCTGCCCCATCAGACGCAGCAGGACCGTGGTCGAGTTCGAAAGCAGATGAACGAAGGGGCGCGACATCACGGCGAGCAGGTTCATCGGACGGGCGACCAGGCGGGCGATGCCTTCCGGGTTGATCTGGCCGATCCGTTTGGGCACCAGTTCGCCGACGACGATGGAGACATAGGTGATGACCAGCACGACCAGCACCGTAGCGCCGATCTCGCTGACGTCCTGGTCGGCGCCGAAGGACTGCAGCCACAGGGCGAGCGGTCCGGCCAGCGCGGCCTCGCCGACGATACCGTTGAGGATGCCGATCGAGGTGATGCCGATCTGGATGGTGGACAGGAAACGGTTGGGATCGTCGCCTAGCTTGATCGCCACTACGGCGGCGCCATCACCCTCTTCGGCCAGTTTGGCCAGACGCGCCCGGCGGGCGGTGACCAGAGCTATTTCGGACATGGCAAAAGCGCCATTGAGCAGGATCAGGGCAAGCAGTACGAATATTTCCATGTTGAAGCCCGGCAAGCGGGCTTAGCTGTTGACGATGGGACGGATATTGCCGTGTGTGATGACGATTGTCACTTCTGTAAAATCGAAACATCGCATCCGATCTGCCGGATCGGTGGCCGGCTCGGACATCTCCCCAGGGAGCACCCGACTGGATTTCTCGCTTGCCGCACTGCACAATATGCTGCTTCCTACAAACATGAATCCCCACCATGAAATCACTCGAACACAAGCTTGAACAACTGATGTTCAACAGCCGCTGGTTGCTGGCGCCGTTCTATCTCGGGCTGATCCTGGCCATCGTCATTTTGCTGGTCAAGTTCGTCAAGGAGTTCTTCAACTTCGTGCCCAAGGTCCTGACCGCGGAAGGCAGCGACGTCATCATCGGCATCCTGACACTGATCGACGTGGTGATGATCGCCAACCTGCTGATCATCATCATCTTTGCCGGTTACGAGAACTTCGTTTCCAAGATCAACACTGGCGACACCGAAGACCGCCCGAGCTGGATGGGTCACGTCGGCTTTTCCGACCTGAAGATGAAGCTGATCGGCTCCATCGTCGCCATTTCCGGGATCGAACTGCTCAAGGCCTTCATGCACGTCGAGGATTACACCAACGAACAGCTGGGCTGGAAGGTCGGCCTGCACATGACCTTCGTCGTTTCCGGCGTGCTTTTCGCGCTGATGGACAAGCTCGGCGGGAAACACCATTACGATGAGGAATGATGCCGAGAGCCCGGCCCTGACCGTAGACGACTTCGATTTCCACCTGCCGCCGGAGCTGATCGCCCAGCATCCGGCCCCCGAACGCACCGGTAGCCGCCTGCTGCACGTCTGCGGCATGCAGCAGGTAGACCGCCGCTTCACCGAGCTTCCCGGCTTGCTGCGTGGCGGCGACCTGCTGGTGTTCAACGACACCAAGGTGATCAAGGCGCGCTTCTTCGGCATCAAGGACACCGGCGGCCAGGTCGAGATCATGCTCGAACGCATCGTCGATGCGACGCACGCGCTGTGCCAGATCCGCGCCAGCAAGGCGCCCAAACCGGGCTGCCGGCTGCGTCTGGCCGACGCCTTCACCGTTCGCATGACCGGCCGCGCCGGCAAGGACGGCGACCTGTTCGCCATCGAACTGGTCGACCGCGACGATTTCTGGGCTGTCGCCGAACAGTACGGCGCGCTGCCGCTGCCGCCCTACATCGAGCATCCGGCCGAGGGTGCCGACGAAACCCGCTACCAGACGGTCTATGCCCGCGAACCCGGCGCCGTCGCGGCACCGACCGCCGGCCTGCATTTCGACGAAGCGATGCTGGAAACGCTGCGCGCCCAGGGCGTCAATACCGCCTTCGTCACCCTGCACGTCGGCGCCGGCACCTACCGGCCGGTGCGCGTCGAGAAGATCGCCGACCACCGCATGCACAGCGAACGCTACGAAGTCACCGCCGAAACCGCCGCCGCCATCGCCGCCACGCGCGCCGCCGGCGGGCGGGTCATCGCCGTCGGCACGACCAGCCTGCGCACGCTCGAAGCGGCCGCGGCGGAGACCGGCAGTGTCGTTGCCGGCAGCGGCGAAACCGACATCTTCATCACCCCCGGCTACCGCTTCAAGGCGGTCGACCGGCTGATCACCAATTTCCACCTGCCGAAATCGACGCTGATGATGCTCGTCTCGGCCTTCGCCGGCTACGACGCGATCCGCGCCGCCTACACCCACGCGGTGGCCGAGCGCTACCGCTTCTTCAGCTACGGCGACGCCATGCTCCTGGAACGCAACGATGCAATTTGAACTCCTGAAAACCGACGGCGGCGCCCGCCGCGGCACCCTGACGCTGGCCCACGGCGTCGTCCAGACGCCGGTCTTCATGCCGGTCGGCACCTACGGCACGGTCAAGGCGATGACGCCGCAGAGCCTCGCCGAGATCGGCGCGCAGATCTGCCTGGGCAACACCTTCCACCTCTGGCTGCGCCCCGGCCTGGAAGTGGTCAAGGCGCACAACGGCCTGCACGACTTCATGAACTGGCAGAAGCCGATCCTGACCGACTCCGGCGGCTTCCAGGTGTTCTCGCTCGGGGCGCTGCGCAAGATCAGCGAAGAAGGTGTCAAGTTCAGCTCGCCGCACGACGGCGCCAAGCTCTTCCTGTCGCCGGAAATCTCGATGCAGATCCAGAAGGTGTTGAATTCCGACATCGTCATGATCTTCGACGAATGCACGCCCTACCCGGCCAGCCACGACGAGGCGGCGAAATCGATGCGCATGTCGATGCGCTGGGCCAAGCGCTCGCGCGACGAACACGACCGGCTGGAAAACAGCAACGCCCTGTTCGGCATCGTCCAGGGCGGCATGTACGAAGACCTGCGCGACGAATCGATCGCCGGCCTGTGCGACATCGGCTTCGACGGCATGGCGATCGGCGGCCTCTCGGTCGGCGAACCCAAGGACGACATGGCGCGCGTGCTCGCCCACACCGCGCCGCGCCTGCCGACGCACAAGCCGCGCTACCTGATGGGCGTCGGCACGCCGGAAGACCTGGTCAACGGGGTGAAAAACGGTATCGACATGTTCGACTGCGTGATGCCGACGCGCAACGCGCGCAACGGCCACCTGTTCACCCGCTTCGGCGACGTCAAGATCAAGAATGCCCGCTACCGCGCCGATACCGGCCCGCTCGACCCCTCGTGCACCTGCTACACCTGCACCAACTTCACGCGCAGCTACCTGCACCACCTCTACCGCAACGGCGAAATCCTCGGCGGCATGCTGAACACCATCCACAACCTGCATTTCTACCAGACCATCATGGCCGAGATGCGCGCCGCCATCGAAGCGGAAAAACTGGACGATTGGTCAGCCCGCTTTGCCAGCGACCGAACGTCCGGCCAGTGTTAGAATCGCCCGTTCTGAATTTTTGTTATCCGGAGAACCTCCCATGATTAGCCTCGCCCACGCCCAGACCGCTGGCGCCGCCGACCCGACCGGTGGCTTCATGCAACTGCTGCCGATGATCCTGATGTTCGTCGTGCTGTGGTTCCTGATGATCCGCCCGCAGATGAAGAAGGCCAAGGAGCACAAGGCGCTGCTCGCCGCCTTGCAGAAGGGCGACGAAGTCGTCACCGGCGGCGGTCTGGTCGGTCGCGTGACCAAGGTTGACGACGCCTACGTCAATGTCGAGATTGCCGAGGGCGTCGAAGTCGTCGTCCAGAAGCCCGCCGTGGCCATCGTGCTGCCCAAGGGTACGCTGAAGTCGCTGTAATCCATCCCGAAGGGCGGCTACGGCCGCCTTTTTCGCTTCAAAGCCGCCATGAATCGTTACCCTCTCTGGAAGTACGTCACCGTCGCCATCGCGCTGGTCTTCGGCTTCATCTACACCCTGCCCAACTTCTTCGGCGAATCGCCGGCCGTTCAGGTCTCCAGCGCCAAGGTCACGCTCAAGGTCGATAGCGCCACCCAGGCCCGCGTCGAGGAAGTCCTCCAGGCCGCCGGCATCGCCCACGACGGCATCCAGCTCGACAACGTCGGCGTCAAGGCCCGCTTCAAGGACACGGACACTCAGTTGAAGGCCAAGGACGCCGTCGAGCGCGCCCTCAACCCGGACAGCAGCAACCCGCAGTACGTCATCGCCTTGAACCTGCTGAGCGCTTCGCCGCAATGGCTGACCTCGCTCAACGCACTGCCGATGTACCTCGGCCTCGACCTGCGCGGCGGCGTGCACTTCCTGCTCCAGGTGGACATGCCCGGCGCCTTGCAAAAGCGCCTCGATTCGACCGCCGCCGACCTGCGCAGCCTGCTGCGCGACAAGAATGTCCGCCACGCCGGCATCAACCGCGACGGCGACCGCATCGTCATCAGGTTCCGCGATGCCGAAACCCGCACCCGCGGCAGCCAGGTGCTGGCCGAAAACAGCAACGACCTGACACTGGCCGAAGCCGGCCAGGGCGACGACCTGCGCCTGATCGCCACGCTCAAGCCGGAAGCCCAGAAAACGATCGCCGACTTCGCGATCAAGCAGAACATCAACACCCTGCACAACCGGATCAACGAACTCGGCGTCGCCGAACCGGTGATCCAGCAGCAGGGCGCCGACCGCATCGTTGTCCAGCTGCCGGGTGTGCAGGACACGGCCAAGGCCAAGGACATCCTCGGCCGTACCGCGACCCTGGAAATCCGCATGGTCGACGACAGCCCTGGCGCACTGGACGCCGCGCTGGCGGGCAATGTACCCTTCGGCACCGAGCTGTACACCGAACGCGGCGGCTCGCCGTTGCTGGTCAAGAAGCAGGTCGTCCTTACCGGCGACCGCCTGACCGACGCCCAGCCAGGCTTCGACGGCCAGACCAACGAACCAGCCGTGCATCTCACGCTCGACTCCGCCGGTTCGCGCATCTTCAAGGATGTGACCCGCGACAACGTCGGCAAGCGCATGGCCATCCTGCTCATTGAAAAGGGCAAGGGCGAAGTGGTCACCGCGCCGGTCATCCGTACCGAAATCGGCGGTGGCCGGGTGCAGATTTCCGGCCGCATGACCACCACCGAAGCCAACGACGTTGCCCTGCTCCTGCGTGCCGGCTCGCTGGCGGCACCGATGGACATCGTCGAGGAACGCACCATCGGCCCCTCGCTCGGCAAGGAAAACATCGAACGCGGCTTCAACGCCACGCTGTGGGGTTTCCTGGCCATCGCCGTGTTCATGATCGCCTACTATCAGGTGGTCGGTCTGGTCTCGGTGATCGCCCTGGCCACCAACCTGCTGCTGCTGGTCGCCCTGCTCTCCCTGCTCCAGGCCACGCTGACCCTGCCCGGCATCGCCGCCATCGCGCTGACCCTGGGCATGGCCATCGACGCCAACGTGCTGATCAACGAACGCATCCGCGAGGAACTGCGCAACGGCATGCCGCCACAAGCGGCGCTGTCGGAAGGTTACGAGCGCGCTTTCGGCACCATTCTCGACTCCAACATCACCACGCTGATCGCCGGCCTGGCCCTGCTCATCTTCGGCTCCGGCCCGGTGCGCGGCTTCGCCGTCGTCCATTGCCTGGGCATCCTGACCTCGATCTTCTCGGCCGTGGTCGTCTCGCGCGCCATGATCAACCTGATCTATGGTCGCCAGAAGAAGCTCACCAAGATCGCCATCGGCAATGTCTGGAAACCCGGCACGACAACCGCCGACGGTCAGAAATAAGGGAACACGGACATGGAATTTTTCCGTATCAAGAAGGACATCCCCTTCATGCGCCACGCGCTGGTGTTCAACGTCATTTCGTTGCTCACCTTTGTCCTGGCAGTTTTCTTCCTCGCTACCAAGGGCCTGCACCTGTCGGTCGAATTCACCGGCGGCACCCTGATCGAGGTCAAGTATCAGCAAGCCGCCGACCTCGAGAAGATTCGTGGCGCCCTGGGCAAGAACGGCTTCAACGATTACACGGTGCAGAACTTCGGTTCCTCGCAGGACGTGATGATCCGCCTGCCCCTGCGTGACGCTGCCGAAAGCGCCCAGCAGGGCGACCGGGTGATGCAGGCGCTGGCTGCCGACGCCCCCGGTGCCGCCCTGCAGCGCGTCGAATACGTCGGCCCGCAGGTTGGCCGCGAACTCGCCGAGAACGGCGCCCTGGCGCTGCTGGTCGTGATCATCGGCATCATGATCTACCTCGCCTTCCGCTTCGAATGGCGTTTCGCGGTGTCGGCCATCATCGCCAACATGCACGACGTGATCATCATCCTCGGCTTCTTCGCCGCCTTCCAGTGGGAATTCTCGCTATCGGTACTGGCCGCAGTGCTCGCCGTGCTCGGCTACTCGGTCAACGAATCGGTGGTCGTCTTCGACCGCGTCCGCGAAACCTTCAAGAAGGTCCGCGGCATGACCACGCCGCAGGTACTCGACCACGCCATCACCAGCACGATTTCCCGGACGATCATCACCCACGGCTCTACCCAGGTCATGGTCCTGTCGATGCTGATCTTCGGCGGCGAAACCCTGTACTACTTCTCGCTGGCGCTGACCATCGGCATCCTGTTCGGCATCTACTCCTCGGTCCTGGTCGCCAGCCCGCTGGTCATGTGGCTGGGCGTCTCGCGCGAACAGTTCATCAAGCCGAAGAAAACCGCCGCCGAAGGCGTCACCGACGACGGGGCGTGCGTCTGAGGCCAAGCCGCCGTAGTTGATTTATCGAACCGGTCTGCAGCGTTTGGGCAGGCCGGTTTTGTTTTGGTGGCCCGCAAATGCGATGAAACCGTTCCGGATTCTTAGCGGATGCGGCTCACCCTGCCATGAAGTAAGGGGCACGCAAATACGAAACAGCACGGCATCGTCCTGATTGCCGGGCTTTTTTTCGCGTTATCCGAGCTGCGGGTTGGCGACACCACATCTGAAGATCGCCTGCATCTTGATATTCCATACAATTCACGGCACGATGATCGCATAAACGAACCAACCTTCTGCGCCGTCTAGGTAGACATGAACATTTTGCTTCTCATCGGCCTAGCCAAAGCCAATGATCATTTCAGAAAACCGTGGCTTTTTGCTGCTGTTTATGCCGGAATCAATCTGTTCTTCAGGCTACTCACACCTTCGACCACCGCAACTTTCTGGTCAATATTCATCTCAGCGGGTTTTTCGTTCATCGTCGTTGGCTTTCTTCTAAGCTTATTGCTTCGCTTTGAAGACAACATATTCATGTGGCTGACAAGCCTTGCGGCAGGTCTATTTGTACTGGGCGGTGGAGCAAGATTGTTACTTGGCGTGTGGTTTCCGCTATAGCCACTAATCCCGCCCCCATTCAGCGCGAAAAGGCTACACAGCCAAGAATAGAAGATAAAAGGGGAACCACCACAGTAATGATCAACAGCAAACAGCACCCTGATGAGAAATACAATTTTGCCAAAAGCGCGGCCAAGGCAATCAATACCCTCTACCCTTCCGGATGGGTGGTGTCGTTCCTGATCATGAGTTTTTTTCTTTCCCTGACGCCGGATTTTTGCACAACCCTGGCGGGGCTTCACGATGAATATTTTTCGTATCTCTCAATAACGAATTCACCACCATATTCATCAGATTTCGGAAAGGCATACGTATCCATATTGATCGTGGCCATGCCAATACAATTTCTCACTCTTTTGGTGGTTGACCGGGATTACTTCTTTTCGTCGTCTATGCCGGGAACCAAGGAAAGAGGCATGATTGCGGCGGCATTTTTCATAGCAGCCTGGTTCTTTATGTTGTTCATAATTGAGCCAGGAACAACAGCGATGATTCGTTTTTTTGGTAGCGGTAATTTTGCAGTTGCAATAGTTGCCCCGATTTTCACGAGCGCACTGCCGGTAGCGTTATATCTGTATCTTCTAACCCAAAAAAACACCCCGGAATCGCTTCCGGGGCGGTGAAGTTACTACAGAGAGAGACTGCTGCAAAAACGGGGTCAGGCGTAGGTCGGGGCGAAGGCTTGCTCGGCCGAAACGGGGCCGCCGTCGCGCCAGTACGGCGACAATTTGCGCAACTGCGCGATGATCGGGGGAACCGCTTCGATGACCCGGTTGATTTCGGCTTCGGTGTTGTTGACCGACAGCGAGAAACGGATCGTGCCGTGGGCGGCGGTGTAGGGAATGCCCATCGCGCGCATCACGTGCGAGGGTTCGAGCGAGCCTGAGGTACAGGCCGAGCCAGAGCTGCAGGCGATACCCATCTTGTTGAGCAGCAACAGGATGGCCTCGCCTTCGACGTATTCAAAGGCGATGTTGCTGGTGTTGGGCAGGCGGTTGCCCGGATCGCCGGTCGGGAAACAATGGGTAACCTGGCTGAGGATGCCCTTTTCCAGCTTGTCGCGCAGGCGACGGACTTCGGTGTTTTCCTTTTCCATATTCTGCATGGCCAGTTCGCAGGCCATGCCGAGGCCGACGATGGACGCCGAGTTCTCGGTGCCGGCGCGCCGGCCGCGCTCCTGGTGACCGCCACGCAGCAGCGGACGGAAGCGGCAGCCGCGACGCAGGTAGAGGACGCCGATGCCCTTCGGCGCGTGCAGCTTGTGGCCGGACAGCGACAGCATGTCGATCTTGGTGTTCTTCAGATCGATGGGCACCTTGCCGACTGCCTGGACGGCGTCGGTGTGGAACATGATGCCCTTGGCCGCCGCCAGTTCGGCCATTTCCTCGACCGGGAACAGGGTGCCGGTCTCGTTGTTGGCCCACATCACCGAAACCACCGCCACGCGGTCGTGCAGCAGCGACTTGTATTCGTCGATGTCGATGCGGCCTTTCTTGTCCACCTTGAGCTTGTGGACGATGTAGCCTTCCTTCTCCAGCCATTCGCACAGGGTCAGGATGGCCGGATGCTCGACGGTGGTGGTGATCACCGTGTTGCGCTCCGGCTGGGCCTTGAGCGCCGACAGGATGGCGGTCGAATCGGATTCGGTGCCGCAGGAGGTGAAGATGATTTCCGAGTCGTGCTCGGCGCCGAGCAGCGCCTGCACCTGGGCGCGGGCCTTCTTCAGCGCCTTGCCGACTTCGCTGCCGAAGGCGTGGATCGACGAGGCATTGCCGAAGTGCTCGGTGAAGAACGGCAGCATCGCTTCGACCACGGCCGGCTCGCAGCGCGTGGTGGCGTTATTGTCCAGGTAGATCGGTTCCATGGCGCTGTCCTTTTTCGGTTTCTCTGTGGGGGTTGGGCGTTCTCAGGCTTCGACCGGCATGTGCGACGACGGCAGCACCTGGACCAGCTCACCCAGGGTTTCGATCATCTTCTGCTGGATGCCGCCGAGGGTGGCTGCTTCCATCATGCAACCGGAGCAGGCGCCCTTGAGATGCACGTAGATCTTCTTGCCCTGGACGTCGGCCAGCTCGACATCGCCGTGGTCGCGCTGGAGCATCGGGCGGACCGATTCGAGCACTTCCTCGATCTTCTTGATCTTCTCGACGATCGACAGCTTCTTGCTCGGCGGCTTCGGGGCTTCCGGCGTGGCCGGGCAGGCGGGCGGCGGCGAGGTTTCGCCGGGGCCGGCGCGCGAGGCCTTGACCTTGGCCAGGATTTCCTCGATGCCTTCATGGCAGGCGGCGCAACCGCCACCGGCCTTGGTGTAGAAGGTGACTTCCTCGACCGTGTTGAGGTTGTTGGCGGTGACCACGTCCTCGATCATCACCGCGTCGATGGCGAAGCACTTGCAGATCAGCGCGCCTTCCTCGTGGTCGTCGGACCATTCCTCGCCGCGGTAGTTGGCGACGGCAGCCTGCAGCGCCTCGCGGCCCATGACCGAGCAGTGCATCTTTTCCGGCGGCAGACCGTCGAGGAAGTCGGCGATGTCCTGGTTCGAAACCTTGAGCGCCTCGTCCAGCGTCAGGCCCTTGATCATCTCGGTCAGCGCCGACGACGAAGCGATGGCCGAACCGCAGCCGAAGGTCTGGAAATGCGCGTCTTCGATCACTTCCGTTTCCGGATTGACCTTGAGCATCAGGCGCAGCGCGTCGCCGCACTGGATCGAGCCGACATCGCCGATGCCGTTGGCTTCTTCCAGCGGGCCGGAATTGCGCGGGTTGAAGAAGTGTTCGCGGACCTTGTCAGAGTATTCCCACATGATTCCGCCCTCAGACCGAGAACGACGAGCCGCAGGAACACTGCGCGCTGGCGTTCGGGTTGTCGAACTTGAAACCGGTGTGGGTCAGCGTGTCGACGAAATCGACGGTGACGTTGTCGATCATCGGCATGGTCATCGGATCGACCAGCAGCTTGACGCCGTCGACTTCCAGTTCCCAGTCATCCTCGGCCTTCTCGGCTTCGAGCTTCATGCCGTACTGCAGGCCGGAACAGCCGCCGCCCGAGATCATCAGGCGCAGGCCGGCGACCGGCGTTTCGGAGCCGCGGATGAAGCGTTGAACAGCTTTTACGGCGGCGGGGGTCAGATTGATCATGGCGATTCTCCCAGGGGTTGATGGCTACTACTCTGCAAGCGCTGTGCCATCCCACGGGATCATTGCAAGCTCATGAATTCATTGAATTGTTGCTGTGCGGCACTTTGTCGCGTTTGCGACAATCAGCCCAACACATGTTCGTAAGCACGCCGTAGCAGTGCGCGTTCGAGCTCGGACAAGGCCCGCGACTCGGTGATCGCGATGAAGCGCCCGCCGATCCGTTCGGCCGCCTCGAAGGGCGGATCGATGGTGGTGAAGTAGGCAAGCAGCACCGGCACGTCGCCGGCCGGCGTATCGACCCAGGCCTGGAATTCGGCCTCGACGTCGACCGCGCCCTCGGGCAGGCCGAGCTGCAGTTCGGCCTGGCGGATGATCGCCGTCGGATGGCTGAGCACGGTCGGTGAATAATCGGCGTCACGCAGCGCCGCTTGCTCGGGGAATGGCGCAAAGGCGACGATTCCCGCGGGCAGGCAGAGAAAACGGACACGACCGCTGGTCGATTGCTTGTGCAGCAGGATCAAGCGCGGATGCTGGCTCATGATGCGGCAAACTCCCCGAAAACGGCCTCGCCGCGCAAAGCCGGCGGCCGCCCCCAGACCTGGACGGCTTCGACATAGCGCTGCGCGTCCTGCGGATGCGGCAGCAGCACCTGGTATTCGGCAAACACCCGGCCGTCGGGAAACACCGTCAGCGTCCCGGCGCGCTGGCCCTGCCAGCTGCCGCTGAGACTGACTTCCTGCGAGTAGGGATCGACCACTTCGGCGAACACCAGGGCAGCCGGCCCCGGCTCGTCGCCGATCGACAATCCCAGCTTGGCAACCTCGTTGCGCAGCGCGGTGCACACGCTGGCAACGAGTTCGGCTGGCGGCACGCCGCTCACGCGGCCCGCGCTTTCTGCGCCGCGCTCAGACGGGCATTGGCCTCGGCCCAGGCCTGGCAGGCATCGTAGGTCGACTGCGAGATGCCGGGAATCTCGTGATAACCGGCCGGCAGACGGTCCTCGACCAGGTCGTGCAACTGCGAAGCCCACTCGGAAGCAATGCGCTTGAGCTTCTTCACTTCCTTGTCCAGGGCAGCGAGTTCTTCGTCGCTCATCGCCGCCTCCTTACAAGCCGGCGACAGCCGGATACTGACCGATGCGTTCGAGGGCGACACCGAGCAACTTGTCGGCCTCGTCCTTCATCTTGGACAGGCTGGCAAAGCCGAAGCGATGCACGTCGCGCAGCGTCTTGTCGACGGCGACCAGCTTGCCGACGGTGATCAGCGCCCGGCCGAAACCTTCGTGGGTGAGGTGGATCAGCGGCACGGCCAGCAGCTTGCATTCCTTCTCGATGAGCACGGCGATGGCGTTGTAGAAGGCCTTGACGCGGGCGATGGTCTCTTCGTCCGGATCGCCGACCAGCGGGATCTGGGCTTTGCGCTCCTTGGTCAGGACGTAGGGATCGAGAATCTGCTCGACGGTCCAGCCGGCGTAGGTGCCGTAGGTATCGAGGGCACGCATCTGGCGCGCCATTTCCTTGATGAAGTCGGTCTCGAAAATCGGATCAGTGCTCATGGTGGAACTCCTGTTGGGAAACTTGTGGATTGGCGCGCAGCGGCTGCAGTTGCGGCATCGGCATCAGGCCGGGCAGCAGGGCGACGGCAACGCGGGCAATGACCAGGGCGGCGACGAAACCGACGATGGCGCCCAGCGCCGTGGCACCGTCGCTGCCGGCAAGCGCGGCACCGAGCCAGGCGCCGAAGAGCATGGCAAAAGCCGGAAACAGGTAGCCGAGCAAGGCAGCCAGCGTCAGCCGGCTGGCCGGCAACGCCACGCTGACCATGTCGCCGGCAGCGATGCCGGGCGTCGCCGGCAGGGTGAGCACGGTCGCCGGACGCCCGGCGGCCATCTTGCCGATGCCGCAACTACCGCCCTGGCCGCAGGCAGAACAGCCGCTGGTCTCCATGACGACGATGGCCAGGCCGTCCTCGATCTTCTGGACGACGCCGCGATGCTCGATCGTGCCGGCGCTCATCCCTGCCACCCTTCGTCTTCCATCGCCGCGAAGCGATCGGTCGCCGCTGCTTTGGTCTGCGCGGCAATGGCCCGGTCGACCCAGGCCACGCCGCCGTTGCGCATGGCGCCGGAAAGCTCCAGCAGCAATTCGTCGATGGCATCGACCTCGCCCACGCGGATCGGCTGGATGCCGGCGGCCATCAGCTTCTTGATCGCCGAGGCGCCGATGGCCATGACATAGACCGCGGCGCAACCGGCCAGGAAATCGACCTTGGCGATCAGCTTGTCCTCGTTGCCGTCCATGGCTTCTTCCGAAAACTCGCCGACGCCGACCAGGGTCGCCTTGTCCGGCGTCACCTCGTAGATGGCAAAACCCTCGGCAGCACCGAAATGCTGGTTGACCCGGGTCCGGTCAGTCGAGGCGAAGGCGATGCGGAGCACGGCTTCCGGCGCCTGCTTAATGGACCAGACCAGCTGCAGTCGACGTGACGACATGGCGTTGTCCGACGCCATCACGGTCGTCGGTCCAGTAGATTGAACGATAGGGTTCGAGTTCATGGTGTTGTCCCAGCATCAGGTTGGCGATATCGAACAGGGCCTGCCGCGTGCCGCGGTAGCCCACCCAGGTGCGGGCGTAACCGCCCACCGTGTCGTACTGCGGAAAACCGGCGCGTAGCAGCGGCAAGCCCAGGCGGCTGGCCGTGTCGGCGGCATGCGAATTGGCCATCACCAGCTGCGCACCGCCGACCCGCGCTGCCTTTTCCATATCCTCCAGGTCGCCGACGATGACCTGGTCGACGCAAAGGCCGTTCAGGCTGTCATGCCGGTGCGGGCTGACGGCAGCGACGATCTCGGCACCCATGCCGCTCAGGAAGCGCACCTGCATGCCGAGCAGGTCGGGGTCGGCAGCCAGCGCGACGCGGGCAAAACCGTGCATGAAGTGGCTGTCGACCATCGCATCCTGCAACTGCGCGCGATGGCGCTCGATCTTTTCCGGCACCGGTCGGCCGGAAATCCCGGCCAAGGCCTGGGTGAAGGCATCGCAATCGTCCAGGCCCATCAGGCCGGCGAAACGGAAATCGGGCACGCCGGTGCGCGCTTTCAGGATGTCCGCCGCCTTGGCCAGCGACGGCCCAATCACCAACGTCGCCGCCGACTCGCCCATGGCCTCGATTTCGGTACGCGGCGTGCCGCCGATGGTCAGCGCCGAATACTCGGCCTCGACCAGGTGACCGTCGAGCGAATCGCCAATGTCCGGCACCACCACCGGGCGCAGGCCGAAGGCCTCGACCCAGTCCTTGATCGCCTCGATGTCGCCAGGCGTCAGCATCGCCGACGCCAGCACATTGACCTGCTTCGGCCGCTTGCCGACGCAGGCGCTCTCTGGCACCAGCGTCTGGATCAGCGCCTCGATCGCCAGCGCGTAACCGCTCTCCAGGCAACCGAGAAAATCCGGCGTATTGACCGGCACCACCGCCACCCCGTCATACTCGGGATGCGCGGCGCGGAACTCCTTGACCGTGCGCAGGATGTCGGTCCCCTGCGTCTCCGACAGCCCGGTGGTGACCAGGCCGATGATGTCGGGCTTGCTCTTTTCGGACAGCGTGCGCAGGGCCTCGACCACATTCTCGTCGGCGCCCATGATCGACGACACCTGATCCATCGCCGTCGTCTGCAGCGGAATCGGCTCGCGGAAATGACGCACGAAGAAGACCTTGCCAAAGGCCGTACACCCCTGCGAACCGTGCATCAAGGGCAAACATCGGTTGAGCCCGAGAAACGCCAGCGACGCGCCAACCGGCTGGCTCACCTTCAACGGATTCACCGCCAGCGCCTTCTTGGATTGGATGATTTCGGCCATGTGGACAACACTCCTCAGAGATTGCCCACCTCAAAGCAATGAACGCGCCAATCAAAAAATCCTTGTTAAACATAAGCTTGAATTCAAGCACCGTGTAGCAAACCCGACAATCACCGCTCGGCCGCCCAAAAAACGCAACAGCGCCTGCCAACAACCAGGCCAGGAGTGTTCAAGCAATCCATTGTCATGTTGTATTCCGCTACCGGATGGTAGAAAATCCCTTCGGCATTTCGCCTAACCAACGAGAAGACCATGGATCTCACACAAGCCGAAGCAAAAATCACGATCGCCAAACTGATTGAAGTCTCATACGCCAAGGACAAGGAAACGACGGTCAAAATTTTGGCGAAACTTGGCACTGCTCAACTTAGCGTGGATCAAAATGGTAATGCGACACTAACCAGCTCAGCCGGATTTCTGACTTTCAGCGGAAATCAGGTCCTGAATACAATCGGGGCAAAGATCAAAAGGATCAGCGTTGACTTCAACAACATTGATGGCGAACGTATCGGATATACCGCCAGCTTCGATCTCGAGTACCTGGAGCTATCTGTCTCCGGCAGCTTTAACTTGAAAACGCTGATCACATCCTGCTCCGGTCTGTTGTGTATCGCGGCTCGCGCGCTCCAGGGCAAGCACCACGCGTACAACATGGAACTGCAGAGGATCATGGGGCAATGAACATGGCACATCGTCTCCTCTTCCTGATTGTGGCCTTGCTCATGGTCGCGTGCGCCAGCGCCGGGCGCGACCCAGCGGTGCTTTATCCGATCTATTCGCAATACAAGGCAGAGAGCAACAAGGAGAACATCATCGAGCTGGCGGAGCAGTACTTCACGCCTTCCTTGCTGGGCAAGAACTATCGGACTAACCCGGCTGCCCGGCAACAGCTTCTGTTCAAGGACTACATGGCAAGCGAGGACAGCCACTTCGAAGCTGTCGATTCGCAGGCGGCTTGCCTGACCATCAACGGCTACGATGCCGACAAGGCACCGTTGATCATCAGCTTGAAGTACCTTGCCGTGGACCAGCGCTGGCTGATCGACAAGATTCACGTCGCTTTCATTGAAGACCGGGCCGACTTCAGCAAGTCAGCCCGCTGCCCGGCGCGCTGATTCAGCCGCCCGCCCTCAGCACCCTTCACCGCTCCGCGCGCGACAGCAAGCTCGACCTCGCCGTCTCGATTATCGAATCGTTGATTGCCGGCGAGGAGCAGTGGCAAAAATTCACCCCCTGTTCATATGCCAAATGCAATCGTTGACCGCGCAGGGCCATGTTGTTCAAGCCAATTCCACTGACACAGAGGTGTCTGCTGGGGGCGGCCGACGCTTGGCACTGCCCCTTTCAGACCAACGATCCAGGAGTGAATTCATGAAAAAACCGGTATTGAACCTGACGCTCTGTGCTGCACTGGCCCTCCCCCTGACAGCGCTTGCCCAGTCTTGGGAAGCGTTGCCGAAGCAGGCGCCGAGCCCGACGAACAACCCGCAGACGGCGGCCAAGGTGGAACTGGGCAAGACCCTGTTCTTCGACCCGCGCCTGTCCGAACACGGCACCCTGTCGTGCAACTCCTGCCACAACGTGATGGGCGGCGGCGACGACAACCGGCCGAACTCGATCGGCATGCACGACGCGCGCGGCGGACGTAGCGCGCCCAGCGTCTGGAACGCGGCCTTCCTCTCCGCCCAGTTCTGGGATGGCCGTGCGGCAACGCTGGAAGACCAGGCCAAGGGCCCGATCACCAATCCGATCGAGATGGGAATGAGCGACGCCAAGGTGGCCATCGAACGGCTGAAAGCGATTCCCGACTATCTGCCGCTGTTCAAGGCGGCCTTCCCGGAATCCCGGGAGCCGCTCACCATGGATAACGTGGCGAAGGCAATTGCCGCCTACGAGCGCACGCTGATCACTCCCGACACGCCGTACGACCGCTATGTCCGCGGCGACAAGAAGGCGCTCGACGCGCAACAGCTGCGCGGCATGCAGACCTTTGCCGAAGTCGGCTGCAATGCCTGCCACATGGGCGCCAACTTCAGCGGTCCGGCGCTGCCCGCCGGCGAGGGCTTCTTCATGAAGTTCCCCAACATCGCCGGCAGCGAGTACGACAAGAAGTACGACCTGCTCGCCGACACCGGCCGCCACTCGGTCACCGGCAAGGACAGCGACCGCCACCTGTGGCGGGTGCCGACCCTGCGCAACGTCGCGCTGACCGCCCCCTATCTACACAACGGCAAGGTGGCGACCCTCGACGAAGCGGTACGGGTGATGGCCAAGACGCAGTTGAACAAGGAACTGACCCCGGCCCAGGTCAAGGATCTGGTCGCCTTCCTCGGCAGCCTGGGCGGCAATTTCCCGCAACAGACGATGCCGCGCCTGCCGATGACCCCGGGCAACAGCGTCGTACCGCCGGTCGACCCGCATCTGACGATGAAAACGGCCAAGAAGTAAGCCGCCCTTCCCATCACTGAGCGCATCGCTTGCGGCTCCCGCCCCGGCGGGAGCCTGCCGGCGGGCGACTCAGGTCAGATGGAGAACGACGCTATCCGGCCCCATGCTGTAAGGAAGGGCAACGAAGGTAAAACTGGCGATCAGCCGCCCGCCCCGGCCAGCAGGGCCTGGCCCAGGCTTTCGACGACGCTGTCCCAGTCCCCTGCCCGCTGCTGACGGAACAGTCTGGCCGTCGGGTACCACGGCGTCTGCTCGCCGCTCTCCAGCCAGCGATAGTCGGTCGCCCAGGGCAACATCACCCACAGCGGCTTGCCAAGTGCACCGGCCAGGTGGGCGACGGCGGTGTCGACCGAGATGACCAGGTCCATGGCGTCGATCAGGGCGGCGGTATCGGCGAAGTCCTCCAGCGCGTCGGCATGGCTGATCAGCTTCGGAAAAGCGGCAAGCATTTCGGCGTCGCTGGCCGGAATCTCCTTTTGCAGGACATGGAACTCCCACGGCAGTTGCAGCAGGCCGGCCAGGCAGGCCAGCGGCATGCTGCGGCCGGTGCGCGGGTTGCGGTCCAGATAACGGTCGGCCGCCCCCGACCAGGCCAGGCCCACGCGCGGTACCGTTGCACTACCCAGCCGCTTGCGCCAGCTCGCCAGTCTGGCCGGCGGCACGCCCAGGTAGGGAATCCGCGCCGGGACGTTGTCCGCCGTCGTCTTCAGTGCACGCGGCAGGCTCATGATCGGGCAGCGGTAGTCGATCGGCGGCAGGACCGCGTCCTCGTCGATCAGGGTGATCGTCTCGCCAAGCGTGGTGAACAGCGCGAACAGGGTCGGCGAGGTCTGCAGCCAGACGCGGGCACCTTCGATTTCCGCCAGTTGGGCGTAGCGGGCGAACATGATCTGGTCGCCGAAACCGACTTCCGGCTCGATCAGCAGCGTCTTTCCGGCCAGCGGCTGGCCGGTCCACAGCGGCGCCGTCGTCCGCGTCGGCAGCGTCGACCGGTAACGGCTCTGCCAGCGCCATTCGAACTGCGTCCAGCCGTCGAAGTAATCGCCGGCAAGCAGCAGCAGTTCGGCGCGGATGTAGTGAGCATCTGCAAAATCGGGCTGGATGCGGATTGCCTGCTCGATGCAGCGCATGGCTTCGCCGTTGCGCTTCATTTCCTTGAGCAGGATGGCCTTGTTGTTGAGCACCCGGGCCTGATCGGGGCGGATGGCCAGGGCCCGGTCATAACTGGCGAGCGCCTCGTCGACCCGGTCAAGCTCGGCGAACAGGATGCCGAGATTGACGTGGGCGTCGGCGTGCCCGGGCTTGAGCGCAATCGCCCGCTGGTAACTGGCGAGCGCCGCATCGTACTGGCGCAGTTCGGCAAGCAGGATGCCGCGGTTGTTGTGCACGTCGGCGGCGTTCGGGTCGATCTCGAGGGCCCGCGCGTAACAGGCCAGCGCTTCGTCGTAGCGCTGCATTTCCTTGAGCAACTGGCCGCGATTGATGTAAGCCCCGAGATAGTCCGGTTTGCTGTCGATCGCCCGGGCGTAACTGGCCAGTGCTTCGTCAAAACGCCCCAGATGGGCGAGTAGCAGGCCGCGGTTGAGATGGGCCTCGGGGAAACCGGGGGCCAGGGACAGCGCCCGGTCGTAGGCGGCCAGCGCGTCGTCGAAACGATGCATGCGGAACAGCAGGTTGCCGCGCAGACAATGGCTGTCGGGGATGTCCGGCTGCAGGGCGATGCCGGCATCGTAGCTGTCCAGCGCCTCGCTCAGGCGACCGAAGCGTTCGAGCAGGCTGCCGGCGTTGAGGAAGGCCTCGACATAATGCTGCAGGCCGGTGATCAGGTGCTGGTAAGCGGCCAGGGCATCGTGCAGGCGCCCGGCCTGGTGCAGGGAAATCGCCTGCTGGAAGACGTCGTCGAGGTTGGTTTGGGAATTTTCGCGGTTCATGACACGCCGGGCAGGTTAAAAATGCCCATATCATGACGCATAAGCAGGCGTTTTACCATGCACCTGATGCCTTGAACCAAGTCATACTTCAGCTGACGAAGGCCATAATCACCGACGAGGGGGCGCCACATGAACAAACGCCAGTTTCTGCTCGACCAACTGAGCGCCAAGATCGACGATTTCAGGAAGGACTCGGACAAGCACAAGCGCCTGTATCGATGGCTGCGCTACGCGGTGTTCGGTCTGACTTCCCTCTCGGCCCTGCTTGCGGGCCTGGCGCTGAAATTCCCCGAAGCCGGGGCGAACATCAGCGTGCTCATCCTGCTGGTTTCCGCCGGCACCGGCGTGCTGACCTCGGTCGAAGGTCTGCGCAAGCCGTCGGAACTGTGGATCCACGAACGCACCACTTACTACGCCCTGCTCGACCTCCAGCGCGAGGTCGCCTTCGTGCTCGACGAGGCCAGCCCGCCGGCCGAGGTCGAAAAATACTTTTTCCGCATGCAGGAAATCCTCGGCGCCTCGAACGACAAGTGGAGCCGCCAGATCGTCGGCAACCGCCGCGACAGCGAGGCCAGCGCGGCGGCGGCGGACGACTGAACCGCCCTCAGGCTGCCAGTACCGCCCCGGACACCCCCTGCGCCCACGGCGCCGGCTTCCGGACCGCGGCCCACACCGGGCTTTCCATCGACAGCGCCAGCTGGCGGGCGAGTTCGCTCATGCCGGCGTAACCGGCGTAACCGAATTCGCGTTCCTGGTTGATGTCGAGGAAGGGAATGCGCGCCTTCAACGCGGTGTACAGGTTGCGCCCGCCGGCGATGAGGATGTCGGCCTGGTACTCGTGATAGGTCGACAGCAGCGCCTTGGGGCTGCCGTCGTCGATCATCTTGGTGTCCTCGCCCATCAGCTCGCGGATGCGCGCCTTGTCTTCTTCGGTCGACTTCTTGGTGCCGGTGGCGACCACCTTCATGCCCAGATCCTGTAGCGCCGAGACGATCGACCACGACTTGACGCCGCCGGTGTAGAGCAGCACGCGCTTGCCCTTGAGGCGGGCGCGCCAGGGTTCGAGGGCGGCGTTGGCCTTGGCTTCCTCGCGGGCGATCACCGCCTCGGTGCGGGCGATCAGGTCGGGGTCGCCGATCAGCCGGGCGAAATCGCGCAAGGCGTTGGAAACGTCCTGGACGCCGTAGAAGCTGCCTTCGAAAAAGGGCTGGCCGTAGGTTTCCTGCATCTTGCGGGCGACGTTGAGCAGGGCCTTGGCGCAAACCACCATGTTCACCTTGGCCCGGTGCATGGTCTGCACCTCGTGGAAACGCGCGTCGCCCGAGAGCGTGCACAGGATGCGCAGGCCGAGCTCGTCGAACAGTGGCGCAACATGCCAGAACTCGCCGGCGATGTTGTATTCGCCGATCAGGTTGACGTCGTAGGTCGGCAGACCGTCGGCGCGCGGCTTGGCCGGTGCCGGTTCGGCGGTGCCGATGACGTACTTGAACATGGCCTCGCCGGCCAGCCGGTTGCCAAGGTTCTTGGTGCCGTAGAATCCGGCGGCGTCGACCGGCACCACCGGGATGCCGACCCGCTCGCTGGCCGCCTTGCAGACGGCCTCGACGTCGTCGCCGATGAGTGCGGTGACGCAGGTGTTGTAGATGAAGACGGCCTTCGGCGCGTAGTTGTCGACCGCCTGCTTGATCGCATGGAACAGCCGTTTTTCGCTGCGCCCCATGACCACGTCGGTTTCCGACAGGTCGGTGGTCATGCCGATCTTGTACAGGGTGACGCCGGAAGAGCGCGTACCGCGGTTGTCCCACGACGAACCGGCGCAGGCAATCGGCCCATGCACGATGTGGGCAACGTCGGCAATCGGCAACAGCGCGATCTGGGCGCCGTCGAAGGAACAGCCACCGGCGGTGGCGCCCGGTTTCGGCTTCGAACAACCGGATTTTTCCTTGGTGTTGTGGCTGCAGGCCGGCTCATCGAGCAGGGCCTGGATTTCGCTGGCTTTCATCGGCGTTCTCCAGAAGACTGGCTAACACTCAGCAAGATGGGTGCCACACACCAAGCCAATGATTTTCAAGGAAAACCGGCAAGACAAGGCTTGTCGCCTTTGCGACAAGCCCGGTCCGGGCTCAGGGTTTCAGGCCGGCGCCGACTTTCTCCAGCAGCTTGGGACCCATGCCCTTGACCCGCTTCAGGTCAGCCAGCGTGGCATACGGGCGGCCGGCGACGATGGCAGCGGCGACGGCACGGCTGAGTCCCTTGACCGCGGCCAGCTCGTCGACGCTCGCGCTGTTGATCGAGACGGCGGCGGGCGCCGCGGCAGCCGGCTTCTTCGCCGCGGCCTTCTTCGCCGCCGGCTTGGCCGGCACGACAACCGGCGCGACTTCGGCAACCGGCGCCGCTGCCGCAAGCGCCGGCAGTTGGCGGTAATCGCGGGTCAGATAGCCGGCCGCGGTCCACTCGCGCAGCATCACGGTCAGCGCAGCGCCGTCGGCGGCCACCGCCGGCACCGTGTAACGGCAATCGGTCCAGGCCTCGCCGCCGGCCAACTGGCCGAGAACCAGGCTGGCCACCGGGGTTCCGGTCCAGGCGCCACCGACGTAGGGACTGTCGAGCGCCCACACTTCGAGCGCCAGGGTGCCGCTGATGTTGTCGGCGGCGCGCGGATTGACGATGCGCTCGACGGTGATCTCGGCGCTGCCGTCGGCGATCCGGCAGGCGACATCGCCGGCCAGTTGCGGCTGCAGGAACAGCTGGGGCGTCGGATAAACCGCCAGGTCGCGCACCACGACGCTGCCATCGGCAGCGGCGGCGACCAGCATCAGGGCCATCGCGTAGGCGGCCTGCCCGGCCGGCGGCAGCGCGGCGACGCAGGCATCGACGACGAAGCAGCCGGGCAGCGGCTGCAAGGCAAATTCGGCAACCTTGACGCCGGCCGGCGCCTGTTCGGCAAAACCGTCGGCGCTCGCCCACAGTTGCAGCGACCAGGCGCTGCCGTCCTGAAGGTCGCCGGCGGCGAGGGTAACTTCGGCGTTGAGATGGACGCTGTCGCCGTCAAGGCGATAGCCGTGGTTGCCACCGAGGGCGGTAGTCAGGATTGCGGACACGGTCTTCTCCGGGAAATGGGCCGGGCATTATAGACCGCAAAATGTTTAAATCAATCAATCGCTTAAGTCGATTTTTATGCACAATCGCGGTGCGTAAACCGCACTGATCTTGTCGTAAAAGCGACACCCGCTCACAAGGCCTGGAAGGCAAAGATGGCCATGCAGGTCGGCGGAAAGGCGGCCAGGAAAAGGCCGACGAAGCTGATCGATTCGTCGTCGAAATGGCCTTTCAGGATGGCGACGCCGGCCGGATTGGGGGCATTGGCGATCACCGTCAGACCGCCGCCGGTGACCGCACCGGCGACGATGGCGTACTTGAAATCCATCGATACCCCGTCGACCAGCGAAGCCAGGTAGGTCAGTGCGGCGTTGTCGGTGACTGCGGTCAGCGCGGTGGCCAGGAAGTAGAGCACGGTCGGCTCGACGTCGGTCAGCGCCGCCTGCAGCCACCATTGCTGCAGACCGCCGAGGACGACCAGACCGGCCAGGAAGAAGGCCACCATCAGTCCTTCGCGCAGAATCAGCGGATTCTGGTGACGCTTGTAGGCTTCGGTGTAACCGAGGAAGAACAGGAACAGCCCCATGAACACCACCGCGTGGTGGGCGAAGACGACCACGCCGACGAGAAAGGCGACGTGCACCGCGGTCACCGCCGCCGGCACGACAGTGACGCTGCCGTTGGCGGCGGGGTTCTTGCCGACCAGTTCCTGACGGAACAGCCAGGTCAGTACGGCTGCATTGGTGCATACCGCCACGGCCGACTTCCAGCCGAAATGGGAGAGCATGAACAAGCTGTCCCACTGCCATTTGCTGGCCACCATCAGCACCGGCGGTGCGGCAAAATGGGTCAGCGTGCCACCGATCGAGACGTTAACGAAAAGGACCCCGATGGTCGCGTAGCGCAGCCGGGTCGACAGGCCCTGCTGGAAGAAGCGGTCGCGCAGCATCAGCGCTGCCAGCGTCATCGCCGCCGGCTCGGTGATGAAGGAACCGAGCAGAGGCACCACGGCCAGACACAGGAAATAGGTGGACAGCGCACGGTTGATCGGGATCATCGCCGCCGCCTGCTGGATCAGCGCCGCCACGCTGACCAGGATCGGCCGGCTGGCGGCGATCACCATGATCACGAAAACGAACATCGGCTCGGTGAAGTTGCGCGCTTCCAGGTAATGCACCGCCTGCCCCGGACCGGCAAGCAGAAACATCGAGGCAATCAGGACGAAGGCCCAGAAGCCGAACACCACCTCGACTTCGGCCAGCAGGTGCCAGAGGCCGGCATGGCGCGGATTGACGTGGGCAAGATGGGCGAAGAACTTGGTCGAGAAGGTATGCAGCACGGCGATGGAGAACAGCACCGTGGCAATGAGCTCCGGCGCGCCAACACCGCCGCCCCCGGCACTCGCCGGCTGCATGAGTTGCGGAGTGGCCAGCGCCAGGCCGGGCAGCAACAGCAAGAAGAATGCGGGAAGGCGTAGCATGATGGCCCTAAAAATCAGAATATAAGAATGTACAAATATACAAAACGGACCCGGGTCAGCCAAGGGGTCGCGCTCTCACTCGTCGTCTTCGTCGGCGTCCTTGCGCGGCACCGTCGCCGGATCGCAGATGATGCCGCGGTAGATTTCGACGCGATCGCCCGGACGCAGGGCCGTGTCGAGCTTGGACAACTTGCCGAAGACGCCGACCTTCTGCGCTTCCAGGTCGATGTGGGGAAACTGCTTGAGGATGCCCGAACGCTCGATCGCCTCGCGGATCGTGGCGGTATCGGGCACTTCGATGTTCAGCCAGACCTGCTGGCCGGGTTCGGAATAGGCAACGCCGATCTGCATGGCGGTTCTCCTCAGGCAGTGGCCGGCGCGGCCGCAGCCTCGCCGCGGGCGGCCAGTTTCTGGTCGATGATGCGCTTGCCGGCCAGCATGAAGCCGAGCACGGCGAAGCCCCCGGGCGGCAGGATCATCAGCAGCGCGCCGCCGTAGTCCGGAATCTGCACTTCAAGGAAGGCAAAGGCCGGCCCAAGCATCTGCGAAGCCTGGGCAAACAGGGTACCGCTACCGAGAAACTCGCGTACCAGGCCGATCACCGTCAACGCCCCGGTGAAGCCGATCCCCATCGCCAATCCGTCGGCGGCGCTCGCCAGCACGCCGTTCTTCACCGCGTAGGCCTCGGCCCGGCCGAGGATGGCGCAATTGACCACGATCAGCGCGATGAACAGACCGAGCACCTTGTACAGTTCATGCACCCAGGCATTCATCGCCAGGTCGACGATGGTCACCAGCGTTGCAATCAGGACGACGAAGACCGGAATCCGCACCTGGTCGCTGACCGTCTTGCGGATGATCGAGACCAGGATGTTGGACACCACCAGCACCGCCGTCGATGCCAGCCCCATGCCCAGGCCGTTGGTGCCGCTGGTGGTGACAGCCATGGTCGGGCACAGTGCCAGCATCTGGGCGAAGACGACGTTCTGCTCCCAGAGGCCGTCCTTGACGATGGTTCCGTAGTTGTTGTCGCTCATGATCCGCTCCCGGCCGTAATGTCCTGTTTGCGCGCGGCGTAGAACGCCAGCCCGCCCTTGACCGCCTTGACCACCGCACGCGGCGTGATGGTGGCGCCGGCAAACTGGTCGAAGACGCCGTTATCCTTCTTGACGGCCCATTTCTCCGGCGCCGGGTCGCCCAGCGACTTGCCGTTGAAATCGAGCACCCAATCGTCCTTCCTCAACTCGACCTTGTCGCCCAGGCCCGGCGTTTCGGTGTGCTTCAACACGCGCACGCCGAGCGTGCGGCCATCCATGTCGACCGCCATCAGCACCTGGATCTCGCCCGAGTAGCCGCGCTCGGCGACCTTGAACAACACTGCCTGCAGCTCGCCGCCACGACGGGCGCGGTAGACGGTGACCATCTTGCCGTCGCGGTCGATGTCGACCGTATCCTTGAGGAAATCGTTGTCGGCCAGCCCGGCCGGCAGCACATCGGACAAGGAATCGCGCAGGTCTTTGGCTTCGGCCGCAGCGATGGCCGGCGCCGTGGCCGAGGAAACCACCGCCAGCGCAGCGCTGGCGAGCAAGGCGACAACACCGAGCAGGAGCGGCTGGTAGCCCAGTTTGTCGCGCAGGGTATCGAGGCTCATCAGGCGTTCTCCGGAATGTCGATGGGCTTGCCCTTGCGGTCGCGGCCAAGGATGCGCGGCTTGCAGAAGCGGTCGATGACCGGGGTCATGGCGTTCATCAGCAGCACGGCGAAGGCAACACCCTCGGGGTAAGCGCCGAAACTGCGGATCACCCAGGTGAGCAGACCGACGCCCAGGCCGAAGATGAGCTGGCCAGTGGTCGTATTCGGCGAGGTCACGTAATCGGTAGCGATGAAGAAGGCACCGAGCATCAGCGCCCCGGACAGCAGGTGCGCCTCGGGCGACAGGAAGCGCCCGGGATCGACGCCATGGGCAATCGCTGCCGGGATGGCGACCCCCGCCAGCACGCCGAGTGGCGCATGCCAGCTGATGACGCGGGTGATCAGCAGGTAGAGGCCACCGCACAGGATCAGCACCGCCGCCGACTCGCCAAAGCTGCCGGCACGCATGCCGATCCACGACAGCGCCGGGCCAGCATGGAGAGCGGTGGTCAGATCAACGCCACGGGACAGCTCGGTCTTGGCGTGACCGAGCAGCGTGGCGCTGGTCACGGCGTCCGGCACCGGCAGGCTGCCGAGGAAGATGCGCAGGCTGCTGACGAAATCCGGCGTCGCCAGCGCGCTCATCGGCAGCGGCTGGACCCACAGCGTCAGCGGCAGCGGGAAGGAGACCAGCAGCGCCACTCGCGCCACCATGGCCGGGTTGAACACGTTCTGACCGAGCCCGCCGAACACCTGCTTGCCGATGACGATGGCGATGAAGCCGCCGAGCACCGCCACCCACCACGGCGCCCAGGGCGGCAGGGTCATCGCCAGCAGCCAGCCGGTGAGCACCGCCGAACCGTCGAACAGCGTGCCCTTGATGCGTGGCGCGCCCGCCAGCTTGAGCGACAGGGCTTCAAAGCCGACACAGGAAAGGATGGTCAGCGCCCACAGGAAGAAGGCGGGCCAACCGTACAGCCAGAAGCCGTACAAGGTCGCTGGCGCCAGCGCCAGCTGCACCCGGAACATCGTCCGGCTGACCGAATTGCCACCGTGGGCATGCGGCGAGGCGACCGTCTGGGCGCTCAGGCTGACGGGGTTCATGCGCTTTCTCCCTCGGTTTCGGCAGCCTGCCTGGCTGCCGCTTCGGCGGCCGCCTTGGCAGCCGCGGCGGCTTCGCGTTCGGCCTTGCGCTTGGCGGCGGCTTCGGCCCGCTCGCGGGCTTCGCGGTCGAGGCGATCCTGGCGCTGCTGGGCGAGTTTCTTGGTCGCTTCGTTGCGCAGCTTGTTGCGGTCCTGCGCCGCCAGTTCGCCCTTGGCATGGACGAAATACTGGACCAGCGGAATCTTCGACGGACAGACGTAGGCGCAGCAGCCGCAGGCGATGCAGTCCTTGAGGCCGATGCCGACCGCCTCGTCGTAGGCCGCGTTGCGGATGCGGGCGCTCATTTCCAGCGGCAGCAGGCCCATCGGGCAGGCTTTCACGCAACTGCCGCAGCGGATGCAGGGATCGGGTTCCTGAGCCGCGACTTCCTGCGCGTCGAACGCCAGGATGCCGCTGGTGCCCTTGACCACCGGTACCCGCCAGTGCGGAATCTGCATGCCCATCATCGGCCCGCCCATGACCCGGCGCGCCAGCCCGATGCCGTCGCCCTTGAGGCCACCGGCAAAGGCAATCACTTCCTCGGCCAGGGTGCCGACCAGCACCTCGATGTTGCCCGGATCGTTGGTGCAGTTGCCATTGATCGTGAGCACCCGCGAGATCAGCGGCCGGCCGTCGCGGATCGCCGCACGCACGGCCAGCGCGGTGCCGACGTTATGGACGACGATGCCGATGTCGAAGGTGCGGCTTTCGGCCGCCACTTCCTTGCCCGTGAGCACCTGCACCAGCTGCTTTTCCGAGCCCATCGGGTAGCGCGCCGGCACCGGCCGGATCTGCACCTCGGGCACAGCAGCAGCCGCGGCCTGCATGGCAGCGATGGCTTCCGGCTTGTTGTCTTCGATGCCGACCAGCGCCTCGGCGGCGCCGGTGGCGTGGAGCATGATGCGGATGCCATCGACGATCCCGGCTGCCTGGTCGCGCATCTGGCGGTCGTCGCAGGAGAGGTAGGGTTCGCATTCGCCGCCGTTGATGACCAGCGTCTTGACCTTGGAGCGGGCGGCGCCGGTCAGCTTGACCGCCGACGGGAAGGCGGCGCCGCCGAGACCGACCACGCCGGCCGCGGCAACGCGCTTGCCGATGTCGACCGGGTCAAGGGCGAAGGGGTCGGCACAGCCCTGGCAATCGATCCATTCGTCGCGCCCGTCGGCGGCGAGGATGATCGCCGGCAGGGTCAGACCAGAAGGGTGCGGTGCGGTGATGTCGGTGACGGCGACGATGGTGCCCGAAGTCGGTGCGTGGATCGGCGCCGAGATCATGCCCTGCGCTTCGGCGATCAGCTCGCCCTTCTTCACCTGCTGACCGACCAGCACCACCGGCCGCGCCGGTCCGCCGAGATGCTGCTGCAGCGGCAGGTAGAGCTTTTCCGGGACCGGCATCACGCGCAGCGGCCGGTCGGCGGCCGGGCGTTTGCGGTCGTCGGGATGCACCCCCCAGTCGTCGCCGAGGAAGTGCTTGAACAGATTCATGAATCCCATGATATGAACTCTCAGGCCAGGCGGGGCTTGGGCATGACCCAGTGTTGCAGGGTGACCGGCACCGGCTTCATGATCAGCGCCTCGGTCGGACATTTTTCGATGCAGGCTTCGCAACCGGTACAGGCTTCGCGGAAGACGCTGTGAATCTGCTTGGCGGCGCCGAGGATGGCGTCGGTCGGGCAGACCTTGGCACAGCGGCAGCAGCCGATGCACAGCTCTTCGGCGACGGTGGCGATCTTCGGGCCGTCGTCGCCGAGCGCCGAGAGATCGACGCTCAGGCCAAGCTTGGCGGCAATCGCCGAGACCAGCGCCTTGCCCCCGGGCGGGCAGCAGGTCGGTGGCGCGGTGCCGGCGACAATCGCCTCGGCCGCCCCGCTACACCCGGGGTAGCCGCACTGGCCGCAGTTGGAACCGGGCATCAAGGCAATCAGTTCATCGACGATGGGGTTACCCTCGACCTTGAGGAACTTGTTGGCTATGCCCAACGCGATGCCGAGCACGGCACCGAGAACAGTCAGGCTGAGGATGGCGGCGATCATCTCGAGTTCTCCCTCAAACGTTCAATCCGGAAAAGCCCATGAAGGCAAGGGCCAGCAGGCTGATGGTGATAAAGGCAACCGGCGCGCCGACGAAGGCGCCCGGCACACGGGCCAGCGCCACGCGTTCGCGCAGGCCGGCGAAGATCAACAGGACCAGCGTGAAGCCGAGCGCCGAGCCAAAGCCGTAGAGCAGGCTCTTGAACAGGCTGAACTGCTGCTGGACGTTGAGCAGGGCGACGCCGAGCACGGCGCAGTTGGTGGTGATCAGCGGCAGGTAGATGCCAAGCGACTGATACAGCCCGGGGCTGGTCTTCTTGATGAACATCTCGGTGAATTGCACGACCGAGGCGATCACCAGGATGAAGGTGAGGATGCGCAGGTAGCCCAGACCGAGCGGCTGCAGCAGCCAGTTGTCGAGCATCCACGAGGCGGCGCTGGCCAGTACCAGGACGAAGGTCGTCGCCAGCCCCATGCCGAGCGCGCTATCGACGCTCTTCGATACGCCCATCACCGGGCACAGGCCAAGGAATTTGATCAACACAACGTTATTGACCAGCGCAGTGGAGAGCAGCAGTAAGAGGATTTCGCTCATGGACGGAGGCTCGGGTTGGACATCGCCCGCTTCACTGCATAAGCCGTGCCACCCCGCCGTCATCCCCTTTCACGCCCTTCTGGCACCGTTTACGGGGCAAAAGCACCAATTCGGTGCAAAACAGGCAAAACAATTTGTCGCAAAGGCAACAGGGAAATTGTCGATTTCCCACCGAAACCGCCACACAGCACCACACCGGGAAAAAACCCGAGACACGGCATGGATTCTGCTTGCAGTCCTGGAGAGAGCCATCGCTGCCTTACTACGGAGTCAAACCATGTCGGCCCAGCCCATCGCCCAGCCCAAGCCCCTGCAGGAGAGCCAGTTGCAGGAACTGCTTCCGCCCGAGGTCTATCACCAGGCCGTCAACCAGGCCGACCTGGCCATTTCGATCACCGACCCGGCCGCACGCATTCTCTATGCCAATGACAGCTTCAGCCGGATCACCGGTTACAGCCCGGAGGATGTAGTCGGCCTCAACGAGTCCGTGCTCTCCAACCACACCACCCCGCCCGAGCTTTACGCCGACATGTGGGCCTCGCTCAAGGCCCGCCGCCCGTGGTCAGGCAAGCTGCTCAACAAGCGCAAGAGCGGCGACGTCTACCTCGCCGAACTGTCGATCACGCCGGTGCTCGACAAGAAAGGCGAGGTCACCCATTTCCTCGGCATGCACCGCGACATCACCGGCCTGCATCAGCTGGAACGTACGGTACGCAACCAGAAGCAGTTGATCGAATCGGTGGTCGACGCCGCCCCGGTCGCCTTCGCCCTGCTCGACCCGACCGGCCGCGTGGTGCTCGACAACCACGCCTACAAGAAGCTGGTCAGCGACATGCGGGTCAAGGAGCCGGCGCACCGCCTGCTCGACGCATTGGCGCCGGAGTGGTACGAAATCCTGGCCAGCGATCCCCAGCACTGCGAATTCAGCAACCGCGAGATGCGCCTCGACAGCCCCGGTGGCCGCGCCCGCTGGCTGTCGGTCAGCGCTTCGGTGATCGACATGCACAGCGAGTGCGCCGACAGCTATTTCTGTGCTGCCGGCCAGCCCGGCCTGCTGCTGGTCATTTCCGACATCACCAACCTGCGCGAGGAACAGGAGCGGGCCAAGGGCGCCGCGCTGAAGGCGTCGCTGGCCGACGAGGAGCGCACTGCGGCGATCCGCGAAGGCCTGTCGGCCGCCGTCTTCCGGCTGGAAGAACCGCTCAACATGATGGCTTCGGCAGTCGCCGTGCTCCAGCGCCGCGACCCAGCCAGCGCCGAGATGCTTCGCCAGGCGCTGGACAACAGCCGCGAGCACATCGAATCGCTGCGCCAGGTGATCCCGCAAAGCCCGCAGGAAATCGTCATCCGCGTCAATCTCAACGAAATCCTGCGCGAAGTCCTCGAAGTATGCACGCCGCGCCTGCTCAAGGCCGGTATCACCGTCGACTGGCAACCCTCGGCCGTGCTGCCGCCCTTGAACGGACGGCCGCTGCAGCTGCGCATGCTGTTCAAGGCGCTGGTCGAAAACGCCATCGAGGCGATGAACGTCAAAGGCTGGCCGCGCCGCGAACTGCAGATTCGCAGCGAGGTGATCGACGACTGCATCCGCATCGCCATCCTCGACAGTGGTCCGGGCATCCCGCCTGAGTGGCGGCACAAGGCTTTCGAGCCCTTCTTCACGGCCAAGAACGGCAGCGGTAAGCACATCGGCACCGGTCTGTCCCGCGCCCAGCAAGTCGTCGCCGACCACGGCGGCATCATCGATCTCGACGAAAGCCCGGCCGGCGGCTGCGCCGCCATCGTCGAATTCCGCGTCGACGGCGACCCGATCTGAGCAGGGCACACAGCATGCACGAACACGAACACCACACCATCCACAGCGCCGAAGAGTGCCCGCCCAGCGGCGGCTACTGCCGCACGCACGAGCTGAACATCCTCCTGCTGTCGGCGCTGTACGCGGTCAGCCGGGTACTCAGCCGCTCGCTCGCCTTCAACGAAACCCTGCACGACGTGCTGCGCGTGCTGCACGAGGAAGCCGGACTGAGTCGCGGCCTGATCGGCGTGGTCAACGCCGAGAGCGGCAAGCTCGCTGTGCACACCATCTACAACCCCGACGGTCCGAGCGCCGACCCGGCCCAGTATGGCCCCGGCGAGGGCATCATCGGCCTGATCCTGGAAAAGCCGCGCACCTTCAAGCTGGAGCGCGTCGCCGACGAGCCGCGCTTTCTCAACCGGGTCCGGCTCTACGCGCCCGAACTCCCTTTCATCGCCGTGCCGATCAAGGTCGGCGGCAACCTCCAGGGCGTCCTCGCGGTCCAGCCGGAAGCCCCGGAGGACGGCCTGCTTGAAGAACGCGCCCAGTTCGTCGAGATGGTCGCCAACCTGATCGGCCAGAGCCTCAAGCTGTCGCTCGAGGTCCAGCAGGAAAAATCGACCCTGGTCGAGGAACGCGACCTGCTCCGCCGTACCGTCCGTCACCAGCACGGTTTCGACAGCATGGTCGGGCGCTCGGCGGTGATGCGCCGGGTCTTCGAACAGGCGCGCATGGTCGCCAAGTGGAACACCACCGTACTGATCCGCGGCGAAACCGGCACTGGCAAGGAACTGATCGCCAACGCCATCCACTACAACTCGCCGCGCGCGCGCAACATGCTGGTCAAGCTCAACTGCGCGGCGCTGCCGGAAAACCTGCTCGAATCCGAACTCTTCGGCCACGAACGCGGCGCTTTCACCGGTGCCGTCGAAGCGCGCAAGGGCCGCTTCGAACAGGCCAATGGGGGCACCCTGTTCCTCGACGAAATCGGCGAAGTCTCTGCCGCCTTCCAGGCCAAACTGCTGCGCATCCTGCAGGAAGGCGAGTTCGAACGGGTCGGCGGCAGCAAGACGATCAAGGTGGACGTGCGCATCATCGCCGCCACCCACCGCGATCTGGAAACTGCCGTCGAAATGGGCGATTTCCGCGAGGATCTGTTCTACCGCCTGAACGTCATGCCGCTGTTCCTGCCGCCGCTACGCGAACGGATCGAGGACATTCCCGAAATCGCCCGCCACCTGCTCGGCAAGATCGGCAACGACCAGAAACGCAAGCTCAACCTCACCGACATGGCCCAGCGCCGGCTGGCCAGCCACGACTGGCCGGGCAACGTGCGCGAACTGGAAAACTGCCTCGAACGCGCCGCCGTGCTCTCCGAGGACGGCCAGATCGACGTCGACCTGATCCGCTTCCCGAGCAGCCGCGAACGCGGCTCGGCCCGCCCGCTGAAAACCGTCGCGCCGCCCCCCGAAGCGCCGAGCAGCGCGCCCGAGGTGGACATCAACGACCCGTCCCTGTCCGAACGCGAGCGCGTCATCGCCGCGCTCGAACAGGCCGGCTGGGTGCAGGCCAAGGCCGCCCGCATCCTTGGCATGACGCCGCGCCAGATTGCCTATCGCATCCAGACGCTGAACATCGAGGTCAAGCAGTTCTGAGCCCGACACTCGACACTGTCGTAAACACGACAACACAAACAAGCCGCAAGCCATTGAAAACGTTCGAATAAGCGCTGGCACCATCCTTGCAACGCCCGGGCATCTACAAGGAGATCACCATGCCCAAACCGAAAAAACACGTCCTCGTCTGTGTCCAGGGCCGGCCCGCCGGTCACCCGCGCGGTTCCTGCCAGGAAAAGGGCTGCAGCCAGACCTGGCAAGCTTTCCAGGACGAATTCACCGCCCGCAACCTGTGGAACGCCGGCTTCCAGCTGACCAACACCGGCTGCCTCGGCCCCTGTCATCTCGGCACCAGCGTCATCGTCTATCCGGAAGGCACCATGTACGTGGGCGTCAAACCTCAGGATGTCGGCGCCATCATCGACGAGGACCTGATGTTCGACCAACCGGTCGAGCGCCTCAAGGCCCCCGCCGACGTCTGGGCCTGAGATCATGGACTCCGTCCAGTACGAAATCGGTGACCTGGTCTACGCTGCCGAAGACCTGTTCAACGACGGCGGCATGCCCGGCGTCGATGACGAGGATGCGCTGCTGGTCCCCACCGGCACGCGCGGCGTGGTCGTGCATTTCGGCCACACCGAACTCGAACCGAAACAGGAAATCTACCTGGTGCGTTTCGAGAACGGTCCCGACGGCACGCTCGGCGACCCGATCGGCGTGCTGCCCGAAGAACTGACGCAGGAAATTGCAAAGGCCTGAGATGGACAGGATCGGCATCTTCTTCGGCACCGACACCGGGCGCACCCGGCTGGTCGCCAAGCAGATCGCCAAGAAGCTCGGCGAGCTGGCTGCCGCACCGGTCAACATCGGTCGCACCACCCTCGCCGACTTTCTTGCCCATGACCGCCTGATCGTCGGCAGCCCGACCCTGGGCGACGGCGAACTGCCCGGCGAATCGACCGGCCTGAGTCAGCCGAGCTGGGAGGAATTCCTGCCGCAACTGGCCGACGCCGACCTGTCCGGCAAGACCATCGCCATCTTCGGTCTCGGCGACCAGCAGAAATACCCGGACGAATTCGTCGACGCCATCGGCATCCTCCACGACGCCTTCGTCGCCCGCGGGGCGACCGTGGTTGGTCGCTGGCCGGTGGCCGGTTACGAGTTCAAGGCCTCGCGGGCGGTCGACGGCGACCATTTCCTCGGTCTGGCCATCGACCAGCACCACCAAGCGATGCTCAGCGAAAGCCGCATCGACGCCTGGCTGGAACAGATCAAACCGGAGTTGCTGCGATGAACACCAACCCCTGGTCGCTCCCCAAGGACCGCTCGCTGCGCCGCCTGCTGGTCAGCCTCGACGAGAAGCTGGGCGACGCCTGCGACGTCGCTCCCGACGACGGGGTCGATCCCAACATCGTCACCCTGCGCCACAACGAGCTGGCCAGCCTGCGCGCCCACGTCTACCTGCACGGCCAGCGCCCCGGCACCTACGGCCTGTTCTTCGAGTATCCGCACCCGGTGCCCGGCATCCTCGAAACCGAGGAAAACCTGCCGCTACCGAAAGCCCTGGCCAGCCTGGCCCTGCATTTCGACGCCTGAATTTCGTTGCCGGCAGCGCCCCGGTCGGCATCTTGCCTTGCGTTATACTCGGAACCATCCTCCCTTCACGCCTGCGCCTGCCATGGACCTACTTCGCCTGCTCACCTGCCTGCTCGTCTTCCTGGGTGCCGGCGCCGTCGCCCTGCCGGTGGCAGCCAACCCGGGTGAGACGCCGCTGAAGGTCCGGGTCCAGTTGAAATGGTTCCACCAATACCAGTTCGCCGGCTTCTACGCCGCGCTTGAGCAAGGCTATTTCCGGCGCGCCGGACTTGACGTCGAGCTGATCGAAGGCAATCCGGAAGTCGATCTGGCCGGCGTCGTCGCCAGCGGTGCCGCCGAGTTCGGCATCGGCAACTCCTCGTTGCTGATCGACTTCAACCGCGGCCTGCCGGTGGTCGCCGTCGCCGCGATCTTCCAGCATTCGCCGTTCATCATCCTGGCCCGGGTCGATCCGCAAATCCGCAGCATCAAGGACCTCGAAGGGCGCACCCTGATGGGCGAAAGCCATTCGGCCGAACTGACCGCCTACCTGAAGAAGGCCGGCGTCGATCTGGGCAAGGTCCGCCAGGTGACCCACAGCGGCAGCGTCAGGAGCCTGGCGGCGGACGCTCCCGATCGGGTCGATGCAACCACCGCCTACATCTCGACCGAACCCGTCGAGGCCAGCCAGTACGGGATTCCCTACCAAATATTCAATCCGCGCGAACTCGACATCGATTTTTATGGCGACACCCTGTTCACCAGCCAGCGCTTTGCCCGCGAGCATCCGCAGGCAGTCGCCGCCATGCGCGACGCGCTGGCCGAAGGCTGGCACTACGCTTACCGTCACCAGGCCGAAGTCATCGACCTGATCCTGGAAAAATATCATCCGCGGATGGACCGGATGACCCTGACGCTGGAAGCGCAGTCGCTCTACAACCTGTTTCTCGCCGACATCGTCGACATCGGCTACATGAGCCGCACGCGCTGGCAGGAAATTGCCCGCATCTTTGCCGAAACCGGCTTGCTGCCCGCCAGCTACACGCTCGACGGCTTCTTGTTCGCGCCCGACGCCCCGGTTCCCGAGTGGGCCTACCGGGCGCTGGCCTGGGCTGCCCTGGCCCTGTTCGCCGGTGGCCTGCTCGTCGCCTACATCGTTTCACTCAACCGCCGCCTGCGCCTCAGTCTGAGCCAGCTCGAAGCGGCCAACGCCGAACTGGCGGAGTTATCGGCCACCGACGCGCTTACCGGGCTGTTCAACCGTCGCCATTTCGACGCCGCCCTCAACCGCGAACTGGCCCGCGCCACCCGCCACGCCCAAGCGCTCGCCTTGCTGATCATCGACGTGGACGAGTTCAAGAAGTACAACGACGCCCTCGGCCACCCCGCTGGCGACGAATGCCTGCGCCGGATCGCCCGCGTGCTTGGTGCCAACGTCCAGCGCGCCAGCGAATTCGCTGCCCGCATCGGCGGCGAGGAGTTCGCCATCGTCGCCAGCGGGTTGTGGCCGGATCAGGCGCTTGCCCTGGCTGAACGCATCCGCCAGGAAATCACCGATGCCGGCATCGCTCACCCCGACAATCAGGACAGCCGGGTCAGCGTCAGCATCGGTGTCAGTTGCGCCAGCCCGGGACAACTGCCACTCGATGCCGGCTCGCTGATTGCCAGCGCCGATGCCGCGCTCTACCAGGCCAAGCGCGAAGGACGCAACCGCTGCGTCCTGTACGCCGCGTAAGCGGAGCGTGCATTCACGCGGCAGGGCAGCCCGGCGTTCCCGCCGCATGCTGTTTCCACACCCGGCGCAGATCGCGCGCCGAAGCGAAACCGGCGCCCTCGGCGGCGCGCTCGACGCTCTGCCCCTGGGCGATCAGCTGCCGCGCCAGCTCGACGCGCAGGCCGTGGCGGTAATCGAGGATGCCGATTCCCGCCTCGTTGCGGAACAGCCGGCTCAGGTGACGCGGGCTGACATGCACCTGTGCGGCGATCTCGCTGACCGAGACATCCGCCGCCGGGTCGCGGGCGATCAGGTCCTGCGCCTTGTGCACCGCCGGGTGCAGGTGGTTGCGATGGGCCAGCCACGGCGACAGCTGCGGGTCGGCGCCGGTGCGCCGCAGGTAGATCACCATGCGCCGCGCCACCTGCGTCGCCAGCGGCCCGCCGGCAAAGCGCTCGACGATGGCCAGCGCCAGGTCGACGCCGCCGGCGATGCCGGCCGAGGTGAACAGCGGCCCGTCCTCGACGAACATCCGGTTCTCCAGCACCTGCGCCCGCGGCGCCCAGTCGCGCAACATGTCGATCAGGGCGTGGTGGGTCGTGCACCGGCGGCCGTCGAGCAGGCCGGCGCGCGCCGCCAGCAAGGCACCCGAGCAAATGCAGGCGAGCCGGTGGCGGGCCGGGTCGAACTGCGCGTGCAACCAGTCGACGATCGCCCGCGCCGCCGGCGTCGCGTAATCGCGCGGCTCGTCCTCGGTGCCGAGCAAAAAGACCAGGGTGTCGTCGGCCAGCGTCTGCGGCAGCGGATCGACGCGATTGACCACGCCCAGCGAATTGACACACTCGGCCTGCGGCCCGGCCACGCGCAGGCGGAAGGGCGCGCCGGCCTGCGCCGCCATGTGGATGACCTCGGCCGGCCCGGCGAAATCGAAGGCCGTGTGTTGCGGATGCAGGATGAACAGCATGTCCATGGCAAAACTCCCGAATCAGGCCAGGCGCAGCAGCCCCGCCGCGCCCGCCGTAGCAGTGTCGCACGAAGCGCCGCCCGGCAGCTCGGCGGCCCAGCCCAGGCGGCGCAATTCGGCCACCAGCCCGGCGGCGCCGACGCCGGCCACGATCACCCGCGACGCCCGCCGCCGCCACAACCAGAAGCGCAGCGCCAGCGGCACGCCGGCCCCGGCAAAGCGCTGTTCGACCGGCACCGGCCAACCCTCGGCAGCGCCCAGCGCCACCGCCGCCGCGCCCTGCCACCAGCGCTCGAACAGCCGCCGCACCAGTGCCGAATCGGCATCGACGCCGGCCGGCAACGGCAACAACAACAGGACTTCGCGTTCCATGATCGTCTCCCGTGACGGTTTCCCTGGAGACGAAGCTTAGGCGGCTACCGGAAGGCACGACAGACCGGAACGGGACCGGAAGCGGACGGAATCGGACAACACCCACACCAATCAGCCGCGGCCTTTCAATTATGCCAATTGCGCATGACTGATACTTTTTTCGCAGGCACAATAGCCACCTCTGGTGAGCGGCACTCAGGCGTGAAAGCCATACCAAAGCTCGCGCCAGAGATTTCTTTTGGAATTACTTAGCAGCAATCACAAGGAGATACAGTGAATTTCAAAATCATTACCGTTGCAGCAATCGCTGCAGCCCTCAGCGCCTGCTCGACCTACACAACACCGCGCTATGCAATCAATGCAGACACCAATGTCATGCTCAAGAATCTAGGCGCGAAGGATATCGCGGTAGGATCCTTCACGGGCCCGGGCAACTTCGACAGATCATGCAGAGCTGCCGGCCCACTCGCGCCACCCGACGGTATTTCGCATACCGATTACATCCGCAAGGCGTTCGAGGATGAACTTAAGGTCGCCGGCGTTCACGCTGCAACTGGTCCGCGCATCACGCTTTCCGGCACAGTCAAGAAGCTCGAATTTTCGTCAAGTCGAGGCTTGACCGGCGGCTCGTGGGACATCGAGATGCTGCTTCATTCCTCCAATGGGAAGACGCTGCCCGTTAGCGAGCACTACGAATTTGAAAGTGGCTTCGTTGCCGATACTGCATGCAAGCAAACCGCTGAGGCCTATTTCCCGGCTGTCCAAA
>Ga0209794_1000589_pt1 | contig 47609 bp, 44 predicted proteins | sample EBPBio232013_DNA_FD_185869 | JGI IMG/M metagenome (GOLD analysis project Ga0209794, IMG submission 185869) | Wastewater treatment Type I Accumulibacter community from EBPR Bioreactor in Madison, WI, USA - Reactor 1_5/23/2013_ DNA (SPAdes)... | ecosystem: Engineered > Bioreactor > EBPR >... | reverse complement strand
CGTCGCTGCCCGCGGCCGAGCTGGAGACGCTGGCCGCGCCCTTCCTCGGCCGCCCGCTGCGCCCGCTGGAACTGGAAGAGCTGCGCCAGCGCGTTACCCGCGCGCTGATCGAGCGCGGCTTCGTCAACTCCGGCGCGCTGCTGGCCGAGCCCGCGGTCGACGCCGAGGGCACGCTGACGCTGCGCATCGTCGAAGGCCGGATCACGCGGCTGCGCGCGCAGGGACTTCAGCGGCTGGACGAGGCCTACCTCGCGCAGCGCCTGCTGCGCGAGGGCGAGCCCTTCAACGTCAACACGCTGCAGCAGCGCTTCCAGCTGCTGCTGGCCGACCCGCTGTTCGAGCGCCTGAACGCGCGGCTGCTGCCCGACGAAGGCCTGGGCCGCGCGGTGCTGGACATCGACGTCACGCGCGCGCGGCCGTGGAGCTTCAGCCTGTTCGCCAACAACCAGCTCGCGCCGGCCGTCGGCTCGGTGGCGGCCGGCGTCGACGGCAGCATCCGCAACATCACCGGCTGGGGCGACGCGCTCAGCGCCACCGCCTACGCCACCCGCGGCATCAACTGGAGCCACGACGCCAGCTGGGCGCTGCCGCTGTTCGCGCGCCGCACCGTGGCCACGCTGCGGCTGGCGCGCACGCATGCCTCGGTGGTGGAAGAGCCGCTGAACGTGCTGGGCATCGACAGCCTGGTCGGCGTGCGCGAGCTCGGCATCAGCCAGCCGCTGATCGACGACGCGCGCCAGCGGCTGACCATCGCCTTGACGCACTCGCTGCGCCACAACGCCACCACGCTGGACGGCGAGCCCTTCTCGGTGCTGGCCGAGGAAGCGAGCGGCAGCACGCGCACCGAGTCGTGGCGGCTGCAGCCCGAATGGACGCTGCGCGTCGACCGCCACGTGCTGGCGCTGCGCGCCACGCTGGTGAAAGGCCGCAACAACCTGCCGGCCGACCCGGTGCTGCCCGACACGCCGCCGCGCCGCTACACGCTGTGGCAGTTGCAGGGGCAGGCGGCGATTGCAATGAACGACGACGGCGGCCACTGGTTGCTGCGCGCGCAGGCGCAGCACAGCCCCGACCGCCTGGTGCCGCTGGAGCAGATGGCCGTCGGCGGCCGCCAGACCGTGCGCGGCTACCGCGAGAACACGCTGGTGCGCGACAACGCCTGGAGCGCCAGCGTCGAATGGCACCAGCCCCTGTGGCGCAGCGACGAGCGCCGCGCCGCGCTGAAGCTGGTGCCCTTCGTCGACGCCGGCCAGGCCTGGAACCACGACGAGGCGCGCCGCAGGCTGGCCTCGGCCGGCCTCGGCCTGGTGCTGAGCTGGGCCGAACTGGAGGCCGAAATGTTCTACGGCCGCCGCCTGGAGCGCCGCCCCACCGACACCCGCGGAGACCTGCAGGACCATGGCATCCACCTCGCGCTGCGCGTCCGTCCGTTCTAGGCTGGCGGCCGGCTTGCTGGGCATCGGCCTGGCGCTGTTGCCGGCCATCGCCCGCGCCGCCGACGCCGCCTGCCCCGCGGCGCCCGGCTCGCTGCACCTGGCCTTGAAAGACCAGCAGGCGGCGCTCGCCGCTGCGTCCGGCGATGCCGCCCGCGCCGCGGCCGCCGGCCGCCTGGGCGGGACCTATCTGCGCCTGAACCGCCTCGACGAGGCCGAGCCGCTGCTGCAGCAGGCGGCCGGCGCTGCCGCCGATCGGCCCACACGAGCCGCCGCGCTGATGGACCTCGGCCGCCTGCAATGGGCGCGCCACCAGCCGCAGCAGGCCGACCAGGCCTGGGCAGCGGCCGCCGCGCTGCAGCCCGACGACGCCGCGCTGGCGCTGGCCGCCGAACTCAACCGCATCCGCCTGGTCAACGAAGGCCAACGTTTGACGCGACTGCAGGCGGCGGCCCCGCGCGCCGCCGCGCTGGGCAGTGCCGCCGAACGCGCGCGCCACCTGCTCAACCTGGCGGCGCAGGCGCGCGCGCTGCCCGGCGGCACGGCGCTGGCCTTTGAGGCCTACGAACAAGGCCGCCGCCAGGCGCTGGCCGCCGCCGACCGGCATGACCAGGCCCGCCTGGCCGCCGAGGCCGACGACGGCTTGTCGTCGCTGTACGAAGCGCAGCAGCGCCCCGAAGAGGCGCTGCGTCTCACCGAACGCGGCATCGCGCAAGCCGCGCGCGTGCAGGCGCACGACCTGCTGCTGAACCTGGAAGCGCGCGCCGGCCGCCTGGCCCGCGCGCTGGGCCGCGACGATCTGGCGCTGGCCGCCTACCGCCGCGCGGTGGAGCACATCGAGGCGGTGCGCAGCGACATCCCGGTGCAATACCTCGACGGCCGCTCGTCGTTCCGCCAGACGCTGGCGCCCACCTACCTGGGCCTGACCGACCTGCTGCTGCAGCGCGCCGCCGGCACCCGCGGCGGCACCGAGCAGCAGGCGCTGCTGCGCCAGGCGCGCGACACGGTGGAGCTGATCAAGCAGACCGAGCTGGAGGATTACTTGCGCGACCGCTGCGGCGTTGCCGGCGCCGGCGGCACGCGCGGCGGCAGCGGCGCGGCGGCCTACGTGCCGCCGCCGGGCACCGCGATCTACTACCCCATCATCCTGAGCGACCGGCTGGAGCTGCTGCTCGAAACCGACCAGGGCATCGAACGCCGCAGCGTCGCCGTCGAAGCCGAGACGCTGCGCCAGCAGGTGCTGGACTACGTGGCCGCGCTGCGCGACGGCAACCCGCTGCGCGCCCGCTCCGAGGCCTTGTACCGCTGGCTGCTGGCGCCCATCGACGAGCTGCTGGCCCGGCACCGCGTGGAAACGCTGGTCAGCGTGCCCGACGGCGTGCTGCGCCTGCTGCCGCTGGCCAGCCTGCACGACGGCCGCGGCTACCTGCTGCAGCGCCTGGCCGTGGCCACCGTGCCGGCCTTGAGCCTGACGGCCACGCCGCGCCCCGGCCGCGGCCCGCTGCAGGCGCTGCTGGCCGGCATGAGCGAGCCCGGCCCGGTGGTCGACAAGCTGCCGGAAACCGTGGTCGACGGCCTGCTGGAGCCCGGCGCCCCCGCGCGCCAGGTGCGCGGCGCGGCGCGCAGCAGCGCCTTGCGTCAGGCGTTGGCGCTGCCGGGCGTCAAGCAGGAGATCGAGAGCATCGCCAAGGTCATGCCCGCCGAGGTGCTGCTCGACCAGGGCTTCACGCTGGCGGCGCTGAAGGAGCGGCTGCGCACGCACCGGCACCCGCTGGTGCACATCGCCTCGCACGGCGTGTTCGGCGACAGCGCCGACAGCACCTTCATCATGACCTACGACGAGCTGCTGACGCTCGACGGCCTGCAAGCCCTGCTGCGCGACGAGCGCCCGGGCCAGCCGCCGATCGAACTGCTGACGCTGTCGGCCTGCCAGACCGCCGAAGGCGACGACCGCGCGCCGCTGGGCATGAGCGGCACCGCGCTGAAGGCGCGCGCGCGCAGCGCCTTGGGCACGCTGTGGCCGGTGTCGGACGACGCGGCCAACCGCGTGATGGCCAGCTTCTATCGCCGCTTGGCGGCAGGCAGCGCGCAAGGCGGCACGAAAGACCCCGTGTCGCGCGTGCAGGCGCTGCGCGAGGCGCAGCTCGAACTGCTGCGCACGCCCAACCGCCAGCACCCGTTCTACTGGGCGCCCTTCATCCTGATCGGAGACTGGTCATGAAGCACACCGCCATCGCGCTGGCGCTGGCCGCCGCCTGGGGCACGCTGCACGCCGCCGCGGTGACCGACGGCACGATGGGCGCGGTGCAGTCGCTGTCGGGCAACTTCACGGTGCCGCAAAGCCTGGGCACGCTGCGCGGCGGCAACCTGTTCCACAGCTTCGGCAGCTTCTCCATCCTGGCCGGCGAATCGGCCACCTTCCTCAGCGGTGCGGCGGTGAACAACGTCATCGCGCGCGTCACCGGCTCGCAAGCCAGCCTGCTGCAAGGCCTGCTGGCGCTGAAGGCCGAGGGCGGCGCCAGGCCCGACTTCTTCCTGCTCAACCCGCGCGGCATCGTCGTCACCGCCGGCGCCAGCTTCGACCTGCCGGCCGGGCTGCACCTGTCCACCGCCTCGCAACTGCGCTTTGCCGACGGCAGCACGTGGTCCACCGGCGGCAGCAGCCCCAGTTCTTTGAGCGTGGCGGCGCCGGAAAGCTTCGGCTTCCTGGGCGGCGAAGCGGCGCTGCGCTGGCGCGATGCCGGCCTGCACTTGGCCGCCGGCAGCACGCTGGAACTGGCCGGCGGCAGCGGCGTGACGGTCGACAACGCCTTGCTGCTGGCGCCCGGCGGGTGGGTGCGCGTGCAGTCGCCGGGCACGGTGGCGCTGACCAACGGCGGCCTGCTGGCGGCCAACGCGCCGACGGCCGACGCGGCCGGCCGCATCGACATCGCGGCGCAAGATCTGTCGATCAGCGGCGGCGCCAACGGCCTGCGCACCGGCCTGGTCAGCCAGACCGGCGCCGCGGCGCAAGGCGGCGGCATAACGATCAAACTCAGCGGTTCGCTGGCGATCGACGGCGGCGGCGAAATCACCAACCAGGGCGCTTCGGCCGTCGCCAACGGCGCCACGCGCATCGAGGCCGGCAGCGTCACGATCAGCGCCGACGCCGATCGTTTCAGCTCGGTCTTCGCGCAAGGCCTGGGCAGCGCGCCGGGGCCGGCCATCGGCCTCAGCGTGGCCGGGCTGCTGGACCTGCGCGGCGGCGACATCAGCAGCGCCGCCGGCGGCAGCGGCGCGGCCGGCGCGATCGACATCGGCGCCCGCGCCGTGCGGCTGGACGGCCTGGGGCTGACCGGCTACGGCGGCATCAACGCCTATGGCAACAGCGGCGCGCCGGGCGCCGTCAGCGTCGCCGCGGCGACCACGCTCGAGCTGCTGAACGGCGCGCGCATCGCCTCCAGCAACCGCAGCGGCGGCGAGGCCGGCGCCATCAGCGTGCTGGCGCAGCAGGCGCTGTTCGACGGCCAGGCGCAGACGGCCGCGATCAGCAGCGCCAACAGCGGCAGCGGCCGCGGCGCCGACGTGCTGCTGGCCGTCGGCGACCGGCTGACGCTGGCGCCCGGCGGCCAGGTGTCGGCGTACACGCTGGGCAGCGGCGCCGCCGGCGACGTGCGCGTGGCGGCCGCCCGCATCGAGGCGCAAGGCAACCATGAAGCGGGTTATGTCACCGGCATCTTCGACAGCTCGCTGGCCGCCCAGGCCGGGCCCGGCGGCACCGTCAGCGTGCTGGCCGGGCGCATCGCGCTGGGTGGCGACGCCGCCATCTCCACCAGCACGCTGGACAGCGCCGCCGGCGCCGGCACGGTGCGGGTGCAGGCCGACGAATTGCTGGTCGACGGCCAGGGCCGCGCCGGCGGCATCCAGTCGTTTGCCTACGGCGGCCAGGGGCCGGCCGGCACGGTGCTGGTCGACATTACCGGCAAACTGAGCCTGCTGGACGGCGGCTCCATCATCGCCGGCACGCTGGGCAGCGGCGACCCCGGCGCCATCGCGGTGCGCGCCGGCAGCGTGCTGATCGACGGCAGCCGCGCCACGCAGGTCTACACCGGCATCGGCGGCGACGCTTTAGGCTTCGGCGCCGGCGCCTCAGTGGCGGTGCAGGCCGGGCGCATCGACATCCTGCAAGGCGGCTCGATCTCGTCGGCCACCAACAGCAGCCGCGACGCCGGCAACGTGCTGATCCAGGCCGGCACGCTGCGCGTGGACGGCGGCGGCAACACTGCCACCTCCACCGGCATCTCCACCACCAGCGGCAGCCGCGGCGCGGCCGGCAACCTGGTGATCGAGGCCGACCACGTCGAGGTGCTGGCCGAAGGCCTGGTGTCCAGCAGCGCCATCGGCGCCGGCCGCGGCGGCGCCTTGCGCATCAGCGCCGACACCATCACCCTGGCCGGCGGCGGCACCGTGGCCTCGGTGGCCGCCGGCAGCGGCGACGCCGGGCCGGTCGAGCTGCAGGCGCGCGGCGCGGTCAGCCTGGCCGACGGCGGCATCGTCGCCGCCAGCAGCGGCGGCAGCGGCGCGGCCGGCCGCGTGAGCATCAGCGCCGGCACGCTGACGCTGGGCGGCAGCAGCGCCGACGGCCAGCGCAGCCGCATCGTCAGCCGCGCGCTGCCGGGCTCGGCGGGCGACGCCGGCAGCATCGCGATCACGGTCGACGGCGCTTTCACGATGGCGCCCGATTCGCTCATCAGCATCGCCAACGATGCGCAGGTGGCACCGGGCGCCGGCTTCGCGCCGTCGTTCGTGCGCGTGCAGGCCGGCAGCATCGCGCTCTCGGGCGCCGAGATCTCGGCAGCCTCCAGCCGCAACGCCGACGCCGGCGCCATCGCGCTGCGCTCGGGCGGGGCGCTGTCGCTGTCGAACAGCCTGCTGCAGACCACGGCGCACGACGGCCAGGGCGGCCCGATCGCGCTGGACGCGGCCGGCATCGTGCGGCTGCATAACGCCATGGTCACGACCTCGGTCGACGGCACGGCCGGCGGCGACGGCGGCAACATCCGCATCGCCGGCCAGGCGCTGGTGCTGCAGTCGGGCTTCGTGCAGGCCAACACGGTGGCCAGCCAGGCCAGCGGCGGCACCGTGACCATCGCCGTGCCGCTGCTGGTGCCCGACGGCAGCAAGGTCTTCATCGGCGGCAACCGCATCGCGCAGTTCCGCGCCGACACGCCGGGCTACAACGTGATCCAGGCGGCCGCGCCCAACGGCCTGGCCGGCACGCTGGACGTCACCACGCCCGACCTCAACCTCTCGGGCCAGCTCGCCGCGTTGAGCACCGCGCGCATCGACTTCGGCCTGCTGGGCCGCGACCAGTGCCAGGTCGGCTTCGACAGCAGCTTCACGCCGCTGGGCCGCGGCGCGTTGCCGGAAGCGGCGGCCGAGCCGCTGCGCGCACCGCGTCGCTAACGACTGACATCACCATCATCATCACGAACGGAGACCGGACCATGCATCCCATTCATCCCGTGCGCCGCCGCCTGCTGCAGCTCGGCGCCGGCAGCGCCGCCGCGCTGGCGCTGCCGCTGCGCGCGCAGGCCGCGTGGCCGAGCAGGGCCATCCGCTTCGTCGTGCCGTTCGCGCCCGGCGGCAGCAGCGAGATCGTCGCGCGCACGACGGCGGCCGAGATGTCGAAGACGCTGGGCCAGTCGGTCTTCGTCGACAACAAGCCCGGCGGCGCCGGCAACGTGGCGATGCAGGAGGTGGCGCGCGCCGACGACCAGCACACCGTGATCCTGGGCCACATCGGCACGCTGGCGGTGAACCCCTACATCTTCGACAAGCTGCCCTACGACCCCAACAAGGACTTTAAGCCGATCTCGCTGCTGGCCAAGGTGCCCAGCCTGTACCTCGTGCGGCCCGACCTGCCGGCGAAGAACCTCAAGGAGTTCATCGCGCTGGCCAAGAAGAACCCGGGCAAGCTGAACTACGGCTCGGCCGGCAACGGCAGCGCCGGCCATCTGGCGATGGAGTACCTGAAGATGGTCAGCGAGACCTTCGTGCTGCACGTGCCCTACCGCGGCACCGGCCCGCAGCTCACCGACCTGCTGGCCGGCCGGCTGGACGCGTCGTCGGTCGGCGCCGCGGCGGTGATGCAATTCATCAAGGCCGGCAAGCTGCGCTGCATCGCCACCGGCACCACGCAGCGCATCCCGCAGCTGCCCGAGGTGCCGACGGTCGCCGAGCAGGGCTACCCCGGCTTCGAGATGACGCAGTGGTACGGCCTGATGGCGCCGGCCTCGCTGCCGCAAGCCGCCGCCGACAAGCTGGCCGCCGCGGCGGCGGCCGCGGTCAAGCAGCCGTCGGCGCACGAGAAGCTGAGCGCCGACGCCGCCATCGGCATCGGCGGCACGCCGGCCGAGTTCGCCAAGTTCATCGCCGCCGAGCAGGCGCGCTGGAAGGTGGTCGTGGCGCGGGCGAAGATCAAGCCGGATTGACACGAGCAACGCCGCACCTGAAACCCTGGGCCCGCCGCGGCCGCTACACTTTCCGAGCGGTGGGACCTCATCTGGCGCGGAACACACGATGGACACGACCTTGATCGTCGTCGACCCCGACATCCAAAGCGGCACGCCCGTCTTTGCCGGCACGCGGGTGCCGGTGCAGAACCTGTTCGACTACCTCGAAGAAGGCGACTCCTTGGAGGTGTTCCTCAAGCAGTTTCCTGCGGTGAGCCGCGAGCACGCCGTGGCCGTACTGGAACGGGCCAGGGCATCGTTGCTGGCCGATGCGCATCCTGCTTGACGAGTCGCTGCCGCATGACCTGGCACCGCTGATCGCCGGGCACGAGGTTTCTACGGTTCGCGAAGAAGGATGGTCAGGCGTCAAGAACGGCAAGCTGCTGGCGCTGGCGGCCACCAGATTCGATGCCTCCCTCACGGCCGACCGCAACCTCGAGTTTCAGCAGAACTTGGCCAGGCTGCCGATCGCGGTGATCGTGCTCGTGGCCCGCAAGAACCGCATCCAGGACATCGAACCGCTGCTGCCGGAACTGCAGCAGTTGCTGAACCACCTGCCGCCGACGACGCTGCGCAAGCTGGGCGCCTGAAGCTCAGCCCACGATCGTCCCACTGACCTCGCCCAGCCCGATGCGCGCCGCGCCGGGCTGCTGGCAATGGGCGCGCAAGGTCACCGTGTCGCCGTCCTGCAGGAAGGCGCGCTGCTCGCCATTGGGCAGCGTCAGCGGCCGCGTGCCGTTGGACGACAGCTCCATCAGCGACGCATACGTGCCCGGCTTGGCGCCCGACAGCGTGCCGCTGCCCAGCAGGTCGCCGGGCTGCAGGTTGCAGCCGTTGCTGCTGTGGTGGGTGAGCATCTGCGCCCAGGTCCAGTAGGCGTCGGTCAGGTTCGATTGCGACAGCCGCACGGCCGGCGTGCCGGCCTCGCGCATCGCGGCGGTCTGCAGCCAGACTTCCAGCGTCATCTCGATCGCGCCGGCCTCGCGGTTGAAGGCGCCGTCGAGGTAGGGCAGCGGCTGCGGGTCGCCGGCCGGGCGCGTGAAGGGGCGGCGGTACGGCGCCAGCGCGTCCATCGTGACGATCCACGGCGAGAGGCTGCTGGCGAAGCTCTTCGACAGGAAGGGCCCCAGCGGCTGGTACTCCCAGGCCTGGATGTCGCGCGCCGACCAGTCGTTGAGCAGGCACAGGCCGAACAGGGCGTCCTCGGCCTCGTCGATGGGCACCGGCTCGCCCTGCGCGTTGGCGCGGCCGACGAAGGCGCCCACTTCCAGCTCGTAGTCGAGCTTGCGGCAGGGGCCGAAGCTGGGCGCCGTGGCCGTCGGCGCTTTGGTCTGGCCGTTCGGGCGCTTGACGTTGCCGCCCAGGCCGATGCTGGAGGCGCGGCCGTGGTAGCCGATCGGTACCCACTTGTAATTGGGTAGCAGCGGCTCATCGGGACGGAACAGCTTGCCGATCGTCACCGCGTGGTGGATGCCGGTGTAGAAGTCGGTGTAGTCGCCGATGCGGCAGGGCAGCGCCATCTCGGCCCGGGCCTGCGGCAGCAGGCACAGCTCCAGGAACGGCGCCTGATCGCTGCCTTCGGCCAGCGCCGCCGAGAGCGCGGCGCGCAGGCCGCGCCAGGCCTCGCGGCCGAGTTGCATGAAGCCGTTGAGGTCGCCTTCGGCCAGCGGCGCCAGCAGCGCGTGCGCCGGCTCGCCCCAGGGGCATTGCTCGCGCGCGAGCTTCAGGTCCAGCACCTGGTCGCCGATGGCCACGCCGATGCGCCAGGGCTCGTCGGTCCCCGCGCGGCGGAAGCGCCCGTAGGGCAGGTTCTGCACGGGGAAGTCGGTGGCGCCGTCGTTGGCGCTGGCGACCCAGCTCTTCAGCGCGGGGTCGTGGGTGGCGTCGGTCGGCATGGCATCAACCCTCGAAGTGATCGGCAAGCGGCGCCCAGCAGCCGGCATAACCCGCATCCAGCGCACCCCCGCGCAGCGCGAACTCGGTGCAGCGGAAGCGCCAGCGGCTCTCGAACATGAAGGCCAGCGTGTGGTCCAGCTTGTGCGGCGCCAGCGGCGCGTTGCTGGCCTTGTCGAAGGCCTCGGCGTCGGGGCCGTGCGGCACCATCGCGTTGTGCAGGCTCATGCCGCCGGGCTTGAAGCCCTCGGGCTTGGCGTCGTACTGGCCTTGCACCAGGCCCATGAACTCGCTCATCACGTTGCGGTGGTACCAGGGCGGGCGGAAGGTGTCCTCCATCACCATCCAGCGCGGCGGGAAGATCACGAAGTCGCAGTTGGCGGTGCCCGCCGTGTCGCTGGGGCTGGTCAGCACGGTGAAGATGCTGGGGTCGGGGTGGTCGAAGCTGATCGAGCCGATGACCATGAAGTTGGCCGTGTCGTACTTCAGCGGCACCAGGTTGCCGTGCCAGGCGACGACGTTGAAGGGGCTGGCCGCCACGCGCGTGCGCCACAGGCTGCCGCCGAACTTGCGCACCACCTCGATGGGCTGCGCATCGGCCTCGAAGGCCGCCACCGGCGCCAGGAAGTCGCGCGGGTTGGCCAGGCCGTTGCTGCCGATGGGGCCCAGCTCGGGCAGGCGGAACGGGGCGCCGTAGTTCTCGCAGACGTAGGCGCGCGTGGGCCCGTCCACCAGCACCTGGAAGGCCAGGCCGCGCGGCAGCAGCGCAATCTCGCCGGGCCCGGCCTGCAGCAGGCCCAGCTCGGTGCGGATGGTCAAGCGGCCCTGCTGCGGCACGATGAGCATCTCGCCATCGGCGTTGATGAAGGCGCGCTGCATGCTGCGGTTGGCCAGCACCAGGTGCGCGGCGATGCCGGTCTGCGCATCGGCGTCGCCGTTGACGGCGATGGTGTGCATGCCGTCGATGAAGTCCAGCGCCCGCTGGGCCGCATCGGGCACCGGCGACGGGTGCCAGCGCAGCGGGTCGGGCGGCGTGTCCACGCCCATCGCGGCGCCGGTCTTCCAGGTGGCGTGCGCCAGCGGCTCGTGCGCCGTGCCGGCCACCACCACGCTGGGCTGGCGGCGGTACATCCAGGTGCGGCGGTTCTCGGCGCGCGGCGCGGTGAAGGCGCTGCCCGACAGCAGCTCGGCATACAAGCCCTTGGCCACGCGCTGCGGGCTGTTGCGGCCCTGCGGCAGCGTGCCGGGAACGGCCTCGCTGGTGAACTGGTTGCCGAAGCCGCTGAGGTACTGAAACTCACTCATCGAGAGGATCCGTTGAGGTTGGCGCGCGCCGCGGCCAGCGCGGCCTGCAGCACGTCGAGGCGGCCCACGTGGTTGGCCAGCAGCAGCACGAGGCGGGCGTTGAGGTCGTGGCTCTGTTCGAGCGTCAGGTCCTGGTGGGCGGCCAGCAGGGCTTCGTAGAAGTCGTCGGGCCGTTCGAGATTCGGTTCGGTGATCAGCATGGCATCAACGCCTGGTGCAGGGCGCGGCGCACCGCCGCGGCGTCGGGCTTGCGCCAGCGCGCGGCCACGTGGTGGTCGGGCCGCAGCAGGTAGGTCGTGCCGGGCGCGGCGTCGTAGCGCTGGGCGGCCAGGCCTTGCTCGTCGCGCAGCACGGCGCCGTCGATCGCGACGGTGCCGACGTCCAAAGCAGTCGCCCAGGCCGGCGCGGGGCCGAACACCAGCAGCGTGAAGCCGGCGCCCAGCTCGCGCAGCAGCCAGCTCGGCTTGCCGTTCTTGACCAGCGGCGCGTCCACGGCCGGCGCGCCGGGGCGCAGCGCGGCTTGGAAGCCGTCGCCGTCGGCGCTGTTGAGCGCCGAGCCGTCCAGCGTGGCCGGCACCGACAGCCGGCCGCTGTTGACGACGCGGCGCGCGAAGGCGAAGTCGCGCGCCAGGCCCAGCACCGCGTCGCGGAACAGGCGGCTGATCTCGCTCTTGGGCGTGATGAAGTCGGTGGCGCGGGTGCTGTTGAGGATGTTCTCGTCGGCGGCGTATTCGCGTTCGCTCGCATAACTGTCCAGCAGCGCGTCTTGCGCGCGGCCGCGCAGCACGGCGTCGAGCTTCCAGGCCAGGTTCTCGGCGTCCTGCACGCCGGAGTTGGCGCCGCGCGCGCCGAAGGGCGAGACGCCGTGCGCCGAGTCGCCCGCGAACAGCACGCGGCCGTGGCGGAAGCGGTCCATGCGCAGGCAGGCGAAGGTGTAGACGCTGGCCCACTCCAGCGTGAACGGCAGCTCGCGGCCGAAGCCCTGGCGCAGCACCTGCTGCACGCGCGGCACGATGCGCTCGGGCTGGCGCTCCGCGTCGGGGTCGGCGTCCCAGCCGAGCTGGAAGTCCAGCCGCCACACCTTGTCGGCCTGCTTGTGCAGCAACACGCTGTAGCCGCGGTGGAACGGCGGGTCGAACCAGAACCAGCGCTCGGCGGCGTCGTTGTCGAACAACGGGGCGTCGAACTTGAGGTCGGCGATCAGGAAGCGGTCGTGGAACACGCGGCCCTTGCTCTCCTGCCCCAGCAGGCCGCGCAAAGGCGAGCGCGAGCCGTCGCAGGCCGCGACATAACCCGCCGTCAGCGCGTACGGGCCGTCGGGCGTGTCCACCGTCAGCGTGACGCGATCGCCTTCCTGCGCCAGCGCGCTGACCTTGTTCTGCCAGCGGATTTCGAGGTTGGGCAATTCCATCGCCCGCTCGACCAGAAATCCTTCGGCGTAGTACTGCTGCAGGTTGATGAAGGCCGGCCGCTCGTGCCCGGCCTCGGGCAGCAGGTCGAAGCGGTAGACCTCCTGGCTGCCGAAGAAGACGCGGCCCACGCTCCAGCTCACGCCTTTGTCGACCATGCGCTGGCCGACGCCCAGGCGGTCCCAGATCTCCAGCGTGCGCTTGGCGAAGCAGATCGCGCGCGAGCCGGTCGACAGCTTGTGGTCGTTGTCCAGCAGCAGCACGCGCTGGCCGCGCTGCGCGAGGTCGATCGCCAGGCTCAGGCCGACCGGGCCGGCGCCGACGACGACCAGCGCGTGGTGCGCCGGCGCGGCGGCGTCCTGGTCGGGGCTCTTGCGGTACTCGAACTCGAGCTGCTGGTAGTCAACAACGTTCGACATCACCGGCGCCGTCAGGTTTCAAGGGCCTTCCACATCTCCACGTCGCGCTCGGCGGTCCAGATGCGCGGGTCGCGGTACTGCGTGGCCTCGTCGTAGGCGCGGGTCACGTCGAAGGGCATGCAGTGGTCGAAGATCACCCAGTGGCCGTACTTCGGGCGCACGGCGGCCATCGTCTCCTGGTAGACGGTCTTCAGGTCCTTGCCCGAGGCGGCGCCGGCCTTGACGGCGGCGAACACGTCGGCGATGAAGGCGCGCGTGCCTTGCAGGCCGGCGGCCACCTGCTCGGGCGTCTGCAGCGCGGCGCCGCGGCCGGGCACGAGCTGCGCCGGCTTCATCGCGGCCAGGTTGTCCAAGGTTTGAGGCCAGTCGGTGAAATAGGCATCGCCGGCGTAGGGCGTGGCGTCGAACTCGACGAGGTCGCCGCTGAACAGGATGCGCTCGGCCGGCAGCCAGACGATGGTGTCGCCCTTGGTGTGGCCGCGGCCGACCTGCAGGATCTGCACCTCCAGCTTGCCCAGCCACAGCGTCATCTTGCCGCTGAAGGTCAGCGTCGGCCAGGTCAGGCCCGGCGGCACGCTCTCGACGTTGCGGAACAGCCGCGGGAAGCGGCCGATCTCGCTGGCCTTGTCCTGCTCGCCGCGCTCTTTGATCATCGAGAGCGTGTCTTCGCTGGCGATGACGTGCTCGGCGCCATAGGCCGCCGCGCCCAGCACGCGCACCGCGTGGTAATGGCTGAGCACCACGTACTTGATCGGCTTGTCGGTCACTTCGCGGATGCGGCGGATCACGTCCTCGGCCATCACCGGCGTGGCTTGCGTGTCGATGACCATCACCGCGTCGTCGCCGATCACGATGCCGGTGTTGGGGTCGCCTTCAGCGGTGTAGGCGTAGGCGTGGTCCGACAGCTTGGTGAAGCTGACCTTCTTTTCCTGCAGGTCGGCCTGGCTGGCGAAGGCTTTGGCGGGGGTCTGGGCGCTCACGGGGGATCTCCGGCTGGCTTTGCGTTAATCAAACGCATTCGCTATGGCTGAATTCAGCGCTTGATCTTAGTCACTGCGTTTGATAATGTCGAATCCATTCGACTAAGTAAAAACACCTAATGCCTGCCGACCGCGCGCCAGCCGACGACGACGACGACAGCCGCCCGCAGCGCGGCATCCAGAGCATCGAGGTCGGCGGCCGGCTGCTGCTGGCGCTGGCCGGATCGGGCCGGCCGCTGGCGCTGAAAGACCTGGCGCAGGCCGCCGGCATGTCGCCGCCCAAGGCCCACCCCTACCTGGTGAGCTTCGGCAAGCTGGGCCTGGTGGTGCAGGACGCCGGCAGCGGCCGTTATGGCCTGGGGCCGCTGGCCATGCAACTGGGCCTGATCAGCCTGCAGCAGTACGACCCGGTGCGCCTGGCCACCGCGCGGCTGCCGGAGCTGGCGCGCCAGCTCGGCCACATGGTGGCCATCGCCGTCTGGGGCAACCAGGGGCCGACCATCGTGCGCACCGAGGAGCCGCCGGCGCCGGTGCACGTCAACATGCGCCACGGCACGGTGATGAGCGTGCGCGGCACCGCGTCGGGCCGGCTGTTTGCCGCCTGGCTGGCGCCCGAGCGCACACGGCCGGCGCTGGCCGCCGACCCGGTCGGCGTCAGGGCCGAGGCCGCCTTCCAGCGCGAGTGCGCGCAGGCCCGCCGCGAAGGCCTGGCGCACGCGGTGGACTCGGCACTGCCCGGCATCAGCGCGCTGGCCGCGCCGGTGTTCGACGCCGCCGGCGCCATGGTGCTGAGCCTGACCGTGATCGGCCCCGGCGCAATGCTGGACACCCGCGCCGACAGCGCCGCCGCGCAGTTGCTGCGGCAGGTGGCGGGCGAGCTGACGGCGCAGTTGGGCGGTAGTAGGCCCTAGTTGTGTAGACTTCCACACACGGAGGCGCCGATGGCGACCAATCTCGCGCTCGACCCCAAGCTGCTCGACCAGGTGCTCGAACTCAGCGGCGAGCCGACCAAGAAGGCCGCCGTCACGCTGGCGCTGAAGGAGTTCGTCGCCCGCCGCGAGCAGAAGAAGCTTGCCGAGCTGTTCGGCAAGCTCGACTGGGATTCGAGTTACGACTACAAGGCCGTGCGCAGCCGCTCATGACGCTGCTGGTCGACACCAGCGTGTGGTCGCTCGCGCTGCGGCGCGACGGCCCGACGGACGCGCCCGAGGTCCGCGTCCTCCAAGAGGCGCTGGCCGGCTCCGATGCCGTCGTCACGACCGGCCTGATCCTGCAGGAACTGCTGCAGGGCTTCAACGCGCCGCGCGGGGCAGCGGCCCTCATCGAGCGCTTTCGGGCGCTACCGACCATCGCCCCGGACCGGCAGGATCACATTGCCGCCGCCGAGGTGCGAAACGCCTGCCGCCGGGCCGGCGTTCAGGTCGGGACGATCGACGCGCTGCTCATCCAGCTCTGTGGCCGGCATGAGCTGACCTTGCTCTCCACGGACAAGGACTTCGCTCACGCGGCAATGCAGGTGCCGTTCAGGCTTTGGCGGCCGGCGGGCGCCGCCTGACGACACCATGCGCATCAAGCCGCGTGTTGCTCCGGCATCCGGCCGCGATGGCTGGCGGCTGTCGCCGGTTCACTTGATCGTCGCCGCCGTCATCGTCGCGCTGGCAGGCGTGGGTCTTTGGGACGGTTGGCGGGCCGCGCTCGGCGTCGGCAAGGCCGCGCCCGTCAGCCTGCAGGCCGCCAGCGCCCGATTCGCCAACTCGGATCGCAATTGGCGGGCCGTCCCCTTCGAGAACGAAGAAGGCAGCCGGGTCTGGTTGACCAAGACCGACCTGCTCCTCGTGCTTCCGGACGGACAGGCGTTCAGCGTCCACTGCGCCTGGTCGGGCAGCGCCTGTGAACACCTCAGGCAATCTCCGCAACGTGGGCCGATCGACGCGGTCGTCTTGCCGGTCGAGTTCGCGCCTCACCACTGGCTGATCGAAGCCACGCTCGACGGCAAGGTCCTGGCGCAGGAACCGGCGCAATGGCTGGCCCTGCGCGCCAAGCTGAGCAGCGACAGGAACCTGTTGCTCGCGACCGTCGCCGTCGTGGTCTTGCTGCTTGGGTGGGGCTGGTGGCTGCGAAGCCCGAGCCCCGCGAGAGCTGCGCGGCCGAAGGGATGACAGCCGCCGGCCGCCTGAAGCGCGCTGCGCCGCGCTGCGCTACGCTCGGCCGCATGACGATCACCCTGCAGCCGATGACCGAGGCCGAATTCGCCGCCTACCAGGCCGACCAGGTGCCGGACTATGCGCAGCAGAAGGTACGGTCGGGCCAATGGCCGGCGGCCGAGGCGCTGGCGCTGGCGCAGCGCGAAGTCGCCGGCTTGCTGCCGCAGGGCCTGGCGACGCCGGACCATCGCTTGTTCACGCTGCGCGACGACGACGGGCAGCTCGTCGGCTGGCTGTGGGTGGCCGAGCAGCCGCGGGCCGACGGCGCGCGCTGCGCCTACGTCTACGACGTCGTGATCCGGCCCGAGCGCCGGCGCGAAGGCTGGGCCACGCAGGCCTTCACGGCGCTGGAGGCGCATGCCCGCGTGCGCGGCCTGGCCGCCATCGGGCTGCACGTGTTCGGCCACAACCATGGCGCGCGGGCGCTGTACGAGCAGCTGGGCTTCGTGGCCACCAGCGTGGTGATGAGCAAGCCGCTCGACGGCGCCTGAGCAGGGCGCGCCGGCCTTGCGTCGCGCTTGCGTCGCGCTTGCGTCGCGCTTGCGTCGCGGGTGCGTCGCTACGGCCGCCCGCTGCTGCCCGCCATCCGCCGCAGCGTCGGCAGCCCGATGCCCGCCGCGTCGAAGCCGCCGTCGGCCGCCACCAGCTGACCATTGACGTAACTGGCCGCCGGGCTGCAGAGGAAGCCCACCACCTGGGCGATTTCCTCGGGCGTGCCGTAGCGGTTGAGCGGAATCGCGTCGTGGTAGTCGGCGCGGATCGCCGCGGTGTGCACGAGCTTGGCCATCGCGGTGTCGACCGGGCCCGGCGCCACCACGTTGACGCGGATGCCCACGTTGCCCAGCTCCACCGCCTGCTGCTTGCTGAGGTGGATCACCGCCGCCTTGCTGCTGCCGTAGGCCACGCGCAGCGTGCTGGCGCGCAGCCCGGAGATCGAGGCGATGTTGACCACCGCGCCGCCGCCGCCGCGGCGCATCAGCGGCACGCAGGCCTGGGTGCAGAGGAACACGCCGTCGAGGTTGGTCGCCATCACCTCGCGCCATTCGGCGAACGTGGTCTCGACCAGCGGCTTGAAGACGGCCACGCCGGCGTTGTTGACCAAGCTGTCCAGGCGGCCGAAGCGCGCGTCCAGCGCGGCCACGGCCTGCGCCACCTGCGCGGGGTCGGACACATCGGCGTGCAGCGCCAGCACGGCGTCGGGCCGGGCCAGCGCGGCCTCGGCGCGGCGCAGCTCGGCGCCGTCGCGGTCGAGCAGCGCCACGCGCTGGCCCTGGGCCAGGAACCATTCGGCCACGGCCAGGCCGATGCCGCGCGCGGCGCCGGTGACCAGGGCGACGGGCGTGGCGTGCGTGGCGGACGAAGCAGCGGAAGCGGCGGTCATGGCGTGAGGCCCGGGGCGCTGGAAGACAAAGGTCATACTAATGGGCTTTCGTCCTTCCTCCAGCCCACAACACCCCCACACGGAGATCGATCGATGATGACCACCACCCGCCGCCAACTTCTCGTCGCCGCCGGTGCCGGCGCCGCCGCCAGCCTGGGCGCCGGCGTGGCCTTCGCGCAGAAGGCCGAGTTCAGCTACAAGTTCGCCAACAACGTGCCGCTGACGCACCCGCTGAACATCCGCGGCAAGGAGGCGGTGGACGCGATCCGCGCCGAGACCAAGGGCCGCGTCGACATCCAGATCTTCCCCAACAACCAGCTCGGCGGCGACACCGACATGCTGAGCCAGCTGCGCTCCGGCGGCATCGAGCTGTTCACGCTGTCGGGGCTGATCCTGGCCACGCTCGTGCCGGCGGCCTCGATCTCGGGCATCGGCTTCGCGTTCCCCGACTACGACACCGTGTGGAAGACCATGGACGGCGAGCTGGGCAATTATGTGCGTGCACAGATCGCCAAGTCGGGCCTGCTGGCGATGGACAAGATGTGGGACAACGGCTTCCGCCAGATGACCTCGTCGGTGAAGCCGATCCAGAGCGCGGCCGACCTGAAGGGCATGAAGATCCGCGTGCCGCCGTCGCCGCTGTGGACCTCGATGTTCAAGGCCTTCGACGCCGCGCCCACCTCGATCAACTTCAGCGAGACCTATTCGGCGCTGCAGACCAAGGTGGTGGAAGGCCAGGAGAATCCGCTGGCCATCATCAGCGTGGCCAAGCTCTACGAGGTGCAGAAGTACTGCTCGCTGACCAACCACATGTGGGACGGCTGGCACTTCCTGGCCAACCGCCGCGCCTGGGACAAGCTGCCCGAAGACCTGCGCGCCATTGTCGCCAAGCACCTGAACGCCACCGCCATCAAGCAGCGCGCCGACGTCGCCGCGCTGAACGCCGGGCTGCAGAAGGAGCTGGCCGACAAGGGCATGGCCTTCAACCAGCCGAAGACCGACTCGTTCCGCGAGCAGCTGCGCAAGGCCGGCTTCTACGCCGAGTGGAAGGGCAAGTTCGGCGACGAGGCCTGGGCGCTGTTGGAACGCAGCGTCGGCAAGCTGGGCTGATGCACGCGGCGACTGACAAGGCGCCGCAACCAGTGACAGCGGCTGTCAGCGCGCCGCCGCCGCCGCGCGGCGCCCTGGCGCGCGCCGACCGCGTGCTGGGCTGGCTGGTGGAAGTGCCGGCCGCGGCGCTGGTGCTGGCCGACGTGGCGGTGCTGTTCGCCGGCGTGGTGGCGCGCTTCGTGCTGCACAAGCCGCTGGTGTGGTCCGACGAGCTGGCCTCGCTGCTCTTCCTGTGGCTGGCGATGCTGGGCGCGGTGGTGGCGCTGCGCCGCGGCGAGCACATGCGCATGACGGCGCTGGTGGCCGCGCTGGCGCCGCCGCGGCGCGCCTTCTACGAAACGCTGGCCATCGCCGCCTGCCTGGCCTTTTTGCTGATGCTGGGCTGGCCGGCCTTCGAGTACGCCTACGACGAAGCCGCCATCACCACGCCGGCGCTGGAGATCTCCAACGCCTGGCGCGCCGCGGCGCTGCCGGTGGGCGTGGCGCTGATGCTGGCCTTCTCGCTGCTGCAGCTGGCGCGCGTCGGCTCGTGGCGCCGCGTGGCGGCGGCGCTGGCTGCCATCGCCGCCATCGTGGCGCTGTTCTGGCTGGCGCGGCCGCTGTTCGAAGGGCTGGGGCGCTGGAACCTGCTGATCTTCTTCGTCGGCGTGGCCGCGGGCTGCGTGTTCGCCGGCATCCCGATCGCCTTCGCCTTCGGGCTCTCGACCTTCGGCTTCCTGGCGCTGACCACCGGCACGCCGCTGCCGGTGATCGTCGGCCGCATGGACGAAGGCATGTCGCACATCATCCTGCTGGCGGTGCCGCTGTTCGTGTTTCTCGGGCTGCTGATCGAGATGACCGGCATGGCACGCGCGATGGTCGACTTCCTGTCCGGCCTGCTGGGCCACGTGCGCGGCGGCCTGAGCTACGTGCTGATCGGCGCGATGTACCTGGTCTCGGGCATCTCGGGCTCGAAGGCGGCCGACATGGCGGCCATCGCGCCGGCGCTGTTCCCCGAGATGAAGAAGCGCGGCGCCAAGGAAGGCGAGCTGGTCGCGCTGCTGGCCGCCACCGGCGCGCAGACCGAGACCGTGCCGCCCAGCCTGGTGCTGATCACCATCGGCTCGGTCACCGGCGTGTCGATCGCGGCGCTGTTCACCGGCGGCCTGCTGCCGGCCGCCGTGCTGGGCCTGGTGCTGTGCGCGGTGGTCGGCTGGCGCAGCCGCGGCGAAGACTTGTCGGGCGTGCAGCGCACCGCTTGGGGCGTGGTGGCGCGGCGCTTCGCCATCGCGCTGCCGGCGCTGGCGCTGCCCTTCGTGATCCGCACCGCGGTGGTGGAAGGCGTGGCCACCGCCACCGAGGTGTCGACGCTGGGCATCGCCTACGCGGTGCTGATGGGCTTGTTCGTCTACCGCCAGTTCCCGTGGCGGCAGCTCGGGCCGATGCTGGTGGCCACGGCCGCGCTGTCGGGCGCCATCCTGCTGATCGTCGGCACCGCCACGGCGATGGCCTGGGGCCTCACGCAGTCGGGCTTCTCGCGCTGGCTGGCCGAGCTGATGGCCGCGCTGCCCGGCGGGCCGCCGATGTTCCTGGCCGTCTCGGTGCTGGCCTTCGTCGTGCTGGGCAGCGTGCTGGAGGGCATTCCGGCCATCGTGCTGTTCGGGCCGCTGCTGTTTCCCATCGCGCGCCAGCTCGGCGTGCACGAGGTGCACTACGCGATGGTGGTGGTGCTGGCTATGGGCCTGGGCCTGTTCGCGCCGCCGCTGGGCGTGGGCTACTACGCGGCCTGCGCCATCGGCCGCGCCAACCCGGACAGCGGCATCAGGCCCATCGTGGGCTACCTCGTCGCGCTGCTGGTCGGCGTGATCGTCGTCGCCGCGGTGCCGTGGCTGTCGATCGGCTTCCTGTAGAGACGGTCGCGACAACATCGTGTTGCAAGGGGCAAGGGCCAACGCGCTAGCGTCGGCCGCATGTTCGCCCGTTCATCGTCCGTCATCGTCGATTCGTACAGCGCGCGCCGCGCGCGCAAGAAGTTGCCGCGCTGGCTGTTGCTGCTGGCCGCCGGCATTGCCGCCGGTGCCGGCGGCGTGCTGCTGGCGCAGGAGCGCTGGCTGCCGCCGCGGCTGTCGGCCGCCGAATCGGCGCGCCTGGCCAGCGCCTTCGACGATGCCGACCGCGAACGCCTGCAACTGCGCCAGCAGCTCGCCGAGACGCAGGCGCGACTGCAGCAGGCGCAAGGCCAGTTGCAACAGCTCGGCGAGACCGACCAGGCGCGCCGCCGCGAGCTGGCGGCGCTGCGCGAAGACTTCGGCGCGCTGGTCGACGCGCTGCCGCCCGACCCGCGCGGCGGCGCGGTGCAGGTGCGCGCCGCGCGCTTTCGCGCCGAGGACGGCAAGCTGGGCTACGACATCGTGCTGACGCGCAACGGCAGCGCCCCGTGGAACGGCGTGCTGCAACTCGTGCTGAGCGGCAGCGCCGGCAACCCCAACGCCAGCGCGCGGCTGGAGCCGCTGCCGGTGCGCATCGAACGCCACGCCAGCCTGCGCGGCAGCCGCCCGCTGCCCGCGGGGCTGGCGGACGCGCGCCAGGTCAGCATCCAGGTGCTCGACCGGCCGCAAGGGCAGTTGATGGGGATGCGGGTGATGAACCTGCGCTGACGCGCTTGCCGGAAGTCGGCCGCGCGGACGAAAGCCCGCCGCGGGCGTGTGCATGCCGCCCCCCTCCTAGAATCGTTCGCGAGCGTTTCCTCTCCCACCCCTCGCAGCGAAAGACCCTCACCATGCGCGACTACCTGAAGTTCTACATCGACGGCCAATGGGTGGACCCGGCCGCGCCGCGGACGTTGGACGTCATCAACCCCGCCACCGAGGCCGTGGCCGGCCGCATCAGCCTGGGGTCGGCGGCCGACGTCGACCGCGCCGTGAAGGCCGCGCGGCGCGCCTTCGACGCATATTCGCAGACCTCGGTGACCTCGCGCATCGCGCTGCTGGAAGCGCTGATCGCCGAGTACCAGAAGCGCTACGCCGACATGGCCGCCGCCATCACCGAAGAGATGGGCGCCCCCGCCGTGCTGGCGCAGAAGTCGCAGGCGGCGATGGGCCTGGCCCACCTGCAGACCGCGCTGGCGGTGCTGAAGGACTACCACTTCGAAGAGCAGCGCGGCACCACGCTGATCCGCAAGGAACCGATCGGTGTCTGCGCCTTCATCACGCCGTGGAACTGGCCGGTCAACCAGATCGCCTGCAAGGCCGCGCCGGCGCTGGCCGTGGGTTGCACGATGGTGTTGAAGCCGAGCGAGATCGCGCCTTTCTCGGCGCAGATCTGGACCGAGATCGTGCACGCCGCCGGCGTGCCGGCGGGCGTGTTCAACCTCGTCAACGGCGACGGGCCGACGGTGGGCAGCGCGCTGAGCGCGCACCCCGAGGTCGACATGGTCTCGTTCACCGGCAGCACGCGCGCCGGCATCGAGGTGGCGCGCAACGCCGCGCCCACGGTCAAGCGCGTGCACCAGGAACTGGGCGGCAAGAGCCCCAACATCATGCTGCCCGACGCCGACCTGCAGCGTGCCGTGACCGCCGGCGTGCGCGGCGTAATGAACAACTCCGGCCAGAGCTGCAACGCGCCGACGCGCCTGCTGGTGCCCAAGGCGCGCATGAACGAGGCGCTGGCCATCGCCCGCAAGGCGGCCGAGGCCACCACGGTGGGCGCGCCCGACAGCGGCGCCACGCTGGGCCCGGTGGTGTCGGCCGCGCAGTGGGACAAGATCCAGACGCTGATCGGCAAAGGCCTGGAAGAAGGCGCCACGCTGGTCGCCGGCGGCCCGGGACGGCCCGAAGGCCTGGACAAGGGCTACTACGTCAAGCCCACGGTGCTGGGTGGCGTGACCAACGAGATGACGGTGGCGCGCGAGGAAATCTTCGGCCCGGTGCTGGTGATCATCGGCTACGACGACGTCGACCAGGCGGTGCGCATCGCCAACGACACGCCTTACGGCCTGGCGGCCTACGTGTCGGGCGCCGACTTGGAGCAGGTGCGCGCCGTGGCACGCCGCCTGCGCGCCGGCCAGGTCAACATCAACAGCGCGCCGACCGACCTGATGGCGCCGTTCGGCGGCTTCAAGCAGTCGGGCAATGGCCGCGAATGGGGCGACCATGCCTTCGGCGAATTCCTGGAAGTGAAGGCGATGCTGGGCTATGCGCCCAAGGCCGCCTGAACCTCCGAACCCGCCGGAATAACGGGTTATGCCGGATCAGCCGCGCGGGCGCACCGGGTTCGCGTCCTGCGATATGTAGATCTCGACGCGGCGGTTCAGCGCGCGGTTCGAATCGGTGGTGTTGTCGGCGATCGGGTACGACTCGCCGTAGCCGCGCACCGCGATGCGCGTCGCCGCCACGCCCATGCCCGCCAGCGTGGCCGACACCGCTTCGGCGCGGCGCTGCGACAAGGCCAGGTTGGCGGCGTCGCTGCCCACGCTGTCGGTGAAGCCTTCGATCAACACCTGCCGCTCGGGGTGCGCCTGCAGGTAGGCGGCCAGCTTCTGCAGCGAGGCCTGTGCCGTCGGCCTGACCTCCGCGCGGCCGAACTCGAACAGCACGTCGCCCAGCGTCACCAGCATGCCGCGGTCGGTGGGCTTGGCCTGCAGTTCGGCCAGTTGCTGCTGCAACTCGGCCGTCTGCTGGCGCGCGCTGGCCTCGCTGGCCTGCGCCTGCGCCGCCTGCGCGCGCGCCGCGTCGGCCTGCGCCTGCGCGGCATCGGCCTGCTGCTGCGCCGTCATCGCCTGCTGGCGCGCGCTGCTGGCCTGCTGCTGCGCCATCGTCGCCTGCTGGCGCGCGGCGCTGGCGTCGGCCTGCGCGCTGGCGGCCTGCGCCTGGGCGCGGCGCGCTTCGGCGGTGCGCGCATCGGCTCGGGCGCGCTCGCGGTCGGCCTCGGCGCCCTTGATGGCGTCTTCGTTGCGCTTGGCCTGGGCCACGGCCATCGCCGTCTCGGCCTGGCGGCGCGCCACGTAGGCGGCGCTTTCCACGTCGGCCAGCGGTTCGCCCTTGGCGTTGAGTTCGTCGGCGCGCCGCAGGCTGTCGCCGGCGCGCTTCAGCTCCAGCGGCGCGTTGCCGAGCACCTGGCCGTCGGATTGCGCGCGCTGCACCGCGTCGCGCGCGGCCAGCAGTTCGGGCGGCGGCGTTCGGTCGCTGGCGCAGGCCGCCAGCAGCGCCGCCGCGGCCAGCGCGCTGAGCTTGAGAAGGGTCTTGTTCATGATGGGGTTCCTCGTCACGCGATGGACACGACGTGATGTCGCGATCGCGCGGTGTTCAGAGCTTGGCCGTTCAGGGCTTGGCCAGTTCGGCGCGCAGCGCGCGGATGCTTTCGCGCAACTCGTTGAGCGCCACGTCGGAGCGCTTGGCGCGCGCCCGCGCTTCGGCCAGCGTGGCGTCGGCCTCGGCCTGCTCGGCCAACTGGCGCGCCAGCACGTAGTCCTTGTCGGCCATCGCGCGGTTGGCGCGCGCCATCTTGTCGCGCGCGGCGGCCATCTCGACCGGCGCCTCGGCCGCCGCCGGGCCGCTGGCGCGGTCGACCGCGGCGCGGCTCACCGCCATCTGCTCGCGCGGCGGCGGCACGCTGGAGCAGGCGGCCAGGGCCAGGGTGGCGACGGCCAGCGCCGCCAGCGCGGCGCGCGGCCGGCGCAGCCGTGAGGACGATCGACGGTCGTTCGGAAGATTCATCGCAAAGCTCCTGCAGTTGACTTGCAGTCATTCGTTGGTTGCATGGCACGCCCATTCGTTGCATCAGGGCGCATCGCCATCGTCGAAGAGCTGCTGAGAGGCCTGCACCGCGGCCACGTCCAGCATGCCGTGCGCGTCGGGCTGCACCGCGGCGGCGGCCACGGCCGACAGCGTGATCAGCAGCGTGGCGACAGGGGCCAGGAGGCGGGTGGTCATGCGGTTCATTTGCAAAGCTCCGACGGCGGCGTTTCGATGACCTTCACTGTGCCGGGGCGGCCCCGGCAGGCCCATCGTCCGACGCCGGATCCGCTTGTCGGACAAGGCCGACACGCCACCATCTTTTGACATCGATGGCGATTCGGCCCGTCCTAGAGTGGCCGCCCTCGCAAGCAGTACCCCACCGCAACCGCGGTGAACACCCGATGCAGCAGATCCGGCAACTGGTGACCTGCGGCCAGCTCGGCCTGACCGACACGGGCCGCGCGCTGCCGCGCTGGCTGGTCCAGGCGCGGCATGAATGCGCCCGCCTCGGCGTGGCCGGCGGGCTGTTGTTCGACGGCGAAAGCTGGGTGCAGCTGTTCGAAGGGCCGCCCGAGGCCGTGCAGCCCTTGTGGACGCTGCTGCAGATCGCGGTGGACCTGGGGCTGCAAGGCGTGCTGCTCGACCGCCACCACGCCGGCGCGCAGGCCGGCAGCCACTGGCAGATCGGCTACGTCGATCCGCCGCTGCTCGCCGGCCTGGCCGCGCAGGTGGTCGACCCCGGCGCCGAGGCCGTGGTCGCCTTCATGGCGGCGCTGCAGGCCTGCGACGCCAGCTGAGCCGTGTCAAGCCTCCGACGGGCCAGCCGATGGCCGCGGGCGCGACAGCTTCTGCAGCAGCTGGCGGTCGAGCGCGAATTGCTCGCGCACCAGGCCGAACGACAGGTCGAGCGCGTGGCGCCGCTGCGCCAGCCACAGCGCGATGGCGCCGACCAGCGGCACCGCCGGCGCGGCGGCCAGCGCCCAGGGCGCGGGCATCTGGTCCAGCGGCAACACCGCCAGCAGCAGCAGCGCCATGCCGCCCAGCACCAGGGCCAGCGCCGCGCACAGCAGCGCGGCACCGGCCAGCATGCAGCGCAGGCGCAGGCGCAAGGCCGCCTCGGCGGCTTCGGCCGAGGCCAGTTCCAGGTAGGCGCCGGCGTGCTCGGCCAGCAGCTCGGGCCGCGTCACCAGGGTCTTGAACAGCGGGTGCAGGAACATCATCGCGGCTGGCCTCGGCGGGTGGACGCGGGAGAAATCGCGAGTGGATTCGCGGCTGCCTGGCCAGCGCCGTCACGCGCTGCCCACCATCGCAGTGTAGGCAAGGCGCGCCGCCCTGCCCAGCGGCTGACGCCGCCCGCCGCGGTAGGTGGCGTCCTACGCGGTCGACGCGGCGTCGTCGCAGGCCGGCAGCCGCGCGCTGACGGTGGTGCCGCCGCCGGGCGCCGACTGCAACTGGAACTGCCCGCGGTCGGCCTCCACCCGGTAGCGCATGCCCAGCAGGCCATGGCTGCCGGCGCGCGCGCCCTGCGTCTGGAAGCCCACGCCGTTGTCGCGCACGCTGACCTGCACCACGCCGTCGCTGCCGTCGAGTTGCAGTTCCACCTGACTGGCCTGGGCGTACTTGGCGACGTTGGTCAGCGCCTCCTGCACCAGGCGGAAGACGGTCAGCTCGGCGCCCGGCGCCAGGCGCACCGGCTCCAGCACGGCGTCGACCGTGATGCCCGAGCGTTCGCTGAACTCGCGGCACAGGATCTCCAGCGCCGGCACCAGCCCCAGGCTGCTGAGCGTGGACGGGCGCAGGTCTTCGATGATGCGGCGCTTGAGCGCGATGCCGCTGTTGAGCGATTCGGTGAGGTGCGTCAGTCGCGGCAGCAGGTCGGGCGCCGACTGCTGCAGCTTCGGGCGGATGCGCGCCACGTCGAGCTTGGCCGCGGTGAGCAGCGCGCCCAGCTCGTCGTGCAGGTCGCGCGCCAGGCGGGCGCGCTCGTCCTCGCGCGCGGTCTGCAGGTGGCGCGCCAGCTCGGTCAGCTCGGCGGTGCGGCGCAGCACCTCTTGTTCGAGGCGGTCGCGCTCGGCCTGCACGGCGGCCTGCTGCTCGCGCCGCTGCTCGTGCAGCAGCCGCCCCTGGCGCACGAAGAGGACCAGCACCATCAGGCTCACCGCGGTGAGCGTGGCCACGCCGATGCGGTTGAGCAGCAGCACGTCGAAGACGTTGCGCAGCCCTTCCTCGATGCGCCGGTTCTGCTGCGTGGTGAGCGCCTGGCCCTCCTGCAGCAACTGGTCCATCACCTCGCGGCCGATGCCCGAGCGCACGACGTCCACCGCCGCCTCGTGGCGGCCCTGCTGCGCCAGGCGCAGCACTTCCTCCATCTCGCTGAGCTTGGCGTTGACCAGCTCGGCCACGCGGCGCAGGTGGACCTGCGCCTGCTCGTCGCCCAGCCGCGTGTAGGCCGTCTGCAGCGTGCGCAGGCTGGCCTGCACGTCGGCGCTGGCCGACTGGTAGGGCTGCAGGTACTCGTCGCCGCCGGTCAGCAGGTAGCCGCGCTTGCCCGACTCGGCCGCGCTCAGGCGCTGCAGCATCTGCACCAGCTGCAAGCGCGCCTGGCCCATCTCGACCAGGCGGCTCAAGCCGCTGTCGGCGCCGCGGTAGGCGGATTCGCTGATGCCCAGCATCAACGCGGCCATCACCGCCGCGGCGGGGATGGCCAGCGCACTGTGGCGCAGGCGTTCGATGAACGCGGTGAACCCCGACAGGCTGCCGGTCATGGCCTACACTCCTTCGACCTCGGTTGTGCCGTCGATGCGGCGGTGGAGCGCCCATGATCCGAATCGGAATCGTCGACGACCATGCCATTGTGCGCACGGGGCTCAAGCAGTTCTTTTCCGACCAGGTCGACCTGCGGGTGACCGGCGAAGCCGCCAACGGCCGCGAGGCGCTGAACCTGGTGCGCAGCGGCGAGGTCGACGTGCTGCTGATGGACTTGTCGATGCCCGACCAGGGCGGCGTCGACGCGCTGGCCGCGATCAAGGCGCGCGCGCCCGAGCTGCCGGTGCTGATCCTCTCGGGCTTCCCCGAAACGCACTACGCGACCACGCTGCTGAAGCAGGGCGCGGCCGGCTACCTGAACAAGGAATGCGACCCCGAGGAGATCGTCAAGGCCATCCGCACGGTGTTCCGCGGCCGCAAGTACATCACGCCGGCGGTGGCCGAGCTGCTGGCCGACACGCTGGGCGGCGACACCACCAAGCTGCCGCACGAGCTGCTGTCGGAGCGCGAGTTCCAGGTCTTCCTGCGGCTGGCCAAGGGCGAGACCATCGGCCACATGGCCGAGAGCATGTCGCTCAGCGTCAAGACTGTCAGCACCTACCGCACGCGGGTGATGGAGAAGATGAGCCTGGCCTCGAACAGCGACCTGACCTATTACGCGCTGAAGAACGGGCTCATCCAGTAGCCACAGCGCCGCGCGCATGCTCAGGCCGACCCTTCGGCATTGATTTCCTCGCAGTAGGCCAGCAGCTCTTCCAGCTCGGCCGATTTGTCGAACACGCGGTCGGCGCCGAGCTGCAGGCAGCGCCGCCGCATGTCGGCGGTGGCGTAGTTGGTCAGCACCACCAAGTGCAGCTGCGGCCGCGCCGGGCGCGCGTGGCGCAGCACTTCCAGCCCGCTGCCGGATTTCAGGAAGATGTCGATGATCATCAGCTCGCAGTCCACGCCTTGCTGCAGCCAGGCGAGCGCGCCGCTTTCGTCCTCGGCATAACCCACGACCTGGACGGCCAGCATTTCCTCCAGCGTGGCCACGAGGTTCTGGCGGATCAACGGGCTGTCTTCGACGACGAAGCAGCGCATGGCGGTCGCTGGCATTTCCAGGGTTGGGTTCAGGGTGATTATCGGCAGCGCCTCGGCCGGCGTTGCGGTGGTCTCGCTGAGATTCACGTCGGATGATTCCTACAGTGCCACCTTCCTTGGTGCGCTGCCGCGTGCTGGCGCCGGCCCGCTCAAGGCGCGGCGCCGCCGCGCTTGGCCAGCACCTGGCGGCAGGCCGCCGCGGCGGGTTCGCCGTCGTCGTCGCCGGCGTCCATCAGCGGCAGCAGCGCGGCCAGCGGGTTGAGCATGCCCAGCAGCGCCGCCGGCACCAGGCGGCGCGCCAGCGGCGCCTTGTCGACCGAGACCTTCGGCGCGCCCAGCGTGCCGCGCACGCGCAGCGGCGAGCGCAGCGCCAGCGGGCTGAAGTCCTTGGGCTCGACGCGCGCCACCAGGTCGAGCCGCTCGTCGGCCAGCGACAGCGAGCCCTCGGCCCAGACCGTGGAGTCGCGCGTGTCGACGACCAGCACGCGCGGTTGCACGCGGCCATTGGCGATCGCCAGGTCGGCGGCGCCGCAGTCGATGCGCAGCGCGTCGTCGCCGCGCAGCGCCACGCCCAGCGCCTGCGCCACGTCCAGCCCCGCCAGCTCCACCGCCAGGTGCGAGATGCGGCCGCGGCTGAGCACGCCCCAGGCGCGGCCATCGGCGCTGGCCAGCAGCTGCGAGGTGGAGTTGCCACGCCCCTTGAGCTGGACGCGCCCGGCCAGCCGGCCGGCCACGTAGGGCGGCTGCTGCGGGCGCTGCAGGCCGCTGATCCACTGCGCCAGCTCGACGGCGCGCAGGCCCAGGTCGACGTCCCAGCTGGCGGGGCGGCTGCGGCCGTCCAGCCGCACATGGCCGTCGAGCCGGCCGCGGGCCAGGCGGGCGTCGAGCCGGTCGATCAGCAGCACGCCGTCTTTCAGGCTGAGGTGCGCGCGCAGCGGCTGCACGGCTTCCAGCCCCGGGTGGCCGAGCTCCAGGCGGTCGAGCGCGATGCCCACCTCGGCCTGCATCGCGTTCAGCGACGGCAGGTCGAAGGGCCGGTCGGGCAGCACCTTGGCGCCGTGCGGCGGTGTGGCGGCGCCGTCGGGCGCGCGCGTGCCGATCGCCGGGCCCAGGTCCTGCAGCCACAGCGCGCGGCCGCGCAGCTCGCCGCTGAGCACCGGCTTGGCGGCGGGCGGGGTGTCGAACGCGAAGTCGCCGGCGAGGTCGCTGCGGCCGATGCGCGCCTGCCGCACCGTCGCCTGCCAGCGCGTGCCGGCGTGCTGGATGCGGCCTTGCATCGAGAAGGCCGCCGTGGTCGGCAGCGTCAGCCGCAGCGGCTGCCCCACCGCCGCCAGCGAAGGGCCCGACAAGCCGAAGCTGCCGTCGAGCTTGGCGCCGTCCATCGGGTCTTGCAAGCGGCCATCGAAGTGCAGCCGCGCCTGGCCGGCCTGCACGTCCAGCGTCAGCGGCAACTGCACGCCGCGGTCGCCCAGCGCCTGGTCGGTCAGCGCCGCGCCGGCGCGCAGCGTGGCCGTCACCGGCGCCTGGCGCAGGCTGCCGGTGGCATCTGCCAACCAGCCACCGGCGGGCGGCGGCTGGCTGGCCACGTTGCCTTCGAGGCGCAGCGCCATTTGCGCATCGGCCAGCGTCCAGCGACCCTGGCCGATGCGCAGGTCGGCGATCTGCACGCCCTGGATTTCGCGGGCTGGCGCCGTGGCGGCGCTGGCAGAGGCCGCCGATGACGCGGCCGATGCGGCTTCCGACGACGCCCCCGCCTCGATCGCCTTGCCGAACTGCCAGCTCGCGCGGCCGTCGGCCAGCCGTTCCAACTGCAGTTGCAAGGCGTCGGCGCTCAAGGCCTGCAGGCGCAGCGGGCGGCCGTCGTGCGCGGCCCACAGGTCGCGCCAGCGCAACTTCAACTCCAGGTGCTGGGCGTCGAGCATCGGCCCGAGTTGGCTCCACGAGGGGTTGCCGATCACCAGCCGCTGCAGGTGCAGCCGGATGCCGCCCAGCAGGTGCAGCCTGAAAGCGCCGGCGCCCGGAGACAGCTCGACGCTGCGCTCCAGGCGCTGGGCCGCAAAGGCGGCGGCCGGTCCGGCGAGAAAGGGCCAGCCGATCGATTCGGCGACGCCGACGCCGACGATCAGCGCCGCGGCGACACCGGTGGTCCAGATCAGCGCGCGGCGCATGCCCGATCAGCGGCCCCGGGGGGCGGGGCCGCTGCCTCCAGCATCACTTGTCCCAGCGGTCGCCGATATCGCGTTCCCAGCTGGCCAGGCGCTTCTCGGCTTCTTCCTGCGCGATGCCGTAGCGCTCCTGGATCTTGCCGGCCAGTTGCTGGCGGCGGCCGGCGATGACGTCCATGTCGTCATCGGTCAGCTTGCCCCACTGCTCGCGGACCTTGCCCTTGAGCTGCTTCCAATTGCCTTCGACGCGTTCCCAGTTCATGGTGCTTCCTTTCGAGATGAGCGATGGATGACGGCCGGCGCTCAGCTGCGCACGACGATCTGGTTCTTGACCGACTTCACGCCCTTGACCTTGCGGGCGATGCTTTCGGCCGACGAGCGCTCGTTGGCGTTCTTGGCGAAGCCCGACAGCATGACCTCGCCGTTGAGCGTCTCCACCTTGATCGAGCTGGCGTCGACTTCCTTGTTCTCGACGAACTTGGCCTTCACCTCGGCGGTGATGACCGAGTCGTCGACGTAGGCGCCGACGGTCTGCTGGTCGCGGGTCACGGCGCAGCCGGGCAGCACCACGAGGGCGGCGACGGCGGTGGCCAGGGCGGCGAGGGTGTTGCGAGCGATCATGTTGAAAATCTCCTGTGATGGCCTGGTAGGTTGATCGGCGCGCGCCGACTCTCGGTCTCGGCCACATCGCCTTCGGTGCACCAGCCGCGCTTGCGCATCCGATGGAACAAACTGTAGGCGGCAGCCCCCGGCGACCGGCATCGGACAGCAGACACGGCGCTTGTAGGACGGTGGCTCGTCGCGTTGCAGGCCGCACCGCCGGCGGTTGGTGACCGCAGGCGACGGCCGGCGGCGGCCGCCGTGGCGGCCATGGCGGCCGCGGCCGGCGCGTCAGTCGTAGCGCGCCGGCTCGCCCTTGGCCGGCACGCCCACGCCGAGCAGCGCGAAAGGCCCGCGGCCGCTGCAGGCGGCGATCAGGCCCAGCACGCGGCCCGGCTCGTCGCCGACCTGGTGCCAGTCGAAGCGCCAGGTCCAGTTGGGCGCGCCCATCGTGCCGGGCGTGTTCATGCGCTGATCGCCGGGCAGGCCCAGCACGTCCTGCAGCGGCACGATGGCGAGGTGGGCCACCGAGTTGTAGGCGGCGCGGATCATCGCCCAGTGCACGTCGTGCGCGCCGCAGGCCAGGTAGGTGCCGGCGAAGCGGCGCTCGCGCTCGGGCGCCGCGGCCCACCAGCCCTGCACGGTGTCGTTGTCGTGGGTGCCGGTGTAGACCACGGCGCGCGGCTCGTAGGTGTGCGGCAGGTATTCGTGCTCGGCGTCGCCGCTGAACGCGAACTGCAGCACCTTCATGCCCGGCAGGCCCAACGCCCGACGCAAGGCGTGGACGTCGGGCGTGATGAAGCCCAGGTCCTCGGCAATGATCGGCAGCCCGCCCGGTACGCCCAGCGCCGCGACGACGGCGTCGAACAGCGCGCGGCCCGGGCCCGGCCGCCAGCGGCCGCTGCGCGCGTCGGGGCTGGCGGCGTCGATCTCGTAGTAGCCGGCGAAGCCGCGGAAGTGGTCGATGCGAAAGGCGTCGGCCTGCTGCAGCATGCGCTGCACGCGCGCCGTCCACCAGGCCCAGCCCTCGGCGGCCATGCGGTCCCAGCGGTACAGCGGGTTGCCCCAGCGCTGGCCCTGCGGGCCCAGCGGGTCGGGCGGCACGCCGGCCACCACGGTGGGCTGGAAGTCGTCGTCCAGCGTGTAGAGGTCGGGCCGCGCCCAGCAGTCGGCGCTGTGGTGGGCCACGAAGATCGGCAGGTCGCCCAGCAGCTGCACGCCGCGCGCGTTGGCGTAGGCTTTGAGCGCGCTGCACTGCTCGTCGAACTGCCATTGCACGAACTGCCAGAAGCCGATCTCGGCCGCGTGCTGCTGGCGCGCGCGCGCCAGCGCCGGCGGCTCGCGCCGGCGCAAAGGCTCGGGCCAGGTCCACCAGGGGCGGCCGGCCTCGGCCGTCTCCAGCGCCATGAACAGCGCGTAGTCGTCCAGCCAGCCGCGGCTGGCGCGGCACCAGGCGGCATAACGCTGAAGATCAACGGCGTCAGCGCGGGTGAAGAAGCCGGTCGCGGCAGCGCGAAGCTGGCCCATGCGCCACATGCTGACGTGCGCGAAGTCGACGCGGCGCTCGTCGAAGCCGCCAGGCGGCAGCAGCGGCGGCGGTAGCCAGCCGGCTTGGATCAGCGGCTCCAGCGCCACCATCAGCGGGCTGCCGGCGAAGGCCGAGACGCTCTGGTACGGCGAATCGCCGGGCCCGACCGGCGTCGTCGGCAGCCACTGCCACCAGCGCTGCCCGCAACGCTGCAGCCAGTCGACGAAGTGACGCGCCGAAGGCCCGAAGTCGCCGATGCCATGCGGCCCGGGCAGCGAGGTGGGGTGCAGCAGCACGCCGGCGGCGCGGCGGTCGAGGTTCATGCAGGCGATGCTACCGACCGCGCCCGCGGTGCCATCATCGCCGCCCGCCGCCCGCCGCCCGCCGCCCCTCACCCCGCGCTCGCCGCCGCACGAACCCACGATGCAAGCCATCACCGCCGCCGCCGTTGCCGCCGCCCTGCCCTACCAGCGCCTGGTGCCGGCGCTGCGTGCGATGTTCGCCGCCGGCTGCGAGGTGCCGCCGCGCCAGGTGCTGCGCTGGGGCGACGGCGAGGGCGGCGACGTCACCTCGCTGGTGATGCCGGCCTGGCAGCCGCCCAGCGCCGCGGCGCCCGGCTTCTACGGCGTGAAGGTCATCAACATCGCGCCCGGCAACGCAGCGCGCGGGCTGCCGGGGCTGCACGCCAGCTACCTGCTGCACGACGCCGCCAGCGGCCGCCCGCTGGCCCTGCTGGACGGCGACGAGCTCACCCTGCGCCGCACCGCGGCGGCGTCGGCGCTGGCTGCATCGTTCCTGGCGCGCGCCGATGCGGCGCACCTGCTGGTGCTGGGCGCCGGCCGCGTGGCGGCGCAGTTGCCGGCGGCCTACGCGGCGGTGCGGCCGCTGCGCCGCGTCAGCGTGTGGGCGCGGCGGCCGGCATCGGCGGCGGCGCTGGCGGCGCAACTGCAGGCTGAAGGCTTTGCCGCGCAGGCGGTGGCCGACCTGCCGGCCGCGGTGGCCGCGGCCGACATCGTGAGCTGCGCGACGCTGGCCACCGCGCCCATCGTGCACGGCGCCTGGCTGCGGCCGGGCAGCCACCTCGACCTGATCGGCAGCTTCACGCCGCAGATGCGCGAGGCCGACGACGACTGCCTGCGCGGCGCCGCGCTGTTTGCCGACACCGAGGAAGCGCTGACCAAGAGCGGCGACCTGCTGGCGCCGCTGGCCAGCGGCGCGATCACGCCGCAGCACCTGCGCGCCACGCTGGCCGCGCTGTGCCGCGGCGAGCATGCGGGGCGCCAAGACGATGCCGAGCGCACGGTGTTCAAGTCGGTGGGCACCGCGCTGGAAGACCTGTGCGCGGCGGTGCTGGCGTACCAGGCATCGGCATCGGCATCGGCGACGGCGACGGCGACAGCGACGGCGACCGCGACGGCGACCGCGACTGCGACCGCGACCGCGACGGCCGCCCCGCCGGCGCGCTGAGCGCCGCCGGTTATCCTGCCCGCCATGCCCTGCACGCCACCGCGCCGCCGCCGATGAGCCCGGTCTCCCGCGCTGCCGGCTGGATGGCCGGCTGGCTGCTGCTGATGGTGGTGATCGCGGTGGCCGGCCGCGAGGCGATGCGCGAGCTGGCGGTGTTCCAGGTGATGCTGATGCGCTCGCTGATGGGGCTGGTCATGCTGTGGCCGCTGGTCCACGCCGCCGGCGGCGCGCGGGCCTTGAAGACGCGGCGCCTGCCGCTGCACCTGCTGCGCAACACGGTGCATTACGCGGCGCAGTACGCCTGGTTCGCGGCGCTGGCGATGATTCCGCTGGCCCAGGTGGTGGCCATCGAGTTCACCATGCCGCTGTGGTCGGCGCTGCTGGCCGCCGCGCTGCTGGGCGAGCGGCTCGATCGCTACAAGCTGATCGCCGTGGCGCTGGGCCTGGCCGGCGTGGCGGTGATCGTGCGGCCCAGCGCCGCCGGGCTCGACGCCGGGCAGTTGATCGCGCTGGCCGCGGCCTTCGGCTTCGCGGTCTCGGTGGTGATGGTCAAGTCGCTGACGCGCAGCGACGCCGCCGTCGTGCTGAGCTTCTGGATGCTGCTGATCCAGAGCGCGATCGGCCTCGTTCCGGCACTGCTGGTGTGGCGCTGGCCCTCGGCCACGGTGTGGGGCTGGATGGTGGTGGTGGCGTTCTGCGGCACCTTCTCGCACTACTGCTTCGCGCGCGCCATGGCGCACGCCGACGCCACCGTGGTGGTGCCGATGGACTTCCTGCGCGTGCCGCTGTCGGCGCTGGTCGGCTGGGCGGTGTATGCCGAGCGGCTGGACTGGTTCACCGCGGCCGGCGTCGCGCTCATCCTCGGCGGCAACAGCCTCAACCTGAAGCGCGCCGCGCCGCCGCGCGTCGGCGCCGGCGACCGGGCGGCCCCGCCCTGAGCGCAGTACGCTTGGGGCTGCCGGCGCCGCCGGCCCGTGCATCTTCAAGAGGTGAACCGTCATGACCGACGCCGCCCCCTTCACCGCCGCCCGCGACTGGCTGCTGGCCCATCGGCTCGACCAGCCGCAGGCCGCCGCGGCTTTCCGCTGGCCGCAGCTCGAGCACTTCAACTGGGCGCTGGACCACTTCGACGCCATGGCGCGCGGCAACGCGGCGCCGGGGCTGTGGATCGTCGACGAAGGCGGCGCCGAGCAGCGCCTGAGCTTCGACGAGCTGCACCGCCGCTCCAACGCGCTGGCCAACCGCCTGCGCGGCCTGGGCGTGCAGCGCGGCCACGTGGTGCTGCTGATGATGGGCAACGAGCCGGCGCTGTGGCTGGCCATGCTGGCCTGCATCAAGCTGGGCGCCGTGGTCGTGCCGGCCACCACCTTGCTCAGCCGCGACGACCTGCAAGACCGCTTCGAGCGCGGCGGCGTGCGCCACGTCATCGTCGACGGCGCGCTGGCCGAGCGCTTCGCCGACCTGCCCGGCGGCTACACGCGCATCGCCACCGGCAACGCGGCGCCGGCGGGCTGGCTGCGCTTCGACGAGCTGCTCACCGGCGACGAGGCCTTCACGCCCGACGGCCGCACGCGCGCCGACGACCCGCTGCTGCTGTACTTCACCTCCGGCACCACGGCCAAGCCCAAGCTGGTGATGCACACGCACCAGAGCTACCCGGTCGGCCATTTGTCGACCATGTACTGGCTGGGCCTGCAGCCGGGCGACGTGCACCTGAACATCTCGTCGCCGGGCTGGGCCAAGCATGCCTGGAGCTGCTTCTTCGCGCCGTGGAACGCGGCGGCCTGCGTCTTCATCTTCAACCAGCCGCGCTTCGATGCGGGCGCGCTGATCGAGGCGCTGGCCACGCACCCCGTCACCTCGCTGTGCGCGCCGCCCACGGTGTGGCGCATGCTGATCCAGCAGGACCTGGCCGCCGCGCGGCCGCGGCTGCGCCTGCGCGAGCTGATCGGCGCCGGCGAGCCGCTCAATCCCGAAGTTATCGAGCAGGTGCGCCAGGCCTGGGGCCTGACCATCCGCGACGGCTACGGCCAGACCGAGACCACGGCGCAGATCGGCAACGCGCCGGGCCAGCCGGTGCAGCCGGGGTCCATGGGGCGGCCGCTGCCGGGCTACCGCATCGCGCTGCTCGACGCCGACCAGCGCGAGGTCGACGAAGGCGAGATCGCCATCGCGCTGGACCCGCGGCCGCTGGGGCTGATGCCCGGCTACTGGGGCGACGCCGCCAAGACCGCCGAGGTCATGCGCGACGGCTGGTACCGCACCGGCGACGTGGCGCGGCGCGATGCCGACGGCAGCATCACCTACGTCGGCCGCGCCGACGACGTGTTCAAGTCCAGCGACTACCGCATCAGCCCCTTCGAGCTGGAAAGCGTGCTGATCGAGCACCCCGCGGTGGCCGAGGCCGCCATCGTGCCCAGCCCCGACCCGCTGCGCCTGGCCGTGCCCAAGGCCTACGTGGTGCTGCGCGCCGGCCACGCGGCCGATGCCGACACCGCGCGCAGCATCTTCGAGTTCCTGCGCGAGCGGCTGGCGCCCTACAAGCGCGTGCGCCGGCTGCAGTTCGCCGAGCTGCCGAAGACCATCTCCGGCAAGATCCGCCGCGTCGAGCTGCGCCGCGCCGAGGCCGCGGCGCGCGCCGAAGGGCGCGAGCAGCCGGCCGAGTTCGTCGACGAAACGCCGTCGGCGCGCCGCTGACGGCACCCGTCGCGTACCCCGACTGCGCCCCGACCGCGCCCCGACCGCACCCCGACCGCGCCCCGACCCCGCCCAGGAGACCCGCGCCATGAACCCCGCCGACCCCCGTGCGCCGACCGGCGGCCTGTCGCAGGTGCGCGGCCGCACCGACGAGCCCTTGTCCGACGCCACCGTGTTCGAGCTGCTGGCGGCCGCCGCGCAGCGCTGGCCGCAACGCGACGCCGCCGTCTTCAGCGAGCAAGGCCAACGTTTCACGTGGGCCGAGCTGCTGGCCGGCGTGGAGACCGCGGCCGCCGGCTTCGTGCGGCTGGGCGTCCAGGCCGGCGACCGCGTCGGCATCTGGTCGCCCAACCGCAGCGAATGGCTGATCACGCAGTTCGCCACCGCGCGCATCGGCGCCATCCTGGTCAACATCAACCCGGCCTACCGGCTGGCCGAGCTGGAATACGCGCTCGACAAGTCCGGCATCAGCGTGCTGGTGACGGCCGCCGCCTTCAAGAGCAGCCACTACCTGGAGATGCTGCAGGCGCTGGGCGTCGACGCCGACGGCCGCAGCGCGCGGCTGCCGGCGCTGCGCCGCGTGGTGCGCCTGGGCGACGAGGCCACCGCCGGCATGCTGAACTGGCGCGCGCTGCTGCGCCTGGGCGAAGGCCACGAAGGCGAGCTGCCGCCGGCGGGCGCGCTGCACGCTCGCGAGCCGATCAACATCCAGTTCACCAGCGGCACCACCGGCGCGCCCAAGGGCGCGACGCTGACGCACCACAACGTCGTCAACAACGCCATGGCGGTGGCGCGCTGCATGCGGCTGACGGCGGCCGACGCCTTGTGCATCCCCGTGCCGCTGTACCACTGCTTCGGCATGGTGCTGGCGGTGCTGGCCTGCGTGAGCGTGGGCGCCAAGATGGTGTTCCCCGGCGAAGGCTTCGAGCCGGCGGCCACGCTGGCCGCGGTGCAGGCCGAGCGCTGCAGCGCGCTGCACGGCGTGCCGACGATGTTCATCGCCGAGCTGGACCACCCTGACTTCGCGCGTTATGACCTGTCGACGCTGCGCACCGGCATCATGGCCGGCGCGCCCTGCCCGATCGAGGTGATGCGCCGCGTGCAGCGCGACATGCACATGACCGAGGTCACCATCGCCTACGGCATGACCGAGACCAGCCCGGTGAGTTTCCAGAGCGCCACCGACGACCCGGTGGACAAGCGCGTGACCACGGTCGGCCGCATCCTGCCGCACCTGGAGGTGAAGATCGTCGACATCGACGACCGCGTGGTGCCGCTGGGCGAGAAGGGCGAGCTGTGCACACGCGGCTACAGCGTGATGCTGGGCTACTGGAACGACCCCGAGCGCACCGCCGACGCCGTGCGCGACGGCTGGATGCACACCGGCGACCTGGCCACGCTGGACGAGCAGGGCTACTGCAACATCGTCGGCCGCGTGAAGGACATGGTGATCCGCGGCGGCGAGAACGTCTACCCGCGCGAGGTGGAGGAGTACCTGTTCCGCCACCCCAAGGTGGCCGCGGTGCAGGTCTTCGGCGTGCCCGACGCGCGCTACGGCGAGGAGCTGTGCGCCTGGATCATCGCCAAGCCCGGCATGGCATGCAGCGAGGACGAGATCCGCGCCTTCTGCCGCGAGCAGATCGCGCACTACAAGGTGCCGCGCTACATCCGCTTCGTGGCCGAACTGCCGGTCACGGTGACCGGCAAGCCGCAGAAGTTCCTGATGCGCGAGGCCATGCTGCGCGAACTGGGGCTGCAGGCGCAGGCCACGGCCTGAGGACAGAAAAGCCTCGGGCCGCGGCCTGGAAGACCGTCAGGCGACGGCCTTCTTCACCGCGCGGCGGGCGCGCTTGACCGCCGGGGCCTTGGCCACGTCGGCGGCGGCCTTGCGGGTGCGGCGGGCGGCGGTGCGGGCCTTGGCCTCGACCGTGCGGGCCTTGGCCTCGACCGTGTCGGTGGCCTTGGCGACGCTGCGCGCGGCCTTGCGAACGGCCTTCTTCACCGGGTGCGCGCCGACGGCGTCGGCCAGCTGGGTGGCGCCTTCGGCCAGGCGGCCCGACAGCGCCAGGCCCACCTTGGCGGCCGGCAGGCTGATGCTGGCAGCGGCGTCGAGGCTGCTGACGATCGCCGGCTGGCGCACGTCGGCGGCCATGTCCGCCAGCTTGGCGACCTGGGCGACGGCGAATTCGCTGCCGCGCACGATGCCGGCCTCGACGCGCTGCTGCGCTTCGTCGATGCCCTTGACGACGATCTGGTTGACGCGGTCGCGCACGGCGTCCAGGCGCTCGGCCACTTGCGGCGCCACGCGCGTCGCCCGCGGCAGCACCTGCTCCTGCAGGGTGCCGTCGACCATGCTCACCAGGCGGCGGCTGCCGGCACCGGTGGCGGCCACCACCTGGGTGGCGGCGGTGCGGTAGTTGGCCATCGTCTCCATCGTGATGCGGCTCAGGCTTTGCGTGGTCATTCGTGTGTCCTCTCGTGCCCGCTGTCCGGGCTGGTTTGTCGATGGCACCGAGTTTGGTCGCAAACTTCTAGAGAGCCCAACCGAAAGCACGCCGCTTTCGCTAGAGAGAGCCCCCTACGGAAACCCCCCGCGCGGCTGGTAGACGCGGACGTGGTCGACCTCCAGCGTCGCCGGCAAGGCGGCGGCGTCGACCGCGCCGCCGAGGTCGCCGCCGAGCGCCAGGTTGAGGATCAGGAACTGCGGCCGGTCGAAAGGCCAGCCGCCGGGGTCGGCCGCGCCCTGGTTGGGGTAGTGCCAATGCACCACGCCGTCGACGCCGAACCACAGGCCTTGCGCCGTCCACAGCAACTGGTAGTCGTGCAGCGCGCGGCAGGCGTCGGGCCGCCGCGCGTTGCCGTGCGCCGCCGCGCCGGCGCTGCCGGCCGCCGTGTGCACGGCGCTGGACACGCGCTGCGGCGCGCTGCCCACGTGTTCGAGGATGTCGATCTCGCCGTCCTCGGGCCAGCGGCCGCCGGCGCCGACCAGCCAGATCGCCGGCCAGGTGCCGCGCCCGCAGGGCATGCGCGCGCGCACCTCGAAGAAGCCGTAGGTCCACGCCGCCTTGCCGCGCGTGATCAGCCGCGCCGAGGTGTAGCGCTGGCCGCCCCAGTCGGGCGCCGCGGACGGGCTTTCGAGGCGCGCGGTGATCAGCAGCCGGCCGCCGCGCACCACGGCGTTGCCGGCGCCCGGGCCGCCGTAGTACTGCTGCTCGTGGTTGTACCAACCTTCCTTGTTACGCGCGGTGTCGTGCACCCACTTCGCGGGGTCGGGCGGCCCGTCGCGGTCGAACTCGTCGGACCATGCGAGCGCGTAGCCGGGCGGCGGCGCGAGGCGCGGCGTGGGCGGCGATGTGGGCGGCGATATTGGCGGCGGCGCGGTGGGCGCGGTCATGGCACAGCCCGCCAGCAGCGCCGCGGCGAGCGCCGCCGCGACGGGCCTGCCGCCCCTCATGCCGCGCCCCTCACGCCGCGCCCCTCACGCCGCGGCCTCCAGCCGCCGCCCTTCGGCGTCGAAGCACAAGGCGCGCGCCGCGTCGGGCTGCACGCTGAAGCCGTCGCCGGGCACCAGCTGGCCGTCGGCGGCGGCCAGCTTGGCGGTCAGCAGGCCGCCGACGCCGTCGACGCGCAGGTGCACGATCGCGCTGTCGCCCAACTGCTCCACCAGCACGACGGCGGCGGCTATGCCCTGGCCCGGCGGCGCGCGGCGCAGGTGCTCGGGCCGCAGGCCCACGCGCTGCACCGGCGCCGGCGCGCCGGCGGTGACGGCGGCCCACAGCGCCGCGTGCGCCGGGCTGCTGGCGGCGGTCGGCCGTTCGAGCAGGTTGACGCGCGGCGCGCCCAGGAAGGCGGCGACGAACTGGTTGGCCGGCCGCTGGTACAGCGCCAGCGGCGCGCCCACCTGCTCGATGCGGCCGGCGTTGAACACCGCGATGCGGTCGCCCATGGTCATCGCCTCCACCTGGTCGTGCGTCACGTAGATCATCGTCGTGCCCAGCTCGCGGTGCAGCCGCGTCAGCTCGATGCGCATGTCCACGCGCAGCGCAGCGTCGAGGTTGGACAGCGGCTCGTCGAACAGAAACACCTTGGGCTTGCGCACGATCGCGCGGCCGATGGCCACGCGCTGGCGCTGGCCGCCTGACAGCGCCTTGGGCAGGCGATCGAGCAGCTCGGTGATGCGCAGCGTCTCGGCGGCGCGCCGCACCTGGGCGTCGCGCTCGGCGCGCGCCACGCCGGCCATGCGCAGCGCGAAGCCCATGTTCTCGGCCACCGTCATGTGCGGGTACAGCGCATAGCTCTGGAACACCATCGCGGCGCCGCGCTCGGCCGGGTGCACGTCGTTGACGCGCTCGCCGTCGATGCACAGCTCGCCGGCGCTCACGCTTTCCAGCCCGGCGATCATGCGCAGCAGCGTGGTCTTGCCGCAGCCCGAGGGGCCAACGAAGACCATGAACTCGCCGTCGCGCACGTCGAGGTCGACGCCGCGGATGACCTCGCTGGCGCCGAAGCGCTTGTGCACGCCGCGCAGGCTGACGCGGCCCATCAGCGCGCCCCCGCGCCGGCCGTGGCGGCGCGCCAGTCGGCCAGCAGCCGCCGGTACCACTGCGCGCTGGCCTTCGGGGTGCGCTGCTGGGTGGCGAAGTCGACGTGCACGATGCCGAAGCGCTTGCCGTAGCCCGAGGACCACTCGAAGTTGTCCAGCAGGCTCCACACCAGGTAGGCGTCGACGGCGGCGCCGCCGTCGCGCGCGTCGGCCACGGCGCCGATGTAGCGGCGCAGGAAGTCGACGCGGTCGTCGTCCTGCACCGTGCCGTCGGCCAGCAGTGCGTCCTTGAACGCGGCGCCGTTCTCGGTGATGCGCAGCCGCGCCGGCGCGTAGTCGCGCTGCAGGCGCAGCAGCAGCCGCGTCAGGCCGTCGGGGCAGATCTCCCAGCCCATGTCGGTGACCGGCAGGCCTTGCGCGGCGGCGTCCCAGGGGCCGGCGGCGCTGACGACGACGCGCGTGTAGTTGTTGATGCCCAGGAAGTCCAGCGGCTGGGCGATGGCGGCCAGGTCGCCCGGCTGCACGATGGGCGCGTCGGCGCCCAGCGCGAAGGCCACGTCGTCGGGGTAGCGGCCGTGGAACAGCGGCTCGCAATACCAGCGCAGGCCGAGGCCGTCTTCCAGCCGCGCCTTGGCGACGTCGGCCGCCGTGTCGCTGGCCGGTTCCACCGACGACAGGTTGAGCACGATGCCCAGCGCCGCGGGGCAGCCGTCGTCGCGCAGCGCACGCAGCGCCAGGCCGTGGCTAACCAGCAAATGATGCGCCACCTCAAAGGCGGTGCGGCGCGACTTCAGGCCCGGCGCGAAGACGCCTTGCTCGTGCCCCAGCACGGCGATCACCCAGGGCTCGTTGTGCGTGACGATGCTCGCGCAGCGCGCGCCCAGGCGGCGGGCGATGCCGCGCGCATAGTCGACGAAGTGCTGCACCGTCTCGCGCGCCGCCCAGCCGCCGCGCTGCTGCAGCGCCTGCGGCAGGTCCCAGTGGTTGAGCGTCAGGTGCGCGGCGATGCCGCGCGCGGCCAGGCCGTCGACCAGCCGCTCGTAGAAGCGCAGCCCGGCTTCGTTCCAGGCGCCGCAGCCCTCGGGCTGCACGCGCGGCCACGAGACCGAGAAGCGGTAGGCGCCGACGCCCAAAGCGGCGATCAGGTCGAGGTCGGCTTCGAGGCGGTGGACGTGGTCGCAAGCCACGTCGCCGTTGCTGCCGTCGGCGATGGCCCCGGGAACGCGGCAGAAGCGGTCCCAGATCGACTCGCCCTTGCCGTCTTCGCGCGCCGCGCCTTCGATCTGGAAGGCGCTGGTCGCCACGCCCCAGACGAAGTCGCGCGGAAAGCGCGCGGCCAATGCGGCATCGGAAAGCATCATCGGATTCATTTCACGGCGCCGGCGGTGAGGCCGGCGATCAACTGCCGCGACGAGACGGCGAACAGCACCAGCAGCGGGATCGTCGCGATCGCCGAGCCGGCCATCAGCGCGCCCCATTCGGTGTTGGATGGGTTCTGCAGGCTGCGCAGCGCCAGCGGCAGCGTGAAGTTCTCGACGCTGCGCATCACCACCAGCGGCGCCATGAAGTTGTTCCACGACCCGATGAAGGTCACCAGCCCCAGCGTGCCCAGCGCCGGCCGCAGCAGCGGCAGCGCCACGCGCCAGTAGATGCCGAACTCGCCGCAGCCGTCCATGCGCGCGGCCTCGATCAGCTCGCGCGGCACCGCGGTGGCGGCGTACTGCCGCACCAGGAAGATGCCGAAGGCGCTGGCCGCGCCGGGGATGTACAGCGCGCGGTGCTCGTCGATCCAGCCGAGCGCATCCATCACCATGAAGCTGGGGATGATGTTCATGAAGGTGGGCAGCATCATCGTCGCCATCACGAAGGCGAACAGCGCCTCCTTGCCGCGGAACTCCAGCCGCGCGAAGGCGTAGCCGCCGAGCGAGCAGAACAGCAGCGTCAGCGCGGTGGAGGCCAGCGCGACGTAGACGCTCCAGCCGACGTTGCGCCAGAACGGCAGCTGCTCGGTCAGGATGCGCAGGTTCTCGTCCAGCCCGCGGCCGAAGACCAGCGGCGGCGGCAGGCTGAAGATCTCGGCGCGCGTGTGCGTCGCGAAGACGAACATGAACCAGAACGGCGCCATCATCACGAGCGCGCCCGCGGCCACCAGCGCATAGGCCAGGCGGGCCCGGGTCTCGGCGGGGTGCGGCGCCGTCATTCGGCAGGCGGCTTGAGCAGCCGCTGGGTCAGCCAGGTGAGGCCCAGCACCACCGCGAACAGCAGCCACGACATCGCGCTGGCGCCGCCGAAATCGTTGAAGTCGAAGGCCATGCGGTAGAGGTACATTGCCGCGGTGAGGCCGGCCTGGTCGGAGCCGCCACGGCCGTTGGTCAGCACGAAGGGCTCTTCGAAGAGCTGCAGCCCGCCGATCACGCTGAGCGTGACGCCGAAGAAGATCATCGGCCTGACGCCCGGCAGCGTGATGTGCAGGAACTGCCGCCACGGCGACGCGCCGTCCAGCGTGGCGGCCTCGTACAGGTCGCGCGGAATGGCCTGCATCGCCGCCAGGTAGAGCACGAGGTTGAAGCCCAGGTAGCGCCAGAACACCACCAAGGCGATGGCCGGTTTGATGTACTCCGCGCGGTTGAGCCAGTCGATCGCGCCGATGCCGGCCAGGCGGTCGAGCAGCAGGTTGACGAGCCCGTAGTCGGTGGAGAAGAACGACGCGAAGAGGATCGCCACCGCGACGGTGGAGGTGATGTAGGGCAGGAAGTAGGCGCCGACCAACGCGTCGCGGCCGCGGCGCACGCGGCGCTCGATGAAGGCGGCCAGCGGCAGCGCCACCAGGTGCTGCGGCACGCCCGAAGCGACTGCCAGCCACAGCGTGTTGCGCAGCGCCTTCCAGAACCACTCGTCGCCCAACGCGAAGGCGAAGTTCTCCAGCCCCACCCCGTGCATGGCGTGCAGCCCGCCGGTGGGGTCCCAGCTCTGGAAGGCCAGCCACAGCGAGAAGAGCAGCGGGAACAGCCCGAACACCGCGAACAGCACGAAGAACGGCGCGATGAACACGTAAGGCGCCCACTGCGGCGGCAGCCAGCGGCGGCGCCGGCGCGGCAAGGGCGCAGCGGCGCTCGTCATCGGTTGGCCCGCCGCTCCAGCAGGCGGCGCGCGTCGGCCAGCGCCTGCGGGATGCTTTTGCCGCGTTCCAGCACCTGGTCGAGCTCGGCGCCCATCACCTCGTCGGCGAAGGGGCCCTGCTTGTGCATGCGAAGCGCCGGCAGCGTGCGCGCCGCCTCGCGCCACAGCCGGCGCGCGCGCTGGCCGCCGAGAAAGGGCATGGGCTCGTCGAAGTAGGGGTCGTCGTGCGTCGCCAGCAGCGTGGGGAAGGCGTCGATCTCCTTGAAGGCGCGCAGCTGCACCGTGGGGTCCAGCGTCATCAACCGGATGAAGTCCCAGGCCAGCGCCTTGCGCCGCGGCTCGGCGCGCCGCGCGATGGCGTAGAACGATCCGCCGTAGCCGACGTTGGCGTCTTCAGGCAGCGGCGCGGCGCGCCAGCGGCCGGCCGTTTCGGGCGCCAGCCAGCGCGCCAGTTGCCCGCTCATCCAGGCGCCGGCCAGCGCGGTGGCCACGCGGCCGCGGCGCAGGCTTTCCACCCACTCGTTGCTCCACAGCGCCTGGCGCGCATCGAGCCCGGCCTGGCGCACGCGGCGCGCCAGCTCGAAGCCGCGCACGAAGCGCGGGCTCTCCACCTGCACGCGGTTGTCGGCGTCGTAGTACAGGCCCTCGCCCGAGCGCAGGCCGGCGCGCACGACGATGTCCTTGACCTCCTGCGCGTGGCCGATCAGCCGCGCGCCGGTGCGCGCCAGGATCTGGCGGCCGGCGTCGAGGTAGCTGTCCCACGACTGGGTCAGCCGCTCGGCGGCGACGCCGGCGCGCTCCAGCACGTCGGCGCGGTAGAACATGGTGCCGGGGCCGATGTCGGCCGGCGCCGCGATGACCTCGCCGCGCGCGTTGGTCGCCTGGTCGTAGGCGCCCGCGACCCAGCGCGCGCGCTCGTCGCCGATGCGAAACGGCGGCTGCCGCAAGTCCTCCAGCCCGCCACCCTGCGCGAAGCGGCCGACGAAGCTGATGTCCAGCGCCATCACGTCGGGCAGCCGCGACGCGGTGGACAGCGCGGTGGTCATCGCGGTGTGGTGGTCCAGCCACTGGCGGCCGACGACGTCCAGCGCCACCTCGGGGTGGCGCGCGCGCCACTGCGGCTCGACCCAGCGGATCAGCTTGTCGAGCAGCGGGTAGGCGGCCACCGTCAGGCGCGGCACCTCCGGCGGCGTGGCGGCGGCGCCCGCCCAGGCCGGCGCCGCCAAGCCGCAGGCGAGGATCGTGCGCCGCGTGGGCTGCGTGGAGAGCGTGTTCAAGAGGCCGCGCGAAAGGCGCCGGCGCGGGAGCGGCCGGCGGGGCGAATTATTAACGCCGAATTAATGCGCGGCGGGCTCGGACATACCCGGCATCGCGGCCGGCGGCGCCGGCGGGGCGCTCGACGGCGCGGTCGGCGGCGTTGTCGACGCCGCGGCCGACGATGTTGCCAACCCCGCGGCCGACCCCGCGGCCGCCATCGCCGCCGGCAGCACCATGCGGGCGATCAGCCCGCGCGGCTCGGCGGCCAGCAGCGACACGCTGCCGCCGTGGCGCTGCGCGATCTCGCGCACGATGGCCAGGCCCAGGCCGCAGCCGGTGCCGTCTTCGCGGCCGCGCACGAAGCGCTCGAACACGCGCTCGCGGTCGGCCGCGGGCAGGCCGGGGCCGTCGTCCTCGACCTCCAGCACCGCGTGCGCGCCATCGCGGCGCGCGCGCACGGTGATGCTGGCGCCGCTGCCGGCGTAGTGGATGGCATTGTCGATCAGGTTGGTCAGCGCCTCGCCCAGCAGCAGCGGCACGCCGTCCACCGGCAGCGGCGGCGGCTGCGGCGCGCCGTCGTCGGGCCCGGCGAAGCCGAGGTCGGCGCCGGCGGCCAGCGCGCGCGGCACAATCTGCGCCGCCACCGCGCTGGCCAGCGCCGCCAGGTCGACGCGGCTGCGCGCGCTGGCGGCGGCCGAATCGGGCTCGGCGCGGGCCAGCGCCAGCAACTGGTTGACCAGCCGCGCGCTGCGCTGCGCACTGGCGTGCACGCGCTGCAGCCGCTCCACCAGCAGCGGCTCGCGCGCGTCGTGCAAGGCGATCTCGGTCTGGCTCTTCAGCCCGGCCAGCGGCGTGCGCAGCTGGTGCGCGGCGTCGCTGATGAAGCGCTTCTGCGCCGTCACGTGCTGGCGCTCGCGCTCCAGCAGCGTGTTGATGGCGCCGGCCAGCGCGCGCACCTCCAGCGGCGCGGCGTCCAGGCCGATCGGCGCCAGGTCGTTGGCGGCGCGCCCTTCCACCTGCAACTGCAGGTGCTTGAGCGGCCGCAGCCCGGCGCGGATGCCGGCCCAGACGATGACCGTCATCAGCGCGATCAGCACCGACAGCGGCAGCGCCGTGTCGACCAGGATGCTGCGCGCCAGCGCCTCGCTGCTGGCACGCGAGCGCGCCACCTGGACCAGCATGGTGCCGTTGCTCGTGCCTTCGGCGCCGAACGGCAGGTACAGCGCGACGACGCGCACGCGCTCGGGCGCGGCGGCGGCGCCGGCGACGTATTGCGCGTCGAAGAAGTACGGTTCTTCCATGCGCGGCGCGGCGATGCGCGCCGCCGGCAGCAGCGGGTCGCCGAGCAGGAAGCGGCCGGGCGGCGAACTCACCGCATACAGCACGCGGTCCGACGGGTCGGCCTCCAGGATCTCCTGCGCCGAGCGCGGCAGGTCGATGAAGAGGCCGGTGGCCGTCGGCTTGATTTGCCGCGCCAGCGCGCGCGAGGCCTGGGCCAGGCTGGCGTCGATGGCCTGGTGCGCATAACGGCCGACCAGGTTGTACGTGAACAGCGCCGCGGCGACCCACAACACCACTTGCGGCAGCAGCAGCCAGATGAAGAGCGTGCGGTGCAGCGACCTTGCACCGTGCACGGCGCGGTTCATGCCGCGCCCGGCTCGTCCTCGAGCAGGTAGCCCAGCCCGCGGACCGTTCGGATCGACAGCGCCGAGCCTTCGAGCTTGCGGCGCAGCCGGTGGATGTGCACCTCGATCGAATTGCCGGCGCCAGGCTCGCTGCGGTCCTGGTCCCAGGCCTGGGCGATCTGCGACTTGGTCACCACCTGGTCGCGCTGCGCGAGCAGCAGGTCCAGCAGCATCCACTCGCGCGGGCTGAGGTCGATCACCGTGCCTTCGACGCTGGCGCGCCGCGCCTGGCGGTCGAAGCGCAGCCGGCCCGAACTGAGCGTCTGCGCCGGCGCGCGCTGGCGGCGCAGCAGCGCGTGCAGCCGCGCTTCCAGCTCGGGAAAGTCGAAGGGCTTGGTCAGGTAGTCGTCGGCACCGGC
>Ga0209794_1000587_pt1 | contig 47842 bp, 44 predicted proteins | sample EBPBio232013_DNA_FD_185869 | JGI IMG/M metagenome (GOLD analysis project Ga0209794, IMG submission 185869) | Wastewater treatment Type I Accumulibacter community from EBPR Bioreactor in Madison, WI, USA - Reactor 1_5/23/2013_ DNA (SPAdes)... | ecosystem: Engineered > Bioreactor > EBPR >... | reverse complement strand
CGAAAGTAAAGGCAAAAGCCCAGTGCCGCGCTGGGTCGGATGCGCGAGCCGGATGATGCGAAAGTATCACGTCCGGTTCTTGGAGGGGCTGGGGGCGGCGACGTCCCCATGCCTACTCAGCAAAATTTGCGAATTATTTGGCAGGATTTTCGATGTTCGCCAAAATTCGGATTACGGAAGTGCGCCCAATGCCAAGCTTTCTAGCTATAGCAGATTTGTTCATGCCATCCTGATAGAGTTTTTTTTATTCGCGTAGGGTGCTTCAGAGCCGTTCTTGGCCTGCCATGTTTTTTCTTGGAATCATGAATTCCTGCCTTAATACGTTCACCAAGCATATCTCGATCGAAGTTGGAGAAGATAGAGAGCATTCCAACCATTGCTTTGCCAGCCAAAATGCCTACAGCGAGTTTTGGAAATCGCTCATGGCTGAATTAGAAGCTGCATAATAAGAAGACCAGCTCAGAGAAACACGTCTCATAACTCGTCTCAATTTTTTCGGCCGATATTTGCAACAGAGCCGGAATGAATCAGCCTGAGTTTTTTGAGGTTTCAATAGAGACAGATTTGGCAGCAAGCTGCTTGAAATACCCTTTAGAGCGCTTTTCGACCCAACACTTGGGGCAGCCGCTTTTATTCACGGTCCTATTTCTGACCCGAGCTTGCCAGACATGGCGAGGGTTTTCCGAGCACTTCCACCAGACCATTAGCCACTTCTGCGCTGGTATGTCTTTAGCGGTCAAATTACCATTCCTGGTTGGGTGCAGTTCCTTTGCCAGTTCTGGGTAGAGTGCGAAGAGAGAATTGGTCTTGGATACGAGCCTCCAGGTGCAAAAGGGGCAACGAAGAATCTCTCCACTTTTTTGAAATGGTTTATACCAAGTATGATCCGGTCCGTTCGGACAGCGCCACCAAACGAAAGTGGTGATTGTGAGCCGCTCTGGGTTTACTCCCTTGTTTTTCTTCTGATCAAAAAGCTTCAAGAGCTTAGGATAATTGCGCAGATTCAAGCAGCGCTTACCATGACAGACTGAACACCCGGAGCCTTGAGCAGTTCTTGATTTTATTGATGCCTGCCAACTATGCCCATGCTTGCATTGCCACCATACTTTGTTGTGAGATCCCGCAATAACTTCGTCGGGTTTAAGCTCCCCATTTTTGTCAGGATGCCATTCTCTAGCGATTTTGGGAAATAGTCTTGAGAGTAAATTTTCCTTGCATACACGCTTGCCGTTGCAGTAGGAACAGTTGGAGCCCTTCAGTGTTCTGTCAAGAATTCGCATGTCATAAATATGACCAACAGGGCATTTCCACCAGGCAACGACCTTTGAACCATATGAGAAATCCTCAGGACCAAAACCGCAATTCTTCTTGTAGTACCACTCGACAGTCTTTTCAGGATAAGCATTTTTGAGCGGTACTCCTCGCAGGTTGTTGGGATGAGGCTCGATTATGTCTTGGATTGCTTGAGCTTTTTCTTTTGTTCTTCTTCTCGACTTTTTCATTGCCTATTGCTCAGCTTCTAAGGAGCGCAGATGTTCTTCGGCGTAGCGTAGATTCTCCTTATTCTTTGTTAGTTCTTTCTGCTGAAAATCGCGGTAGGACTCTAGCTGGCGGCGATCCGTAATACTCACATTTGGATCTGCTATTTTGGTTTCAAGCTCAGGAATGAGAGTCTGCCCATGCTCCACGGCCCTTTGATAGCGGTCAACATCTAACTTAGCGAAGTAAATATCCTGGTCATGCTTTTTCTTCGCTTCCTGCTCGCGGCGTATCTGATCAGGGTCTTGCGGCTGAGCTGGTGGAGAGAAGTTTGTGGAAGGACTCAGCTCAGGTAAAGGAGCGAGAGGAGCCGGGATTGACTGTGACGGTTGCTCTTGCTTGGGAGCATGGTCCCTCTCCCAATTAAAAGTAAAAGTATGCCACCAGGCTTTGACACCGGTGCCAACATAGCCGAATAAACAAAGGCCAATATAGGCAGCACCCAACGCTATGGCAATGCGCCACCTCAGGCGATTATCCCTCAATTCTCGATCATGGGCCATGGCATCCTGCATGGCTTGGGCGGCTCGTTGTTCGGTTTGCTCTCGCTCATTCTGGACTGGCTGTTCAGAGGCAGCTCTTTTGGCCCGCTCCTCGTTCTTGGCTTTTGCCTGAGCATCCTCACGGTTCGTTTCTTCTGTTGTCTTAGCCCGGCGCCCTGGACCGGTATTGCTGCGCCCAGCATGGCCGGCACTGCTGGCATTCCCAGGCTTACAGATGCATGGACCAGTCGGGTTATGCCCCCCGCCTTCAAAGTGGGACTGGAGAATATCCTTGGCCCAGTTGAACTTTTTCAGCTCCTCAGTTGCCTCATCCTTCCATTTCGGGTCATTGGGCGCCCGGTCTGGATGCCAAACCATCACGGATCGCTTGTATTTGGTCAAAACCTCAGGCAAGCCTGTACCAGCCTCAAGACCAAGGTACAAATAGGCTTTACGGATATTTTCCTCTTCAGACATCAGTTAAACACCGCCTTCATAACTTGCCCCCAGAGAGTCATTAGCGACAAAAGAGTCAAACCTAAAAACCACCAGGGCGGTGCCGGAAGTGTCTTATCAGCAGGCTTACCAGCGTCGGAGCCTGGACCCAAAGCTGTTTCGGCTGCGCTTGTAATACCTGAGATTATCGAATCGCATGCGCCAAAAGCCGCTCCCTCTATCTTTGGACTGAAATCAAACTGAACTACAGTTGAGTCATTGCCCTCATCCTTGAACTGGACATCCATTTCTATAAGGCGCTGTACACGCTCCTTTCGCGTGTGCAATTGCCCGCGAGCATCACCCTCAATTTTGGTTTCTTCCTCTGTGTATCTGAGGCTCGCAGTTATGCGGTGCTGCATGGTATCGGCAGTTGAGACATGCCACTTGTCTCCGAAGTTATAAGTTTGCTCTGAGAGTATCTGCCTGATTTTTGCAAAGACGTGCTTTAGAGGCTGCTTGTATCGCCTGGGAACTGGATGCAGAAAGTTATACCGGTCGACTCCGCCCTTGTGAAAGAACGGCCAGGCGGCCCAGATACCAGCCACAAGACCAGGGAAAAGCCCGGCTTCCTTTTGATGGACAACCAATTCGGCAACCATTGCTCCCACGGCAAGGAAGACGAAAACTCCAACGATAATGCCCACACCAATCATTTCATGGCACCTCTAAGTCTCGTCATAGTCAGGAGCAGCCGCTGGCCGCTCTGTCTTGGGTGCTGGCCGCCTTGTTGTTTCCTTTTCTTCTTTTTCGCGCTTCTCAGGCTCTGGCTTTCTATCAAAGCGGCTCGGCTTCTGGGGCTTCTGATTATTAGCATTTGGCTTCTGCTGTGGCTGAGGTTGCTTAGGTGGTTCTTGTTTGGGCTGCGACTGTTGCTGTTTAGCAGCCCGTCCGCGCTTTCTTACGAACTCCGTCACCTCATGTTTTTCTCGCTCCGGTGGATCATAGGCAAGCGCCTGCGAGTAAGCATCCGGGGCAGTTAACGGCAGCCTGAGCGGTTTTGTATCGGCGGTGAAAACTATCACTTCATTTTTCAGGCCGATTAATTCATCCGGCGTGATAAGAGCTCGTCCTTGGACGAACTCTTGAACGCGTCCGCTATCGCTTACCGTTGCCTCTTCTATGGTCGTTCGGCCAATAGCCTCGCTTAACTCTCGTGCTTCCTGGAAGGTCTTTTGCTTGAAGTAAACTTGCGTGGCTGGCATGTCGATGATTATCTGAGCTTCGCGCCTGCTGTAGACCTGCTCTAGCTGGGCGTAATTCTGAAAGCCTAAAATCAGACCTATTTTGTTTTTGCGAATAATCGATAGAGTGTCACCGATGCCGGATATTTTTCCGAAGTTTGTAAACTCATCAAGCAGCATGGTGACTGGATATTTCATCTCTTGCCGAATTTCCAAAATATGATCTAGCAAGAAATTGACCATCAAAGATCCTATCAATTTGCTGTCTCTCGACCGGCTAGGTACAGCAAGATAGAAAGTGAAGAGCTGCTTCTTAAGCGCGTCAAGGTCGATATCTGTGGTCTCAGTTAGCGTGACCATCTGATCAGTCATCCACGGATTGAGCTTTGTTATGAGCCCAGAAAAGACACCGTACTTGAAATTTGTTTCTCCAGAAAGGCGCATCCAGCCTTCGAATTCCATTTGCGCAACATCCGATGGACTACGCTCAAGAATCTTTGCCACCCTATCTGGTCCCTGCAAAAGCAGCCACCTTAGTGCGCCAAAATGCCCGTAACAAGGGTCTCCCGCTGCTGCATGAAGAATGAGCGGAATGAGCAAAAGCTTCTCAGACCGGTTCCAAGTCTGGTCTCCGCGAGCCTCCGCGCTCTCCCCGTTCATGATTATCAGGTCAGCTAGCTTCTCCGCCAAATTGGCTTTAAGCTCTTCTGGCGCCCGTCTCACCCGGTCTATCGGATTGATTCTGTGTGAAGTCATATCAGAGGGGTTGAAGCAGTAAATCGTATGACCGGCAAGCTTCCTCCAGCCGGAAGTAAGCCGGTACAGCTCCCCGGACTCATAGCCAGGAGTAGCCTCGGTGACGATCATCGAGGTAGCTATCCTCTCAACAAGCTGCGGAATAAAGAAGCCCGTGGATTTCCCTACACCGGTTCGGCCGCAAACCAGGGCGTGAGCATGAGTCCAGCGCTCAGCCACCTGAAGGTACTGGTTTTCCTTAGTTCGTCCGATAATTAGCCTCTTCGGGTCAACCTGGCGCTGGACATAACCGGCAGCCTCAAGCTCCTGCTCAGTGCCCCACCTGGCAGCACCATGGACCGTGCTTGGTTCTTTCTGCGCCCTGGCTGCTTCAGCCCGCTCGGCGTCATTTTGAAGCTCCAAGAAAATCTTGTCGCACCGGCGCTGGCACTCACTTTGGGTGGCTGAGCCTTTGCGCTCTTCCAGCTCTACCTCGACGAACATGCCGCCAGAATTGGCTTTGCGCCAACGTAGGACCACTCGGTATTCATGCCGCCACCAGTCCTGGCCAATTTGTTCATCAAGCCGCTCCACGGCTAATATCTGGTCAAGTTGCTTGCTCGCGCGAGAGACTTGGTAGCCCAGACGGTCCAGGACGTTAACAGCCAGGACGGGAAAGTCCTTTGGATTGGTCTCAATAATGCCAGTGTCCTTGACCTGCATCTACCATCGTCCCCATGGGTCTCGGCTGAACGGGTTGTTCTTGTCTTTCTTCTCTTGCTCTTTCTCTTTTTTCTTTTTCTTCTGTTCGTCCTGAGTTCTCTTATTTTCCTCGATAGCTTTGTCTAATTTGTCTATTACTTCTTTGTCTTTTTCCCGATGCTCAGGATCGCGCCCAGGCTTAACGTATTCATCGTGCTTGTCGCGCTTAGCCTCCTCCATGGCATCTCCGGCTTCCTTGACCCGGTCACGGTTATCGGTCAAGGGTATCCAGCGGACTAGGGTATTGGCGAGCCCGGCGCCTTGCATGAAGAGTCCGACCACTGGATTAGACATCATTTGCTCCTGCATGGGGTTCAGGACACGCCCACCCTCGGCAGACTTGTGGTCTTCCATGGTCTTACTTCGCTCAAACTTCTTGTGAGTGGCGGCAAGCTCCCGCTCCAGAACATTAGCCCAACGGGCTCGGTCGGCATTCTCCAGCCAGCCCCGCAGCTTCTGGTACTCATCAACAGGCAGGCGCTCAGCCTTCTTATCCCGCAACTTGTTGGATAAAGCGCTCAACTGCTCATAGGAGCTGTCTTTGCTGTACTTCGTGCCCTGATAGTCAAAGGAGTCTTTCTGTTTATCGGGTGCCGCCCCTGGCTCCTTGTCGGCCTTGTCCTTGGCCGCTCGAGGTGCTCGAGCGGCTAGCTCCTCTTTCTCTTTCATCCAGGCTATAAGCTTCTTGTATTCAGGCTTTTCAATCCTTTCATCAGGATTATCCCATAGGTGCTGATTAAGCTCCTGTAGCTCCTTGAGCGTATTTCGCTTACTCCACTCTCTGCCGGCGGCTTCAATCGTGTCGTGGAAATAAGGCTTTTCGGTTTCGCCCGGGTCACGGCCGAGCTGGCTGCGATCTTCTGCAGGAACTTTTCCGCGCTCTATATCCTTCTGTTTTTGCTTCCATTGGTCGTAGGGTTCCAATTGCTCACGGATGATCTTTTTGTGCATCCAGGGAAGCTCCAGGCCGTCTCTAATGCGTTCCTGACGAGCGGCCTCCCTCTCCCTGTTTCGAGCAGCCAGACGTTCGCGCTCTCGCTCTTCCCTATCACTTCGACTCTTTTCAAGCTCGAAAGGGTGCACCCGTTCTAAATACCGGTCGCCATAGTCCTTGATTCGGTCATAGTCTTTCTTGTCAAAGCGGACATCCTTGCCGGTTTTGTCCTTCCCCATGACCACCACATGAATGTGATTGTGGTCTGTATTGTCATGCTCGACACCCACCCAGTGAAGGTCTAGTCCCTTATCACGCCCAAGCTTTTTCATCACTTCACGGGTGAAAGCCTTCTTGTCCTCAGGGTTTATCTCCGGAGCAAGGGTTATCTTGTGAACCACGACCTTACTGTCGCGGTTCTCCCTGATTGCTTTTCGCAGGTCTTTACCGTCCAGGTTGTCGTCCTGGTCGTCGAACATATCGCGCCCGCCGTCTTGGCGATCCTCACCCGGCCTGTGCTGGATGTATTTCACATGCGCCAGCGCGCGCCCGACTGCGGCAAGTTTTGGGGGCTTACCGCTCCGTCGGCTTTGCCGGTCCCTTGCCGATATGTAGTTATGCCTGACAACTATCATTAGCCCTTAACGACCTTTTTCATCCGGTCGGCCAATTCTTGCTCGTCCTTCTCAACGTGCTTTGCCATTTTCTGCTTGGCTGACTGAACGGCGATATCAAAAGCGGCCCTGGCGTTGTCATCGTCTGGCAAAGACATCCAGGCAAGCTCATACAATGTGCCGACAGCCCGACCTTGCCGGGCAAGCATCTTACAAATCCGGTCCACACCGGAATTGATTGCTTTGACGTGCTGGTCGGTGGCGTACCTCATAGCCTGGGCGACCTCGGTCTCTCTTTTGTCATGCTCCAGGTTCTCAAGATTGTCGAGATACCAGAGTAAAGCTTGCCGGGTAAACTCGGCCCTTGTCTGCCCGGCCTTCTCGGCGGCCGCCTCCAGGCGTTTAATGTCGGCCGAGGCTAGCCTCGTTTCGACCCTCGGTCCTATCCTTAGCGACTGTTTTTCTTCTGCCATACTGTGCGCCTACCTTAACCCTTACCATCATTATAATAGTAGACCTGTGCGGCGCGCTAAATGTTCCATACTAGAGCCGTGCGGCGAGCATAATGCCCATATAATGGGCATTTGTTTAACATGTGCGGACGCACTGTATCTTGCCTTACCGAACGGTAAGACCTCCCTTCGGTCGGACCGTCGGTGCGGCTCCGCTCCTTCTCAGTCGCTCCGTGGCTCAAGGTTGCGCGTCAGTGCCTCTTCCGCGCGCTGCATTCGGTCACTCATCCCATCGAGGCGGCGTTCGCCCTGGCGGCTGTTTGTCGTCCCTTATCTTCGGGCCTCCTGCGCCCGGTAATTTGAGAGTGCCGCCGAATAGGCGCACGACCGCTCCGATTCCCTGAAGGCACAGCCGAACAACAAAGGACACAAGACCACTGAATATATTGCTGACCGGACGCAAGACATTGGAGGCTCTACCGCCGGCCATGTGGTTCAGGGCAAGCAGCAAAACGACGATTAGACCTAGCGACCAGGTAATTTCCATGACTCTATTGTCGCGGGCATTCGGCTTTGTCGCCAGTTGTCATTTACGACATGTGGGGGATGGCTAACCTATGGTATACTTGTAAGGAAGTAAGGAATTTAGAAATGTAAGGAAATTCCGAGGTGAAAGTATGGCAGAAACAAAGCTCCGCAGTCTCACAATGACGAGCAAAGGACAGGTGACAATTTCCAGCCACGCGCGCAAAGCCCTCGGGCTTGAGCAGGGCGACACGTTCATCGAGATGGTCGTCGGCAACTGCATAGTCCTGCTCCCAGAAACGCAGGTCCTGGCGGAGACGGCCCGCAAGGCACAGGAAGCGATCAAGCAAGCCGGTGTGACTGCCGATGAAATCATTCAAGAAGCGGACCGGCTTAGAGAGGCGCGTTTAACCGAAAGATATCCCGATCAGAAATGATCCTACGACGGGCAATGCGTGACGGTAAGGCACGCAAAGAAGATATACTGCCAGTCTGCTTACCGAAGTTGCCCAGAAAGGTCGAACCGATGATGACAAACAAAAACTTACCAGAGGTCATCAGCGGCTACGAAGGCTTCTTGCATGAACTTACGGAGTCTATCCGCCAGGCGCAACTCAGGGCCGGACTTGCACTAAACCGAGAGCTGACCGTGCTGTACTGGCAAATAGGGCGAGGAATACTGGAGCAACAGAAGGTTGAAGGCTGGGGAGCCAAGGTCATTGATAGGCTCGCAGACGATCTTCGAAAGACTTTCCCCGACATGAAAGGGCTTTCGGCGCGCAACCTGAAATATATGCGCTCCTTTGCAGAAGCGTACCCCGATCAGGATTTTGTTCAGGCGCTTCCTTCACAGGTCACGTGGTATCACAACTGTACTTTGCTTGATAAAGTGAAGGACCCAACTGAGAGAGAATGGTACATCGCGCAAACCATTCAGAACGGCTGGACTCGCGATGTCTTGGTGCACCAGGTAGAAAGCGGTTTGTTTGCGCGCCAGGGGCGCGCCATTACCAATTTTCAAACGACACTGCCGAAGCCGCAATCAGAGCTGGCGCAACAGATTCTGAAAGATCCCTATAACTTTGACTTTCTTACACTCGGAGCAGAAATGCTTGAGAAAGACCTGGAGAAGGGGCTTTTAGAGAAATTACGCGACTTTCTCCTTGAGCTGGGATCTGGCTTTGCCTTTGTAGGAAGCCAGTTTCATCTTGAAGTGGGCGGGCAGGATTTTTATCTCGATCTGCTCTTTTACCATCTGCGCATGCGGTGTTTCGTCGTTGTTGATCTAAAAATCACCGATTTTGTGCCCGAATATGCCGGCAAGATGGGCTTCTATCTGGCCGCCGTTGATGAGCAGCTGCGGCATCCAGACGATCAGCCAAGCATCGGGCTTATCTTATGCAAGACGAACAATCGCATAATCGCCGAATACACGCTGAGGAACACGCAAAGCCCCATGGGCGTTTCCGAATATCGACTAGCTCAGCCCCTGCCTGAGGCGATTGGCAAGGAATTGCCGACCATTGAAAAACTTGAGACAGAGCTGGGTAACCGTTTTGTACTCGGCAAAAGCGTCTTGAGTGGTCCCGACAAGCTAAGCGGCGGATCGGTAGAAGGCAAAGAGTAATTTCGAATTTGTGCAGGCCGGCCTGCACAATTGGGTTAGCCCCGCCAGGCGCTACTTCGCATAGCTTTCAGTAAATCCAGTGCGCCTGCTCACCGCATGTAATGCACCTAGCATCGGTGCTGTCAGCGACACGGAGCTGTTCCGCTTGATTGTTCACGTGCGCGGTGCAAAACCTGTATAGTCCCTTCTCGTCCCATTCGAAGACGTTGAGGGAATTGCTCAAAAGCTTCTCCAGCTTGGAGTTTACTTCAGGCACGTGCACCCGGACATAAGGGCCGGTTGTTTCATCACCGCGCTCATCAGGAAGCCACTTGTTGTGCCCAATCAACTGATACAGCTCATTGAGTAATTTCGGGTCGGGCTCCTGCCAGACCGTCTTAGCGAATTTGATAAACAGATTTGGCTTAGGTGGGCGTCCGCCTTTGGCGCCGTTAGCGGCGGACGCGGCTCTTTTAGCTTCAGAAGTTGAGGCACCGCCCTTGGTGCCCCCGCGAGCTCCAAGAATTGATGCAACACTTTCAACTTGCGTCACTACAAACGTTGTACCGCTAAGAAACTGATCCAGCGTGGCTTCCAGCCGCTCAGTGTTGGCGCTTACTTCTCGTCCCTTAGCGTTCATGTAGAAGCGAAGCGCATGAAGCGCAAGCGATGCTTCATCTTCGTCTAATTTAACTACCCTTTTTTCTTCTGTCATGGTGAAATAGTCCTATATTCCGGCAATTAATCGGTCGTCTCTTGCCATAATAACCCAAACCGCTTTAGGTTTCCAGAGGGAATTACCTTTGCCGCCGCACGCCGATTTTTTAGGCGCTGCCGGTCCTCGGCAGCTAGGGTGGTGGGTGGGTAGCCACGCGCGAAGCGCGCCATCAGCCAAGACCTTCAGCCTGAGCGCGCCAAGCCCTCAGTCGCGCTGCCCGCCAGCTCCTGCAGAACTGCCTGAATACCGCGCAGACGGGGTCCCACCGTCAACTACTGCGAAGTTTGCAATTGCAGATGTGAGGTTGACGGTGGGGGCAAGCGGTAGGCTTTGCGCCAGGCAGGAAAGCAAGGGCAGTCGGACAGAAGTAGAGCGGCACGGCAAGAGCGGCTCCGGGGCAAGGGTGCCTTGAGCGGAGGCAGCCAATGGCGGCAAGAAAAGAAAGAAGACAGAGACAAGAGCTTTCACTCCTGCCTCTGTCTTATCTAAATCAGGCGCTCTTGCGAGCAGCCTTTTTCGATTCACTGGAGGCGTTATCAGCCTTTTCAGCAGTGGTTGGCTTAGGGCCACAGAGGTGGAAGCTGGTGAGCTTCAAGATTGGCTTGTGTACTTCCACTGTCTTTCCGTCCACTTCCTTGCTGAAGGTGTTGATGGCCAATCGCCCGGTAAGAAGGACTTCGCGTCCTTTGGTGATGGTCTGCATTACGCGTTCTCCAAGACCGTTCCAGCAGTCAACGTCGAACCAGAGAGTCTTCTCTTCGTCTTTCTTGTTGCTGTATTCAGTGACTCCGAGGCTGAATTTCACAACTTTGTTGCCTGTGTCAGCGAAGCTTACAGCGCGGGGATCTTGTCCGACTCTGCCGATTATGGTCAATTGATTGTTCATGGTTGGCACCTCCAGTGCGGTTTAGGTGCCCCAGGTTTTGCATAAGTCGCAGACCGCGCTAGCGCTTTTCGGTGGTGCAAGGACGCGCACGCGCCCGTAGGGGAATCCTTGCGCCTCCGAAAAGTTGTGCCAGTATTGGCGCCGGTAAAAAGCACGGGGGTGCCTTACAAGAACAGACAAAAGACAAACAACGGAAGCAGGACAAGCCCATGGCCGCTGGCTTTGCTGAGACATAAGACAAGTAGGAATTCAGCCCGGAACCAAAATTAGCAACAAGAAAGAGGATTAAGAAGGTCAGACGCAGATTGCCGGAACATATAGGAAAGCGTGATGCAGACCACCTGACGCGAAGTCCCACATAGGGCGCATGACCATAACGACACCCAAGGAAGTACGAAAGCAGTGGAAACAAGACAATCACTCACCAGCTTCCTTTCCAGTTGTGGAGCCCATTCCACCACAGCAGGCAGATGATGACCAGTACAGGAAAAGCAATTGCAAGAGCACACCAGAAAAGACAGAGGCAGGAGTATTAACGCTGTTGTCTGGGTTGTGTGCTTGATTCCAACATCAAAGAAGATACAGAAGCGGCAGCATAGAGCCACCGCTTCCGCTCTTGTGATACCGCTAAAACAACTCAGGATGCGACTCTCGAATACTCGCCACACCACGGAAAGAGACGATCAGATGATCGAGAATCTCAATTCCCAACAGCTTGCCGCCGGCGAGTAATTGGCTGGTCGTATCCAGGTCTTCCCGGCTCGGGTCGGTCGATCCAGCCGGGTGGTTGTGAGCGACGACAACACTGTAGGCGTTATTCAAGATAGCGGCTTTAAAGACTTCTCTTGGGTGAACTAGGCTTGCCGAGACGGTTCCGTGACTCACCACATGGTAGCCCGTGACCTGTAGCCTGGCGTCAAGATGCAGCGCTACGAAATGTTCTTCCGATAGATGTTTCATTGGTTCAAGGTATTGCTCCAGGTCGCTCGGCGTCCGAATCGCTGGCAGGGGTTCACTTGTAGGCTCACGCAGAATCGCCAGCTTTATCTGAGGAATTTTGTACTTGAGATGCTTTTTGAGTGTTCTTGTATTCATGATCTGCTCCTAAAAGAAATGCCGGGATGGCGCAGAGGCTCATCCCGGCTGGGTTACAAAAGAGGTCATCGGCTAGTTGGCGACAGCTTCCTCCTTTAAGAGCGTCGGATGTATAAGAGAGATTGCCGGTCGCGATGGCGTGAAAGCCTGACTGTTCTCCAGGTGAATCCGGCATGCCTCGCGGATTAGCTCAGATCTTGTTTGCGACCGAAATTCAGCAAGAAGATCCAATTGGTCAAGCAGGCGCTCAGGTATGGCTATCAAAACTTTCTTTTTCATGATGTTCGTCTTCCTGTATTAGTGCGGCTTTTCGCCACTTACGGGGGCAAGGGGGAGGCTCCCGAGTCAAGCGAGAAGTAACCCTGGAAAACAAATTGCTCGGTGCTCGTGCTTGACGCGGGGTGGCGCCTCCCCCTTAGACTGAGAAGGCGAAAAGTGCAGCCAAGGCAGGCTGCAAGCCAGCCCGCAGATAGGCTAGCTAGGCAAACAAAGACTGCATGATTGGCATGGCTTAGGCTCAGCTCTATTGGTTTGCAATGGATAGGCGCTCGTTGTTATCTGCGGACAGTTGGTCAGAGGATCGGCTCTGAGCGGCACGACATGCTTGCTGCGCGGTGATAAGGGAAGTTGATAATCTCACCATGCTTGACGCGATCGCGAATGGCGGGCATTAATTCAGAAGACAGTTGGTCCTGGTCCTGCTGCATTAGAGCCAGCTTCCAGACACCAGGATAAGCGGAAAACGCGAGCAAGCCCTGCTCGAAATTGTCATTGTCGATACTCAAGAAGCCCTGGCAATTTGATTCACCTGCAAGCTCGGAGAGCACCGCAAGCAGGTTTGGCTCAAGGAAACTGCGTGTATAGAACCAGAATTTGCATTGAGGGCGATCTTGGATCGCAAGTAGCCATGCACGCGCATACTCGCATGAATAGTGGTCCCCCACATCATGAATTCGAAGCGTATAAGGCAAGTTTGTTGGTTCACCAGATATTTGCGCCGCCAGCCAATCTACTGGCCGCGCCTGATCTACCAGTGCGATCAGATTCTGAGCCAGCAATTCCGGCCCACCTTTCTGTAACAATAACTCGCAAGTCCTGAAGTTGCGAAGCCGCTTATGACGCTGAGCATCAGACTGATACCGGACTCCATTTCCATAACAAAGCCGTCTGCAGATCGAAGTAGCATCGACACAACTTTCGCTGCGCGAGAGGCTGAAAGCCCATCCCACCTTGCTATTCTGAGTTAGCTCCAAACCGTAATCGTGTATACGAGCACTGACCATTGTTGCCCTCCTTTGAGTTGATTCGGCAGCGACGCTGCCTCCCGGAGGGCGACCGGCTGGGCTCCGCCGTCAAGGCGGCAGGAAAGGAGTACTCAAAACCAAGAGAAAACCGAACGGCTTGAAGGCGGTGGGCGCTCAGCCGGTAAACTTGAAGAACAGCGGAGAAAGCCGTCAGGTCAGGCTTTTTGAAACGCGTTCGAACGACGATCCGGAAAATGAGTGAGATCTGATGTGGTATCAGATTGCAAATCCGGATGCCAAGAAAGTACACTTGTTAGCGGTGGGAAAGTCTCTGAATTCCAAAGACGCGACATGCGTCTTTCCCGGCTCTCTCTGGGCATCTTGCACCTTTAGAAAGCTCGCAGGAAATGTGGATTAGGTACACCACATACAGTGGCAACACAATAACAGATCTGCGATCAAAGCAACAGTGAATCGTAGAAATTTTCCAGCTACGGCGGTCGAACCACGAACCGAGGACCGTTAGACCCGGCATTCAGTTGTTCCTTCAACTCAGATAAGTACGCCTGCAATGCAGCCTGGCTGTCGTAATCGGGCGCAGTGGACAGATAGACCGCAAGAATGACCAGCAGTACTTTGATCTCTGGAATAGAAAGAGTAGAAGGCTCTTTCTGAGTAAGCCTGGTAACTTCATCCTGCCAGGTCGATTCTGACTCATCCTGGGAGGTCGCAGCGGTCTTCAGTGCTTGCCGCTTATCTCTTTGGGATCGCATGGATATCTCATAGGCAATACGGCGAGCTGCCAAGCGACCGGGAGGCATATTTGGGTCAAGAGAAGTGGTAGGGGGCTGGGTTTGAGTAGAACCCGCCCCCACCACATCGTTATATTCGTCCGTACTGGCTGCAAAGAAGCCCTCAGCCAAGTCCTCGTAATCCTTGTGCCAGATATCCTTGTGGTTATAGAGCGTCTCTTTGGAGCATTTGGCTTCCTTGCGCAGCTCCTCGGTGGTGAACTTCTCCTGACGCTCTTTCAAGCCGTCCAGGGCGTTGCTAATGCGCTTGCGTGCGTCGGCTTTCCGATTGGCGTTCTCGCGCACCCACGATATAGGAACCACGGGTGAATACTTCTGAGGTTCATCACCTTTCTTGTGCGCCGGGCGCCAGTTCGCGGCCCGCTCAACCTGGGCGAAGGCATCAGCTCGGCCGCGGTTGATATCGTAACTTTGGCCGTTGTTTCTGGCTTTAAGATACTCTTCGATAGCCCACTGGCGCTCCTTTTCATAGCCATATCCAAGCGCCGGAAGGTCGCGGCTGGGATCACCATAGAAGAGATAGTGACCTACACATTCGATGGACTCTGCGCGCTGTGACGGACCGTTCAGTCCGTTGAGGTGATAGAGCCTGCCCTTGTACCAGTTGTCCACAATGATGCCGGGCGGCAGGCGGTGGAACACGGCTTGGACGAAGTCGCTAAACTCGCCGGTATCAACGGGCTTCTCAGTTCTCCTGATCGGCACGACGTTGCTTGCAGGCTCGCCCCGACCGTGGGCGACTGCGGACGCTCGACGTTTTTCAAGCTGCTCATTGTATGTCTTGAGCTGTCGAAAAGCCGCATAGGAATTAGCATCTCCATCGAGTACGTCGACAAACAATTCGAGGGCCTGGGGAGCGGAAAGCTCGTCGCGCTCATACTCTATTTCAAGCGTCTTCTTATCTAGCCAGGCGAAGCCCGGTTGCATAGGCAGGCGCAGACCCAGTCCTAGCGATCTGTCGCCACCTGGATGAGGGAAAATCTCAAGCTGTCCTTTTCCAACCTGGAAGTCGTTGAGCGTAAGAAGCTTGATCAGTTGCGCTCTGAGATCGGCACTGCTAATAGGGTCTTCAAAGAATAGATAGAGGTGCCAGCCGCCGCTGTCGCTGGATCGATAAAGGGAAGACTTTGGAAGACCGGCATCTGATAAGGCATGTAGCAACTTATCAAGTGACTGCTTGTTGTGATAACGGCTCTTCTGATCTATATCGAGAACGGCAAACCGAGTGGCTTTCCCGGCGCGGCAGCCAATGAAAAACTTGGGATGTACACAAGCGATAGCCTTGAGAATTTCCGAATCAGGCAGCTTCCATTTATCGTCTGCCGAGTACCAGGAGCCGCCAGACAAAGGCTTGTAGATATAACTATAACGGTGGAACAGTTCAAGAAATTGCGCGATGCAGATCTCCCACCCTTGCGGGAAGTGGTCCTTGCGATCAAAACGAGCAATCTTAGTCGGCGCACTTGCTGGCAGCAAGCGCGCTTGAATGTGTCCGGTAATGATGGTCTCCCTTTCTTAATCTGGGACGTGTTGACCTATCCGGACCGTTAGTCTATTCTGGAGCCACATCGCGAAAGTACCAAAAACGCGACGACAACTGAATAGTGAGGTCCGCAAAAGATCTCTCAAAAGAACATCGCCTCAAACGATGTTTTTTTGTTTTTGTGCTTGACTGTCCTTCCTAGTGGGCGGGTGCCCAATACATATCCACTTTATATGCACCGAGTTTGGTGGCATCTTTCGATGACACTATATTATTTGTGCAAAATGCAATCAACACTTTACTACTTGAACTGATCGACTGGCAGAGGCTTTTGCCGGGTTAGAAAATTTCGAGCCTCATAGCTAGAAAAGGCTTCACGGCATGATGTGCGCGTGTACGAGATCGTGGTTGAAGGTACGAAAAAATTGGCTAGAAAACGTCAGGAAATTTTCTAACGGTCAGAAATCGCATTTCCATACCGCGAGAAATAGATTGCGCAGTCCAGAAAAGCGGCATAGAAGAGGCTGGAAATTGCCGCAAAGCGTGACCGATAGCTGCATTACAGCAAGAGCAAACAGGAGCACGACAAGGCTCACGAATACAACTTCCAACCCAACCTAGAAAGAGGCTGGAAGTTTTCTAGACACCCAGAAGCGCTTCGACACTCCCCTGGAAAGAAATTCCACCGTCCACTTCCAGCCATTGTCATGAGGTTTTCTGCCGAGGATTGACTGAAGTACTGGTCGATATTTCTGGCTGGAAACGATTTCCAACCCAGGTAGAAGAGGGCTCGAAATGAGCAAGAAGGCTTGTTGCTGAAAATTTCCAAAGTCTCGAATCAACGATCCGTTTTCTTTTCCAGCCCTCGAAGTCATTTCCAGCCCAGGTCTGGAAGCATTTCCAGGGGTGACTAAAGCTGAGCGGTGATGCGGCTTACAGCCAAAGAAAAGCTTTAAATTCAGAAGGAAAAGACCTATAATCCTGACAGGCTCAGGGTTTGCGATATCCAGAGTATACAGGGTGGATATAAAGGAGCGGCGGTGTCAAAAACAATTTCAGTCAAGGAAGCCGCCTCCGCGCTAGGCATTACACCAAGGGCCGTGACCTATCGGCTAGAGAAGGGACAGCTTAAAGGAACACTGAACAAAAACGAGTTCGGCGTGCCGGAGTGGCGCATATTCCCTAACAAAGAAATCATGGCCGGAATCAACAGCCAGGTGGAGAGTACCAGCCCGGCCGCTGGTGCAGGTCCGATAAATTTCGACCCCGGTGATGTCATTGAAGCCGAGTCGGTGGATGCAGAGCAGGAAGAAGCACCACCGACAGAAACACGTTTTGCAACCGAATTTCAAAGCATCGTTGAGCAATGCGTGCGTCCACTTGTCGAGGAAGTGAAAGCTCAAGCGCTTGCGCTTGCTGAAAAAGATAGGATCATCGAAGAGCAAAAGGTTCAACTTCGACTTCTGCCTGACTTTCAAAAGCGTGCCGAGGATGAGCGCCAGCAGGCTGAAAAGGAACGGAAGGAAGCAGAACTCAAGGCACTTGAAGTAGAAGCATTGAGCAAGCAAATAACCGCCATAGAAGAGCAGAAACGCGAGCTGGAAGAAAAGGCGAGCCAGTCCACAATCTTAGCTACGGACTTGGAATCACTCAAGGCCAAGGTTGAGGAGTTGCAAAGACCCTGGTGGAAGAAGTGGTTTTCGGCCAGACCTGAGTGATTCAATTGAAGCTCAAAGAGCTAATGACACTTCTTCATTTGTTTTGCAATTAAAAAGGCATTGACTGGAAGAGCGGCGATAAAACCGGCGGGCACCGCAATGGCCAGTGCTTTCCAAAATAATGGATTAGCCACAGAACCGGCGCTTACACCGCCCATGTGGTAGTCCACGCTATTCATGACCAATTCCATAATTCCGATGGAGAGTAATTCTCCAAGCCAAACAGCCTTCATTGCTGAATGAAAGTCGAGCCTCGCATTACGCATTAAAGGAAAAACGGTCAACGAAAATCCCGAGATAAAGGCAAGGACAGTGCTGAGAAACATGGTCGTCATGGGCGCAAGACCCATCGTGACGCCAAAGGACAAACCGATAAATTCTCCTATCATGCAGCCTGTAAGGCAATGGAAAGTGGCATAGATAGCTGCTTTTAGCGAGCTAACTGTTTGTGTTTTGTGCTGCTCTACTTTGTTTTGCTTGCAGCAAGAGTCAGCATGTGTGTGATTCATTTCAAAGTTCTCCATTTCGACTTCATTGTGCTCAGACCTCGGACCCATCTATCCCTTCGATTAAAGGGCAGATTAAGGCAGCATTGCGCTTTTCATGAGACAGCCATTTTTTTTGAATCTGTTGCAGGTCTGATCGAATGTCAGTCAAACTCTCGATTTGCGAATTGACATCGTCGATCTTTTTCTGCAACAACGACAGAACCATGTCGCAGGGCTGATTGCCCTGGCGTCTAGCGTCGATTATTGACTTTATCTCGTCTACAGAAAACCCTATCCCCAGAGCTTTGCGGACAAATCGCAATTGTTCGATTGCCGAGGGTGGATAGATGCGATAACCGCTTTCAGTGCGATCTGGCGGCGAAATTAGTCCTTGGGCCTCGTACCAGTGAATGGTTTGCGAGCTGACACCGAGCTGTTTTGCGACATTTCCAACTAAAGATTTCTTGTTCATGTTTTCACTATAAACCCTCTAACATATTTGAGAGTCAAGAGCCAAATGACAACCCTGGATTTGACATGCCTGTTATCATGAAGCTAAGCTTAAGGATTATTTTTTTGACCCCACTGGTGTCTTGTGAAGCGTCTATCTGTCATATTTCTGATGCTTTTAGCGCTCTTCATTGCAGTGCCCAGGCAAGCATGTGCTTGTGACGAAGCCCAAGTCAAAACAGTAAACCAGCAGCATAGCTGTTGTGAAAATCAAACATCTTCAAGCTCCTGCCATTCAACTGCTTCAAGAGAGGCGGTTTTCAAGCATCACTCTTGTTGCGGCATGGGTATTGACAAGACGATAAGCTTGGCAAGCAGCATTAGCATTTTGCCGGAAAGCGAATCTTTTGCTGACTCCATAAGTATTCTGAGTGATCTGCCAGCGTTTTTGATTGCAGTCGCTTCGGATGCTCCAGCTCATCCGAACAGAGCCCCTCCCCGAATCAGGGGTATGGGCACCACTAAGACTTATCTATATAAGCAAGTTTTCCTAATTTAGCCATCAGTCGTTAGCACTGCTTGGTGATTTTTGCGCATGGCCGAGAAGGTCGGCGCATCTCTCACCGAGCAGTGTTTTGGTTTCACTTATGGCTCAGGAAAACGCGCGCCTCGGGCGCGAAAAGGTCTTATGAAAACTACCAGTTTGATTTCAGTCTCAATAGGTCTGTCAGTTCTATTTATCAGCGAGATTTGCCAAGCAGCCGAACTGCCTATCGATGGCTACCTAATTGATCGCAAATGTATGGCATCAGTCCTTGAAGATCCGCACCCAGAGGACTTTATCAAACACCATACGAAAGACTGCAGCCTGATGGCGAACTGCAAAAAGCAGGGATATTCCATTTACACAAACCGTCGATGGCTCACGCTCGACAGGCATGGGAACAAGCTTGCAATCAGCTTATTGGAAAAGAGCACGCGCAGAAACAGCTTCTATGTGCGGGTTTTTGGCACTGTTGTTAGTGACCGACTCAAAGTCAAAACAATCGAAGAGATCGAGGCTCCGCTTCATAACGAATCAAGTGTGGAGGCAAAGTAATGGCAGTAGAGTCTAACGATGTACGAGACGGCGAGAAGAAAAACTTCTGGATTTTGATAAGGAAGAATTTTTGGGGAGTGGTGACACTGATCGCTGTCACGATAGTCTGCGTCGTGATTGTGCAGGTATATAAGAAGCCCGGACAAATGAGTGTTCTCGAATCGCAGGCAATGGACATGACAGTTATGGTCCCGCCAAAGGGCGCAGTGCCTGTGGCAATAGCTACAGCGCGGAAGGAAACAATTTCCGGATCGATAACATATACCGGTAGTGTTCAAGCCTACAGTGATGAAGACGTTTATCCTCGGGTTACCGGACGAGTAGTGAAAATGCCTGTCTATCCTGGAGATATTGTAAAGGCTGGGCAGTTACTCATTCAGCTTGACCCTTCAGATAACTCCGAATATGCAGCAAAAAGACAGGAAGCCCAAAGCGCTGAAGATGCGGCAATGCACAATGCAGGTATAGCCAAATCGGAATTTGCCCAGAAAAAATTCGAACTTGAGGCTGCCAAAGAAGCGGAGAAGGGAGCAGAAAAAGCTTTAGCAGAAGCAAATGCAAATTTAGCGTATTGGACTCCTGAAGTACAAAGACAAAGTGCGCTTCTTAAGTCCCAAGTAGTATCGCTGGATGAATATCAGAAGGAGTTGGCTCAACTCAAAATAGCTGAAGCTCAGGTAGAACAAGCTCAAGCAAAATTGAGAGAGGTGCGTAACACAAAACTTGCAGCGCAAGCCGCACTTGACACGATGATTCACCATGTTGGCCATCAGTATTCAACGGCTCAACAGGCTAAAGCAGCTCTCAAAAACACTGTTATTTACGAGAAGTACACAAGAATTCTTGCTCAAGAGGACGGGGTTGTAACCAAGCGCCTCATTAGCCCAGGTGTAGTAGTAAACCCAGGAATGATGGTGCTCAAAGTAGCGCATGTAAAACAGGTGCGCGTACAAGCTGAGGTCGCAAGCGAAGATGCCGGTCGCCTTAAGCTGGGCGCCAATGTGAGCATAAAAGGTTCGCAAGCAAGCAATAAGGAAGTGCAAGCTAGAGTTACTTCAATCTTTCCCGCTGCCGATCCCACAAGTCGAACGTTCACTGTTGAGGCCTTGATCGACAACATTCAGAGCCAACCAGAAGCCAATCTCCGTCAAGTTAGCTCAGTTGAAGCGTACAAATTTTTGCCAGGCCAGTACGTTGTGATGAAGCTATCGACAGGTGAGCATGAAGGATTGGTCGTGCCCACATCAGCAATTATTTGGAGAGAAGGCAGGGCGCAAGTATGGAAAGCAGGTTCAGCAGAGAGCTTTTCGGCGCACTCGAAATATCAATGTCCAATGCATCCAGAGGTCGTCTCTGACAAACCAGGGACTTGTCCCAAATGTGGAATGAGTCTTGAATTGATCAAAAGAGCAAACCAGCAAAATCCTGGCAAAAAGCAGTACACATGCACGATGCATCCTGAAGTTGTGACTGATGCGCCTGGCAAATGTCCGAAGTGTGGTATGGACCTAGTTCCCAAACAACTTGGTGGAAAGAATGAAGTGCATTTGGTTGACGTTGAGATCGGAATAACAAATCCAGACCAAACAGAAATAGTTAAAGGACTCAGTGAAGGTGACCAGGTAGTTCATGCCGGCTTTGCGAATCTCCAACCAGGTATGTCCGTGGTTGCAACTGAGTGGGGCAAGGCCGGTCCAGTCAAACTTCCGACAGCAGCCGAAGTACAAGGCAATCGATTGGACTCCTCAAACAATTGGTCTTATGAGGAAATGTCAGGCGCTCTTATGCTGAGGGTCTCGCTTGATCCGGCTAAAGGTGGATCAAACACTACGATTGTAAAAGTAGAAAAACATGGCGGTGGTACTGTATCTGGTGCACAGATCTCTGCAAAGACATCAATGCCTGGTATGGGAGATATGGCTGGTCCGGATCTTAACGGAGTAACCGGCATGACTGGAGAGGCGCGATTGAAGAGCGATCTATCTAGTGGGCTGTGGCGACTGAAGCTAAAGATCAGCATTCCTGGATCGGCTCCTTTGGAAACATCTGTTGATGCTGAGGTGCCTTAATTATGACAGCGACAGAATCAAAGCATCAAACACATTCTAACGAACCAGAGCACGGACGCGGTTTCAATGTAACCGCCTGGTCGATAGAACATCCGTATACGATTTTCGCTTTCTTTCTAGCAATGGTGATTCTGGCATTCGTTGCTATCGGTTTTTATATGCCGAAAAGACTCATGCCATATGTTCAAAGTCCAATGATCGGTGTGGTCAGCATGCAGCCCGGTCTGTCTGCTGAGGAGATGGAAACGTACATAAGTAAACCGATTGAAGAGCGAATGGTGGATATTCGAGGAGTGCGCTTTATTCGTTCAACCTCGCAAGAAGGTTTTTCGATGGTTTCCCTTGAGTTTCCCTACGGCACCGACATGAAGCGGGCTCTGGTAGAAACGCAAGCACTCATGAATGTTGTGCAAGCTGACCTGCCGGTCACAGGTGCGAATCTAAAGCCTAGCTGGGTGTTGTTCATCGATCCACTCAATTTACCTGTTTTGACTTTCAATTTAACTGCGCCGGGATGGGATCCAGTTCGACTCAGAGAATTGGCTGACAATCAAATTACGAATCGCCTCAAGAAAGTACCAGATGTCTGGTCTATTTATGCCTTTGGGGGTTACAAACGGCAACTTCAAGTCCTTGTAGACCGAAACAAATTAGCTGGCTTCGGGCTTTCCATTCTCGATGTTCGAGACGCCCTCGACAGACAAAACATTGCAAAACCTGCTGGCCGCTTAACTTATAAAGATGGAGAATCAATTGCTCGTATTAATACGCTCGCACAGGGTGTTCGGGAAGTTGAGGACTATCCTCTCAAATCGATTGGCGATCGCATTGTCTATGTGAAAGACGTGGCACGAGTTGTTGATACGTACTGGGAAAAAAGGGCTGCTTATCATCATGTTCACAGTGGCAAAGTCGAACCTGGGATTGAAGTAAGTGTAATTCAAACACCGGAAGCCAGCTCGCCAGTCGTTATTGAGGGCATCAAAAAAGAGATAGCGGCGCTGGAAAAAGATTACCCAGGCATTCATTTTGAAATCAGCTATGACAATTCGCACTTCGTTGGAATTCTCATGCGAAACATGCTGGAAGAGCTTGGCACAGCCATTGTTCTCACTGGCATCGCCGTACTTCTTTTCCTTGGAGAATGGCGGGCCACGCTTATCTCTATGATCACAATTCCAATCTCATTGGCAATGGCAGTATTAGCGCTCATTCCATTGGGGATGACTTTAGATAGCTCTACGCTCGTTGGTTTGCTTCTTTCAATAGGTCGATTGGTCGACGATTCAATCATCGATATTCACGCAATCGAAAGACATTTGCGGATGGGCAAAAAGCCTAGAGAAGCCACCATTGACGGTATCACAGAAGTGAGATTGGCAGTGGCGGCCTCGACGCTTGTTCTAATCTTAGCTTTAGCTCCACTTCTTTTCTGTGGTGGAATCGTACAGCAGATGTTTGTAGGGCTTGTCTGGCCAATTATTTTTGGGCTGCTTGCATCTTTTCTTGTTTCCTTAACACTGACAGCGGTTTTAGCGGAGAAATTTCTTCGTCCAAAACCACAGCCCGGAGAACAAACGAGCGAGGTGTGGTTAACCAGGTGGCTAAGAACAAAAGTTCTCGAACCGTTCGACCACATGCTCGTTAGGCTTGAGGACAATTATGCAAGGCTTGTAGCCTGGATGCTGAAACATCGCTTCGTGAACATGGCGAGAATTCTTGCCACCATAGTAATTGGTTTCACTTTCTACAATTTCATCGGTAGCGAAATGATGCCGTTAGCTGACGTGGGGCAGGCATATGGCGTGCTGGAGGTAAGTCCAGGATTGTCCTTTGATGAAACAGAGGAAATCACAACGCGTGTAGAAAAACTAATGCTCAAACATCCTGAGATCGAACATGTATCGACTGAAATCGGTACAGATCCAGGTGGGACCTATTTCAACGGTTACAACATGCCCGCCGTTAACTTTGCGACTTTCATGATCACGTTGAGTGATAAAGATGAGAGGAAAAAGACGATTTGGGACGTTATCGACAGTGTGCAAACAGAGGCGACGTCAACGGTTCCGGGAATCAGGCGCTTGCAGATAAAGGAGATGGGATCAGATGTTATGGCGAGCTCACAAGCGCCCATTTCGATTCTTGTCACTGGTCCTGATATGTCGATTCTTTCAAGGCTGGCAGAGCAAACAGCAAAAATAGGACAAGAGACTTTCGGTATGCATCAGGTTTCGACGGACTGGAGTCTTAGCAAGCCAGATTGGGAGATAAGAGTAGATCCAAGACGGGCGCAAGAGCTGGGTCTTACCCCCACTCAAATAGCAGACCAAGCCTACTATTCATTAACTGGAGCGTTAACCAACGAATACTATCGCTTGCCCAATATTAGACAGCGAACGATTCTTGTACGCTACGACGAGCCGCAGCGGCGCGATCAAGCCGACCTTCTTTTAATGACGATTACAACACCTGAGGGAAAACAGGTGCCACTGAAGAGCGTCGCGAATCTTGAGTATAGAGAAGCGCCCACTGTAATTAGTCATGACCAGATGCGCAGAGCAATAACCGTGATGGGTTACTACCGCAAAGGTGAACCGCCTTCAATGGATGTCGCCATGGAGGTGATGATGAAAGCCATGGCTCAACTGAATTGGCCGCCGGGTTACACCATCGAAATTCGAGGAGACATGACTCAGATGATGGATGCATTTGGGCGACTTCTCATGGGTCTGCAATTAGCACTACTCTTCATTTTCTTAGTCTTGGTAGCGCAATTCAGAGGATTTTTGCAGCCGTTGCAGATGGTGTTCTCCTTGCCGCTTGAGCTTTCCGGCGTATTTTTTGCATTGTGGTTAGCGCACCAAGCGTTTTCCAGTGTTTCCATCATGGCGGTGATCATTTTGACCGGGATGGACATAACAACTGCCATCCTGCTTATCGACCAGATTTTAAGACATCGACATAGCGGAATGCCCAGAGACGAAGCGATTATAAAAGCCTGCCCCGAGCGATTGCGCCCAATCTTGATGACATCAGTGATCACGATCATCGTCATGTTGCCTGTATCGATAGCGCCCAAAACGGGCATGGATGCTTACTCACCGCTTGGCACAGTTGTGGTGGGCGGACTAATTGTTGGAACGATCCTTAGTCTTCTCGATATACCAATCATGCACGCATACATCGATGATTTGGTCATTTGGCTAGAAAAGCATTTTAGACGAGGGAAAAACAATGACTAGCAAAATTCTTTTGAATATATTCCAGACAAAGTCAGATGTGGCTCCAGGACTTCGGTTTGGCACTGCTGCGATGCTGATTTGCCTGCTTGTCATTCTTGGCTATCAATTGATAACACTAGTGAAGGTACGAATAGAAAGGAAAGTAGAAACCAGCGGAGAAGTCCTTCGCAAGCGGCTACCGACAATCAATTCCCTTATTGCATTTCAGGCGAAGCTTTCATTGAACAAAGAACAAGTGACAAGACTCAATGATTTGAGTCGAAAAGAAAAGGCGCAACTAAAGCCAGTCGAAGGAGAAATAACAGAAATCAGAAAGCGATTTGAATCGGATTCAAAAGAGACAGAAAGAACGATGACTTTAGCTGATTTGCAAAGGCTCGCGACTAATATTTCTGCTCCCAGTAAGGTAAAGCGCGAAATAGAAGTGCGATTTTCAATTGAAGCCTGGCGAGTTCTGCGGGAGGAACAGAGGCTCGTAGCTCGTCAGATATTTTCGGGAGCAAAAGAAAGTGGTTATTAGAAAGAAAGTGATACTTGTCGTTTTGAGCCTTTGTAATTTTCACATGGCTCTAAGTGGACCCGTTGCTGCTCAAGAGCTTCGCGGTCCAATTATTGGACACGACAAGAATTCAGCTACTTCGGTAGATGAAATTGTCACAGGAAATCCTATCCAATTGACAGTGACAAAGTCGGCACCATCAGGAGATTTAGCAGAGCAGAACGGCTCAATTGGCATTGATGATGCTGTGCAGGTAGGTATAAAGAACAATTTCACACTCAAGCAAACCGAGCAATCATGGTTAGGGTCGAAATTTTTGGCACGCGCTGCTTTGGCGAAATTCGGACCAACGGCCTCATTCAACACTTTCTACTCCGCTTCTTCGCTCAACCAAATGCTATTTTTACCTGGTGATACAACGATTGCATCGCCTCCTATGCAGCCCATAGTGAAGGGGAGTTCGCTTAGCTTACTTTTTGCTGGGAGCCAGCCGATCTTTACTGGTGGCCGCTTGCTCGGTGGGTATAGAGCCGCTCGGGCAGTAGCAAAACAATCTCTTTCGAATTTCAACGAGCAGCGAATTCAAACCGCTCTTTCAGTCAAGGAAGCGTACTGGGCAGCAGCTTGGGCTGAAGCCAGCCTGCGCGTAGCTTCGGATTATGTCAAATTCCGAGAGTGGAGCAGCGCTAATATGAAAAAGCGGATGGATGAAGGCAAAGCACCAAGAGCTGATTATCTGCGTGAAGAAGCAGAACTAGCGAAAGCTCGAATTCAGCTCAATGAGCGGTACAGAGACTTCAATTCAGCTCTTTTAAATTTAAAGGTTGCAATGTCTGTCAATCTGGGTTCACAAATTGGTTTAAGGGATTCGCTTGTATACGTTGAAACAGCAGACGGTTTGAACAAATTCTTGGAATCGGCAGCCACCAGGCGACCTGAGATTACGAAAGCGATAAATAGGGTGGCAGAACTAAAAGCCAGACGGCAAGTTGCTTTGAGTAAATATTCACCTCAGATATCAGCCTACGGAGCAGGCAGCAACATCACTGGAAGTTCTCCAGACGGTGAAGCAAATGGACGCTGGGGCGGTTTTATTGGTGTCATGGGTGGTGTCACGCTATTTGATTCTGGATCCAGAGCGAACGAATTGCGAGCTGCCAATGCAGCCCTGCGGGAAGCAGAACTGGCGAAAAAAAATACCGATTTGAAAGTTGCTCAAGAGGTCTCACAGGCCTGGATCGATTTGGATCTTGCAAGACGAAATGTAACTCTTGCTCAAGAGCAAGTGGTCTCAGCAGAAGAGGATCATCGACTCTTTCATACGAGATATGAAGTGGGTAAATCGATTGCTCTGGAGCAGTTTGACGCCGCTGTCAAGATGTTTCAAGCAAGACTGACTTTACAGGAAGCGATCTACAAGTACCGCTTGGCACAGGCGCGCCTGATTTTTGCCAGCGGTGAAATCTAAAACAAACAAGGAGAAAGAAATGCAAGTGAATAGAAGTCTTATTGGCAGTTTGATTGTGGTCATGACGTTGGCAGGATGCAGTAATTCAGGTACTAAACCTGAAACATCAACGACGAATGGTTCATCGCCCGCCATCGAGTCGACCAAACAAACTGCTTCGGAAAGCACGGAAGCGAGCCAACCATCAACAGCATCGGAAGTTTATGAAGGGACGATACATGGTGTCATCAGCGATAGCATGTGCGGCAAGGATCATTCAAAGATGGGTGAAGCTGGCAAACAACCAAGTAAGTGCATAGAACAATGTGTAGCATCAGGAGCTAAGTATGTGCTCGTAGACGAAAAAGGTGACTCATACACCTTATCCGATCAAGAAAAGAGCAAAATTTTGGCAGGCAAGCATGTAGCAATTTCAGGACATATTGACCCCTCTGAGAAAGCAATTCATGTTCATTCAATAGTCACTCAATGAATATAGTTCGAGCTATTTTACGCAAGAGCAGAGAGCCGCTAGTTGCAGGAAAGCTATTGATTTTCCTGCTTCTTGCTGGTTTGGCGCTTTTATTTATTGAGGTGCGTTTTGAACATCAGGCGGTACTTGGAAGAAGATGGCAAGCCTGGCTACCTCTAGGCTATTGCGCATTCTTATTTCTGATGGGTCCAGTGAGCTTAGCGCTCTGGAATCGGGGCGGAAGAAGATTACTTCTGATCTGCTTTTCAGTTGCTCCGCTTATTGGAACTTTAGGTTTCTGGTTTCACAGTAAAGGCGATCCATGGAGATCCGTTTGCACTGTCATGAAAGTGGTTTGCATGCAGCCAGGACGAATTCCTCTTGGTGTAGATGGCCCGCCAGCATTAGCGCCTCTTGCACTAGTGGGGCTCGGTTTGATGGGTGTGGTTATTTGCAGTGCCAATTTAGGAAACGGTGCTGACGCAAAATGACTTTTTGATCTCAGCCGGAAGGAGGATTTGTAAGAGATGGCTACATGTACGGGATTGAGATCATCCGAGGTCGGGATTGAGATCATCGGTGATTTCTGGCGCAAATTAATTGAGACTATAGGTGCCGGCTGGCGCACTTTAATAGAGACTGAGCGCACTTTATTTGAGACTGGAGCACTTTAACTGAGACTGGAGCGATTTAATTGAGATTATCGCCACCGAGTCTGGTGACGCCCAGCCTGTAAGGAATACGTTCGTTTTATATACACCTGGGGGTATTTTTACACTTTCCGCCGATTTTGGCACTTTAGGGGTGTAAAGAAAATAGGCTAGAAACCTATTGTAAAAACATGCTATTCTCTGACGAGTTTTTGACTAGAAAGAGTCGACATTGAAAATTGGATATGCGCGAGTTTCCAGCGATGATCAGAATCTGGAGCTGCAAATTGATGCATTGAAGAAGGCCGGATGTCGGCGAATCTTTGAAGACAAGCGCACTGGAGCCAATGCAGATCGGCCTGGGCTGAAAGATATGATGGCGATGGTGCAAAAGGGCGACACTGTTTTAGTCTGGCGGTTAGATAGATTGGGCAGGTCTTTGCAGGATCTAATAAGTCTTGCTGCCCAGTTGGAGAAGGCTGGTGTTGGACTAACAAGTCTTCATGAGAACTTAGGCACTACAAGCAGTGGCGGCAAACTCATATTCCATTTTTTTGCAGCTATGGCGGAATTTGAAGCCAATCTGATAAGGGAGAGAACAGCTGCTGGTCTAGCTGCTGCGAAGGCAAGAGGGCGCGTCGGTGGCCGGCCAAAGCTGTTGGATCAGAAGCAACGAAGGGCACTGATAAAGCTCCATAAAAGCGGTGAGCATTCTGTAGCTGAAATCTGCAGGATGATGAAAATTTCAAGGCCAACATTTTATAACTATCTGGAAGAAGCTGGACAGTGAACAAGAAATCCTTGCCTCCAGAAGCGCTCATTAGCTTGCGTGCGCGTCTGGAACAGCTGAGTCCAAGGAGTCCGGAAAGAAAGCAAATCATCGACAAGACCGCTGAATTGTACGATGTTTCTCGCTCGACAGTGTATCGAGAATTAAACAATGAGCGGAGACCGAAAGAAGCAAGACGCTCTGACTATGGCACATCCAGGAAAATTTCAAAGGGTGAGCTTGACCGGTACTGTGAAGTTGTAGCCGCCTTGAAGCTGCGCACAGAGAACAAGAAAGGGCACCACATCTCAACGGCAAAGGCCATAGAAATAATCGTTGACCACGGTGTGATGACGCCGGACGGCTGGGTGAAAGCTCCGCCGGGTCTACTGGACAAAAGTCTAGTAAACAGACGCATGAAAGCTCTCGGCTATGATAGGAAGCGCCTCGGTATTGAACCTCCATGTGTCCGATTTCAAGGCGAGTGGAGCAACCAGTGCTGGCAGTTCGACATGAGCACTTCTGACCTGAAGGAGGTAGAAGAGCCAGCCTGGATCGAACCCGGTAGAGGCAAGCCGAGACTAACCCTATTCAGCGTCGTGGACGACCGAAGCGGCGCCAATTATACGGAATACTGGAGCGTTTACGGCGAAGAGGTCGAGACGGCTCTCCGTTTTCTGTATAACGCAATGGCGCAAAAGAAGCGAGAAGATTTCTTGTTTCAGGGCGTTCCAGAAATGATCTATATGGACAATGGACCAGTGGCAAAGAGTGCTGTATTTCAGCGGGTCATGCTTTGTCTCGGCATCAAAGTAAAAACGCATGAGCCAAGAAAAGACGAGAAGATCGACAAAAGAACTACATCTCGCTCAAAAGGCAAAGTAGAAAGGCCGTTTTTGACCGTCAAATGCGCTCATGAGGCGCTTTACCAGCTTGGTCACGTACCGAAAACGGAAGCGGAAGCCAACGTGTATCTGTTAAGCTACGTCCACCTTTACAACAAGCAAAACCATCGCATTGAAAATCATTCAAGGATTGAGGACTGGGTTGCAAAATTACCGGAAGGTGGGTTCAAAGCAGTTTGCTCCTGGGAGAAGTTTAGAAGTTTTGCCAGAGAGCCAGAGCAGAAGACTGTGGCACGTGATTGCACAATATCGATGGATGGCGGAGTCAAGTATGAGGTAAGCCCGGAACTGGCTGGCGAAAAGGTCGTCGTCTGGTGGGGGCTGTTTGACAATGAGCTTTTCGTTGAACATGGTGAAGTGAAATATGGACCGTATAAGCCGTCTGGTGGTCCGATTCCGCTGCACACGTTCCGGCGACACAAGAAAACAAGGCGGGAAAAGACAGCCGAGCGAATAGAGGATCTGTCAAAGAAATTGGCAGTACCTCGCTCCGTTCTTACAGGTAAAGCAGAGAATAGTCAGGTCGTCAGCCTGATCCAGCAGAGCCCCATACCCAGTACACCGTTCAAAGATCGTTTCGAGTACGAGACTCCGGAGTTCGAAAACAAATCTGTAGCAAAACTGGCGATTTCTAAGTGTCTAGGCCGGGCTATAGCCGAATTGCCAGAGGAGGCCAGGCAGTTCATTACCGACCTCGTAAGTCAAACTCTCAACAAGAAAGAAGTATTAGAAGGTGCAAAGTCATACTTTGCCAAAGCACGAAGAAAGGATGATAGCCATGCGCGCTGATGTAATGGGGTATTACAAACTGGCTAAGGATGTGCGCCAGGCTGGCTTTTTTGAAACGGAGCAACACAAGAGAATTTTCTCTCAAATCAGAGATGCTATTCGGCAGGGCGGTCTGATCGTAGTTACCGGAATGATCGGCTGTGGAAAGACAATTAGCCTCAATAGGCTCACTGACAATCTTTCAAAGGATAGTAGGGTTGTCGTTTCTCAGCCGCTCTGGGTAGAGAAAGGCAAGTATCAGGTTTCCACCATTATTGAAGCAATTTTCTACGACTTAAAGAACGATAAGTATGTTATTCCTCACGGTGAGCAGCGTGAGAGAAGACTGCGCACACTTATCAGGAGTGAAAGGAAGCCAGTCGCTGTATTTATTGACGAAGCACACAATCTGCCAATAGCAACCCTCAAAGGTCTTAAGCACCTTGTCGAGACTCTCAACAAAGGGATTAGTCCGGGGTGCCTTTCAGTCATTCTGGTAGGTCATCCCAAACTACAGAATGACTTAAAACGTGCATCTATGCAGGAGATTGGCTACCGGAGCTCGCCGTTCTCACTTGACGGTGCAATTGACGGCAGGCGTCAGTTTATTGAATGGCTGATTGAGCAGACCGTCCAAGAAGGTGTCAGCATCAGCGATGTTTTTGAATCAGAAGCCATTGACCTTCTCGCGGAGAAGCTGGTCACACCGCTGCAAATTGTTGAGCACCTGAACAGGGCGATGGAGGCTGGCCACGCTGCTGGCGAGAAACCGGTATCAGCTTCAATTGTAACTTCAGTACTTTCCGGAGTAATTGAGGACCTTGAAGCTACAATCACCAGGCTCGGGTACGATCATAAGGCACTGGCAAATCTTTTGAACGTTTCACAGGGAGAAGCACGGCAGTTCCTGGCTGGCCGCTTGGACAGCGCAAGGTCGGCCGATCTTCACGAACAACTGCTGGTAGTTGGGCTACCAATCTAAGTATTAATTGGGAGGCAGCGATGAAACAAAAAAAGATCTTGATAATTGCTGGGCCTAACGGGGCCGGGAAATCAACGTTTGCCCGGGAATTCTTGCCAAATGAGGCAGAATGTCCAGTGTTTATAAATGCCGACTTGATTGCCGCAGGCTTGTCACCCTTCCAGCCCGAACAGGCCGCAATTAAAGCTGGGAGGCTGATGCTTAGAGAAATGGCTGAGCATGCGGAACATGGCCACAGCTTTGCGTTTGAAACCACATTGGCCGGCCATGCCTACGTGCGGATGATTCGAGAGTGGCGAAAACAGAATTATCAGGTTAAGCTGTTTTTTCTCTCCTTATCAAACCCAGAGGAGGCTATCGCGCGCATAGCTGAGCGGGTAATTCAAGGAGGACACTACGTGCCGGACGATGTTGTCCGCCGCCGCTTCGAAGCGGGTTTGGTAAACTTTAAAACGATCTATCGCTTCGAAGTTGACTATTGGCGTTGGTACGACAATAGTGGAGATATGCCTATCATGATAGATGAGGGAGAAAATCAATGAAATCAGAATCCCTGAAGGATCCAGATATGCAACACGCAACAACAGCTTTGAAGCGAGCTGCAAAACGTGCTCGGCAGATCGCTGCACAGACAGGTACAGCGGTAGTAGTAATTCGAGACGGCCAATTAATTCGAGAAATCCCAAAACCAGAACCCAAAGACCAAACCCAAAAAGAATCAGCTTAGTAACTCGGGCAGAAGAATTTTCTTGTCTAAAAACGGGTTTTCTAGACGGCTTCTTTTAGACCTAGAAATTCCTAAATCGCCGCAACTTGCCAAGAAGCAAGGGCAACAAAAAAACGAACGTATTCCTTACAGGCTGGGCGTCACCAGACTCGGTGGCGATAATCTCAATTAAATCGCTCCAGTCTCAGTTAAAGTGCTCCAGTCTCAAATAAAGTGCGCTCAGTCTCTATTAAAGTGCGCCAGCCGGCACCTATAGTCTCAATTAATTTGCGCCAGAAATCACCGATGATCTCAATCCCGACCTCGGATGATCTCAATCCCGTACAGCTACACGCTTAGACTTACAATTATGAGGTGTTGATAGTTGTTACTTTGCGAATTATTTGGCAAAAATTGGCGAATTATTTGGCATCATCGACACGAGGTCAATTAAATGACTAGTCTAAGACTTAGAGCTCCTCCTCGCTCTATCCCTGCGTAAAGAAGTCCCTGACTTCGCCCGCGCCGTTGGTAAGTAATGAAGACGGTTAATAGAAGGGCACGAAAGGTTCGAAACTCTAAGCCACAAAGAGAGTCAAGAATCAAAGGGAGACCGGCATGGTTAGAACGCATTGAGCGAAAACGAACCATCGTTAGTTCCGTGATAATTCGACTGGTGAAAGTGGCTGATACACCAGACCCAAAAGGGAAGCGGGTTGGCTGCTTGAGTTGCCATTCAAGCAGTGTGGAGGCTACACCCCCGCCGGAGCATAGATGGGACCTAAACCGGTCGACAATCATTTAGTTGGAACGTGGTAAGCCTCATGGGCTCTCGCTTGTTCAGCGAGTAACCGGCGCGCAAGCAATGGCTAATCGCCCAGGAGGTAACGGATTCTGGAAAAAGCAAATGCTGAGCTGTAATGGCGCAGATAGGACGCAAGTCCACGTTGAAAGACGGCAGACTTCCAGAGAGTATCCCGCGAAATTGCAAAGCAAAGGATTCAAACGACTGTGAAAGATGGAACCATTAATGGTATCGGAGCAGAAGGTAAGACTTTAGACTGGGAGCTACTACCATGGCAACTGATCGACAAGTCTATCAGAAAACTAAGGCAGCGTATATTTCGTGCAACGCGCGAGCAAAAGTGGAATGTGGTGCGCAGCCTCATGAAACTAATGCTGCGCAGTTACTTAAATCTGCTCGCATCCGTGAGAAGGGTCACTCAAAAGAACAAAGGCAAAAAGACTGCCGGTGTAGATGGTGAAGTGGCACTGACGCCGAAGTCGAGGATGGCTCTGGTGAAGCGCATGGCGAAACATACGCTCTGGAAGGCAAGACCTGCCAGACGAGTGCATATTCCGAAACCAGGCAAGCCTGGTCAAGAACGCCCACTCGGAATACCGACACTTCGAAATCGAGTCTCTCAGGCGATGGTAAAGAACGCGCACGAGCCATACTGGGAAGCTATCTTTGAGCCTAACAGTTATGGCTTTAGACCAGGCAGAAGTATTCACGATGCCATTGAGCATTGTTGGTTGTATCTGCGTGGTCACGGTTTGCGTCCATGGATATTGGACGCCGACATTAAGGGTGCGTTCGACAACATTTCTCACGACCACATACTTCGTAGCATTGGCCACTTGCCCGGCCGAGAGCTAATCAAGCAGTGGTTGAAAGCAGGTTATGTAGAGGCAGAATGTTTTCACGTAACGGAGAGCGGCACTCCTCAAGGGGGAATTATTTCTCCCTTGCTGTTGAATGTCGCGCTCCATGGCTTGCAGCAGAAGTTAGGACCAGTCTACGGTTATATCCGTTATGCTGACGACCTAGTAGTCTGTGCAAGTTCGCGTGAGAAGATTGAAGAAGCCCAGATCACCATTTCGGAATGGTTGCAGCAAAGAGGATTAGCATTGCACCCAGAGAAAACTCGAATTGCTCACATCGACGATGGGTTCAATTTCTTAGGATTCTCAATTAGGCGATATCGAGGCAAGTGCCTCATCAAACCGCAGAAAGAAAAGGTGCTAGCCTTCCTCTCCGAACAGCGTTTGTGGTTGAACAAGCACAAGCAAGTCGCCGCAGAAAGTGTCATCAGGCACTTGAATCCAATTCTGCGAGGGTGGTCTAACAACTACAGACACGTTGTTTCCAAACAAGTTCTCGCATACGTATCGAGCCAAATTTGGAAAATGCTCTGGAAGTGGTGCCTGCGTCGCCATCCGGAGAAAGGGAAGAAATGGGTGAGCCGGAAATATTTTTGCTTACACAAAAATGTGAGCTGGACTTTCCATGCTCAAGCTGGTAACGACAAACTCTTTCTCTTTGATATGGGCGCCGTACAAATCGAGCGACACATCAAAGTAAGGAGCGGAGCTAGTCCCGACGACCCGACACTCCAAGAATATTGGACGAAACGCCGCGAGACACGTATGAAACGACCGAAAGTAAAGGCAAAAGCCCAGTGCCGCGCTGGGTCGGATGCGCGAGCCGGATGATGCGAAAGTATCACGTCCGGTTCTTGGAGGGGCTGGGGGCGGCGACGTCCCCATGCCTACTCAGCAAAATTGGCGAATTATTTGGCAATTTTTCCTTCTTCCGCCAAAATACGAATTACGGAAGTGCGCCCAATGCCTAGCTTTCTGGCAATTGCGGACTTATTCATGCCATCTTGATAGAGTTTTTTTATTCGTGCAGCGTGCTTTAGAGCCGTTCTTGGTCGCCCGTGTTTTTTCTTTGAATCACGAATGCCAGCTTTAATACGCTCACCGAGCATATCCCGCTCGAAATTAGAGAAGATAGAAAGCATTCCAACCATAGCTTTGCCAGCCGGAGAGCTCATATCGAAGAACTCTGTTGTAGAGACTAGAGCCACTCCAAGAGCGCTCAATTCTTCTAAAGTAGAGATGAGGTCTGCGAGGTTGCGGCCCCAGCGGTCAACCTTCCAAACAACGACAACGTCAATTTTTCGCTGACGAGCAGCCATCAATATGGTTTCTCGCTCAGGTCTGGTAGCTCTGCCGGAGGCAGTTTCTGAGATTGCCATTGAAACAGTCCAGGAACGCTGCCGGGCGAGGGCTTTCATCGCTTTCATCTGCATGGGCAAGGTATTTTGTTCTTTTGTCGAAACCCTTGCATATAGAGCAGCGCGCATGATTTATATCTTTCAGGTGTCCAAAAACTTTGTTAGAAAAACTATAACCGAAGAGCCGTGGGATGGGGCTTTTAATTTTTTGCTTTTGGGTGTCCAATAACTATAGTTTATGGACGGCCGAAAATTGCCAAATAATTCGCAATGTTTTGCCAAACAATTCGCAAATAAGTCTGCCAAATAAAGAGCAAAGTCACACTTATTGTTGACCCGCAGACCAACTGGGTTCGCTGCAGTACGGTTGCATGGTAGGATGATGCTGATTCATATTCGCTCTCTGAATAGCAGGTAATAGGTGACAGATTTGACCGTTGGCCAGATACGAGACGCGATGCAGCGGGTTGTTTATGGGTCTGTTGAATGGCAGACTCTCAACCTCTGTTTGGCAAGCAAATACTGTAGCTTAGAGGATTTGGATTCTGCAAAAAAACGCGTCGAGAAGGTTTCTGAATCCAAGCTTACCGATGAAGCCAAAGTTAATTACTTCACCTTGCTGGCAGCACTCGCACAACACCGCAATGATGTACCTTCAATCGTTGACTATTTGAAGAAGGCGAAATCCGCCGACCGTGCACTTCAAAAGCCGCGACAGCAATTTGAACTAACAAAACAAATTGCGATAGTTTGCGATTCGAACGGATTGCTCGACGAAGCCTGTGCTGAGTGGCAATTACTGATTGATGATTTTAAAAGCTTCGAACACTTAGAGCATCAGCCTCTGCTGGCGAGCAAATTTCTGGCACAAACCTTGCAGAAACAAGGCAAGATTACTGAAGCCGCCGCCGTCAAACAGAAATGGTTCGCAGAGCAAACCGAAATAGTGCTGGCTAGACATGGCTCCCAGGCTCATTTTACTGCTACAAACAAACCAAAATCTTTTGACGATGAACTTACCAATTTTTTTGAACGCTGTCGTCAAAATATTTTTCAAGTTTACGGAAATCATCCTGAGCTAGTTGAACATCTGAAAAAACGAAATGCAGAGTTTTGGGTTGGGTCGGAATCTTTGCGAATAAAAATCATGGATTTTAAAGAAGCAAGTGGAAACAAGCATCTCTCAGACAAAGAACAGTTGCCGTCCTTTTTCTACATGCGATGCATGAGCACTTATCTTGCGGCTATTCAATTAGCGACCGCTGGTCAGATTCCAGAAGCTTTTGGAGCACTTCGAATGTGTTTAGAGAACGCATTGTACGCTTTTCATGTATTCGAGAAGCCTGAAGATGCTGAGATTTGGCTAGATCGTCCTTGCTTGGGTCTTGGCGAAATAAACGCGGAAAAAAAGGCAAAACGAAAAAAAATTGGTCACGCTTTCGGACCTTCAAAGATCATCGACGATGTCACTGCCAAATCGCAGACTGTAGGGGATGAGAGTCGCTTTTACTATGAAATGACAATTGACGCCGGTGCCCATCCAAATGTTGATGTGCTTAAGAGCCAGGCTAGTCAAAGCTATCAGGGTTCTACCTACGTTTTTGGACTAGATTTCCTCGAACCATTGTCTTCCGAACAGTGTTGCAAAACGATTTTGGCTGCCACAAAGACAGTATTGGACATTTTTCGACTGGCTGAATGGATATGGTAGTGTGTACCATAAACCATTAGGTTACCGGTACAAGAAGTATCGAATTGAAACTGCCTGCCATCTGGTTATCTTCTGGTCGACCAGAATACAAGGTTTTATGGTACAACAAATCAACTATGGGCTTGTGATTAAAATTGCTGAGTTTGCCCCGGGCTTCGTCTCTGCCGACCGGAGTCTTGGAGAGCATGAGCCTTTTTCAGACCTTTAAATGTTAACTCGTAGGCCCGGTCAGTGCCCCGTCTCCTGGCCAGACCTTCCTCCAGTAAATTAAGCATCGCTTGAACATACATCGATCTTTCAAACTCGTTTGTGCTGTAATTTTCGCCGATGATAGTGACGGTGTCCCAGCCATTTCTTTCACCGAAAATTACCATGTTGCCGTTGTGCCCTGCAATCGCACCCAAAAGGATGTCATCTTCAGCGGCAACTAAATCTGGGTCAAGCTCTTGGGAGGACAGTGGGTACCGGTTTTCTAGGTCGGTTTGATATTTCTCCTCTGCCTCCAGTTTCCATTTTTTTAGGGTCGTGGCTGAGAATCTTGACACATCCCTGTCAATTAGAGTGGCGCAATTCTGGCAGAGCCAGATGGCGTTTTCAATTGAACTTCGCACTGCGGAGGTCATTGCCGGATCAAACCTTGGACCGCCTGCTGAGGCTGCAGTTATATGTGCTGCGACTCCTATGCTTACTGTACCGTCGTTGCTATCGCTCGCAGGACCCGATGTGGGTCGATCGCACGAAGGGTTAGAGCAGTGCAGGTTTACACGCTTTGAAAGATTAGCTTTCACTTTCATCGGAAAATCATCGGTACGCGCCATATCAAATTCCCCTAGTTTGGTCAGAGCTTTACATCTCTTCCAAGGCCCTTAAACCGCTTCGGATTGAGTTGGGTGTATGAACATTTTAGAGAATGTTATAGGGAAGTGGGGATACAATCAGTTTTCATTTTCCGAATATGTTTTCCTTTCCAGAATATCCGACCTGAGGGGCTACTATATTTTGAAACACCTGAGAGCTTCGGCGATATCCATACATAGCCCGAACTTCGAAGTGCTTTTCTACAGGGAGCGAATGATGGTCCAAAGGATGCACTAAGTATTTCAATAAGGCTATTTACCCGGCGAAAGCCGCGAAATTGGAATTCAAATTAGGTAGCAAGAATACTAGGCTGGATAGATAAGTTAGGGAGATCAATTTTTCTCGGAAAGCACTAATCTGCATGCAGAACACGAGCGTAAAGATCTCACTTGTTTCGTTAGTTTCACTTTGAAGAGACAAGAAAGAAGGTTCTGTAAAGCACTAGATTGCTGCAGTCTAAGAAAGAGAAAACCCGCCAGTTTTGGCAAGGTGGGGTTTTTGGGTTCTTACTCTCGGTGGTGTAGAATATTAACAAAATCCAATAAAGCCAGAAATGCTGACAGGCGTGGCGATTGCTGATTCCATGAGGGATGGACAAAGATTTGGGTCGTATATATACTGCAAATCAGTGGCATACGGCTCTGAATTTCCATCGAAATTGTGTCTTCGGGAAACTTAAGTCACGAGATCTTTAGATAAGTTGGATTGGTATCCACCAGGAATCCCGCTTTTAGTGTTTTAAACCGGTAGTATGTGCTGCCGATATTTTAGTTCGACTCTGATTTATCAGGGCTGTTTATTTGTGTGCATCGGCAGTGGTGCGCCTGTTTAAGGTCGGGCATTTTCAAAGAGCTATTAGTCTTCCATGAAAAAGAAATGGTATATGAGGAAGAATCAGTTAAGTATTAAGAGGTGCGCCTGGTCAGGCAAGTTAGCCTCAGTGGGCGTTGTCGGTTGCTTTCTACAGCTAGCATCAGTATGCGCGGCATTTGCCACCACGGCGCCAAGCATAACACCAGGCACAGGGGTCTACTCCAAAGTTGAGTCAACGGTGACGATAACCGGAGACCCAGGAGATTCCCTGTTTTTCACGACCGATGGAAGTAATCCGACCTCAAGCTCTACACCATATACGGTGCCTGTGGCGATAGGGTCTAGTGCTACCATCAAAGCTATTGCATACGCATCAGGCGTGCCGAGCACTGTCACTACAGCTTATATAGACAACGATGTTAATACTTTGTCGGTGCCCAGAAGCGGTCTCAAGCTATGGCTGAAAGGCGATTTCGGTACAGTACTGAGTGGTTCCAACATTACGCAATGGAGCGATCTTTCAAGTAGCGCCCCGGCAAACAATGCGACGCAGGGAACAGCCGCCAATCAAGCTCTTATTGTAAACCCTGCAATCAATGGTCTGCCATCAGGAGCATTCAACGGAAGCTCAAGAAGATACACTCTGGCAAACCAGTTTGCAAATCTGACTTCAGGCTTTGCATTGTTTGCAGTGATGAAGCCAATTGCAACCGCGACAAAGACGTTTTTCGCCACAGCCAACGCAGGGCCCTCAGACCTAGTGAGCCTTGAGAATGTAAACACTCAGGTTCGGGCTAACTTCTATAACGGCACAACAGCAAGCTCAATTATCACTCCAACAAACACAATTACTCTCAGTAAATTTTGGCTGGTAGACGTTGTTCATAACGGGGCGGCTTCGGCTAGCCTTGCCGTCAATGGTGACATTAAGGTAAGCGGCACTGTTCAAAATCTCACAAATACTGCCAGAACTCAGAATGTCCTTGGTGCAAACAATACGCAATCGGCTTTTTGGAATGGAGAGTTAGCAGAGCTTTTGGTCTTTGACAGATCTGTAACTGAGACTGAGAGAAAGAATATTCAGGGTTATCTCTTCAATAAATACCAGCTCGATACTGCCACAGCAGCGGCAGCCCCTATATTTTCAGTAAGCACAAGCACTCTGACGGCACCGCAAGAGATTGCGATAGCCGGACCAGCAAATGCCGAGTTTCGCTACACGCTAGACAATTCAACGCCTACGGCAAGTTCGGCTTTGTATAATGCGCCGATTCGAATAAATTACACGACTACGCTGAAGGCGATAGCCATTGCCAATGGTATCACGAGTGCAGTGACGACAGCGACCTACACCCTTGACGCGACGCGCTGGCCTGCGCCGAGCGCGACAGACACAAGACCGTTAGAAATGAATCTTCAGTTACCGACAGTGGCTATACCCCAGTAAAGGTTGGAAATGCAAAGTAAGTTGATTTACAAGGCAGTTTGTTCGATTCTCTCTTTAGGCATGGTCACGTTAACCACGCCTCTGTATGCCTTGGCACTACCAGAGCTGCCGCAATATGTGGACAAGTCTGTGCCGGTTTCGCTTAATAAAGAACCGGTAATGGGCTCTAAGACTGTTAAATTACAGAAGCCCCAGTTGCGCTTTTCGCCTGCTCCGACTGATTTAGAGATTAGTACTGCTAGAGTATTTCATGAGCCGCTTGTGCCAATGAGCGGTAGTTCTATCGAGGGCGAAAATCTTGCTCTTGCAGATGCTGTCAAGGCCTTCAAGGCTAAGAATAATACTGATGACCTATCTGCTTTCGAGAATTTTCTAGCCAAGTACCCCAAGTCTAGGTGGGCAGCTTCGGTAAAAGCAAATATAGGTGAGATCAAGTTTCGCTCGGGCTATTTAAGTGAAGCCATGAATTTGTGGAGCGATTCTTGGCAGGCTGCAAAGACAGAAAGAGATAGAGAGAAAGCCGTAGTTGCCAATCAGGCAATAGCCAGTTTGCTTATCTTAAACGCAAGACTTGGGCGCATGGAAGAGCTCAAAAAGTATTTCCAGGAGATAGAAGGTCGTGCGTTCTACGGCTCTGATGAAGAGAAAGTAAGAAGTGCTCGTGAAGGCTACTGGAATATGGAGCACCGCCCGGACTGCTCCTTTAGATGTGGTCCGCTCGCCATCAATAGCATATTGCAGAAAGATAAGCGTGCCCCTGGCATGGACGAGAAGCTTGAGAAATGTCAGTCTACTAAATCTGGAACAACTTTCGCGCAGGTGAAGGACTGGGCGAAAGAAGTAGGTTTGAATTATCAATTAGCTAAGCGCAGCAAGGGCGCCTCCTTCATTACTCCATCGGTAGTGCACTGGAAACTTGATCACTTCGCGGCCTTGCTTTCTGAAGAGAACGGCAAATATCACCTGCAAGACCCGACCTTTGATTCAAACGGCCAGCTTTGGATTTCAGCCGACGCGCTAGAGAAAGAGACTGATGGCTATTTTCTTGTGCCAGCTGATAAGCAGCTGCCGCAAGGTTGGACTTTGGCATCGGAAGAAGAGGCAAAGAGCATCCATGGCAAAGGCAATGCCACGTCAAGGACCGGCAAAGATTGCAGTAAATACGCACCCAAAACAGGAATGTGTACTTGCGAAGAATGCGAAAAGAATAATGGCATGCCTACAGCCGATGCTTACAGTATGCTCACGACCTTGCACATTGCTGACACACCGCTGAGTTACTCGCCGCCTATCGGTCCGACGATAGACTTTAGCTTCGATTACAACCATCTTCAGCCGGATCAGCCAAGCACCTTCACTTTTACAAACCTTGGGCAGAACTGGAACTTCGGCTGGCTTTCTTACTTGACCGTAGACTCTGGCTCAAACGTGGCATCGGTAAGGATTATGGGAGGTGGTACAGAGGTTTATACGCCCAGCTCTGGGGTTTACACTCCGGACTTTCTGAGCCAAGCATTACTGGTCAATATGGGAAGTGGCGTCTATGAGCGCCGACTGAAAGACGGCTCGGTTCAGGTCTATAACCAGGCTGATACAAGCTCGCCGCCGCGCATCTTCATGACTCAGGTCAAAGACCCTCAGGGCAACACGGTAACTATCCAGTACGATGCGAACTTCAGAATAACCTCAATAGTTGACGCAATCGGCCAAGCATCGACAATCAATTATGTTTCGAACACAGTCGGCAACGCAGGGTTTTACAAGATAGCGAGCATAGCCGACCCATTTGGTCGTACCTGCTCTTTTGCCTATGATTCGACAGTGACCAACTTGCTTTCGATAACAGATGCGGTGTCGCTCAAGTCGTCTTTCCAATATGACAACACATCGAGCTTTATCTCGCAGATGACCACGCCGTATGGCACAACAAGCTTTTACGACTATGTGCCCGGCATCGATGTCTGGCCGGCGCGCGGTTTGCGCTTTACCTTCCCAGACGGCACCTCGTCAGTTTTAGAGAACTGGATCAACGAGACTAAGAGCAGCTATTTCTGGGACCGGCATGTCATGCAGATGTACCCGAATGACCCAGTCAACAAGGTCTATACGCACTGCAAGGTGATGAAGTTTACCTATAATAATGCGACCGGGCAGGAAGCCTCAAGCATGCAATGGGTGCAGAGCCCGCTTGAGACTCCGACTTATCTAACCTATGCAACGAATGCCGGACCTAACTATTCAGGCTTCAATAACTTACCTTTGACACTGACAAAGGCTATCGGAAACCCTGTTGTAAATGCTGAAGTTGGCGGAACAGTCACGGCTGGCGACGGTATAGCCTTTTACATAGATTACGTCTATGCAGGTTACACAGTTCAAGCTGGCGATACTTTAGAGAAGATTGCTACCGAGCTAGCGAAGGCGGTGAATAACTCAACCGATTATCAGAGCCGTGGCATTTACGCAGCGGCTATTGGTAAGGTGGTCAGCTTGCGCTCTGAGCAAACGGGAATGACAAAATATGCCGCTTGGTATAGCCCCGGCGCCACCGAGACCTTGAAGTTCAATTCTCAAGCCAGGCAGACGGCAATAGCGACTCTAAACGGAACGATTACTTCTGGAGACACTGTCTATCTGTATGTGGACACCAATACCAGCAGAATAACTTTCAGCTATGTGGTGCAGCCCGGAGATACATCCGCCTCAATCTGCTCAGCCTTTGCCACGCAGATGAACGCTAATGGCAGTTGGCAGTACTACAACGGCACAGCAACCGCTAGTGGTGGCAATATCAACTTGCAGTGTTTCTCTCAAGAGATAGTCACATACAACACCGGTACTTCCGGCACAGAGAGCTTCGGCTTTGCCTCTTACCGAAACGGCAGCACTTCGCTTGTTGAAAATCAGTACAATTCAACAGGAAACATGACCCAGACTATAGACCCAATCGGGCGCAAATTCAGCTATAGCTATGATTCGAATGGAGTGGATCTTTTAGAGGCAAGAGAAACCCAAGGAACGGACAACTATTTGCTTGGGCATTGGGAATACAACTCAAAGCACCAGCCCTTGGTTTACATCGATGGTTCTGCTCAGCGCACAGAATATACATATAATAGCTCGGGGCAGGTGCTGACTGTGAAAGACCCGAATAACAACACGACCACAATGACCTATACCGGCACTTGTCCGCTGACAGTGGGCGGAACAGTCACTGTCGGCAATGTTTTGACAGTCACCGTATTTGATGCCGGGCTTTCCGGTGGGCAAAAGTCTATCAATTACACTGTGCCTTCTGGCGCGACTCTGACCTCTATCGCCACCGGCATCAGGAATGCCATCAACGCAGATACAGCTTTGGCGGCAGTCGGAGTGACAGCTACCTCAGCAGCCGCTGTGGTGACTCTGACATCGACCTCGGTGAATGTGACCACCTATACAAAGTCAACGAGCGGCGGGGCAACAGTGACGCTCGCCCTTGGCGCTAATCGCTATGGATTTTTGACCAAGGTGGATGGTCCGCTCTCAGGCAATCAAGACATCACAACTTTTACTTACGATACTGTCGGCAGGCTCGCCTCAACAACGGACAGCGATGGCTATACTGTTTCCTTCACCTATGACAACCTGGATAGGCAGTTGAGGACCACCTACCCAGATGGAACCTTTGACCAAACAATCTATAACCGCATGGACGCTGTCTTGATGAAGGACAGGAATAACCGCTGGACCCAGGTAGCGTATGACTCTATGGACCAGAAGCGTTATGAAATCGACCCAGCCGGCAGAAAGACTCAGTACACCTGGTGCACTTGCGGCTCTCTTGGCGCCTTGACCGACCCTTTGGGTCGCACCACTTCATGGTCTCATGATATTCAAGGTCGCTTGACCACAAAGACCTATCCAGATTCTTCCACCTACACTTATCTCTATGAGCAAAAGACAAGCAATGTCAAAACAAGAACAGATGCTAGGGGGCAAAAGACCAATTATTTTTACAACCCAGATCGCAGCCTCTTCCAGGCAAGCTATCCAAACGCTGTAACAGCAACTGCGCCTGTCGCCTATTACTGGGACTACTTCTTCAAGAGACTGAACAAAGCGACCAAAAATGACTGGGGAAGCTATAACTACAGCTACAAAAACTATGTGACGAGCTCGGGCGCCACGCCGATAACAGGGGGTGGCAAACTCCAGCAGGTCACTAACGACGTTATTGCAAACTCTGCCATAACTTATCAGTATGATGCCTTGGGGCGCACAACAAACCGGTCGATAAACGGAGCAGCGAATTCTGTAACCTGGTCGTATGATGCGATAAGCAGGGTAACTTCCGAGGTCAACGCTCTGGGTACTTTCAACTATGCCTATGAAAACGATACACCCGGCTCTTCCAGAGGCTCGGATAGACTGGCTTCGATTAGTTATCCGAATGGACAATCCACGAAATACACCTGGTACCCAAATCTGCAAGACCAGCGCTTGCAGCAGATTGCCAATCTCGGACCATCCGGAAACACAATTTCACAGTTTACTTACCGGTATGACCCAGCAGGGCAAATTAAGCAATGGCAGCAGTTGCAGGGCAATACAAGCTTGAACTACGCCCTCGACTATGACCAGGCCGGTCAGCTTGTCTCGGCAGCCGCCAGCGGAGGACCATTGAGCCCGAACTATCTGAAGCAATATTATTACGCCTACGATAGCGCCTCAAACAGAACCGGCGTGCAATCAAGCACGGTGACCAGAGGTAGGGTTACCGGAACTGTAACTGCCGGTAATGTTTTAACGGTCACTGTCACCGATCAGGCGCTTTCCTCTGGCTCTAAAGCGATAAATTACACCGTAGTGGGCGGCGATACGCTTTCGACTATCGCCACTAAGATGGCTGCCGCTATTGCTTCAGATACCGACATGATGAGTATTGGCGTGACCGCGTCGGCAAATGCCTCTATCTTGAGCATCAAGTCGGCTTCGCCAAATGTCACTTCATATGCGGCATCTACCAGTGGTGGTGCCACAGCAAGCATCACCTTGAATGCCACCGATAACTTTGTTGAAAACGCAGTTATCGGAGGAACCAAGAAGACTGGAGACATTCTAACAATAACGTTTAAGGACCCAGCGCTATCTGGAGGCAGTAAAAATGTCAATTACACAGTGCTGGCTGCCGATACACTAACGACGATAGCCACGGCATTGAAGAACGCAGTAAACGCCGACACCGCCTTGCAGGCAATCGGAGTGACAGCGACATCTACAGGCACGACCATAACAATCAGGTCTACTTCGCAGAATGCCACAACCTACGGGCAGTCTGTGAGCACTGGCTCAACTGAGACCATTAGCCTCTCTGTAAACCAGAACGGTCCAGTCAGAATAGGCATTGGCGGCAGCAAGACAACCGGTGATACCGTTTCTCTGGTCACGTATGATGCAGCGCTAAGCGGCGGCACCAGGACGACCACATATACTGTACTTGCTGGCGACACCCTTTCGACCATAGCCAGTGGATTAGCTGCGGCAATTAATGCCGATACAAACCTGCAAGGCATTGGAGTATCAGCAGCTGTCAGCGGAACTGTAGTGACGGTGCAGTCAAACTCGACAAACCCGACAACATATAGAGGGACAACCAGTACGACAGCCACCGAGACAATCTTGATTGGGTTGCCGACCAACGGTGCCCAAGTTCTTGTTATCGGAGGAACTAAGACCACAGGAGATACCCTCACAGTCACAGTCTTTGACCCGCAACTAAGTGGCGGCTCTAAGGCGGTTAACTATGTAGTGCAAGCAGGCGACACGCTGGCTAGCATCGCGACAAACTTGGCGTCAGCAATCACTGCAGAGACAGATTTGCAAGCAATATCTGTCTCTGCCACAGCAAGTGGCACCGTTGTTTTCATAAACTCAGGCTCAAAGCTGCTAACGACATATGCTTCTTCTACCACTGGTGGTGCTACAGAAACTTTGAATCTGGCTTCTTCCACCAGTGCTAATCAGTATGGTTATAACAACCTCAATGAACTGACCAGCATAGCAGCGGGAGGCGCATCAAGATTTGAAGGAACCGCAAACAAAGCGCTGAAGTCGGCTACTGTGAATAGTAATGCTGCAACTTTGCTGGACTCTCAGAAGTTCGCAGCTAATGCGACACTGAGCAGCGGAGTCAATACAGTTCCGGCTAGTGTCACAGATGGTACCAACACGACTAGGACCAGTTCTTATAGAGTAAGCGCCAAGGGCTCTGCATCGAGTGCCCCAACATTTGATGCCAACGGCAACATGACCAGTGATGGCACCAACACTTATGAGTGGGATGCCGAGAACAGGCTGGTGAGGATCACTTATCCCGGAAGTGGGAATCAAACCACTTTTAATTATGACTGTTTTGACCAGTATGCAAGAATTGTCGAAATAGGCAGCACTCCGCCAGTCGTTGGTAACTCGATAAGATGCTTTTTATGGGACGATGACGAAATCGCCGAGGAACGAGATAGCGTGAGTAGCGTTTCCAAACAATTCTTTGTCCAAGGGCAGAGGGATGGTTTAGACGCTTGTTTTTATGGTGTCGATCATTTATCTGTTCGTCAGATGACTGATGTATCAGCTGCTGAAATGTCTGGATATACCTTCTCTCCGTTCGGTAACAAATCAAACATAGTGCCGGAACTAAAACAGGCTGAGTTCCAATTCGCGGGAACTCACTATCATGCACGTAGCAGACTAAATATAACCTTATACCGTCAGTACAACTCATACTTGGGTCGATGGCTCAACCGCGACCCGCTGGAAGAGGAAGAAGGTGCTAATGTTTTTGCTTACATTGACAATGATCCAGTCAATTTTATCGACCCTTATGGACTTGGCAAGGGAAGATTTGGTGGAATTGCCGATTGCATCAGGCGCATCGCGAAGGAACTCGGTAAAGCTAAGAGTGGTTCTAATGGCGGATTGAGTGGAGCGTCTGGTCGACCAGTGAGCGGAAAGCCTAGCGCAACTAAAGGTGGAAAACCAACGCAACAGCAATCGACTAAGCAAAGCCAGGCTCCGGAAAGAGCTAAGAAAAGCAAAAAATCAGATAAAGAGAAAGCCAATGACCGCCCGAGCTGGTCATTGGGAGAGAAGCCACTCAAAGGAGAAAAGCCTACCGAATTTGCGAAGAGAGTTATGGACAAGCGATACGGTGAGGGAAACTATGATACACGTGGCCGAGAATTTAGTCAGCTAAAGAAATGGGGAACAAGAGGACAATGAAGAAACTGGACACTCTTCTTGCAATTTACCCAATTCTTCTAGACGGGCAAATATTTTATGCGATATGGTTTGATGATGACTATTCCAAGTTTCGCTTGACAAGCTCTGGGGAAATTCTGGCATTTCGTACCGAGGTTGAGGCAGAAAAATCAGCCGGTAAATTTAGAAAAGGATTACCAATAGGTAGAAAGCAGCTACTAGATCTAGATGTCTGCAAGAAATGGGTTTCTAGCCCATCGGCAGACTCAGTAGATTGTGATGCTTTCTTGAGTGCCTACGATGCTGCAGGTGATTACAGGAACGCCGCGGCGCGTGCAAATTTAGATATAGGAGACAAAAAATATTTGCAAATAACAGATAAGTTGTTTTGGGGATGTAATTTACCTTCAGTTACACCGAAAGGGAAGTCCTACATTCCCATTTGGACGAAAGAAGAAGTCAAAGAACTTCGAAAGATGTTGGAAGAGTCCATAGCTATTTTCGAATCTAAGTTATCTGTACGGGATTGAGATCGGCTCCTGAGGAACTTAAGACGGCTCTGTTGCAAAAACATGCGACTAAAGTTCATATTTCGGGTCTAGGTGCAACGACATGAACGACAAATGGCGCCATTTCCAGGGTGAGATCATCCTCCAGTGTGTCCGCTGGTATTGCAAGTACGGCATCAGCTACCGCGACCTCGAAGAAATGATGACAGACCGCGGTGTAGCGGTGGACCATACCAGCATCTATCGCTGGTTCCAGCACTACGCACCCGAGATTGAAAAGAGACTGCGGTGGTACTGGCGCAACAACTTTTGACGCTGCCCCATTTGTTGGGCCACCTTTAAGAGACAGCTGCTAGTTTTATATTCCCAGTTAAATCCAGTTTGTTCTCCTTTAGAAGTGGGTTTGCTT
>Ga0209794_1000586_pt1 | contig 47887 bp, 43 predicted proteins | sample EBPBio232013_DNA_FD_185869 | JGI IMG/M metagenome (GOLD analysis project Ga0209794, IMG submission 185869) | Wastewater treatment Type I Accumulibacter community from EBPR Bioreactor in Madison, WI, USA - Reactor 1_5/23/2013_ DNA (SPAdes)... | ecosystem: Engineered > Bioreactor > EBPR >... | reverse complement strand
AAATCCGTCTCCGGCGTCGCAGACTGAACCGTCAGCTTCACCTTGCCGGCATCGCCCGAGCCGTAAATCGCAATGCCAGCCGAATCCGGACCGCGGTCCGTCATCGTCACAAGCATCTCGCTCAACAGCTCGCCCAAACGACCCTCAAGCGATCGGTCCTTCAAAAACAATCCTACAATCCCACACATGGAATAAGCCCTCTAGCGGTTACTGACAAAAGAGCTATCACAGGGATTTTGTTATTTCAACTGGTAAGAATAATTATTTCCTTAGGTTCAATGAAATTATTCCGGATATTGAACCCGAGACACACCGCCCGTCAGCTTACCACAAACGAAAACGCCCGGCGCACGAGGGACGTGGCCGGGCGTTAAGTACTTGAATATACGGGCGTTAGTTGACGGCGCTGATCGCTTCCGGTTCCGCCTCGATCAACTGACCACCCAGCGCCTTGTGGAAGACGTCCTCATCCAGCTCGTTTTCCCAACGGGCAACAACAACCGTTGCCACGGCATTGCCGATGAAGTTGGTGATGGCGCGGCATTCGGACATGAAGCGGTCGATGCCCAGAATGAGGGCCATGCCCGCGAGCGGCACATCCGGCACCACCTGCAGCGTGGCAGCGAGCGTGATGAAGCCTGCACCCGTGATGCCTGCGGCACCCTTCGACGACAGCATGGCGACGAGGAGCAGCAGAACCTGCTGGCCGAGCGACAGGTGAATGTCGGTGGCCTGGGCAATGAAGAGGGCAGCAAGCGTCATATAGATGTTCGTGCCATCAAGGTTGAAGGAGTAGCCCGTCGGAATGACGAGACCGACAACCGAGCGCTTGCAGCCTGCCTGCTCCATCTTGCTCATCAGGCCCGGCAGAGCCGCTTCCGAGGAGGAGGTGCCGAGCACCAGCAGGATTTCTTCCTTGATGTAGCGGATCAGCGCGAAAATCGAGAAGCCGTTGTACTTGGCAACCGCGCCCAGAATGACGACCACGAAGAGGAAGGAGGTGAGGTAGAAAGTACCGATAAGGAAGGCGAGGTTCGTGACCGAGCCGATGCCATACTTGCCGATGGTGAAGGCCATGGCCCCGAAAGCGCCAATCGGTGCGGCCTTCATGAGAATGGCGACCAGACGGAAGATCGGGTACATCAGCGCGTGCATGAAATCGGCAACCGGCTTGCCACGCTCGCCAACCACGGCCAGCGCAATACCGAACAGCACCGAGAAGAACAGAACCTGCAGGATGTCACCCGAGGCAAAAGCGCCGACGACCGTCTGCGGGATCACGTTCATCAGGAAGCCGACAATCGTGGAATCATGCGCCTTGGCGGCATAGTCGTTGACAGCCTTGGTATCGAGCGTCGCCGGATCGATATGCATGCCCGTGCCGGGCTGCAGCGTGTTGGCGACCACGAGACCGACGATCAGCGCCAGCGTCGAGAAGGTGAGGAAGTAGAGCATGGCCTTGCCGGCCACGCGACCGACCTTCTTCATGTCGCTCATCCCGGCAATGCCGGTGGCAACGGTGAGGAAGATCACCGGCGCGATGATCATCTTCACCAGCTTGATGAAGGCATCGCCCAGCGGCTTCAGCGATTCACCGACGCCCGGCCAGAAATGGCCCAGCGCGATGCCCGCGACGATGGCGACGAGAACCTGAAAATAGAGAACCTTGTAAAATGGCTTGCGCCCGTGGCCCGAGACCACGACCTTGTCTTCGATCATGACTTTCCCTCCGTCTTGACGCGCCCATCCGGTTCCCCGGCCTCCTGAGCGTCGTCTTTGCGTTACAGCCATCCCGGCTGGTCGACAGACTCATCAGCAACCGGCGTGCCAGTTTCGAAAAAGTGCTTATGTTATTGTTTTATATTCGTATTTATTTCTGAACGCTGAAAAGCGGATCGCCACAAAGGGCGGAATAACACACAACGCCTCTTGCATTTTGTGTGAATATCCACACAATCCGTATATGGAAAACGACAACCCCCTTTCCCAGCCTGATCTGCCGGTGAGCGAGCGTCGGCATTGGCTGGCCTTTATCGTCGTGGCCGGGCTTGTGCTGTTTGGCGCGATGTTTCTGGCGGATGAATTCAGTCGTTCGCGTACGCTGGCGGCCCTTGGCGAGGATGCGGCGACCGATGGTGCGCTGAAAGTGGCGCTCCTGAATGCCGCGTTTGAGCGCCCGCGCGCCCTGCCGCTGGTGCTTTCCGGCGATAGCGATCTGCGCAAGGCGCTTGAAAGCCGCAATGAAGCGGATGTTTCGCGCCTGAACCACCGGCTGGAAAGCCTGATTGAGGGCACGCAAGCGTCGGTGATCTATGTCATCGGCCCGGATGGCGTGGCGATTGCCGCCAGCAATTTTCGCGCGCCCGACAGTTTTGTCGGCAGTTCCTACGTATTCCGCGACTATTTTCGCTACGCCCTGGAGCGCGGCGCGGCGGAGCAATATGCGCTGGGCACGGTCAGCCGCAGGCCGGGGCTTTATATCTCCCGCCGCGTCGAGGACGAAAGCGGCAAGGCGCTCGGCGTCGTCGTCGCCAAGGTGGAGTTCAACCGGCTGGAAAGCGACTGGCGGATCGGCGCGCGTCCCGTCTATGTCACCGACCGGCGCGGCATCGTGCTGATGACCAGCATTGCCGACTGGCGCTTCCGCTCGGTGGCGCCGATTTCCGATGCACAGCGCGCAACCATCGCCGAAAGCCTGGAATTTGGCGGTGCGCCGCTGGACCCGCTGCCGGTCACTCGCCTGCAACACCTTGAAAGCGGGGGCGAGATGGTGCGCGTCAACCAAGGCGATCCGCAGAAGGGGCTTTTCATCCGGCTCGGCCTGCCCGTTCCCGGAACCGACTGGACGCTGGCCTTCCTGCTGCCGGTGGAAGAAGCGCTCGCCGCCGCCCGCTGGCAGGGCCGCGTTGCCGTCTTTGCCGCGTTTTTGCCCGCCTTCGGCATCGCCGCCTTCGTGCTCCGGCGGCGTCAGCGGGTGCGGGCCGATATGGCGCGTGAACGGCAGGCGCGCGAGGAGCTGGAACGGCGTGTCGAGGCGCGCACCAGTGACCTGACCGCCGCCCGCGACCGGCTGCAACATGAAATCGAGGAACATGAACAGACGGCCAAGCGCCTGCAGGGTGTGCAGCAGGATCTGGTTCAGGCAAACCGTCTGGCCATCGTCGGGCAGGTGGCGGCAGGCGTTGCCCACGAAATCAACCAGCCGGTGGCGACGATCCGCGCCTTCGCCGATAATGGCCGCACCTTTCTCGAACGCGGGCGTCTGGCCGAAGCGGGCGAAAACCTCGCGCAGATCGCGGCTCTGACCGAGCGCATCGGTACGATTACCGCCGACCTCAAGATGCTGGCCCGCAAGGGGCGCGCCGGTGTCGGGCCCATCGGCCTCAGGGATGTGATCGAGGGCGCGGTACTTCTGCTACGCAGCCGCTTTTCGGGCCATATGGACGCGCTTCATCTGAACCTGCCCGAGCCTTCGTTGCAGGTGGTGGGAAGCCGGGTGCGGCTCGAACAGATCCTCATCAACCTTCTGCAGAATGCGCTGGAAGCGACCGCCGATCAGGCCGGTGCGCGGATCAGCGTCCACACTCGCCTCGAGGGCGAAGACGGCGTGGTGCTGTGCGTGACCGACAACGGCCCCGGCATCGCCCCGGACATTCTTGAAGCGCTCTTCACCCCCTTCAACACATCGAAGGAAAACGGGCTGGGCCTTGGCCTTGTCATCTCGCGCGAAATCGCCGCCGATTATGGCGGACGCATCGAGGTGGAAAGCGACACGTCTGGCACCACCTTCTCGGTCTACTTGCGGAGGGCAGCATGATGGAAGCGACCGGCCCTGTCATTCTGGTGGATGACGACGATGATTTGCGCCGCGCCGTCTCGCAAACGCTTGATCTGGCGGGCTTTACGGTGACAGCCTTCGCGCGGGCTACGGAAGCCTTGGCGAGCCTCACGCCCGATTTTCCGGGCGTCATCATCACCGACATCCGTATGCCGGGCATGGACGGGCTTGAGTTTTTCAAGCGCATTGTGGCCATGGATGGCGATCTGCCGGTGATCCTCGTGACCGGCCATGGCGATATTCCGATGGCCGTCGCGGCCTTGCAGCAGGGCGCTTATGATTTCATCGCCAAGCCCTTCCCCGCTGACCGTCTGGTGCAAAGTGCGGCGCGCGCCATGGAAAAGCGCCGTCTGGTGATGGAGAACCGCGCACTCAAACGGGCGGCGGAACAGGTGGAGGGTGATGCGCCACTGATTGGCCAGACGCCCGCCATGGAGCGGTTGCGCAACACCCTGCGCCACATTGCCAATACGGATGTGGATGTGCTGGTGGCGGGTGAAACCGGCAGCGGCAAGGAAGTGGTCGCCACCCTTCTGCACCGCTGGAGCCGGCGCGCCAACGGTCATTTCGTGGCGCTGAACTGCGGTGCCCTGCCCGACAGCGTGATCGAGGCGGAGCTTTTCGGCCATGAGGCCGGGGCCTTTACCGGCGCGCAGAAGAAGCGCGTCGGGCGGATTGAGTATTCAAGCGGCGGCACGCTGTTCCTCGATGAAATCGAGAGCATGCCCTTGTCGGCGCAGGTGAAAATGCTGCGGGTTCTCGAACGGCGCGAGGTTTCGCCGCTTGGCACCAACGAGGTGCGGCCCGTTGATCTGCGGGTCGTGGCCGCCGCCAAAATCGATCTTGGCAATCCGGCAGAGCGCGGCGATTTTCGCGAAGACCTCTATTACCGGCTGAATGTGGTGACGCTGACCATTCCGCCCCTGAGAGAACGGCGCGATGATATTCCGCTGCTCTTTTCGCATTTTCTGACGCGCGCCGCCGCCCGCTTCAACCGCGATGTGCCGAGCCTTTCGGCCGGCGTCCTGCGTCACCTGACGGCCCATGACTGGCCGGGCAATGTGCGTGAACTGGGCCATTTTGCCGAACGGGTCGTACTGGGTGTCGAGGATGTCGGACCGTTGCCGGCGACAAGCCCATCGGCCAACCTTTCGGCCCTCGCATCCGACACGCTGCCCGAACGCATGGACCGGCATGAAGAAGCGATCATCCGCGAAACGCTGGAGAGCAATGAGGGCGATGTGGCCGCCACGCTTCAGGCGCTCGGCATTGCCCGCAAGACCTTTTACGACAAGCTTACCCGCTACGGCATCAACCGCGCCGATTACAAACGGCGCTGAAGCGCTCTACTCCCGGCCCTCACCGGAAATGCGTTTGCGAAGCGCCGTTGGCGATGGGCCGAAAAGGGCCGAAAAGGCCCGCGAGAAATGCCCTGCCGAGGAAAAGCCGGTGGCAAAGGCCACTTCGGTCACCGAGAGCGGGCTTTGCTCGATGAGGCGGCGGGCATGTTTCAGGCGGATATTGCGATAGGTATCCAGAAACCCCTCGCCGAGATGGCTGGCAAACAGCCGGTCGAGATGGCGGGCGCTGGTGCCTGCGAAACGGGCCATGGTGGCGCGGTCGAGCGGTTGCTCGATGGTGGCCTCCATCTTTTCCAGAACCGTCAGCAAGACCGGGTGATGCGTGCCGAAACGTTCCGCCGCCGAGCCGCGTTGCGGCGCTTCGGATTCGGCCACCGCCGTGTGCAGATACCAGTCGGAAACACGCCTTGCGAAATGCGAGCCCATGCGCTCCTCGATCATGGCATGCATCATGTCGAGGGGCGCGATACCACCCGCGCAGGTGATGCGGTCGCCGTCGATCACATAGCGGGCGTGGCGGGGCGTCAGATGCCCGAAGGCCTCGCGCAGCACCGGCGCATGTTCCCAATGGATGGTGAAATCGCGGTTATCGAGAAGGCCCGCCGCCGCCAGCACGAAAGCGCCGCTGGAAATGCCGCCGACCCGGATGCCAAGGCGCGGCAGGCGGCGAAGACGGCCATATTCGGCCTCGGAAAATTGCCAGTCCTGCGGCCCGCCACCCGCACAGACGAAAACCGTGTGGCAGGTCTCGCCCATCTTTTCGAGCGGCGCGCAATCGAAGGAGGCACCGGAAGAGCTTTTCACCGGGCGGCCATCCATGGAGAGTGTCACGACCTCATAGAGATCGACGCCGCCGATCAGATTGGCGGCACGCAAGGGTTCGCTCGCCGATGCAAAGGACATCAGCGCGAAATTGGAGGTGAGGAGAAAGCCGATCCTCTGGGTGCTGCGCGGCTCTGAATGCGACATGTCCCTAATTTATCAATAAATGTCTCTTCAGTGCAATATCACAAAGGGCGATGCGGCTAAGCTTTTGTCAAACGGACAAGGATTCCCATGCGCTATTCAGCTCTTTCCCTTCTCATGAACGGCCTTCGCGGCAATGCCTCATGGAAACCGGCCTGGCGCGAGCCGGAGCCGAAGCCGCATTACGATGTGATCATCATCGGCGGCGGCGGCCATGGTCTGGCGACGGCCTATTATCTGGCCAAGGAATTCGGCGTCCGCAACGTGGCGGTTCTGGAAAAGAACTATATCGGTTCGGGCAATGTGGGCCGCAACACCACGATTATCCGTTCCAATTACCTGCTGCTGGGCAATAACCCCTTCTACGAGCTTTCCATGAAGCTGTGGGAAGGGCTGGAGCAGGATTTCAACTTCAACGCCATGGTCTCGCAGCGCGGCGTGTTGAACCTCATCCATTCGGATGCGCAGCGCGATGCCTATACGCGACGCGGCAATGCCATGCGCCTGCACGGGGTCGATGCGGAGCTTCTCGACCGCGCGGCCGTCAAGGAAATGCTGCCCTTCCTCGATTTCGACAATGCCCGCTTTCCCATTCAGGGTGGCCTGATCCAGCGTCGTGGCGGCACGGTGCGCCATGACGGCGTGGCCTGGGGCTATGCTCGCGGGGCTGACAGCTTCGGCGTCGACATTATCCAGAATTGCGAAGTGACCGCCATTCGCCGCGAAAACGGCAAGGTGCTGGGCGTTGACACCAACAAGGGCTTTATCGGCTGCGGCAAGCTGGCCGTGGCCGTGGCGGGCAATTCCTCGCAGGTCGCCTCCATGGTCGACATGAAGCTGCCGATTGAAAGCCATGCGCTTCAGGCCTTCGTGTCGGAGGGCCTGAAGCCCTTCATCGATTGCGTCGTCACCTTCGGCGCGGGCCATTTCTACGTGTCGCAGTCGGACAAGGGCGGCCTTGTCTTCGGTGGCGACATCGAAGGCTATAATTCCTATGCCCAGCGCGGCAACCTCGCCTGCGTCGAGCATGTGATCGAGGCGGGCAAGGCGATGATCCCCGGCCTGTCGCGGGTGCGCGTGCTGCGCTCCTGGGGCGGCATCATGGATATGTCGATGGATGGCACGCCGATCATCGACAAGACCCACATCGACAATCTCTATCTCAATGCCGGCTGGTGCTATGGCGGCTTCAAGGCCACGCCCGCCTCCGGCTTCTGCTTCGCGCATCTGATTGCCAAGAACGAACCGCATGAGGTGACGCGCCAGATGCGTCTTGATCGGTTCGAGCGGGGCTATCTGATCGACGAAAAGGGCCAGGGCGCCCAGCCGAACCTGCATTGAGAGCGAAATTCCAGCAAATGTGTGCAGCGGTTTTGCGTCCGGAATTTCGCAGGGCCAGACACCAAGGATAACTGATATGGCAAGCCTGATTTCCTGCCCCCATTGCGGGTCTCGCCCCAAGGAAGAATTCACCGTCAAGGGTGCCGCCCTTGCCCGCCCTGAGGCGGATGCCGATGAAGCAACGTGGTTCGACCATGTGTATCTGCGCGACAACCCGCGCGGCCTTTACGACGAATACTGGCACCACACCTCCGGTTGCCGTCGCTGGCTGGTGGTGACGCGCGACACCGCCACCCATGACATTGCCGCCGTGCGCGACGCCGCAGACAAGAAGGAAGCCGCTCAATGACCTCCTACCGTCTCCCCAAGGGCGGTCTTGTCGACCGCAAGACACCGCTGTCCTTCACCTTCGACGGCAAGCGCATGATCGGCCTTGAAGGCGACAGCGTCGCCTCGGCGCTTCTTGCCAATGGCCAGCTCTTGATGGGCCGCTCGTTCAAGTATCACCGCCCGCGCGGCGTGCTGACGGCAGGCTCAGCCGAGCCGAACGCGCTGATGACGATTGGCGAGGGTGGCCGCACCGAACCCAATACCCGCGCGCCCATGCAGGAGCTTTATCAGGGCCTCGTGGCCCGGAGCCAGAACCGCTGGCCGTCGCTCGATTTCGACATCGGTTCGCTCAACAGCCTGCTGTCGCCCTTCCTCGGCGCCGGTTTCTACTACAAGACCTTCATGTGGCCCGCCGCCTTCTGGGAAAAGCTTTACGAGCCTTTCATCCGTCGCGCCGCCGGTCTTGGCAAGGCAAGCTACGAGACCGACCCGGACCATTATGAAAAATGCTGGGCGCATTGCGACCTTCTGGTCGTCGGCAGCGGCGCCACCGGCCTTGCCGCAGCCCTCACCGCCGGTCGTGCCGGTGCCCGCGTCATTCTGGTCGATGAACATGCCCGCATCGGCGGCGGCCTTCTTGCCGAAACCGCGCTGATCGGCGGCGTGGCCGCCCCCGATTTCGTCGCTTCGGCCTTGGCCGAACTCGCCAGCCTGCCGAATGTCGAGCTACTGTCCCGCACCACGGCGTTCGGCTGGTATGACGGCAATGTGTTTGGCGCGGTGGAACGGGTGCAGAAGCATGTGCGCGCACCGCTTCCGAACGTTCCGGTCGAGCGTTTGTGGCGCATCGTCGCCAAGCAGGCCCTTCTCGCCACCGGCGCGGAAGAACGCCCGCTGACCTTCGGCGGCAATGACATTCCGGGCGTGATGATGGCAGGCGCGATGCGCAGCTATCTCAACACCTATGGCGTGGCACCGGGCAAGTCGGTCGCCATCTTCACCACCAATGACAGCGGCTATGCGCTGGCGCGTGATCTGGAAAAGGCAGGCGTTGCGCTGGCCGCCATCATCGACAGCCGTGCCGAAGGGGCTGCCCCCGGCGTCTATTCCGGCACGGCCCGCGTCATCACCGGCGCTTATGTCTCGGACGCCCATGGCGGCAAGGCGCTCGCCTCGATCTCCGTCTTCAAGGGCGGCAAGACCGAGACGCTGTCCGTCGATGCGCTCGCCATGTCCGGCGGCTTCAACCCGATCATTCATCTGGCCTGCCAGCGCGGCGAACGGCCCACCTGGTCGGACGAAAACGGTGCCTTCATCGTGCCGGATCAGCGCAAGGGTCTGACGCTGGCCGGCTCCGTTGCCACCACCAACGGTCTGGCTGCCTGCCTTGAAGCCGGTGCCGCCAAGGCCGCCGCCCTTCTCGGCGATCTCGGCTTTGCCGCTCAGGCTTCGAGCTTTGGTACGGTTGAGGGCGATATTGTTCCGGCAGCAGCCAAGCCGGTCTGGTCCATTCCGGGCATCAAGGGCAAGGCCTTTATCGACTACCAGAACGACGTGCATCGCAAGGATATCGGCCTTGCCGTTCGAGAAGGCTATGGTCATGTGGAACTGGCCAAGCGCTACACCACCAACGGCATGGCGACCGATCAGGGCAAGCTTTCCAATGTGAACGCCATCGGTCTTCTGGCGGAAGCGCGGGGTATTTCGCCGGGCGCTGTCGGCACCACCACCTTCCGCCCCTTCTACACGCCGGTGTCCTTCGGCGCGCTGGCCGGCACCTCGCATGGCAAGCATTTCCAGCCGGTGCGCCAGTCGCCGCTCCACAACTGGGCCAAGAAGAACGGCGCGCAGTTCGTGGAAACGGGCCTGTGGTACCGCTCCTCGTGGTTCCCGCGCGCCGGTGAAAAGACCTGGCGCGAAAGCGTTGATCGCGAAGTGAAGAACATCCGCATCAATGCCGGTCTTTGCGATGTGTCGATGCTCGGCAAGATCGAGATCACCGGCACGGATGCCGCCGAGTTCATCAACCGCGTTTACTCCAACGCCTTCCTGAAACTGCCGGTCGGCAAGGCCCGTTACGGCCTGATGCTGCGCGAGGACGGCTTCATCTATGATGACGGCACGACGAGCCGCCTTGAGGAAAACCGCTTCTTCATGACGACGACAACCGCCTATGCGGCGGGCGTGATGAACCATCTGGAATTCTGCACACAGGCGCTGTGGCCGGAGCTTGACGTGCGTCTCGCCTCCGTCACCGACCAGTGGGCACAGATGGCGATTGCCGGGCCGAAGTCCCGCCTCATCCTGCAGACCATCGTTGATGAAGACATTTCCAACGACGCCTTCCCCTTCCTTGGCGCAAAGGAAGTCTCGCTCTTCGGTGGCCAGCTTCAGGGCCGCCTCTTCCGCATCTCGTTCTCGGGCGAACTCGCCTATGAACTGGCGGTTCCGGCAGGCTACGGCGAAAGCGTTGCCGATGCCCTGATGGAAGCGGGCAAGGAACACGGCATCTGCGCCTATGGTGTGGAAGCGCTCGGTGTTCTTCGCATCGAAAAGGGCCATGTGACCCACAACGAAATCAACGGCACCGTGGTGCCGGGCGACCTCGGCTTCGGCAAGATGGTCTCCGCCGCCAAGGCCGATTTCGTCGGCAAGCATATGCTGTCGCGTGAAGGGTTGAACGACCCGAACCGCGCCCAGCTTGTTGGCGTTGCGCCGCTTGATCCGGCCACGACGTTCCGTTCCGGCTCGCACATCCTCGAAAAGGGTGCGGCAGCGACGCTCGAAAACGATCAGGGCTATATCAGCTCAAGCTGCTACTCGCCGCATGTCGGCTCCACCATCGGGCTGGCGCTCGTCAAGCGCGGTGCCTCGCGCCACGGCGAAGAGGTTCTGGTGTGGAACGGCATCCGCAATGAATACACCCCTGCCCGCCTTTGCGATCCGGTCTTCTTCGATCCGGCCAACGAAAAGCTGAAAGTCTGAGGTTGAGCCATGTCTGCACTGAAGTCTGCTTTCAAGATCGAACACCGCGCCGCTCTCGGCGACAAGAAATCCTCAAGCTTCATGGGCGTGTCGCTTGAGGTGCTTCCCGAAGGCCATGTTCTGCATGCGCTTTCGAGAAGCGCGGATGGTGGCCTCTCCGGCGCCATCCGCACTGCCCTTGGCATCTCCGAAATCGCCGTGCGCTTCGTCTCGCCCGGCCAGTGGTTCATCGTCGGCGATGCGGCCCTTTCCGCCGCAGAACTTGGCGCGATGACGCAAAAGCTTGGAGCCCTGGGCATCGACACCGTGGACCAGAGCCATGGCCGCGTCCGCATTGGTCTTTCCGGTGAGAAGGCAACGCGCGCTCTGAACAAGGGCACGGCGGCCGATCTGTCGCTTGCCGCTTTTCCGGTCGGTCATGCCACGACGACGCTCATCGGCCATATCGGCGCGCATGTCACCCGCACCGGCGAACAAAGCTTCGAACTGATGGTGCTGCGCGGCTTTGCAGAAAGCCTGTGGGACGAACTTTGCGAAATGTGCGCCGAGTTTGCCTGAGCGGCATATCGTTGGCACGACCATTCCTTATAGAGTTCACAGCAAAGCCGCCTTGGTCAAAGGCGGCTTTTCTCATTGCCCCACAGCAAAACCTTCCACGCGCCCACTGATCCAGACGCCATCCTCAGGCGTAGTACCTCCATCGACACTGCAATCATGATTGCTGCGCGAAAGGACTGTGCCTTGATTGAGGATGAAGTGGCCGGGTTGATCAGCCGGGTGGCGCTGGGGGACCGTTTGGCCTTCGCGCGTCTTTATACGCACACCAGCCCGAAACTTTTTGGCGTCTGTCTTCGTATATTACGGGACAGGACGGATGCGGAAGAAGCGTTGCAGGAGATCTACATCCGCGTCTGGCAAAGGGCCAAGTCATTCGGGCGGGCTGCTGGCACGGCCAACAGCTGGCTTGTGACCATTGCCCGAAACCATGCCATTGATTTGATCCGGGCCCGCAAGCGACCGACAGAAGACATTGATGACCGCACCGATATCGCGGATGAAAGTGTTCCGAACCCGGAAACCGCAATGGCCTGGAAGGATGAAGGGCGGCGCATTGATGAATGCATGGGGCGTCTTCCTTCGGCGCAATCGCGCGCCGTGAAGCAGGCCTATGTGGAGGGGTTAAGTTATGTGGAACTGGCGGAACTGTTCAGCGTACCCTTGAGCACAATCCGCATGTGGTTGCGCAGAGGCCTCTTGAAACTGAGAGAGTGTATGGAAAGCCATGGCTGACGAAAGCGAACTTCGACCGGGTGAGATGGATGATGCACTGGCGGCAGAATATGTCCTCGGTGTGCTGCCTCACGATGAGCGCGCCCTGATCGAAAAGCGGATCGGCAGCGATGCCGCCTTCGCGGCGCGCGTTGCGACATGGCAGGCCCATTTCAGCGCTTTCGATCCGGATTACGCCGAAGTTTCCCCGCCCGCTGCGGTTTTCGACCGGATTGAGCGGCGCCTTTTCGGCGCGCCCGCGCCTGCCCGCACCGCCTTCAGCCTGTGGGGCTCGCTCGCCTTCTGGCGCGGATTGGCCGCCGCCTCGCTTGCTGCATCGCTGTTTATCTTTTTCCGGCCCGACGGGGCGATCTTCCAAAGCCAGGCCCCCGTTCTTGTCGCCGAGCTTGCCGCAACCACCGGGCATATGGGGCTCGTTGCCTCCTATGATCCGGCGGATGGCGAGATGCGCATCGTGCCGATTGCCGCCGCCTCGGATAATCCGAAGTCGCTTGAGGTCTGGTTGATCGCCGAGGATGGCCGTCCGCAGTCCATCGGTCTGGTTGATACGGCCGACAAGGGCCTCATCCGCATTTCAGACCCGATGCGTCAGCGCATCCATCAGGGTGTTTCGTTCGCCGTCAGTCTCGAACCGCAGGGCGGCTCCCCCACCGGGCAGCCGACCGGGCCGGTTCTGGCCAGCGGCACGCTGCGTTCTCTGTAATAAATTCTCTTCAAAATCAGTATTTTAATAAAAAATCAAAAAATACTGAAACTTTTTCGCGGCCCATCTCGTCATATCCTTCGCCACCAGAGAAATGGCGGCAACTTGAGACTGACAAAAGTCCAGGTTTGAACCCTTTAATGGAGGATATACGATGAACACTCTTTCGTTCCGCAAGATTGTGCTTGCTGGTGCTCTTTCCGCCGTGGCTTTTTCTGCTCAGGCCGCCAACCCGGAAGTCGGTGGCGCAGCGATGTACGACACGAAGAACATCGTTGAAAACGCCATGAACTCCAAGGATCACACCACGCTCGTGGCTGCCGTGAAGGCCGCCGGTCTGGTGGAAACCTTGCAGGGTGCCGGACCGTTCACGGTTTTCGCCCCGACCAATGAAGCCTTCGCCGCCCTGCCCGCCGGCACGGTCGACACTCTGCTGAAGCCCGAAAACAAGGCACAGCTGACCAAGGTGCTCACCTGCCACGTCGTTTCGGCCAATGCGCTGTCCGGCGCCATCGAGAAGATGATCAAGGACGACAAGGGCGTGCATGACGTCAAGACCGTTGGCGGCTGCGTGCTGAAGGCCAAGGAAGACATGGGCAAGATCACCCTGACGGACGAAAATGGCGGCGTTGCCACCGTGACCATCGCGGATGTCAAGCAGTCGAACGGCGTCATTCACGTGATCGACAAGGTTCTTCTGCCGAAGCAGTAAGGCCCTCTCTCTCCTCCCCCAACGAAGGCCGGCATCTTGCCGGCCTTTTTCCGTTTGGAGTCGTTGTTCAAATGCGCGCCTCAGGCGGCCAGAAACTGTTGCGGCGTGCGTCCAAAATAGCCCCGGAAGGCCGCAACAAAGGCGCTCGGGCTGGAATAGCCAAGCGAATGGGCGATTTCCGTGCTGCTCTGGCCACGGTTCAGCCGTTCGATGGCCGACAGCAGGCGAAGGCGGGTGCGCCAGGCCCGAAAGGTCAGCCCCGTTTCCTTGACGAACAAGCGCTCCAGCGTGCGGGGGCTCGCCCCGGCAATGGCGGCGAGTTCCGAGAGCAAGCGCGGATCTTCCGGCCGCGTGCCGAGATAGCGCGTCAGGCGCACAAGGCGCGGATCATGCCCGCCGGGAAGTGAAAGCGGTGCTTCCTCCAGCGCCGCCAGTTCATCGAGCACCACATCGACAAGGCGGTTTGTGCGCTCGTCAAAGGGGGCGGAAAGATCGCTTTCACACAGTTTGAGGATCAAGGCGCGCATGAGCGGGTTCATGACGCGCACCGAGCAGGCGTCGCGTCCCAACCGGGCAAGACGATGAAGCGCCGAAGGGTCCACATGCAGGTTGCGGATATGGGCGTCGGTTTCCGTCACCAGATCATGCTCGAGGCCGCCCGGTATCCACATCGCATGGGTGGGCGGGACAATCCACACATTGCCGCCGCTGGAGACCCGCAAGACGCCATCATGCGCCCAGAGAAGCTGGCCGCGCGGGTGGCTGTGCGGCTGCACGGCACGCCCTGCGCGGATGGGGCGATGATTGGCCAGCACCGGGCGCGCAGCATCCAGCGTATAGGCAATGTCCAGCGGCTGGAAGAATGGCGCGTCATCGACATCATTTGTCATGATGGCGGTATAACGCATTTCGCGGTCATTTGCTAGTTTCCTGCCAATCATCAAATCGCACCATGGGAGACCCGCCTTGCCGGGAACACTGAACATCAAGACGGCGGTTGCCCTTCTGTCCGTCCTCATCGCCCTTGCCCTTGCCATCATCGTGCCCGCCCCGTTTGACCGGGTGCAGGCGGCCACCCTTGGCATCGTCCTTGTCACGCTCACGCTTTGGGCCACCTCGGTCGTGCCGAACTATCTCGGCTCCATGGTCTTCTTTGCCGTGGTGCTGATCCTGCATCTCGCCAAGCCCGACCTTGTCTTTTCCGGCTTTGCCTCGGCGGCGGTGTGGCTGATCATTTCCGGTTTCGTCATCGGCAGCGCCATCAACATTTCCGGCATTGGCGACCGCATGGCGGGTGTCATCGCGCCCCATCTCACCGGCAGCTATGTGCGGCTCATCGGCGGGCTGGTTCTGGTGGCAACGCTGCTTGGCTTCCTCATGCCGTCCTCGATCGGGCGGGCCGTGGCGCTGGTGCCGATTGGCATGGCACTCGCCCATCGTGTCGGCTTCGCACCCGGCTCAAACGGGCGCATTGGCATTGCCGTGACGCTGGCGGTGGCCTGCAACATGCCGGGCTTCACCATCCTGCCGTCGAACATTCCGAACATGGTTCTGACCGGCGCGGCGGAAACGATCTACGGCACGCATTTCGGCTATCTCGATTACCTCATGCTGCACTTCCCGATCCTTGGCGTTTTGAAATCCGCCGCAGTCGTGCTTCTGGTGGTGAAACTCTTCCCGGCAACCGTTGGCGAACCGCTCGCAAATGCCGGTTCGGCCAAGGCCGAAGGCGGCGAAAAGGGCAAGCCCGCGCAAGCCGCCCAGCCCGGTGCGGGCTTGCGTGTCTCGATCATCCTTCTGATCACGCTGGCGCTGTGGGCCACCGACAAGCTGCACGGCATCAACCCGGCCTGGATCGGGCTTGGCACCGCCGTCATTCTTCTCATGCCGAAGATCGGTGTCGTGCCGCCGCCGGCCTTCAAGGCCTCCGCCGATTTCGGCTCGATCCTTTTCGTCGCAGGCGCGCTGGCGCTCGGGGCTGTCGTCAACACATCCGGACTGGGCACGTTGATCGGCAGCGGATTGCTCAAGGTCCTGCCGCTCGAACAGGGGCAGAATGCGCTGAACTTCTTCTCGCTCAGCCTCATGTCCTTCTTCACCGGCTTCGTGACCACCACGCCGGGCGTGCCCGCCGTGTTGACGCCGCTGGCCAAGGAGATTTCCGCCGTCACAGGCTTCAACCTTGAAACCGTGCTGATGACGCAGGTCGTCGGCTTCTCCACCGTGGTGTTTCCGTTTCAGGTGGCCCCGCTGGTGGTGGCCATGCAGCTTTCCGGCGAAAAGCTTGGCTCGCTTCTGAAACTCACGGCACCGCTGGCCGCCATCACGCTGATCGTGCTGTTGCCGCTCGATTATCTGTGGTGGGCGCTGCTCGGCTGGTTCTGAGCGGGTTCAGGGCAGGATTTGATCCGGCCAGTGGCGAAAGAGCGCCACCTGTCCCTCATGGCGCAGACGCGCCACGTCGGCAAGGTCAATCTCGCCATAGAGCCAGCGGCTGGTGGGGGTAAACACCGCCTCGCTTTCGCACCACACACCCGACGGCGGCATGCCGTAATCGGACGGCACGTAAAGGGCGGCCTTGCCGCAATTGGTATCAACGGCGGGCGACCACGGGGCATGGCCCGCCGTTGGAGAGACGAGAACGGCAAACTGGTTTTCGAGCGCGCGAGCCTGTGCCCCGATGCGCACGCGGTAATAACCCGCCTCCGTATCGGTGCAGCTTGGCGACAACACCAGATCAACGCCTTCTTCGGCCAGCCGGCGGGCGAGCAGCGGAAACTCGTTGTCGTAGCAGATGAGAATGCCAAGCTTGCCAAAGGGCGTGTCGAACGTGTTCAGACCATCGACGCCCGCGGCAATGTTCCATTGCTCACGCTCAAACCGGGTCATGACGATCTTGTCCTGAACGCCGACCGGACCATCGGGACCAAAGAGAAAAGCACGGTTACGGAACTTGTCATCAGGGTCGAGCACCGGCGCGGAACCGGGGCAGAACCAGATGCCGTGCTTTCTCGCCAGCTCTTCCGAAAGCTTCAGAAACTCCGGCAGCAGCGGCTGGATGGCGGCAATCGAGCCGTGCAGATCGGCGCAAAGATCATCGCTCAGAAGGCCGGTCAGCGCCATGGCGGAATATTCCGGCATCAGCACAATCTCGGCCCCGGAGGCTGCGGCCTCATCGACCAGAGCGGCAAAATGCGTGGCGAATTCATTCCAGCTGGCAAAGCGCTCCAGCGCATATTGGCAGGCGGCAAACTTGACCATCAGGCGATCTCCTTCAGCCAGAACGACATGGGCTTGGCGGTTTCCTGTGCCTCGCCCACATCGCGCCAGACATAGTCTGTTTTCAGTTCAGGATGGTGGATAAAGCCGCGTTTGCCCCAGAAGGCGTTGAGCGGCTGGTAATCGACAGGCCGGGCCGGGTGATCAACGGGGCGCTCCACCGCGCAGAAGGCGCAGAGATCAAGCCCGCCCAGACGGCGCGCATGGGCCTCGCGTTCCTCGAAAAAGCGCACACCAATGCCCCGGCCACGATAGGCGGGCATCAGCACCGATTCCCCGAAATAGAAGATGCGGGCCGGATCATAACCATGATCGACAAAGGGGCGTTTGAACTCGTCCGTCTCATCGGCCATCGGCAGGCCTGTGGCCGCGCCGACAACCTTTCCCTCATCAAGCGCCAGAACGAAGACGCTGCCCGGTGAGCGCGCATAGGTCGCCACATAGGTCTTTTCGTAATCGAGCGAGCCTTCATAAAGATAGGGGAAGGCGCGGAAAACAGCGATGCGCAGGCGGGCCAGATCGTCAATGAAGGGGGCAATATCCGCACCGGCGCGGGTTTCAATGTTCATCTGCGCTTCCGACTTTGCAAAACGTCACCTTTGATATAGGAATTCTGACCGATACGCCAAGCAAATCAAAGACAAGGGAACAGCATAAATGCGTGCCGCCGAGACCATTCACGCCTATTACGAAGCCTTCAACAAGGGCGATATGAACGCCTTTCTGGCGCTTTTGACCGATGATGTGGCGCATGACATCAATCAGGGCGAACGCCAGACCGGCAAGGCCGCTTTTGCAACCTTCATGGGCCACATGAACCGCTGCTACCGCGAGGTTCTGACTGACATGGTGATCATGGAAAGCCCGTGCGGCACGCGCGGGGCGGCGGAGTTCACCGTCAACGGCACCTATCTCGCTACCGACGAGGGCCTGCCGGACGCCAATGGCCAGACCTATGTTCTGCCCGCCGGCGCCTTCTTCGACATTCGCGATGGCAAGGTGGCCCGCATTTCCAACTACTACAACCTGCCCGACTGGATTGCGCAGGTTGAGGGCGACGAGGAAGCCTGATCCTCGGACACGTCACATTCAGGGGCGGTGTCGGGCCAAGGCTTGACGCCGCCCCTTTTCAAGCACTTACTTGAAACGCAGGTATTTCCAAACTCCAAGCTCGTTAGACAAAATCATTGGAGGAGATATTATGGGCATTGATCAAATCATTGCAACTAACGATATATGCACGAAAGATGGCTTTGATAAAGCCATGCGGGAAGCTGAACACTTGTCGGAAGGCGAGTTACGCTACATTCTATCTTATGATCCTGGCGCTCAAGGTGTTGATTTCAAAAAGAAACAAGCACTAGCGCGGGCGGAAATCGACAGAAGATCATTTCTTGAGCATAAAAAAATAGTCTGGGTTTCCGCAACCTTTGGCTTTATTGGCGTCATCGCTGGGGCTTTACTTCAGACAGTACTCACGAAGGTACTTCAATAAAATTCATCCAAAACTTGGCCTTTATGGTGGCCCGCATTTCCAACTACTACAACCTGCCCGACTGGATCGCGCAGGTTGAGGGCGACGAGGAAGCCTGATCCTCGGATCACTTCACATTCAGGGGCGGGGTCGGGCCAAGGCTTGACGCCGCCCCTTTTCCTTGCGTAGATCATCTGAATTCCGAGGGGAGCACCGAACGGTGCTGAGATGGCGGTGAGCCGGACCCTTGAACCTGATCCGGGTCATACCGGCGTAGGAACGGAACAAGGAGCGCCTCACGCGTTTTCTCCCCTTCTTCGCTTTGCCTGGATCTCCATGATGACCGTCAGGAGATCGACCATGCCGCATTCGAATTTCACTTCATCCGCCCGACGCGCCAGCCGCAGCCTTTGAGCCTTCGCGCATGAAGACTTTTCGCGCCGTCTTGCGCACGGTGGTGACGCTCGTCATCCTATGGCTCACGATCCTGTGGCTTGCCGCGCCGCCGCGCTACATCCTGCCCACGCCGCTGCAGGTCATGGCCGCTTTTCAGCGCCAGCCCGCCTATCTTTTCGAAAACGCGCTGGTGACGCTCGCCGAAATCCTCCTGGGCTTTGTCGCCGGGTCGCTGCTCGGCTTTACCACCGCACTCGGCATCGCTGCCTCGCCGCGTCTCGGGCGACTGGTCTGGCCGGTCATTCTGGTGCTGCAGGCCTTTCCGGTCTTCGTGCTGGCACCGCTCCTCGTCCTCTGGCTCGGCTTCGGTATGGCCTCCAAAGTGGTGATGACAACGCTCATCATCTTCTTTCCGGTCGCCTCCTCCTTCGGTGACGGGTTACGGCGCATTGATCCCGACCTGATCGACGCCACCGCGCTGACGCCTGCAACCCACTGGCAAACGCTTCGCCATATCCGTCTGCCGCTTGCCTTGCCTTCGCTCGTCTCCGGCCTTCGGGTCGCGGCACCGCTCGCCCCACTCGGGGCCGTGGTGGGGGAATGGGTCGGGGCTTCCGCCGGGCTTGGCTTCGTCATGATCCAGGCCAATGCCCGCATGCAGACCGACATGGTCTTTGCCGCCATGACCATTCTCGCCGCCCTCACCCTTCTTCTTCGCTACGCCATGGACTGGCTGGCCCCGCGCCTCACCCCGTGGATGCGCGAGACATGAACTCATCCCACAACACCCGCCCAAGGAGCCTTCAATGATCCGCAAAACCCTCCTCGCCATGGCCGCGAGCCTGTTCCTCGCCAGCGCCGCACAGGCCGACGACAAGCTGAGCGTGCTGCTCGAATGGTTCGTGAACCCGGACCACACGCCGCTGGTGGTGGCCGATCAACTCGGCCTTTTCAAGCAAGCCGGGCTCGACGTGACGCTCATTCCGCCCACCGATCCCTCCATCGTGCCGCGCGCCGTGGCGGCGGGCGAGGCCGATATCGGCATCCATTATCAGCCGAACCTCTTTCTCGACCATGCGGCGGGCGTGCCGCTCATCCGCTTCGGAACGCTGGTTGAAACGCCGCTCAACACGCTGACGGTGCTGGCCGATGGTCCGGTGAAGGACATCAAGGATCTCGAAGGCAAGCGCATCGGCTTTTCCGTCTCGGGCTTCGAGGAGGTGCTTTTGTCGCGCATGCTTGCAAGCGCCGGGCTTTCGCGTGACAAGGTGGAGCTCGTCAACGTCAACTTTGCGCTCACCCCTTCGCTGATCGGCGGCAAGGTGGAGGCAACCATCGGCGGCTTTCGCAATTTCGAACTGACGCAGATGCAGATCGAAGGGCATACGGGCAAATCCTTCTTCCCCGAGGATTACGGTGTTCCGGCCTATGACGAACTGATCTTCGTGACGCACCCGGCGCTTCTTGCCGACACCCGCCTGCCGCGCTTTCTCGATGCGGTCGAAAAGGCGTCGATCTACCTCACCAACCACCCGCAGGAAGCCTTCAACCTCTTCATCCGCGCCTATCCCAACCTCAATGACACGCTGAACCGTAAGGCCTTTGACGACACGCTGCCGCGCTTTGCCAAGCGCCCGGCAGCCCTCGACAAGAACCGCTATGAACGCTTCGGCGCGTTTTTAAAGGAGGAAGGGTTGATCAAGGACGCCCCGGCGCTGACGGATCTTGCCGTGGAATTGCGCTAACAAACGGTCGAGCGCGGCGGGCGGTCATTTTTTGATAGACCGCCGCGATTTCGCCCTTGCCTCTCTAGTGACTAGAGCTTGTAGAGTGCTTTCAATGAGAAAGGACTCTACTGCCATGCATGCATCGTCCAAGGCCAGATTTCGCGTTGAAGGAATGGATTGCGCCTCCTGCGCCGCCAAGATCGACACCGCCGTTCGCCGACAGCCGGGGGTCGAGGATGTGTCCGTTTCGGTCACATCCGGCACGATGACGATCACGCATGATGCAACAAGCGACCTTGAGGCGATCAGCCGCAAGGTCAGCGGCCTTGGCTACACCGTTTCCCGGATCGCCGAAAAAGCCCCGGTTCAACACGGCCATGCGCCGCATGACCACGGGGCGTGCTGCGCAAACGAGCATTCGCACGGTTCCTCCTGCGGATGCTCCGGGCATGACCATGATCATCACCATGACGACGATCTCTCAGGCCTTCACGGTCACGACCATGGCGCAAGCCAAGGGCCATGGTGGCAAAGCCGCAAGGGACAGCTGACGATTTTCGCCGGGCTGGCGCTTGCGGCGGCCTATGGCGTCGGCCATCTGTTTTCCGGCATCGCACCTTATGCCTTTACCATCGCCATGCTGGTCGGCCTTCTCCCCATCGCGCGCCGCGCCGTGATGGCGGCCCTTGCCGGAACGCCATTTTCCATCGAAATGCTGATGACCATCGCCGCCCTAGGCGCGCTGATGATCAACGCCACGGAAGAGGCCGCCGCCGTCGTATTCCTCTTCCTCGTCGGGGAATTGCTGGAAGGTGTTGCGGCAGGCAAGGCGCGCGACAGCATCCGGGCGCTTGCCTCACTGGTGCCGAAAACCGCATTGCTCGACGAAGGCGGCAAACTCCGCGAAGTGCCGGCCGAAACGCTGTCTGTCGGCGCGCTCATTCTGGTGCGTCCGGGCGACCGGATTTCCGCCGATGGCGTCATCATCGAAGGCGAAAGCGCCATTAACGAGGCCCCCGTCACCGGGGAGAGCGTGCCGGTGCGCAAGGGCGTGGGTGACACGACCTTCGCGGGCACCGTCAATGGCGATGCGGCGCTGAAGGTTCGCGTCACGGCCAGTGCTGCGGACAACACCATTGCCCGCATCATCAAGCTGGTCGAGGAAGCACAGGAATCGAAAGCCCCGACCGAGCGCTTCATCGACCGCTTCTCGCGCTATTACACGCCGGTGGTCGTGCTGATTGCCGCGCTCGTCGCCACGTTGCCGCCGCTTGTGGCGGGCGGTCTCTGGTCCGAATGGATTTACAAGGGCCTCGCCATCCTGCTGATCGGCTGCCCCTGCGCGCTGGTCATATCCACGCCCGCCGCCATTGCCGCCTCGCTTTCGGCAGGCGCGCGCCGCGGCCTGCTGATGAAGGGTGGCGCTGTTCTGGAAGAGCTTGGAAAGCTCACCACCATTGCCTTTGACAAGACCGGCACGCTGACCGAAGGCAAGCCGAAGGTGACAGATATTCTCGCGTTCGAAAAGACCGAGGCCGAAATCCTGCGGCTGGCGGCAGCGCTTGAAACGGGCTCCAGCCACCCGCTGGCGCTGGCCATTCTCGCCGCCGCGTCCGCCGCATCCATCGACATTCCGGCTGCGGCAGAGGCACGGGCGCTCGGGGGCAAAGGCGTGACGGCGACAGTCGAGGGCAGAAACGTCTTCCTCGGCTCGGCCAAGGCTGTTGCCGAGCAGAGCACCATTCCGGCTCTTGCGAGTGATGCCATGGCAGCCTTGAACGATCAGGGCAAGACGGTGTCCGTTCTCGTTGTGGATGGTGTTCTGGCCGGCGCGATTGCCATGCGTGACGAACCGCGTGAAGACGCCGCCGCCGGGCTGAAGGCACTGACGGATAGCGGTATCCGCACCCTCATGCTGACGGGCGACAACAAGCGGACGGCGGCGGCCATCGGGGCGGAACTTGGCATCGAGGTCCATGCCGAGCTGCTGCCCGAGGACAAGCAGAGGCTTGTCGAAACCCTGAAAGCCAGCGGTGAAATCGTTGGCAAGGTAGGGGACGGCATCAACGATGCCCCGGCACTGGCAGCCGCAAACGTCGGCATTGCCATGGGCGGCGGCACGGATGTGGCGTTGGAGACCGCCGACGCCGCCATTCTTCACGCCCGCGTCAGCGATATTGCCGACATGATCCGCCTGTCGAAGCGCACCATGCGCAATATCGGGCAGAACATCACCATGGCGCTTGGCCTGAAGGGGGTCTTTCTGGTGACGACCATTCTGGGTATCACCGGGCTTTGGCCTGCCATTCTGGCCGATACGGGCGCGACTGTTCTTGTCACCCTCAACGCCTTGCGGTTGCTGAAGGCGCGATAAGGGCTGCGGCAACGGCTCCGCGCCTTGCAAAACATTATGGTTATCAGTCCGTTAATTCTTTCGTGGCAAGGTTTCGAGATATGACCTAGCAGCCGGATGCGCCCATGTCCTTTCTCCTCTCTGGCCTTTCCCGTCACACCCATGACATTCTCGAAGCCATCGACAGGTCAATGGCCGTGATCGAGTTTGATCTTCAGGGTAACATTCTGGAAGCAAACGAGAATTTCTGCTCAACCATGGGCTATTCCAAGGCCGAACTGAAGGGCAAGCATCACCGCATCTTCGTCTCGCCGGAGGTGGCCTCGTCACCGGAATACGCGGCATTCTGGGCCAAGCTGGCGCGGGGCGAATTCGACCGGGCGCAATATTGCCGCCGCGCCAAGGATGGCCGCAAGGTCTGGATCGAGGCGAGCTACAACCCGGTCCTGCGGGGCGGCAAGCCCTACAAGGTGGTGAAGTTCGCGACCGATATTTCGGCACGCAAGATGGCGGAGATCGACAGCGCCGAAAAACTGGCCGCCCTTTCGCGTTCGCAGGCGATCATCGAATTTGCCCCGGATGGCACCATTCTGACGGCCAACGACAATTTCCTGAGCGCGCTTGGCTACCGTCTGGACGAGTCCGTCGGGCGCAATCACGCGATTTTCTGCGACGCGTCCTACGTCCGCTCGCGCGACTATGCGGAATTCTGGGCACATCTGGCGTCCGGCAAGTTCCACGCCGGGCAGTTCACGCGCATCGACCGGGCAGGCCATGAAGTGCACATTCAGGCCACCTACAATCCGATCCTCGACAATTCCGGCCATGTCATCAAGGTTGTGAAGTTCGCGACCGATATTTCCGAGCGCGTCAAAGCCATCCATACGCTGGCCGACGGACTGAAGCGGCTGGCCGATGGCAATATCCGCCAGACCATCGACGAAACATTCATTCCCGAATTCGAGGCGCTTCGCGTCAACTACAACACCTCGCTTGCCAGCTTCCAGAAGACGCTGGAACAGGTCCTGCAGCAGACGGAAAATGTCAGCGGCAACGGCCTGCAGATGCAGGTGAGTTCGGAGAGCCTTGAGGAGCGCACGCACCAGCAGGTGGCCGCCCTTCGCCAGACAACGGCGGCGCTCGACATGATCACCAATGCCATCAGCCAAGCCAACACCCGCACCACGGAAACCCGTGGGCTGGTGGCCGAGGCCAGCAAGGCGGCCACGGATTCGGTGAATGTGGTGAGCGCGACGGTGGAGGCCATGGGCCGCATCGAAACCGCCTCGCACGAAATCAACAAGATCATCGGCGTGATTGATGAAATCGCCTTCCAGACCAACCTTCTGGCGCTCAATGCCGGGGTTGAGGCCGCGCGAGCGGGTGATAGCGGCAAGGGCTTTGCTGTGGTGGCGCAGGAAGTGCGGGCACTCGCCCAGCGCTCGGCACAGGCCGCGCAGGAAATTGCCCGCCTGATTTCCAACGCCTCCAGCGAAGTGAAGGAAGGGGTGCGACTGGTGGACGACACCGGCGACGCGCTTCGCCGCATTGAAACCTTCGTTCACACCATCGACGACAATGTTCAGGCCATTGCCGGAACGGCGGTCGAACAGTCACAGCAACTGGAAGAAATCTCAACCGCCGTCAACGCCATCGATCATATGGCGCGCGAGAACATCAACATGGTGGGCAGCATGAACGGCGTCAGCCAGGCGCTGTCATCCGGTGCGGCGCAATTGAGCGAACTGGTGGGTCACTTCCAGCTGAACCGCCACGGCGAAATCCGCGCCTCCGGCTCATCTAGCCAGAGCTACGCCGCCAAGCGACGTTTCGTCGCCTGAGCGGTTTTCGCAAGGATCAAACGGTCTGAGCAGCCTTACTGCACAAGGCCTTCTTCATCGAAGAAGGGCACTTCCGGCACGGCATCCATCAACTGGTTGAGGCCGAGGCCCGCATCGCCCAGACTGCGGCAGGTGAGTTCTTTTGCCACCTTCATGCCCTTGTAGAGCGTAACGCCGCCTTCCATGTCCTTGCCCGGATCATTGGCGCCACGGCTGATCATGCGCTCGTGGACGACATAGGTGTAAGGCCCGGTCTTGAAGCCGAGACCCGTGTCATAACCGCCGGAATAGCCGATGGAATGGATCATGAAACGCTTGGCGCTGCCGGCCTTGTCGTCCGGGTAATCCAGTTCCGGCGCAACGACCGGACCATAATGATAGGAGACCTGCTTGCGGTTCTTCGAGGCGCAGATTGACACCACGTCATCGTCATTGACCTCGCAGGTGAAGATCACGTCCTCGCTGTCTTCACAATGGCCGCGGGTGATGTCGTCGCTGGCATGGTCTGGAACGTTGTCGAAGGTCGAGCCCTTGTCGCTCTTGTCTTCGCTTTTCTCCTCGCTCTTTCCATCGCCCTGCTGGTCTTCCTTGTCGAACTCGTCGCAGGAGACCGCCTCAAAGCGACCGCGGTCGGTGACAATCGCACCCTTCTCGATCTTCCAGACCTGCTGTTCCACCTGCTTATCATTTTCGATGGTGATTTCAGCCTTCACCTTGGCCTGACTACCCTTGCGGGTGCCGGTGATTTCGCTTTCCCAGCTGGTGTAATAGCCCTGTTCGGCATCCTGAATTGTGCCATCCTCGACAGCGATGAGCTTGCCGTCGCCATCCGGCATATCGACCATCAGACGCGCCGAGGTCGTTTTGTCTTTCATGCGAAAGCAGCTTTCTTCGGCCGAGGCCAGACCGGGAACAAGAAGAAAGGCAGGGAGAAGGAGAAGAGAGCGGCGGATAGACTTCATGTCAGTTTGCCCGTGAGAGGAAGACGCAAACCGGGATGGTTTGCACATTTTCGTGATTGGTAACACGCGTCCGAAAACAAGGCCAGAGCCTTTACTGCTCCCCGATCCAGCAACAAGTCTAAGAACAAAATCCTTATTTCATACCCTTTATTCAAGAACAGTTCAGAAACAATATGTTTTGACGAGTGTAAAAAAAGCGGGGCGCCAGTCAAACCGGCGCCCCGCGAGACTGATCAGGCAGGGGCTGATCAGGACAGGTGATGCGGCTTCGTCATGCCGTAGACCGGCGTTTCAAGCCCGGCGTGGCGCGCCTTCAGCTGTAGCGAAAGATACTGCGAATAGTGGCGCGACTGGTGCAGGTTGCCGCCGTGGAACCACAGCGCTTCCTGCTGCGTCGGTTTCCACATGTTGCGCTGTTCGCCTTCCCACGGACCGGGGTCCTTGGTGGTGTTGGAGCCAAGACCCCAGCACTTGCCCACCTTGTCCGCCACCTCACGCGAGATGAGATCGGCGGCCCAGCCGTTCATCGAGCCATAGCCGGTGGCATAGACGATGAGATCGGCGGGAAGTTCCGTGCCATCCTTCAGCACCACGGCATTTTCCGACAGGTGCGAAATATCAACGCCCGACTTCAGCTTGATCGAGCCGTCGATAACGAGATCGCAGGCCCCGACATCGATGTAATAGCCCGAGCCACGGCGCAGATACTTCATGAACAGGCCGGAATCATCGTCGCCGAAATCGAGCATGAAGCCCGCCTTTTCGAGCGCCGCATAGAAATCGGCGTCTTTTTCGCGGATGCGATCGTAAATCGGCACCTGGAATTCATGCATGATGCGATAGGGCAGCGAGGCAAAGATGAGGTCGGCCTTGCGGGTGGTCATGCCCGACTGCACGGCGCGCTCCGAGTACAGATCACCCAGCCCGATCTCCATCAGCGAGTCCGACTTGACGATATGGGTGGAGGAACGCTGCAGCATGGTGACATCCGCACCGCCTTCCCACAGCGCCGCGCAAATATCATGGGCGGAGTTGTTGGAGCCGATAACGACGACCTTTTTGCCCTCATAGGCATCGGGACCCGGATGCTGTGAGGAATGCTGCTGCTCGCCCTTGAACACATCCTGACCGGGGATTTTCGGCACATTGGCCTTGCCCGACATGCCGGTGGCAAGCACCAGCTGCTTCGGACGCAGCACCACTTCGGCGCCGTTGCGATCCACAACCACGGTCCATTCGCCCGTCGCCTCGTCAAAGGTTGCGGATTTGCAGGTGGTGGAACCCCAATAGTTCAGTTCCATGACCTTGGTGTACATTTCCAGCCAGTCGCCCACCTTGTCCTTGGGCGTGAAGACCGGCCAGTTTTCCGGGAAGGGGATATAAGGCAGGTGGTCGTACCAGACGGGGTCATGCAGGCACAGCGACTTGTAGCGCTTGCGCCAGCTGTCGCCGGGGCGTTCATTCTTCTCGATGATGATGGTGGGCACGCCAAGCTGGCGAAGACGCGCGCCAAGCGCAATGCCGCCCTGCCCGCCGCCAATGATCACCACATAGGGCTGCTGCGAATAGCCAAGCTCTGCGGCCTCGTTCTCGCGCTTTTCCTTCCAGGTCTTGCGGTCCTTGTTGTGGCCGTGTTCGGCCCCCATCGGGCGGCGGAAGCCCTTCGGCTCCTCATGGCCCTTCAGCTCGCTCATGGTGGTGAGCAGCGTCCAGATGAGACCGTTCTTGAGGCGGATATGGCCGTAGCCACGGGCCGTAGCCGTTTCGAATTCGAACCAGCCTTCGGTCACGCCACCGGCTTCCGATGCGGCTTCCTTCGTATCCTGCACGAAGTTCGACGGCTTGGTGGTGGCCAGCTGGTTGAGCAGCATGTCGCGGACTTCGCCATGCCCTTCCATCGTCTTCAGGTTCCAGGTGAAGGTCACCAGATCGCGCCAATAGCAATCGGCCTGAAACAGGTTGACGGCGGCATCAATATCGCCACGGGCCAGCGTATCGCCAAGTTTGGAAAGCACCGTATCGATCTTGGTGCTCGGGCTGATGTCAAGCATATCATCTCCTCCATGTTGCTTGATGGTTTTGAGGAAGCCGCCGGGAACAGGCGGCTTCCGGGTTTGCGCAAGGTGGCCGGGCTCCTCTCCCGGCATACCCCTGCGGCAAATGCTTATTTCGACAGGTCGATCAGGATCTTCAGCTGCGTACCGGCCGGATCGAGAAGGGTGTCGAAGCCTTCCTTGACGGCGGTATCGAGCGTGATGCGCTTGGTGACGACCTTGCTGGCGGGCAGAAGGCCCGACGCAATGAGACGGATGACGCGCGGCCAGTAATGGGTGGGATAGGCCCAGGACCCCTTCACTTCGAGGTCGCGGAACGTCACCTGAAACCAGTCGATGGGGTTTTCGTGCGGGTGAAGACCCGTCTGCACCACCACGCCCTGCTTGCGCACGGAATCAACGCAGGCCTTCAGCGCATGTTCGTTGCCGACGCATTCAATGGCGACATCGCAGCCGACATTGCCTTCCGTCTTCGAACGGATGATATCGCCGACATTGTCGCGCTTCGGGTTGATGGTGATCACATCCGGCAGGATGCCCTTGGCATAGTCGAGGCGGGCATCGTTGAGGTCGGACACGAAGAGCTGGGCGGCCCCGGCGGCGCGCGCGGCCAGCAGCGTCAGCATACCGATCGGACCGGCACCCGTGACAAGCACGCTGTTGCCCGCCGTCACACCGCCACGGTCGCAGGCATAGACAGCAACCGCCGTTGGCTCGACGAGCGCGGCTTCCTCATCGCTCATCTCATCCGGGATTTTCTGGACGTTGTATTCGTTGACGAGGGCCGCTTCGGCCATACCACCGCCGACCCAGCTCAGACCCACCAGCGCGAGTTCCGGGCTCAGGTGAAACAGGCCACGGTCTGCGAAATAATCGCCCGAGCGCGGCATGATCAGCGGCTGGATCGACACGCGGTCGCCGACCTTGACGGAGGTGACGCCTTCGCCGACGGCTTCGATGACGCCGCCGAACTCATGACCCAGCACCTGCGGGCCGTGGGCCTTCGTAAAGGGGTGCGGTTCGGTCGGGATGAAGATCGGGCCGTAGCTGTATTCATGCAGATCGGTGCCGCAAATGCCGACGAACTTGTTTCGAACCACCACCTGACCGGGGCCGGGCTGGCCGGGATCAGCAATCTCTTCAATCCGCAAATCCTTGGCGGCATGAAATCTGAGCGCACGCATTGGTATTTCTCCCTTGGCTGCTTTTGATGCAGATAAGGCAGCAAGGGCCATGCCAGCCGTGCCAGACGGGCATGAGGACCGGAATCATTCGGTTTTTGGGTTTAGAAGGATGGATGTGCGCCACACCTGTGGCGCAACAGCTGTGGCATGCGCCTCAGTTCAGGCGGGATATGCCAAGGCGGCGCATCTGGCGGTGAAGCGTGGTGCGGTCAACGCCAAGCCGGCGGGCGGCTTCGGAAACATTGCCCTTGCTTTGCGCCAGAACGGTGCGAAGGGCGGCTTCCTCATCCGGCATCAGCACCGGGCGGGGCGCGGCTGGCCCCAGACGCTCCGGCAGGTCGGCCACCTCGATCAACCCGTCATCGCAGAGCGCCCCGGCATAGGCGATGGCATTGTCGAGTTCGCGGATATTGCCCGGCCAGCGATAACCGAGCACCACCATGCGCGCCGCATCCGAAAGCTTCAGCGGTCGCCCGGCCTTGCCGTGCTTTTCTAGGAGACGTTCGAGAATCCACGGGAAATCATCGCGTTCGCTGAGCGGTGGAAGCGTGAGGATCGCGGCGTTCAATCGGTAATAGAGGTCTTCGCGGAACGTGCCCGCCGCGGCCATATCGGCCAGCGAGCGGTGCGAGGCCGAAAGAACACGGAAGTCCACCTTGCGCGGCACCGAGCCGCCAAGCGGCAGTACCTCACCTTCGGCGAGAACCCGCAGGAGACGGCTTTGCGCGGCAATCGGCATGTCGCCGATTTCATCGAGGAACAGTGTTCCGCCCTGCGCCTCTTCCACCAGCCCCTTGCGGCCCTTGGCCAGCGCGCCGGTGAAGGCCCCCGGAAGATAGCCAAACAGCTCGCTTTCAATCAGTTGCTCGGGAATTGCCGCGCAATTGACGGCGATGAAGCGCCCCGAAAGGCCGCTCACTTCATGGATGATGCGCGCCAGATATTCCTTGCCCGTGCCGGTCTGCCCCTGAATGAGGATCGGCAGCGAACCGGGGGCAAGCTTCAACACCTTCTTGCGCAGGGTCTCGACGGCGGGCACCACGCCGCCCAGACGCCCGAGCGCCTGCGGGGCACGCGGCGCGCGCGCCTGCTGAACGGTGACGCTGCGCTGATGCGGCTCGATGGCATGGGCGTAAAGCAGCGAGCCATCGCGCACGGCAATACGCCGGTCCTGCGGCAGGTGGGCACGGGTGAGCGCCGCCAGTTCATCAACGTGTGCGTCAAAGAATTCGGACACCGGCTGGCCGAGCAGCAGTTCCGGGCTTCGCCAGTCGAGCCCGCGCGAGGCGGCGAGAAGCCGCGCCCCGCCATGCGTCATGCCGGTGATGCGCCCGGCCCCATCGACCGAAATCGCCGCTTCCGGGTCGACATCGAGGAATTCCGGTGCACCCGCAAAGCGCAGCACCAGATCGTGGCGGCTGTTCATCATCAGGTTGGCAAGTTCGATGCGCCGGACCGTCGAGGACACCAGATGGCGGGCCATGTTCTGGCTGGCTTTGAGGATCGGCGAGCTTAACAGCGAAATGTCGAGCACCGCCGCCAGCGCGCCTTGGGTATCGTAAATCGGGGCCGCCGTGCAGGAAAGCGGCGTATGCGTCATGTCGAAATGGTCGGTCTGGTGAATGGTCAGCGCCTCACCCGTGGCGATGCAAGCCCCCACGGCGCAGGTTCCGGCGCGCGGTTCCGACCATTCCGAACCGAGATAAAGCCCGGCCTTGCGCAGATTGTTGTTGAAGGAAGGATCGCCCAGAAACTCGACCGTCACGCCCTGACGATCCGACAGAAGCAGCACATAATTCTGTTCCGCCACCTGCCGGTAAAGCCGCTCCAGCCCGGAGCGGGCAATGTGGACCAGATCTTCGGCCTGCTGACGATGTTCTTTCAGCCGTGTTTCGGAAACGATCAACGCTTCCTGCGCCTTGCTCGGGTCAAGCCGGTAAGTATCGAGACAACGAAGCCAGGATTCCACGACGATAGGATCGCGGCCGGTTTCCCCGCCCTGCCCCACGCGCTCGATTTCCCTGATGTGATCCGAAAAGCCCATATCGATCTCAGCCCCGAAAAGCCGCCTCCCGTCGTCCTCCCAAGTCGCAAGCACCATACAGGAAATGCGCTTTGATCAAGCACAAATTTGCGCGATGGGGCCGTGGCTTGCAATTTGACTTCGCAAAGCGTCGCAGGAGGTTTACACCTCATACCTCCCCGCCCCTCCATCCCCCGATTGCCCCATGACCGCCATCCCTGCCGAACGGCCAGTCCGCCCCTTTTCCGTGACGCATGGCGAAGTCTTGCGCATCTCGACCCCCATGACGCTCGCCTTCCTGTCAACGCCGCTGACGGGTTTGATCGCCACCGGCGTCATCGGTCAGTTGCATGACGAGGCGGCGACGGGGGGCGTGGCGCTCGCCTCCGTGGTGTTCGATGTCATCTTCGTCACCTTCAATTTCCTGCGTGGGGCGACAACGGCCTTTACCGCGCAAGCTATGGGGGCGGGCGACCGCAGCGAGGAACAGCGCATGCTGGCGGCGGCACTTTCCATCGCGCTCGTGGCCGGGTTGGTTCTTCTCGTCTTTCAGGCACCGCTCGGCGCGCTCGGCCTGACGCTGATGGGATCAGAAGGCCGCGTTGACGACATGGCCAAGACCTATTTCCACTGGCGCATCTGGTCTGCCCCCTTCGTTCTCTTCAATTTCGTTGCCTTCGGCTGGGTGCTCGGGCGGGGCAACTCGTTTGCGGGCCTCGTGCTGCAAATCCTGCTCAACGGCTTGAACGCGGGCTTGAGCCTTGCCTTCGTCAGCGGCCTTGGCTGGGGCATTGAAGGGGTGGCGATGGCAACGCTGATCGCCGAAGCCGCCACCGCGCTGGCGGGCCTGTGGCTCATCATCACCGGCACGCAGAAAGGCGCCTGGCGACTGCCCGACCGGGCCGCGCTGAAGCGCAGCTTTCTGGTCAATGGCGACATGATGATCCGCACCTTCGCGCTTCTCATCGGCCTGTCCTTCTTCACCCGGCAAAGCGGCGCTCTGGGGCTGCAGCCGCTCGCCGCCAACACCATTTTGCTGCATTACTATTTCTTCGGTGTCGGCTTTCTCGATGGCGTGGCAACCGCTGCCGAACAGCTGGCCGGGCGCTCCGTGGGCGCGCGCTATCGCCCCGCCTTCGACCAGACGGTGCGGCTCACCACATTATGGGGCTTCGTTTTCGCCTTTGTCATCGCTGCCGCCTTTGCGGCAACGGGCGGCATGGTCATCGGCTGGATGTCCCCGAGCGCGGCTGTAACCGACCTTGCCCACACCTTCCTGCCCTATGTGGTGGCGCTTCCGGTCGTCAGCACGCTCGCCTTCCAGATGGATGGAATTTATATCGGGGCCACCTGGTCGCGACAGATGCGCAACCTCATGCTCATTTCGCTGGCCGTCTATTTTGCCGCCTGGGCCCTATTGCAACCGATGCTTGGCAATCACGGCCTGTGGATTGCTCTTCTCATCTTCCAGAGCGCGCGCTCCATCGCCTTCCGCCTGATGCTGCCGCGCCTTGTCGAGCGCACATTCGCCTGACATTGCGGGAACCTTTCCCTGTCGAAACCGTTTGATGGGAAAGGTTTATCGAACAAGGAGTGAAACGAATGGGCACCGCAGGCATCGGCTGGATTGCTGGGATCATAATCGGCGGCGTAGCAGGCTGGCTCGCCGAACAGTTCATGAAGAGCAACATGGGTGTCATCATGAACATCCTGCTCGGCATGGTCGGCGCCATCCTCGCCAACACGCTTCTGTCCGTGGTTGGCGTCGTTCTGACTGGTTGGCTCGGCTATCTGATTGCGGGCTTCATCGGCGCCTGCATTCTCATCGCCATCGGCCGGGCGCTCAAGCGCGGTTGACGGCAAGCGGCCTTGCCTAGAAACCCCATTCAGGTAGAATGTGGAAAATCAGGTAGCAAGGAACCTATTATGGCCCTCAGCATCAAGGATATTGAGACAGAGCGCCTTGCCAAGGCACTTGCCGAGAAGACCGGTGAGACAATTACCATGGCGACCCGCCGTGCCCTTGAAGAGCGGCTGCGGCGGGTTGTCAGCTCGGATCGCCGGGACATTTTACGCGAAGAACTGGCCGCCAGCCGTCAGCGCTGGGCAAAAATGCCGATTCTCGACAGCCGCAGTGCCGACGAGATTCTAGGCTATGACGAAAACGGGCTGCCGCGCTGATGGTTATCGACACGTCGGCGATTGTCGCCATCGCCTTCAATGAGCCAGATGCTGAAGACTTTGAACTGAAAATTATCCATGCGCCACGCCGGTTCATGTCGACGGCTTCGGTGCTTGAGCTTTCCATGGTTCTGGAAACGCGTCTTGGCGAAGCCGGCGCGGCAGAGCTTGATCTCTGGCTCCATAAAGCGGGCGTCGAAATCATTGCGTTCGACGAGGACCAACTGAGTATGGCCCGCCGTGCCTGGCAACGTTTTGGCAAAGGGCGGCACAAAGCAGGCCTCAATTACGGCGATTGCTTCTCCTACGCGCTGGCCAAGTCGCGAGGCGAACCATTGCTGTTCAAAGGCGACGATTTCACCCACACGGATATTGACGCCGCCTGAGATGCGGTTGACGGCAAGCGGCCCGCGGGTATGGTCCGGTCTTCAGACTGATGCCGGAGCTGCCCGCATGCCGCGTGATTTTTCCCGTTTTGACGCCCGCCTCGCGACCTTTGACAGGAAGGCCGCGCCCTATCCCGAGGCCTTCAAGGACGTGCTTTCGCTGAAGGCAGCAGACGCAGCGTTCAAGACGGTGTCGACCTGGCCGGGCTATGCCATCACCCCCCTCGTCTCCCTCGATGTGCTGGCAGAGGCGACCGGCGTCAAGGCGATCCATTACAAGCAGGAGGCGGCCCGTTTCGGCCTCAACTCCTTCAAGGCACTGGGCGGTGCCTATGCCGTTTTCCGGCTCATGGCCCAGATCATCGCGGACAAAACCGGCAAGGACGCTTGCCCGCAAGCGGTGGCCGCCGGGGAATTTGCCGATCTCGCCGCGACAATCACCGTTGCCTGCGCCACTGATGGCAATCATGGCCGCTCGGTCGCCTGGGGCGCGCGGCTTTTCGGCTGCAAGGCCGTCATTTTCCTGCACGAGACGGTCTCCACGGCCCGCGAAGAGGCGATTGCCGCCTTTGGCGCGCGCATTATCCGCACCCCCGGCAATTATGATGACAGCGTGCGCGAAGCCGCCCGCATGGCCGCAGTCGAGGGTTGGAACGTCGTCTCCGACACCTCCTATCCCGGCTATACCGATATTCCGCGCAATGTGATGCAGGGCTATAGCGTCATGGCCGAGGAAGCCCTTGGCCAGCTTGGCGATAAACGCCCCACCCATGTCTTTCTGCAAGGCGGCGTCGGCGGTCTGGCCGCCGCCGTCGTGGCGCATTTGCGCGAGCGTCTGGGAGAGGACGCTCCGTCTTTCATCGTCGTCGAGCCGGAGGCCGCTGCCTGCCTGCTGGCGAGTGCTGAAGCGGGCGTACCCAAGGCCGTGACGGGTGATCTCGACACGATCATGGCAGGCCTTGCCTGTGGCGAACCTTCGCTGATTGCCTGGCCCATTCTGGCCGACAGTGTGTGCGGTTTTATGGCGATTGAGGATGCGGCGGCGGCCGAGACCATGCGGCTTCTGGCGAGCGGCGAAGCCGGTGCAAAGCTGGTGGGCGGCGAAAGCGGCGTGGCAGGTCTTGCCGGGTTCCTGACGGCGGCAAGCCGGGCCGACTGGCGCAAGCGTCTGTCGCTTGATGACGACAGCGTCATTCTCGTCTTCGGCAGCGAAGGCGATACGGACCCGGATCTTTACCAGAAGATCATCGCTTCCGACGCGTAATCAGGCGCCGCCACCCGCATCGCGCAGCGCTTCGAGGAGATCGACAAAGGCCACGTCTTCGCGTGTCATCGAAAGCGACGGATTGGTGATGAGGTAATTGCGCACACCCGGCAGATCATCATAGGGCGGCAATTGCCAGAGGCGGCCTTCGCGCACATAAAGCGTGCCCATCGAGACATTGAGCGGGCCAAAACCGATGCCCGCCTCGATCAATCGCAGAATTTCCTCGTCATTGGCCGACCCGGCAATGCGATTGTCGCGAAAGCGATTGCCAAGACCCAGACGCGCCACGGCTTCCAGCCCGGCATCCAGATGATCGCTTTCAAACGAGATGTAATTATGGGCGTCGAGATCATCGAGCGTCAGGCCTTGACGCCCGAACAGCGGATGTCTGCGCCCGCAATAAAACCCCATGCGGCTGGAGCCGAGATAGCGGCTGACGAGATCGGGCAGCGCGCGGTTTAGAATACACACGCCAATCGCCGCCTCGCCCTTGCGCACCCGTTCCACCACCATGCCGGACGGAGCCGTTTCAATCTCGATCTTCACGCCCGGCTGGCGCTCGTGAAAGTCGCGCAACGCCTGATCGAACAGCGGGCTGTCGATATGATTGGCCACGAGAAGACGAAGCTGGCGGTCGGCCTTGGCACCATCCATTGCCAGATCGGCAATGCGTTCAACGCCATGGACGACGCGCAACGTCTCCTCATGAAAAAGCTGGCCGTAATCCGTGAGGCGAAACGTGCCGCGGGCGCGGTGGATGAGGCGATGGCCGAGCGCGGTTTCAAGCCGCGACAAGGCGTTGGAAACGCTTGGCTGGGTGCGCAACAGGCGTTCGGCGGCGGCCGTGATACTGCCTGCCTCGACAATCACCTGAAAGATGAAAATCAGGTTCCAGTCGAGTTCCCGCAAAAAGCGTTCGTTGCGCATGCCCTTCTTTCCGGCAGATGCCGTTTGGAACCTGAAAGCTATCAGATAAAGCGGCGCATGTCGAAAGGACGTGGATCGGCAAAGGGCGCTTCGCCCGTCATCATTTCGGCCAGCAACCGCCCCGTCGCGGGGCCAAGCGTCAGGCCATGATGGGCGTGACCGAAGGCAAGCCACAGGCCGGGAAGACCGGGCGCTTCACCGATCACCGGCTTCATGTCCGGGGTGGCGGGACGAAGGCCGAGCCAGGGCGTGTCTTCTAGCGGTTGGCCAAGCGGGAAAATCTCGCGCGCCTTCACCTCACAGCGCGAAAGCTGCACGCGGTTGGGCGGATCGTTCGGGTCGGCGAGTTCCACGCCCGTCGTCAGGCGAATGCCGCGCGTCATCGGGGCCAGCACATAGCCCACCTCTTCGTCCAGCACCGCATGGTTAAGCATCGCATCGCCAACGCCCGCGTAATGCAGGTGGTGCCCGCGCTTGGCCACGAGCGGCACGGAAAGCCCGAGCGGCTTTAAAAGTGTCGCTGAATGTGCGCCCAGCGCCACAACGACACGTTCCGCCACCTGCGTTTCACCATCCGTTTTGACCTGCCAGCCCGCACCGTCCCGGACAAGCGACGTGACCGCGCCGCGCAGGATCGTGCCCCCGCGCTCTTCGAAAAGCGCTGCATAACCCTTCGTCAGCGCACCGGGATCGGTGATCGAATAGGGATCGCGCCAATGAATGCCGCCCACCGCCGCATCCATGAGCGATGGTTCGAGACGGGCAAGCGCGCCACGATCCAGAAGATCGGCGGCAAGGCCGTAATCGCGGGCCATCAGCGCCACGCGTTCCGCCCCGGCATCAAGCGTTTCGGCGCTGCGCATCACCTCGATCCAGCCCTGACGGCGCACCAGATGGCCAAGGCCCGCCGCCGTCACCAGCCGATCATGTTCGCCAAGGCAGACTTCGAGAAGCGGCAGAAGTTCACCGGCAATCTTCATCAGCCGGTCGTGGCGCGACGCCTGCCAGTAGCCAAACATCCAGCGCGCGATGCGCGGCAGAAAGGTGGGGTCGTAATGCACCGCCGCTTTCAGGTTGGAGGCATGGCCAAACAGCGAGCGCCAGTCGCGCGGAATGGCATAGGGGATGACGCAGCAGCGTTCCAGCAGCCCGGCATTGCCAAAGCTTGCCCCCTCACCCGGCAGCGAGCGATCAAGCAGCGCGACGGAAAGCCCGCGTTCCTGCAAATGAAGAGCGACGCTGACGCCGACAATGCCCGCGCCGAGCAGAAGAACCTGCGATGTCATGGGAAACTTCGTCTTATCGAACTCAGAGAAAAGCCGGGCGGCGCGGCAGACGCCACAAGCCGCCCGGCTGCTTGATCAGCGCTCCATCTTGTAGATGTCGAGCGAGAAGTACTTGTCGTTGATCGTCTTGTAGACACCGTTGGCGACAATGGCATCGAGCGCAGCGTTCAGCTTCGTCTCGAGCGCCTTGTCTTCCTTGCGGATGGCCATGCCCACGCCGTCACCGACATATTTCGGATCGGTGATCGGCTTGCCGACCAGTTCGCAGCAAGCGCCGTCCTTGGTCTTTTCCGTCCATTCCAGCATCGGCACGAGGTCGCCGACCTGCATGTCGAGGCGGCCACCGGCCAGATCGAGGTTCACTTCATCCTGCGTCGGATACTGCTTGATGTCGGCCTTCGGGTTTTTGGCCTCCACAAAGGTGGCCTGCGTCGTGCCGGCCTGAACGCCGACCGACTTGCCGCCGAGGTCCGGCTTGTCAAGAACGGAAGCGTCCGCGCCCTTCTTCATGACGTAGGTCATGGCCGCCTTGTAGTAAGGCTTGGTGAAGGCAACCTTCTCCTTGCGCTCTTCGGTGATGAACATCGAGGCGATGATGACATCGTACTTCTTGGCGATCAGGCCCGGAATGATGCCGTCCCAATCCTGAGCCACGAGTTCGCACTCGGCCTTCATTTCCGCGCAGAGCGCGTTGGCGATATCCACATCGAAGCCGAAGAGCTTGCCGTTGGAATCCACCGAATTGAAGGGCGGGTAAGCGCCTTCGGTGGCAATCTTGATTTTCATCGGGCCTTCCGCGCTGGCGGGGGCAGCAACCGCAACAGCGGCCATGATCAGGCTGGCGGCAAAAGCCGCATGTTTGATGAACATTATGGTTCCCTCTGGAGCGGTTCGGGCATTTCCTGCCGCTTTTTACGGCAATCGATGCCCCGTCCTGTTTTTTGACACGCTCCCAGATTACGCGCGTCATTCCGTCGCACAAATTTATATAATGCATCATTATCATAATTCTGGTGAATGTATTCATGGCCGACCACGCGGTCCTTGTCGCTGTGCAGCGGGAATTTCGGCGTGACACTCATCCGGCGCATTGTCTCGCGCGTTAGGTTCAGATGAAACACGCGCCGGAGCGACACCCATGTTCGAAGCCCGAATGACCTTCAAGCCTCAGGCCGCCTTCGTTCCTTGCCCGGGATGTGGCGCATGAGCCTTCCCGCACGGCGCACGCTTTTCTTTTACGCCCTGCCCGCCGTGCCATTGGCGGCCATGGCGCTGCCCTTCTACGTGATGGTGCCGACCTTCTATGCGGAGACTATGGGCATTTCGGCAGCGGGGCTTGGTCTGGTGCTGCTCGTCATCCGCCTTTTCGATGCGGTCAGTGATCCGCTGGTCGGTCTGCTTGCGGACCGGGTTTCGCTGAAATGGGGGCGGCGGCGAAGCGTTTTTCTGGCCTTCGCACCGGCAGCGGGCTTTGCCGCCTTCATGCTGTTCTGGCCGCCGGAAGGTGCTGGCCTTGCCTATCTCGCGCTCTGGGGGCTCCTCCTGTCCTTTTTCTATACGGGCGCAACCTTGCCTTACACGGCCTGGGGGGCTGAACTCTCCGGGGATTATCGCGGCCGGACGCTGGTTTCCGCCGTTCGCGAGGCCGCGACGCTCATCGGAACGCTGGTTGCGATCATCCTGCCCTTTGCCCTGACGATAGCTGGAGGAAGTGACGCGCGCGGTCTCTCGGCGCTCGCCGTGTTTCTCGCCGTTGCCTTGCCTGCCATGGCGGCGCTTGCCGTCTGGCAGGTGCCGGAACCGACGGATTTGACCCGGCAGAGGGTTTCGTTGGTTCAGGGTTTGCGGCTTCTCGCCGTCAACCGATACTTCCTGCGGCTGATCCTCGCCTTCCTGCTCAATGGACTGGCGAATGCCATACCGGCGACGCTGTTTTTCTTCTTCGTGTCGGAAAGGCTTGGGGTCGCGGAATTGCGGGGTCCGTTTCTGCTCCTCTATTTCGTCTGCGGCATCGTCGGCGTGCCGCTTGCGGTGTTCACCGCATCCCGTTTTGGCAAGCATCGAAGCTGGTGTGCCGCCATGCTGCTCGCCTGCCTGATCTTCATGCTGGCCGGATTTCTTCGCGAAGGCGATGTGGTGGCGTTCGCCTTGATCTGCATCACCACCGGCCTGCTGCTTGGCTTCGACGTGACCCTGCCGCCCGCCATTCAGGCCGATGTGATCGACCTCGACACGATGACAAGTGGCGAGCAACGGACCGGGCTGTTCTTCGCGATCTGGGGGCTTGCGACCAAACTTTCGCTGGCTCTGGCGACGGGATTGGTCTTCCCGCTTCTCGCGTTGTCCGGCTTTGTCCCCGCCGGGGCAGAGCCTCAGCCGCCGCAGGCGCTCGCCGCGCTGTCGGCGCTTTACGCCTGGCTGCCCGTCTTGCCGAAACTCATTGCGATTGCGCTGATGTGGCGCTTTCCGATTTCAGGCGCCGAGCAGCAACAGATGCGTGTGGCGCTGGAATCCGAAAGGTAGTGGCGTCAAACAATCGCGCCGGTCAGCACGATATTGGAGACGAACTTGCGCAAAAGATCCGGATCGAAATGGCCGGCGGAGCGCAGCATCATGTCGATGGTTTCGGATTGCGACCAGCCGCGCTTGTAGGGGCGCACGGCCGTCATGGCGTCATAGACATCACAAACGGCGGCCAGACGCGCCGAAAAGGGAATTTTCTCACCGGCAAGCTTGGCCGGATAGCCCGCGCCATCATATCGCTCATGGTGATAAAGACAGACATCGAGCACGATCTGCGGCATGTCGCCGGATTTTTTCAGGAGCTCATAGCCGCGTTGCGGATGCGAGCGCATGATAGCGAGTTCCTTGCCCTCGAGCTTGCCGGGCTTGTTCAGCACCTCAAGCGGCAGCACCATCTTGCCCATATCATGTACCAGACCGGCAAAACCGAGCGTCTTGATGGTTTCCTCGTCAAGACCGAGCGAACGGCCAAACATCACCATCATGGCGCTGACGGCCAGTGAATGAAGGAAGGTTGCCTCATCGCGGTCACGCAGGCGCGCAATGCCGATCAGGGCAGCGGCGGCATTGCCTTCGGCCTTCATCACCGGACCAAGGACTTCGGTCACATGCTCCTGGTTGAAGGAATTACCCGTGCGGGCCTTGGAAAAGATATTGCGGACAGCGGAGTTGCAATCCTCGACGGTTTTGCGCGCTTCGCGGATTTCCTCCGCCGAAAAGCGCTCCAGCATGTCCTTCTTGTAGTCAGCCGGGCTGTAGCTGCCGCTGTGGCTGGCGACATGGGCCGTGCCGTTAACATCGACACCCTTGCCGGTGTTGATCACAAGACTGATGACGTTGCTTTTGAGAAGCTTGTCGACCTCCTGCGGGGTGCGCAGAAGGAAGGCGCCCTTGGGGGCACCCTTGCCCGACGAGGGAACTTCCAGTTCCTCGACGAACATTCCGACACGAACCTGATGGAGACGAATGCGTTTCTTCATATGGCAACTGTTCTGTCTTTTATTCCGCTACCGTGACAGGCGGCAGACCGAAGCGGGATTGGGAAACCCGCACGAACCCGCCAAAGGTTCCTTGATGTGTCTTGTGGCCACCAAGCCGAGCAATCCTGTCCATCGAACCTCCAAACGCGTCGCCTTCATGCGCTGCAACCTCCAAACATATACCCCCCAATCGTTTAAAGAGTTTGAAGAAGCCCCCGTAACGCTTGCCGCCGGCCCCTTGAAAAGCTAGAGAATCATGAGGGGAAACGTGCCGGAATTCCGGGGAAAATCAGCGAAACGGCCACGATGGATCAGGGAAAACGCAAGTCGCAATGGCGCCATCAGGCACTCGCCAATGCGCTTTATTCAAAAATCGCCACAGGCGTCTATCCGGTCGGCAGCGCGCTTCCAACGGAACGCGACATTGCCGCCGACGAGCAGGTCAGCCGCGCCACGGTGCGCGAGGCGCTACGCTATCTCGAAAGCCACGGCATGATCCGCCGTCGGCAGGGTTCGGGCACCATCGTGATCGCCACCGAGCCGCAGCGCCTGCGTATGCCGCTCGATTCCATCGATGCCCTGCTCTCCTATCCGCGCGACACCGAAACGGTATCTGGCGAAGGCGGCAGACTTGATCCCGACGACCCGGCCTTCAGCGAAGCCGAACTGACGGCGGATGGCGATTGGCACCGCCTGTCCTTCTGGCGACGCCGCATCGGCGAAGTCACGCCCGTTTCGCACATCGATGTCTATCTTCCGCAGGTTTATACCGCCGTTGCGGCTGACATTCCCGCAGGCGGGGCCGTGTTCCAGATGGTGGAAAAGCGGTTTGGCGTCCATCCCGCCGAGGCGGTCATCCGCATCGATGCGGTACAGATCGACGCCCGTCGCGCCAAGGTTCTGGGCGTCGAGGAAGGGGCAGCGGCGGTGCGGATCACCCGCCGCTACAGCGATGAAAACGGGCGTCTCTATCAGGTCTCCGTCGCCGTCTACCCGCAGGACCGCTACGTGTTCGAGACGGTCATTCGCCAGAAGGCCACCCCTGAAAAGAGCTGAGAGACCGCGAAAAGCCAGGCTCCCAGCCCTGATTGGGTTTCGGCTTTAAATTTTTGTTTTTTCGCATGTCGTTATCGCAAAACCGGTTCCCACTTTTGCGCGACATGCTTTAGAGCGCTGCTCGACCTGATTAAATCAGATCGGCGCTCCAAGCTGTTATGTTTGAAGCATAATCTTATCGATCCTCGTTTCACTACGGTCGGATCATGCTTCAGACACGGCTGTAATCGTCCTCAAGGCGGATGATGTCATCCTCGCCGATATAGGCGCCGGTGCGCACTTCAATCAGTTCCAGCGGTACGCGCCCTTCATTGGCAATGCGGTGCGCACTGCCAATGGGCACATAGATGGACTCGTTTTCCGGAACGATGCTGTCCGTCTCACCAATGGTGACGGAGGCCGTGCCCTTGACCACCACCCAATGTTCAGCGCGGTTCATATGCCGCTGCAGCGAGGTGCGCGAACCGGGTTCGATGAGGATGCGCTTCACGCCGAAACGCTCGCCACTCAACAGTTCCTCAACATCGCCCCACGGGCGATAGGAGCGTTTGTGGATTGCCACCTGCTGATCGTGGCCTTCCGCCTTCAGCTGGTCGACAAGGGCCTTCACCTCCTGCACACGGTTCTTCGGCACGACGAGCACGGCATCCTTGGTGGCGACGACGACCAGATCCTTCGCGCCGACGACCGTGGTCAAAATATCGCGCGAGTGAATGAGGCAGCCCTCGGATTTCAGCGCAACGCCCTCACCCTCGATGGCGTTTTCGGCATCATCCTTGCCCGCCACTTCCCAAATGGCATCCCAGCTGCCGATATCCGACCAGCGGAAATGGCCGCGCACAACGGCAATGGCCTTGGTCTTTTCAATCACCGCATAGTCGATGGAGTTCTTCGGCGAAGCTTCGAAGCTGTCGCGATCCAGACGCAGAAAGCCGATGTCTTCGCTGGCCAGATCGACGGAGGCCGTGACGGCAGCCAGAATCTCCGGCGCGTGGGCGGCCAGTTCGGCAATCATCATGTCGGAGCGGAACAGGAAGTTGCCGGAATTCCACAGATAGCCTTTCTGCAGATAACCGATGGCGGTCGGCGCATCGGGCTTTTCCACAAAGGCCTCGACCATGCGCAGGTCGGCATTGTCAGAAACCATCTCGCCCGGATTGATATAGCCGTAGGACGTTCGTGGTTCGTTCGGCACGAGGCCGAAGACGACGATATTGCCCTTTTGCGCTGCTTCCCGCCCCAGACGAACCGCCTCGGTAAAGCGGTCTTCATCCAGAACCACATGGTCGGCTGCCAGCGCCAGAACGAGACCACCGGGGGCGCGGCGTTCGGCAATCACGGCCGCGGCAGCCATGGCGGCGGCGCTATCGCGGCGGGCCGGTTCCAGAACGACCTGAACCGACGCACCAATGTCTTCGGCCTGACGCTGGGCGAAGAAGCGGAAATCATTGTTGGTGATGACCAGCGCGTCGGCATAGAGCGACGGCTCGGAAACGCGCTTCAACGTCTGCTGATAGGTGGAGTGAGGGCCAACCAGGGGCTGGAACTGCTTCGGCAACTGGTCACGCGAAACGGGCCAAAGGCGTGAACCTGCCCCCCCTGCCAGAAGAACCGGGGTGATCTTGCCTGCCGAATGGTTCATTCACCGAACTCCTTGTCGGACGTGTCCCTGCAACCGTGAACATTTCGCACAGTTCTCGAAATGCCCGACGAAACTAATTCAAAGAAGTAATGACTGTGTAAAGGCGATAGATTGAAATCGACACGCAGACTTTACAGGGTTTTAGTATTTGTCTTTTATCGATTTTCAAACTCAAAACGGCGTAGGGCAGGAGCGGGCATGAGCCTCAAGTTCGGAACCAGCGGCCTTCGCGGCCTTTCGGTCGACCTCAAGGGCGAGGCCGCCGCCATCTATTCCGATGCCTTTGCCCGCCACCTGTTGAAAAGCGGCATCGCGAACCCCGACGATTTCATTTTGATGGGCAGGGACTTTCGCGAGTCCAGCCCGGATATTGCCGCGATTGCCATCGGCGCGCTGCGCCGGGCCGGTCTTCACCCGCTGGATTGCGGCACGGTGCCGACGCCTGCCCTTGCCCTTTATGGAATGTCGCTGAATGCCGCCAGCCTGATGGTCACGGGTTCGCACATTCCCGCTGACCGCAACGGCATCAAGTTTTACCGCCCGGACGGCGAAATCGACAAGGCGGACGAACAGGCGATTGCCGCCCTTGCCGCGGAAACGACCGGCATCGACGCAACGCCGGGGCTCGCCGAAGACCGCTCTGCTGCCTGTGCGGCCCTTTTCCTCGAGCGTAACCTTGCCCTCCTGCCGGATGCGGCTTTGGCCGGGATGCGCGTCGGCGTCTACCAGCATTCAACGGTCGCGCGCGACCTGTTCATGGATGTGCTCGCCCATTACGGGGCAGATGTGGTGCCGCTTGCCCGTTCCGAAAGCTTCATTCCGGTCGATACGGAAGCCGTCTCGCCGGAAACGCTGGTCCTGTTGAAAGAAGCGGCCCGCGAATTCAGCCTTGATGCGATTGTTTCGGCCGATGGCGACGGCGACCGCCCGCTGGTGGCCGATGAGACCGGCGTGCCGTTGCGCGGTGATCTTCTCGGCCTGATGGCCGCCCGCTTCCTGAAGGCGGATGTGGTGGCAACGCCCGTGACCTCCAATTCCGGTCTGGAAGCGGCAGGCCCCTACACCGTATTGCGCACCCGCGTCGGCTCGCCCTTCGTGATTGCCGCCATGGCTGAAGCGCTGGCAAAGGGCCGCGACCGCGTCATGGGCTTTGAGGCCAATGGCGGCCTTTTGACCGCCTCGGCCTTCCGCATCCGCGACATGGCGCTGGCCCCACTGCCGACGCGAGACAGTTTCCTGCCCGCCCTGATAGCCCTTTATGCGGCCGCACAGGGGCGAAAGACCCTCTCGCAGTTGGCCCGCGATTACCGCCTGCCCGTAGCCGCCGCCGATCGTCTGGAAAACTTTGCCGTGGAACGCAGCGCCGCCCTGATGGCGCACCTGCGCTCCGCCCCCGAAAACCTCGCCGCTTTCGTGGCGCCGCTGGGTGACATCGCCGCCGTCAGTGATGTCGACGGCCTGCGCATTTCGCTGACCAATGGCAAGACCGTGCATTTCCGGCCCTCCGGCAACGCCCCGGAAATGCGCTGTTATGTGGAAGCCGAAAACGAAGAGGCAGCCGCACAGCTTCTGCGCCAGGGACTGGCGCTGGCGCTGGCCTTTGGCTGATCTGACCACGGTCGATCCTTGAACGACGCATAGCCCGATGTGCGTGTGAGGTCGGTCTTACATGCCGCACCCATCAGTACATATGCGTGCTGCCATCGAACTGTTCGATCAGAACCCTGACACTATTCGGGGCCAGTGCCGCATTCTCGAAAACGTCATAGGTATGCGCACCATCCACTTGGGCGACACCGAAACTCCATCCTTCGCCCGAAAAATCAATGACATCGCCGGAATCGAGCTTCACCCAGAGACTTGTCGTGTTGGCTTCGGTGTATCCCGACATGTCGAGAACGTCCTGTGCGGTCAGCGTCAGCTGGTTATTGCCGTGGCCCGTCAGGTCGATCATCTCGATGCTGGAGACCCGGTCCTGCGCGATCTTGGTAAAGTCGAGCACCATGTCGGTGCCCGCGGCCACGAGGGTGTCGAAGCCGCTCTTGCCGTCGATCTTGGCAAAGTCCGCATTGGCAATGTTGATGGTGTCGTCATCAAAGGTGCCTTGATGGTCCTGCCCGCCGAGATAGGTGCCGCCACGATCGATGCCCGCCTGACCAGCGAAGGTGCGCCCTACTATCCCGTCACCGTGCGGATTGACGTGGACGCCAACGCGAGCGCCCGGCATCTCGAGATCATTCCCGGCATGACGGCGCAGGTCAGCATCGTGACCGGCGAACGCACCATCCTCGAATATGTGTTCAAGCCCATTTTCAAGCTGGCGGAAACCGCCTTTCGCGAGCGCTGATTATCCGGCCAGAAAATCGACAAGCGCCGCATTGAAGGCGGCAGCGGATTCGATGTTGACGATATGGCGACCCGGCAGGGACAGGTGGCGTCCGTTCGGCACGGCGCGCGCAATCGCCTCGAGATCAGCGGGCGGGCAGACCGGATCATCCGCCCCGGAAATGGCGAGCAACGGGTTTTGAATGCGGTGGATTTCGGCGCGCAGGTCGCCATCGGCAAGCGCCGCGCAGCAGCCATTATAACCGTCAACCGTGGTTGAAACGAAAGCGGCCAGAATCTTCGCCACCCGCGCGGCGTGAGTTTGATTGAAGGCGGGCGAGAACCAGCGCTCGGCGGTCGCCGCCGTCAGTGCCGCCAGACCATTCGCCTCAACCGCCGCGATGCGCGCCGCCCAGCTTGCCCCCGTTCCAATCTTGGCTGCCGTGGCGCAGACGACGATCCTGTCGAACCGATTGCCCACATGAATGCCGAGCCACTGCCCCGTCAGCCCGCCAATCGACAGGCCGCAGAAATGCGCCTTGCCGATCTTCAGCGCGTCGAGAAGGGCGATCACATCGCCGCCGAGATCGGCAATCCTATAGGGCGGCGTCGGGGCGGTGGAGCGCCCGTGGCCGCGTCGGTCGTAGCGCAGGATGCGGAACGTGCCGGCGAGCGCCTCGGCCTGCTCGTCCCACATATGGAGGTCCGTGCCGAGCGAATTGCAGAAGACGAGCCACGGCTTGCCGTCTCCATCGCCATCGATGCGGTAATTCAAGCGGTGGGTGGCAAGGTCGAGGGTTTTCATGATCATGCGCTTTCGAAAGGTCAGGACTGCGGTTGGCGTGCGTTCCACGGTCGCCATTTCAGGATGAGATGGGTGGCGATGCCGAAAATCAAGCCCCAGAAGGCGGCGCCGAGACCGAGAAAACTCATGCCCGAGGCCGCGACGATGAAGGTAATGAGCGCCGCATCGCGATCCCCGGCTTGTGTCATCGAACCGGCAAGCGAATTGACGATGGTGGGGAAAAGCGCCAGTCCCGCCAGCGCCGCGATCAGTTCTTTCGGCAGCAGGGCAAAGAGCGAGAGGACGGTCGCGGAAATAGCGCCGAGCAGGATATAGAGCACACTTCCCGAAACGGCGGCGACATAGCGCTTGCCGGGGTCCTCATGCGCTTCCTTGCCGGTACAGATGGCGGCGGTAAAGGCGGCGAGGTTGAGGCCATGGCAGCCGAACGGGGCGAGAAGCGCCGAGCCAAGCGCCGACCAGGCAATGAGCGGTGAAGCGCCGGGGCGCGGATAGCCGCTGCCGCGCAAGACCGCCATGCCCGGCACCCATTGGCCGGTCAGCGAAACGACGGTGAGCGGCAGGGCAATGTTGATGATCGCCTGCCCGTCGAAATGCGGCATCGTCCAGGTGGGCCAGGTGATGGCCAACACCGGCATGGCACCGTTGATATTGCCCGTAACCAGCGTCACCAGACAGCCCGCAACCAGCACCAGAACCACGGCATAGCGCGGCGTCCAGCGCCGTCCGATAAAGAAGGCGACGAACATCGCGCCAACCAGAAGCGGGGCCGCCGGAAGCGCAAAGAACATTTTCGCGGCAAAGCCAAAAAGAATACCGGCCAGCATGGCGGCGGAAATGGCAGCGGGAAGCTTGCCGATGATGCGGTCGAAACTGCCTGTCAGGCCAATGACGAAGATGATGAGGCTGGAGACCAGATAGGCCCCGACGGCATCGGCATAATCCACCGTTGGCAGAAGGGTGATGAGAAGCGCCGAGCCGGGGGCCGACCAGGCGATGACTACCGGCACCCGGTAGTAGAGGCTCAGGATCAGGCCAAGCACACCGCTGCCGATGGAAATCGTCCAGACCCAGGATTGCAGCAGCGCAGGGGAAAGCCCCTGCGCTGCCTGAAAGATAATGACCAGCGGCCCGGCATAGGCAATCAGCGTGGCGATCATTCCGGCCAGTATGGCCGAGAGCGAGAGATCCTTGCCGAGGCTTTTCCAGACGCTGGTCATGGCGCGTTCCTTTAGGCCGTTGCCAGCTGCACGGGGTTTGCGCTGCGAGCGTTGCTGACGGCGAAGACAATCATGGCAAGCGCCGAGATGGCCGCCGGGATAGCGAACAGCAGGAAGTTCTGCTGCAGCGGCAGTTGCTGAGCGAGCAGCATGCCCCCGAAGGTCGGGCCGACGATGGCACCGATACGTCCCACGCCAGAGGCCCAGCCCAGACCCGTCGAGCGGATCGAGAGGTTATAAAGCTGGGCGACGCTGGCATAGAGCAGGATCTGCGTGCCGATGGTGGTGGCCCCGGCCACGAAGACCAGCAGGAACAGGATGCCAGCCGGCGGGTTGTAGCCGATCAGCGCAATCGAGACGGCTGCGGCAAGGAAGAAGGCCACGACCACCTTCGGCAGACCGAAACGATCCCCCAGCCAGCCGCCGAGAATGGCCCCGACCATACCGCCGAAGTTCAGCGAGAAGAGGCT
>Ga0209794_1000583_pt1 | contig 48188 bp, 44 predicted proteins | sample EBPBio232013_DNA_FD_185869 | JGI IMG/M metagenome (GOLD analysis project Ga0209794, IMG submission 185869) | Wastewater treatment Type I Accumulibacter community from EBPR Bioreactor in Madison, WI, USA - Reactor 1_5/23/2013_ DNA (SPAdes)... | ecosystem: Engineered > Bioreactor > EBPR >... | reverse complement strand
ACTGGAAAACAACTCGATGCAGCGAACCGACAGGCCGCCGCCACCCGGTAGCCCGCCACCACCACCAGGCGCTGGCGGCAACCGGTCCAACTGGCAACAAACCATTGTACCTGCATCGCGCGGCGCAGAAGGATTTGATGTATCGCCGGATAGTACCGAACTGTGGGCCGCCGCATCCGAAAACGGCCATATCTATATTATAGACCTGGCTGCCAAAAAAACCGTCGCCGACCTCGACGCAAAAGTGAATGGGGCCAACCGTTTGAAATTTACGCCCGATGGAAAGATGGTTTTTATTTCAAGCCTCGCATCGGGAAAGCTTACCGTGTACGATGCAAAAACCCGCCAACAACGAAAGCAGATCGATATCGGTCATGGTGCCGCCGGCATTGAAATGCGCCCCGACAATACCTTCGCTTTGGTTGCCTGCACGCCCGATAATTATATTGCAGTCATCGACCTGAAAACCCTCACCATCGTCGGTAAAATAGACGTAGGTGGTCAGCCCGATGGGCTGGCATGGGTTATGCAACAATAGTGCATTAATTAAATCATATGCAAACAGCCAACAATCAACCTGGCAAAAGCCGATTAGACATCCGGTTTCCGTTTTTCATCAAAGCCCCCATGGTATTACTGGGGCTGTACCTGCTGTTCTACATCCTCGTACTGTTGCAGGATATATTTGTTCCCATCTGTTTCGCACTGTTGCTGGCCATCTTATTAAACCCGTTGGTGAATACTTTCAATAAGTTTCGACTGCCGCGGGTATTGTCCATTGGCATGGCAATACTATTGGCCATCCTGGCATTTGGCGGATTGATCACCTTCCTCTCCGTACAGTTTGCCAGCTTCTCTGACCTGGCACCCCAACTTTCGAAAAGAAGTACCGAAATATTTGCCGAATTACAAAGTTGGGCCCAAAATACATTCGGCCTTTCGCTGAAAAAGCAGTCGACCATGATCTCCGAGTTGTTCGAAAAAAGCAAAGAATACATCGGCTCATCGCTCTCAACCCTCGCCAGCGTACTGAGTACTTTTATCTTACTCCCCATTTATGTATTCCTGATTTTATACTACAAGCCCATGTTCATCAACTTCTTTTATGAAGTATTTGATTATGTGCATGGCGAACAGGTGAGCGAGGTGTTGACAGAAACAAAATCTGCCATTCAAAGTTATATTCTCGGTTTGCTGATCGAAATGCTGATTGTAGCTGCGCTGAATGCGACTGCCTTGCTGATTATCGGCGTGAAATATGCAATATTATTGGGTGTGGTTGGCGCAATTTTGAATGTGATACCTTATGTCGGCGGACTCATTGCCATCGCCTTGCCGGTGCTTATTTCGATGGTAACCAAAGACCCGTTAAACTACACCACGCCCCTGGTCATCATAGCAGCCTATATTGTCATTCAATTCATCGACAACAATATCATTGTACCCCGGGTGGTATCGTCGAAGGTGGAGGTCAATGCATTTGTTTCCATTGTCATTGTGCTGTTGGGCGGTGCTTTGTGGGGTATATCGGGGATGTTCTTGTCAATTCCGTTTGTCGCGATCTTAAAGATTATCTTCGACCGGGTGAATGAGCTCAAGCCCTGGGGTATGCTACTTGGCACCAAAATGAATCCCGATTTCAGCGCCAAGAAAAGCATCGACCTTGATGATATCAAAGAAGAATAGCTTTTAGCCAACCAGGAAAATTGAAATTATACTTTTAGCATATGAAAAAAGAAATCATCGACGCCATTGTGGCCGAATTAAACAAGGGAGCAAAAGCCTACCAGAGCAACCTGAATACCTTAAATACAAGTATTGACCTTGATGAAGAGGCTACCATTGATGTGGATGATATTTCGCAGAAAGACCAGTCGACCGATATCTCCGACGACCTAACGGCCCGTGCCAATCTCCTGGAGAACATCATCAATAAAGTGAAGACCTATGCTTCTATTTCGAAAGATGATTTCAGCCCCGGCGCCCTGGTAGAAACCAGCGACCTTTACATTTTGGTAGGCATAGCCTTCCCATCGGTTCGGGTACATAATAAAAAGGTAGTGGGCGTTTCTGAAGAGGCTGAATTGTATCCCGAACTGGCCGGCAAAAAGCAGGGCGATAAAATAACGCTGGGCAAGAAAACCTATTCTATTTTGTCGGTTCGCTAGGCCGCTTCTTTGGTGATCTTAAAACAAGCTGGACAAGCCCATGCAGCCGGATTTTGTACTTGCTTCGTTTGGTGCTTGGCGGTTTCAGTTGCAGCGGGCTGCTGCGAAAAGGCAGACAAGCCGCCAACAACCATTATCATCAGCAACAATAGCTTTTTCATATGTTTTCGTTTTACCAAATGTAAAACAGCCGATGGTAAACCAGATGTTAATCGCCGGTATCCGCTCAACCCAGTATCTTCTTCTTTTGTGCATCAAACTCTTCGGGCGTAAGAATGCCCGCGTCGAGCAGGTCCTTCAAATCCAGCAAGGCTTTTTTCTTTTCTTCCATCGAAGAGCCGGTGCTGGCTGCGGCAGGCGCGGCGCTGACTGGCTGAACCGTGGTTCCCGGCGCGCTGAATTGCAGAATCAATTGCGTAATCTCGTTGAAGCCTTTTACATTGGAATAGTCGATCGCTTTTTGTTCTTTCACATTCACCACTGTTGTATCAGCGCCTTGCTCCAACAGGAATTTGACCGCATCTTTCTTCCCATTCGCTGCGGCATAGTGCAAAGCCGTATTTCCTGATTCATCCTGCCGGTTGATATCTGCACCACGCTCCAGTAATAGTTTGATCATACTCATATGACCGCTTTTAACTGCCAGGTGCAACAGGTTTTCACCACCATACTCATAGGTCGTACACAGCGAGAAACTGCTGGCTACAGAAATATTATTCGCTGTTTCCACCCATTCAAGATAGGTGTTCATAGAATCGGTGGCGCCGGTTAATGGACGCGCCGTATTTACATCCAATCCCTGGTCAAGGAAAAGGGAGACAATTTCTTTTTGGTTATTGGCGCAGGCATACCAAATGGGCGACATGCCCGATTTCGATGTTTGTGCAACCATCGCACCGCGTTCTACCAATAATTTAACCAGTGCCCGATTGGTATCGTAACAAGCCAGCAACAACGGCGTTTCACCCGCATGGTTTACATGGTTGGGATTGGCACCACTGTCGAGCAAGAGCGTTACCATCGGCATTTGTTTGGTGCGGATCGCAAAGAACAAAGGCGTATCGCCCTGCTTATTGGTAACATCCACATGGGCGCCCTGCTGTAGCAATCGTTTTACCACTTCTGTATGTCGCCAGGCCGCTGCAATCAGCAAGGCCGTTTCTGCCTGGTTGTTTTCCAGGTTTACATCAGCGCCCTTGTTCAGCAATTCGGCAACCATCTCCGTTTGCCCGGTTTGTGCCGCCAGGTGCAACAGGCTATTGCCATTCAGGTCATTGATTTGAATGCGAGCACCTTGCTGTAAGAGGTAAACAGCCGTTTGTTTTTGTTTTTGCAGCAACGAAAAGAAAAGCGGTGTTTCGCCCTGGTGGTCTTCGTAGTCGATATCAGCACCTTCTGCTATCAACAATTTTACCAGGTCTAAATAACCCTGGTGGGCTGCATAGTGCAAGGCCGTACGTCCTTTCTCGTCGGTATATTTTACATCCACTTCCTTATTGGTCAGCAACAATTCAGCTATCTTTCTTTTTCCACCTTCACAGGCAAGGATAAACGACATCGACATAGTTCAAGGATTTTTGGTTTCAATTATTTTTTAGCGTTTAGCAACAGCTCAACCAGTTTTGCTTTTAAATTGTCTTTCATGGCCAGGTCTGTGGCTGTTTCATCTTTGTTGTTGGTAAGCGAAACATCGGCGCCTTTTTCCAACAAAAGTTTCGATTTTTTATACAGGGCCTTGGCTGTTTCCTGCGAATAATTGCAGTCGATCGAACATACTTTATGCAAGAGCGTATTGCCTTCGTTGTCGGCCTCATTCACCTCCTTACCTGTCGCTTCCAATGCCAGTTGTAGTAGCTCAACCGGCTTCTCGACCAGCCAGTCCCAGCCAGATTTTTCATTCGAATAATAAGGCGCCGTTTCTTCCAGGCTGGCGCCATCGCGCAAAAGCAAACCGAGTAATTCGGTTTCTGTCTTGCTACCCGACATCATGCGCATAAATTCAGACAATGCCGTTTGGTTTTCTGAATTACGCTGCAAAAAATCGGCCGGCTCCTTGGCTGCCAGTGCCGAATAAATGGCCGGATCAAATTTGTGTGCCAACGCATAATAAAATGCGGTGTTCCCTTTACCATCGGCCAGGTTGGGCTGGGCACCGTTGGCTAGCAAGATCGGAAGCAGGTGCGACTTGTCGCGTTCTACTGCCAGGTGAAGCGCCGTTTGTTTCACCACATTTGGTTCATTCAGGTCCACGCCGGCCTGCAGAAAGGTTGACACATAAGCCTGCTGTTTTTCGGCTGGAATCATATTGACCTGTACCGATTGGTTGATCAGGTTATCTTGTGCCGTATTCTTAAAATCGGTTCGCAACCCGGCGTCAACCAGGGCTTGTACAATGGCGGGATCAGCTTTGCTTTTGAGTGCAAAACTCAACAAGGTATGTCCCTCCACTTCATCATTTGCATTTTCCAGTTTGCCAACAAGTTCTTTCACAAATTGCACCGACTGTTCATCGGCAGGCATATAACTGAACATGCTGTCAAATAGGCTGCGGTCAAAAGAATCGTATTCATAAATATCCCGGTTGATGTTTCCGTTGTCGATTAGGGTATATATAATATGGAAGCCTTTGTTTCGGAGGAGGGTATCCCACAACTGCCGCAAATCGAACTCATTTACCGTATCAGGAATGGTTTCGCCCTGCTTAAGGAGTTGTTCGGCCAGGGTAAAGTCTTTCGATCGGATTGCATTTATCAAGGGAGTGTCAGGTAACATAGCGCTTCAGCTTCGTTCTTTATGAATGTTGAGGTCAAAAGATAACGAATAAGAAAGTATAATAGTATGAATTAGAAGGCCTTCTCCCAGAATTCATCGGGGTAATTATCGACTGGCTTTGTTTGGTGCAGCGCCCGTAGTTTGTCGCCGATGGCCGCCAAATGGGTGGGCGACAAGTTGGCTTCCAGGTAGGGAAATAGTACCCTTTCTTCAAAGCGGATATGGTTATCGAGTTGGCGGGCCAATTCTTCGAAAGAAAGCGTATCGGACTGGCCCGTTTCAATTTGGCTTACCAACTGGGCAAGCTGCTGGTGCTCCTTTTTTGCCCGTTCGCAGAGGTCGTCGCCCGACAGCACAAATAGCAATTCCTCCTCCTCCCTGAAATGTTCAAGCAGGTGGCTTCGCCAGAAATAGCCTGTATAAGCCTGCAAGCGGTGGGAGGCTACTTTCTTTTGTAGGCCCTCGCGAATCTTCCAGCAAAAAAGCAATCCGTGGTGGTGATCTCTCGACAGGGGCACTATGTGTTCGTTTCTTTTCATCTGAACCTACTAAAATTAACCCCAAATCGGCAGGCAACTTATGATCCTGGTCATACCTAGCTCCCAAGCGCTGTGGGTAGTTTTGCACATACATCAACAAGAACAACCATGAACAAGTCCCTACTAACCATCGCTGGCGTCATTGCGACGGTCAGCATCCTGGTGGCTTGCGGCAACAACCAGGCGCCGTCAAACCACACGATCCCGTCTGGCGCTGCAGACGCCAAAGAAACACCGGCCGCCGCCGCAGCCGATCCTTCTGAGTACGATCCTAAACGCGGAGAAGGAAAATTCAACGATGGTAATTTAACCTTGGGGGCTTTGAATGCCGGCATGGCCGAAAAAGGCCAGTCGATCGCAGCCACTAAATGTAATTCCTGCCACAAACAAACTGATGAGAAACTGGTTGGCCCCGGATGGAAAGGGGTTACAACCCGCCGAACACCTGTATGGATCATGAACTTCATCACCAACCCTGATCCAATGATTAATAAGGACCCGGAAGCACAGGCCATGCTTGAAATCTGCCTGGTGCGTATGCCGAACCAAAACCTCAGTGATGACGAGGCCAGAAACCTGCTTGAATATATGCGCCAAATTGATGGCGCCAAATAAATATCTAAACCGAAACATCATGAACAAATCGACCATCATTCCAGGAGTACTGGTAGCGTGCTTTGCGCTGACCCTGGGATGTAAGCCTAAGAACACCAGTACCGCTGTGAGTGGCGACGCTGCCTCTAAAGTATATGTAGCGCCGGGCAAATATGACGAGTTTTACAATTTTGTATCGGGGGGCTTCAGCGGACAACTATCCGTGTATGGATTGCCTTCCGGTCGCCTGTTGCGTGTGATCCCCGTTTTTTCGGTAGATCCTGAAAAGGGCTGGGGTTACAGCGAAGAAACCAAACCCATGCTGAACACATCACACGGATTTGTTCCCTGGGATGACCTGCACCACGTAGAAATGTCTATGACCGATGGCGTGGCCGATGGCAAATGGGTCTTTGTTAATGGTAACAACACCCCTCGTCTGGCAAGGGTTGACCTCAAAACTTTCCGCACGGCTGAAGTGATCGAACTTCCAAACAGCGCAGGTAACCACAGTTCACCATTCGGCACTGAAAACTCTGAGTACATCGTTGCAGGCACCCGTTTCAGCGTACCTTCTGATGTTGCCAATGGCGATGTGCCCATCAATTCTTACAAAGAGAATTTTAAAGGCCATATCAGTTTCGTGAGCATCGACAAACAAAGTGGTGCCATGAATATTGCTTTCCAACTGAAAACACCTGGGGTGAACTTTGACCTGGCACGTGCCGGTAAAGGAAAATCAAATGGCTGGTTCTTCTTTAGCTGTTACAATACCGAGCAGGCAAATACACTGCTGGAAGTAAATGCTTCGCAGCGTGACAAAGACTTTATCATGGCAGTGAACTGGAAGAAAGCAGAAGAATACATCAAAGCTGGTAAAGGCGAAAAAGAAAAAGTGAAATATGCGCACAACGTATTTGATGAATCTACTCAAACCGCTGTATCAGAAATCAAAGACGAAGTAACTGTATTGGATGTATCAAAATTTGATGATATCGTTTACTTCATTCCCTGCCCCAAATCACCCCACGGTTGTGACGTTGACCCCACCGGCGAATACATTGTGGGTAGTGGCAAACTGGCCGCACTGATTCCCGTATTTAGCTTCGACAAATTGCAGAAAGCAGTAGCCGACAAGAGCTTCGAAGCCGAAAAATACAACGGCATTCCAGTGGTGAAATACGAAGCCGCTCTTTATGGCGAAGTACAGAAGCCCGGTCTCGGCCCCTTGCACACAGAGTTCGACGCCAATGGTAATGCGTATACTTCGTTCTTTGTATCATCAGAAGTGGTTAAGTGGAACATCAAAGACCTGAAGGTACTTGATCGCGTTCCCACTTACTACTCAGTAGGTCACCTGATGGTGCCTGGCGGTAATACCAAAAAGCCTTTTGGCAAATACCTGGTTGCTTATAACAAAATCACCAAAGACAGGTACCTGCCCACTGGCCCAGAACTGGCCCAAAGTGCCCAGTTGTACGATATCAGTGGCGACAAAATGCAATTGATACTCGATTACCCCACCATTGGCGAACCTCACTATGCACAAGCTGTACCAGCCGATCTGATCAAAGACAAACAAGTGAAGATCTTTGACATCAACGGCAATAAGAACCCGTACAAAACTGCCGGCGAAGCTGAATCAAAAGTGGTAAGAGAAGGCAACAAAGTGCATGTGTATATGACTTCCATTCGTTCACACTTCGCACCTGATAATATTGAAGGTATTCAGGTAGGTGATGAAGTATATTTCCATGTTACCAACCTCGAGCAAGACTGGGACGTGCCGCATGGCTTTGGTGTTAAAGGCAGCAACAACAGCGAACTGTTGATCATGCCAGGTGAAACAACCACCCTCAAATGGGTACCCGACCGTGTAGGTATTACTCCTTTCTATTGCACCGACTTCTGTTCAGCGCTTCACCAGGAAATGCAGGGATATATCCGTGTATCGCCTAAAGGCAGCAATGTTCCCTTGAGTTTTAGTGTTGGTAAAAAACCGGAAGAAACCAAATAACATGACCATCCTCCCGCGCATCTTATTGGTCGTCGCTGCTATATCGCTTGGTATATCAGCATTCGTACCCCTCTGGCGCATTGATCTGCAGGCACCACAGTACCCGGAAGGGTTGGTGCTGCAGATCAAGGCCACCGGCATCGGTGGCGATGTCGACATCATCAACGGCCTGAATCACTACATTGGCATGAAAACGCTGCACAACGAAGACTTCGTTGAGTTCAAGGTATTACCCTGGCTGATTGCGTTTTTTGCCATCCTCTTTGTGGTTTCAGCAGTGATCAATAGCCGAAAATGGCTGTACACCAGCTTCGGCTTATTCGTTGTATTCGGCGTTGTTGCCATGGTCGATTTCTGGCGTTGGGAATATAATTACGGCCATAACTTGGATCCCAATGCAGCCATTGTTGTGCCGGGTATGGCCTACCAGCCACCCCTTATCGGCTTCAAACAATTACTCAACTTCGGGGCTTATTCCATGCCCGACTTGGGCGGCTGGCTCTTTATTGCGGCCGGTGCTTTGCTGCTACTGGCAGTAATCATCGAAGCCCGTCGCGGAAAAAGCAAAACCCGCGTACCCGTTATGTTGATGGTTGGATGTTGCACACTGCTATTGTCATCTTGTGGTACTACCGGCCCTGAGCCAGTACTACTTAACCAGGATGCCTGTGCCTATTGTAAAATGCGTATTGCCGATGGCCGATTGGCTGCCGAACTCAGTACCAACAAAGGAAGGATTTATAAGTTTGACGACCTGCATTGTCTTTTCGCTTTTGAAAGCGAAGGCGAGCCAGGCATGACCAAACACTATTATGTAAGCGATTTCACCGGAAGCAATTCATTATTTGATGCCAGCAACGGATGGTATGTAAAAAGCAATACAGTGAAAAGCGCTATGGGCGGTAATACCGCCGCTTTCACCACCCAAGAAGCAGCGCTCGATTTCGCTAAAAAGAACAACGATACCGTGCTTCGCTGGGCTGACTTGCGCAATAGTTTCGCTAACGCCTCAACGCATGAACAGTAGCCGGGTTATAACAGGCGCCCTGTTTACTTTCTTATTGACCAGCCTCATATGTCCTGCCAGGGCCCACACTATTAAAGTGGGCCCTCAGCAGGCAATCAGTTCCATTACACAGGCCCTAACAATGGCTTCGAATGGCGATACTGTTGAAGTAAACGGCGGCACTTACAAAGAAGGAAATATTATTATCAGCAAATCGATTGCACTCATCGGTAAGAGCCGACCAGTGCTCGACGGGCAGTTTCGTTTCGAAATATTATCTGTTAAGGCAAATGGCGTTTTGGTAAGTGGATTTCAAATTCAACACTGCGGCCAGGGCACACTCGACGACCCAGGTGCCATCAAAGTGTACGATGCCAGCCAGGTGCGAATCGAAAACAACGACCTGGTCGATAATTTCTTTGGCATCTACCTTCAATACAGCCACCATTCGGTGATTAAAAACAACCGGATCAGCGCTAAACAGACCATCGAAAACCAATCGGGCAATGGCATCCATTGCTGGAAAAGCGATAACCTGCAAATTACCGGCAACCATATCTCTGGTCACCGCGATGGTATTTATTTCGAGTTTGTTACCGAATCGGTGATATGGCGAAACATTTCGGAAAACAACCTGCGATATGGCTTGCATTTTATGTTCTCGGGCAGTGATGCCTATTTCAGTAACTTGTTCAGGCGCAATGGCGCGGGTGTGGCGGTGATGTTCACCAATAAAGTGACCATGATGAACAATACCTTTACTGAAAACTGGGGCGATGCCGCCTACGGCCTTCTGCTGAAGGAAATTTCAGACTGTACCATGATCGGCAACCGCTTTCTCAAAAACACGACCGGCATCATGCTAGATGGCTCTAACAGGGTTTACATGGAAAAGAACCTGCTGAAAGGCAATGGCTGGGGTATGCGCTTACAAGCAAACTGTGTAGATGACACCATCGTGCGCAACAACTTTATCGGAAACACTTTTGATGTAAGTACCAATGGTAGCCTCACGTTGAATAAATTCGACCATAATTACTGGGACAAATATGAAGGATATGATCTCAATAAAGACCAAATCGGCGATGTGCCTTATCACCCCTTGAGTTTGTATTCGGTGGTGGCAGAGCGCAACCCGCCGGCCATGCTTTTGTATAGAAGTTTTATCATCAGCCTGCTCGACAAATCTGAGAAAATGATGCCGAGCCTCACCCCTGCTAATTTTGTTGATCCGCATCCCCTGCTTAAACCGTTGCCGCTATGATTCACTTCCAATCGATTTCAAAAAAATTCGGGCGATTACCGGTCTTAAACGAGGTATCGCTAACGCTCGAAAAAGGCAATTGTATAGCGCTGATCGGTCCCAATGGCTGTGGCAAAACAACCCTGATCAAATCCCTGCTGGGCATGGTAATCCCCGACAAGGGCGATATCTTGTTCAACGGACAGAATATCAAAGGCCAGGAAAAATACCGCAGCCAAATCGGTTATATGCCACAAATCGGCCGGTATCCCGACAACATGCGTATTGCCCAGGTGATCGATATGATTAAGCAGATCCGCCCCTCTAGCGACCTGGACAACGATCTCTACAAACAGTTCGACATGGCAACGATGACCGACAAAAGAATGCGCACCCTCAGTGGCGGCACTATTCAGAAAGTAAGTGCTACGTTGGCATTTCTTTTTCGTCCGCCGGTATTGATACTCGACGAACCCACTGCCGGACTGGATCCTATTGCAGCAGAAATACTAAAAGAAAAAATCATCGCGGCCCGAAACAACGGCAGCCTGGTACTGATCACTTCGCATGTGCTGAGTGAGCTGGAAGGACTGGTAAACCGACTTGTTTTTATGCAAGACGGAAAAGTATTGCTACACGAAGACATTGAAACGCTGAAAGCAACAACAAGGCAAAGCACCATTGCTAAATCGATCACCGCCCTGTTGAAAAACCAATTGAATGGCTAAACTGCTTAAACATATTTTGCTGGATATCCTGAACAATAAAATCGTTATTGTTTACACCATTGTATTGGCTGCATTTTCGTGGTCGGTATTTGGATTAGAAGACAATACAGCCAAAGGAATACTAACCCTGCTCAATATCCTGTTGTTGATTGTGCCCCTGGTGGCTTCGCTGTTCGCAACCATTTATCTATACAACAGCAACGAGTTTATCGAACTGCTGCTGAGCCAACCGGTAAAAAGATCCCTGATCTGGAAATCACTTTTCGCCGGGTTATCGGGTAGTTTGTCCATCGCCTTCCTGCTTGGGGTCGCCATTCCGGTTTTGTTGTTTGCTGAGTTGTCTACCGCACTGGTGATGATTGCATCAGGGCTTTTTCTTACGGTCATCTTTGTATCGATCGCTTTTCTCGCCAATGTGTTTACGCGCGACAAAGCGAAAGGCATTGGGTTGGCTATCATGGGTTGGCTCTATTTTGCCCTTTTGTTTGATGCCATCGTGCTCTTTCTGTTTTTCCAGTTTGCCGACTATCCGATTGAAAAAGTGGTGGTTTTGTTAAGTGCTTTAAGCCCCATTGACCTGTGTCGCATCAATATTTTGTTGCACCTCGATGTATCGGCGATGATGGGTTATACAGGCGCTATTTTCCGTGACTATTTCGGTGCGGGCGGCGGACTCATACTCTCCTCCACCCTACTCTTGTTGTGGGCCTTCGTGCCTTTTTATATCTCGCTGATCAGGTTTAAAAACAAAGACCTCTGAATTTTATACACGTCGCCATGAAACAAGATATCAACAACACAACTGACATCAAAAAAGTGGTGGATCAATTCTACGCCAAAGTAAAATCAGATGAGACCATCAGGCATTTCTTTAACAACATGCGGGAAGAGCACTGGCAAAAACATTTGCTGGTGATGTATGCGTTTTGGGAGAATGTGCTTTTTCATACCGGCGAATACAATGGCAATCCGCTTGAAACCCATCGCCGCATACACCAACAGAACCCCGTCGGTTTTGTTCATTTCCATCGCTGGTTATCGCTTTTTACCGCTACTGTCGACGAGTCGTTCGCTGGCAAAAACGCCGACAAGATGAAAGAACATGCACGTGGCATTGCGGCGGTTATGCAGCAGAAGATCTGAGCGAAAAAGCCATCAAACCCGCACCCGTTAGCAGTATTAGTGAAACAACAACCAACAACTCGTTGACAAAGGGCACTGGTATATAGGCAAAAGAAGCAATGCCCTGTACCGCCAGCAAACCTTCATTCAAAACAACACCACTTAAAAATATATATGCACCCGGCTCGGCTGCTTTGCTGATGCCTTCCGTCACCTGGCTGAACAACCAGCCCAGCAAAAACGAACTATAGATGCCCAACAAAACCAGGTGCAGATAGGCGATGACAATGGGCCGGAAACCAAATACCAATTGACTTAAGTGCGGAATCGCCGAGATGGCTTGCAATAGAAACTTGATGGTCATGGCCAGTGCAGCGGCATAAAAAAACAATTTGATCCACAAAGGCGTCTCCTTTTTTTGCAATACCTGCCATGAGGGTGAAAGCAGTTTCATAAAACGCAACCAGGCCAATAATTGGATACAAGCTGCAACAGCGGTGATGACGACCAGCCAGGTTGGTAAATGCATCCACAAAACCGACAACAAAAAGCTCACAAATACGGTGACGGACATAATCTTAAAAAAATCATTAAACGCAGGTCCCTTGTCTGAAAACTTATATGCCAGCAATGACATGGAGCCGAAAAAAAACCATCCATTGTACTGGAAATGGAGATAGTAGTAAACCGAAGCCAGGTAATGATCAGTCTGGATGTTTTTGGTAGCCATCATGTAGGCGAGATAAAGTGGCCCGGCTGAAGCAATAACATTCAACAACAAGCCCAGTCGAACCCATTTCGGAAATAGCTGTAAGCGTGCAAACTGTTGGCTGTCGGCCGTATAATTAAACAGAAAGATCACAGCGATCACAATGGTCAACGTGGAGAATGTAATAGACACCACGCCATAACCCTGCCAGGCAAAAGAAAACAGCATGCCAAAACTCAGTAAAAGGTTGAGCGCAATCAGCAGGTGGTACCTGCGCTGCCTGGCTGCTGGCAAAAAGCCACTGAGACATCCCGCCACTGCTGTGTACAACATATGCGTTATCCATCCGCCGAAGGCAAAATGGGAATGCGCGTGCAACAGGTTTTTTTGCTGAAAAACCGGAAAATCAAATGCAATCTTATACCGCATCAGGGCACCTAAAATGGCCACGATGACCAGGCTGAAAAGACCAGCCCGGAACCAGCCACGAAAATATTTGTCGTCTGTTAGCATCAGTAATAAATCTTGTGGTCTATTATTTTTACTTTTTGTTCAGCTTCCATTTTAAGAAGGGTCCTGATCACCGTTTCCACACGCAAGCCGGTACTCTCGGCAATTTCCTGTCGCGTTTTGTTGATTAGAATTGGCTCCCGCTGTTTTCCGCCTTTTAGCAGATGTAGATAATTGACTATTTTTTCTTCCGCAGATTTACAAAGCAAGATCTGCGCGGCATTGGCCTTGCTGTAAATACGTTCGGCAAAAGCATACAGCATCTTCAGTTGCAAGTCGGGGTAGTCGTGCAATATGCTTAATAAACGTTCTTTTGAAATACGAATAATGATGGCTTCCGAACAGGTCTGCGCGGTGCTTGGATAATCTTTGTTGATGATAAGCGGCGGTTCACCAAAACTCTCACCCGCTGTAAAGTTGCCCTGTATCAGGTCTTTCCCTTCACTGTTGGTCGAGAACATTTTTACCTTGCCCTCTACAAGCTGGTAAAAATAACATGGTGTATCGCCCTCCCTGAAAAGAATAGCGCCTTTATCGTATTTGCGAACAATACCGCCATAGGTTACCAATATGTCATAGTCGATGTGCATCTTACGCGTCTACTTCCAATAATTCCTTTTCAAGAACAATGGCTTTCGGAAAAAGGATATTGTTTTCGAGGTGAATATGCTTATGCAGGTCGTTTTCGAATGCGCGCAATTCTGCGAAAGCGGCCCGATAGGTGGCGCAGGCATCGGCTGGAGCCGAATAACCGTTTGTAAGTTCTGCAATTTTTCTGAACCGATCACCTTCTGTGTCATGTTCATGCTCCATCATCGCAATGGGGTTTTCAACCGTTTTAAACGGGATAAAACCAAGCGCGCGACTGTTGGCTTTGGCCTCCATCATTTTACGGATGAAGGGGAAGAGAATATTTTCTTCCTTATACATATGGTTGCTGAGTTCTTGGGCGCAACCTATAAACAGCGCTCGTATTTCTATGAGTTCGGGGTGATTTTTCCCATGTACGGCGGCAATTTTTTCGAGAAAAGCTTCCAGCACCGGAATGTGTTCGAGCACGTAGCGATGGTGTTTCTTTTCAATGTAGTCGATCAGTAAATCGAGGGGCCAGCTATTAAAGTCAATCTGGTCACCGCCCGACTGTTCATTCAATTGTTCGAGCGCTGCATACACAGCACTTGCTTTCAAACCCTTGCGTTCGCAGGCATCTTCAATGGTTCGGTTGCCTTTGCAACAGAAATCCAATCCGAATTTCTCAAATACCGCCGCCGCGCGATAATCCTGCGCTGTAATTTGGCCGATGGTATAGTCTTTTGTAGCTAACATATTGTGATGATTTTGGTGAATGATCAGAGCAGCGGACGAAAACCACCTTGCTTGATGGCGTCCAGTTTAATTCGGAAAAGCGTAGCCATTTTATCGCCCCGCCATTTGGCTTCGTCGGCTTTTTCACCGGCGAAGAGTTCGTTGACCGTCGTTTGCCATATGCCCAGCCAGGTATCAAAATGTTCCTGGGTCAGGGGCATTTTTGCATGTGGTGGAAATGGCCGACCGAAATAGGTATGTTCTTCCAACAGAATGGTTTGCCAGAAACGATACATTTTTTCCAGGTGCTTCGGCCATTGATCGCCAATTACCCCAGCGAAAATGGGGCCGAGCAATTTGTTTTCGCGAACCCGTTGGTAAAAGCGATCTACCAGCAACTGTATATCCTCCATGGTTTTGATATCGTTCAGCACAACCGGTTGGCTTTCATTTTCATTCATAAATAATACCTTTTTATCCTTTATTGTCTCAAAAAAATCAACGCCGCAGGAAGGTCAATTCCGCCTCCAGCTCGCGGCTAAAGCTGCCAATGCGCGATTGCTCGAGCAATTCCATCAATTGGCTTCTAATGGCTTTAAACTGGCGATGAATAGGGCAAGGCCGGCTTTCTGAACACTGTTTCAAACCCAACCCGCAACCTGAAAAAATTTTGTCGCCATCAACAGCGCGCACAATGTCGGCCAGCGACTGGTTCAACGTATGGTGATCAAGATAGAAACCACCAGAGGGTCCCTTGGCCGATTGCAGCAGCCCTTTTCGACCCAGTTCCTGTAGAATCTTGGCGATGAAATATTCCGGCGAATCGATGCCTTTTGCCACCTCTTTTACGCTCACCCTGCTTCCATCGCGGGTTTTCTGCGCAATAAACATGACAGCCCGAATGGCATACTCACAGGTTTTTGAGAACATTCAATTTCTTTTTCTGCCGCAAAGGTACGCAATAAAAGATAAAAAACTCTTTTATTTTAAAGTTGATTATCAAGGCACTGTCTTTTCGATTTGGGAAACCCTTCGTTTTTCGGTTTGGGAAACCAGTCGCTTTGCCGGTTCTCCGCCGATCGGTCCCAAAACAGCAAATCAGCAATTGACCATGGCTTTGATGACCCCTGCAGTGGGATCCAGCCAGCCGGGAAAACTGGTTGCCAGTGCCTCAAATTCAACCCGATGTGTAATAAATAATTGGGGATCAATTTTCTTAGTCGCAAATGCAGTCATTACCGTTTCGAAATCGTCGCGGTTGGCATTTCGGCTACTCATCAGCGTTGCTTCTCGCTTGTGAAAATCCGGGTGACTAAAACTAATGGCTTCTTTCTGCAAACCCACTAACACATAACGCCCGCCGTGTGCCAGGTATCGAAAGCTATTGTTGATGGCGCCCAAACTGCCCGTAGCATCGATCACCACCGTGGGCATATCGCCCTGGGTTATTTGTTGCAATTGTTCCATTACTTGTTTGCCGCCTGCATGAATGGTATGTTGCAGGCCAAGTTTTTCCCGGCAAAATTGCAGACGATGTTCTACCAGGTCGAGCGCAATGGGTTGCGCACCTGTCAAACGCAACAAAGCGAGTATGCCCAGGCCAATGGGACCGGCACCTACTACCAACACAAACTCGCCCGGCTGCACCGATGCCCTGCGGATGCCATGCAGGCCGATCGACAGCGGTTCAACCAAGGCCAGTTCATCGAGCGATAAGCCCCGGCCATGCACCAGCAACTCGACAGGTACAGAAATATATTCTGCCATACCGCCGTCTTCGTGCACGCCTGCCACAGTCAACGACACACAACAATTGGTTTTGCCCGCGTTACAAGCAACACATTGCCCACAATGGTGATAGGGAATTATGGTGACCCACTCCCCCTTCGAAAAACCGGGAATATTATCACTCACCATTTCGGCAGCGAGTTCATGACCTAACACCCTCGGATAGTCGAAGTAAGGTTGGGTTCCCTCAAAGGCATGCAAATCAGTACCGCAGATGCCCACCCGTTTTATTTTCACCAAGGCCCTATCTGGCGCATTGTGCAGCGCCGGTTGATGTATATAATTGAATTCACCCGGCTGAACACATACCAGGGTTTTGCCTCCAGACAACATGTTACAAACGTTTACCAGAAAATAGTGTACAGTGCCGCCAAGATACCGATAATCAACATGGAAACCAGCCGAAAACCGATCGATGTTTTGAACATGGATGCATCTACCTGCATCAATGAAGAAGCGGCTGGCCGGGTTCTACCAAGCAAACTCATCAGCACCATGATGCCAACAATCAATACAAAAGCAATCGACATCCGATCGAGAAAAGGAAAATCAGGAAATCGACCCTGCGTCATTTTTGGTAAAAATTTTAACAAGGTAGAAATAGGAATGGTCAGCAGCGCACCCGTCATCGCTGCAGCCGAAGTAGTACGCTTCCAACAGAAACCCAACAGAAAAATAGCCAATACACCAGGTGAAATGAACCCTACATATTCCTGGATGAATTGGTATGCCTGGTCGAGTGTTTTCAGCAGCGGCGTAACAATAGCCGCCAGTAGCATAGCAACCACAACCGCTATCCGCCCAACAGCCACCAGTTTTTTCTCCGACGCACTTTTATCAAAATACTTACCATAGATATCGAGCGAAAAAATGGTGGATATGCTATTGGCCTTGCCGGCGAGTGATGCAACTATCGCGGCTGTTAGTGCGGCAAAAGCAATGCCCTTTAAGCCTGCAGGCAGCAGGTTCATGAGGGTTGGATATGCCTGGTCAGGTTTTAATTCGCCCGCACTGTTTTGCATCTCGGCCTGGAAGAGACCATTCTTGTGCAACACAAACATGACGATGCCCGGCAACACAGCAATAACCGGCACCAACAGTTTCAAAAATGCGGCAAATAAAATTCCTTTGCGAGCAGTGGAAAGATCTGCGCCCAGTGCCCGTTGAGTGATATATTGGTTGCAACCCCAATAGTTCAGGTTATTGATCCACATTCCCCCGATTAATACAGAAAGGCCCGGCAGGTCTTTGTAATAGGGATGCCCTTTCGGGAAAATCATATGAAAATGTTCAGGGGCTTCCTTGCGCAATACCGATAATCCGCCCCAGATATTTTCACCATAGCCAAATTTTTCTGACAACAGCGACAAAGCCAAATACGTCGTCACCAATCCGCCGATAATCAATACACATACTTGCACCACATCGGTATAGCCAATCACTTTCATACCACCCAAGGTTACGATCACCGAAAAAACAACCAGGGCGGCAATGCAAAAGCCGAAAGAAAAACCACTGATGGAAGTAATCGCCAACGCACCGAGATAAATTATTGAAGTCAGGTTTACAAAAACATATACCAACAACCAGAACACAGCCATCACTGTACTTACCTGGTCGTTGTAACGTTTCGACAAAAACTGCGGCATGGTATAAATGCCGTTCTTCAAATACAGCGGAATAAAAAACACCGCCACAATGATCAGCGTAGCCGCCGCCATCCACTCATAGGTGGAAATAGCGAGCCCCAGGGCAAAGCCCGAACCCGACATACCGATAAAATGTTCGGCTGAAATATTAGAGGCAATCAGCGAAGCGCCGATGGCCCACCAGGTAAGGGAGCCTTCGGCCAGAAAAAATCCTTTGGTGCTGGCACTGGCCGATCGGTTGCGGTTATAGATATAATAGCCATAAGCGATAATGCCCACGAAGTAGAGGAGAAAAACAATATAATCGGCCGCCGCCAGTTGGTTCATTTGCGACCCTTATCAGAATTTCAAATGCGATGGCAGGTATTTGGCCACCAGGTCTTCGTAATAAGGCCGCAGTTTTTTCCAATCGGGTGGCTCGGGGTTTTTGGAATAAAGATCATAAGGGTTGAATAATTTAACCCATTTGAGCATAGCCCGATCATGGTCGTCGAGCAGGTAATCGTAGGCCCCCTCCCGGTGCCAGGCATAGAACGAATGATAGCGCAGCATATATAAGCCCGATTCAGGCAAATGATCTTTCATCATCTGGTACACATATTCATCGTGGCCCCAGGATAAATCAACGTTTCGGAGTCCGCAGTGCTTTGTATACACACCCGTACCCGATTGGTATTCTTCGTTTTTGTAATCGGAATTGTTGCTGAAATATTCCGGGTAGACCACTTTATCAGAATAGGGGCAGCCCACGGGGAAGGTATCGCCCACTACCGCCCATTGCGGTTCGCCAAAAAGGCAAAGCACTTTACCCATATCGTGCATGAGACCGGTAAGCACCATCCAATCGGGATGTCCGTCGCGTCGAATGGCTTCTGCTGTTTGCAAGAGGTGTTGAAACTGGTCGAGATCGGTATCAGGATCAGAATCATCCACCAGTTGATTCAGGAAATCAAAAGCAGCCCATACCGGCATTTCTTTTTTATCAAATGCCAAAAATTCTTTTTGCTTCTGCTTCACAAAATCGCGTGTCTGATAAGTATGGTTCAGGCGATAAAATTCGCGAACGGTATCGCGCTCGGGATTGTCGTAGTTGCGGTACTCGTCGGTGCTTTTTGCGGTGGCAATCGAATCTGGCTCGGGATATCGTTCCAGCACAGCGTTTTCCCATTGATCAAGACTTTGCAGCGGATTTTTTTCCGCTTCAGAAAACTGGTTATTAGCAGGCATAACGGGCAATGTTAGATGTATAAGATACCATTTTTTCCAGTAGTTTTATTTTCTAATTCAAGGCATGCGTTATATTTTTTTCCTACTGCTGGCCGCTTGTTCACTGAGCAGCCGAAATCCGAAAGACAACCCGCGACCTGAAAAACAGCCTGTTAAGCGCACAGCGGCCGAAAAAAAAGCCCTTTGGCAAAAACAGGCCGATACAATACAGGTCGCTTTTGGCAATAGTAGCACGCGGTACGAGGCGGATGTTCCGCCGCCAGGCGCCACCACCAAAAGTTGGGAAATCACCGCCTGGAAAGGAGAACGGGTACATACCCAAGTACTGATATGGGGTCGTAAAGCGGAGCCTGGATTGTTGGTCGTCGCAACGGCACTGACCAATGAAAAAGGAGAAATGATTCCGTTGGAGAATATTTTTACCGGACAGGTGAAACCCGTGTGGACAGATGAATACCGCGACGGTTGTGGTTATCGTACATCGACCGATTTCGATTCTTCGCAGGTGGCCGATCTCATCGATACCAAAACGAAATTTTTTCGCATGTCGCCCGACAGCCTCGTTGCTGTTTGGGTGAGCATACAGGTAGGCGCAGAAACACCTGCAGGTTTGTACAACGGCTATGTAGTGGTGAACGGTAGCAAGCCCCATATTCTACCTGTTTCGGTGAAGGTGTTAGATCGCGCTTTGCCAGCTCCTGCTGCCTGGAAGTATCAACTGGACCTTTGGCAACATCCCGCAGCCATCGCCCGCGTGCAAAAATTAAAGCTTTGGTCAGATGAACATTTCAAGGCCATGAAACCATATTACCAAATGCTGGCAGCAGCGGGACAAAAAGCCATCACGGCGTCTATTGTCAACGAACCCTGGGGCCACCAGACCTATGATGATTATCCGAGTCTGGTTAAATGGACCAAGAAAAAAGATGGTAGCTGGGTTTTTGACTACAACCTGTTTGATAAATATGTGCAATTCACGATGGACTGTGGCATCAATAAGTGGATTCATTGCTACAGCATGGTGCCATGGAAAATCGCATTCAGTTATTACGACGAGACGATCGGACGCGATACGGTGTTTACCGATGGTATCGGCACTGCTGAATACAATCGCTTCTGGACGGTGATGCTGAGCGATTTTACCAAACACCTGAAAGAGAAAGGGTGGTTTGAAAAAACCGCCATTTCAATGGATGAGCGTCCGATGGCGGCCATGAAAGCCGTGATTGAACTGTTAAAAAAAATTGACGATAAATGGAAAGTGACATTGGCGGGTGGATATCATGCAGAAGTGGAGGCGGATATTTTTGATTATTGTCTGGCTTCGGCCGAACATTTCCCACCCGATGTGCTCGCACGTCGCAAACAGGAAGGCAAGCTCAGCACCTGGTACACTTGCTGCTCAGAAAAATTTCCAAACGGTTTCACTTTTTCACCGCCCGATGAGCATGTATGGATGGGATGGTATACGGCCGCAAAAGGACTGGATGGGTACTTGCGCTGGGCGTTTAACAGTTGGCCACAAAACCCCAATACCGATAGTCGTTTTACGGCCTGGCCGGGCGGCGATACTTATCAAGTGTATCCTGGCCCGCTGACTTCTATTCGCTTTGAGAAAATGGTAGAAGGCGTGCAGGATTTTGAAAAGATTCAATTCCTGAAAAAATTCTACGCAGAGAAAAAAATGCAAAAAGAATTGGCTGAGCTCGAGACTGTTTTGGCCGGATTCAATATTCCTTCGCTGGCCACCACACCCGCCAGCAAGCAACTCGAAAAAGCAAAATTACTGTTGAACAAATAACTATGGGCAGCGTTAACAAACCCATTCGCGTACTGGTTGTTGGTTGCGGCAATATGGGTGCCGCACATGCGGCCGTGTATCACCAGGAAGATGCTTTTGAAATTTGCGGCATAGTATCCAGAGGCAATAGCAAGGAAAAGCTGAATGTAGCCTTAGGTGGTGGCTATCCATTGTTCAGCGACTATGCATCAGCGTTGGTTGAAACCAAACCCAATGCTGTTTGTATTTCTACTTATCCCGACACCCACGAAGCCTACGCGTTGTTGGCCATTGCCCGCGGTTGCCATGTGTTTATTGAAAAGCCGTTGGCAGATTCAGTGCTGGGCGCCGAAGCTGTTGCTGCAGCGGCGCGAGAAGCGGGCGTGAAACTGGTGGTGGGCTATATATTGCGGCAGCATCCGTCCTGGCAAAAGTTTATTGAACTGGCGCAGCAATTGGGCAAGCCGCTGGTGATGCGCATGAACCTCAACCAGCAAAGCCATGGTTATATGTGGGATGTGCATCGCAATTTAATGGCGAGCCTCAGCCCCATTGTAGATTGTGGTGTTCACTACATTGATGTGATGTGCCAGATGGTACGCAGCAAACCGGTACAGGTGCAAGCCATAGGCGCGCGATTAACCGATGATATTCCGCTCGGGAATTACAACTACGGGCAGTTACAGATCAAGTTTGCAGATGGGTCGGTGGGCTGGTATGAAGCGGGCTGGGGACCAATGATCAGCGAAACGGCTTTTTTTGTGAAAGATGTGATCGGCCCGAAAGGGTCAGTTTCCATTGTGGCCAAAAACGCTGCGGCGACTGGTATGTCGGCTACCGTAGATGTACATACGCAAACCGAATCTTTGCGTTGGCACAAGGCCGCGATTGGTCCCGACAATGAATTTCTGGCACCGGATGAATGGATTGATTTAACCGACGAGCCCAATCACCTGGAGCTGTGCAGACGCGAGCAGCTTTTTTTCCTCGATGCGATTACACATAACCGTGACCTCAACGATCATATGGAAGATGCGGTGAACAGTTTGCGGATTGCATTTGCCTGCGACCAGTCGGTGCGCAGTGGCGAGCCGGTAAAATTGTAGTGGCGCAAAATAGCGAAAGGTTGCTTTCAAGGTTGCAAGAGTCGACCGAAGAACTTGCCCAAGTAGTCTACTAATATTGCCAGTTTTATATTAGTTAATCTATGCTCCCGCTGTAGGCGCACACAAATTTCGCCCACAGGGACTTAAATTTTTCAAAAAGCCTTTTTTGTAAACGGCTGTCCGCGCCAAAATGGATAGCTTATTTCTTTTCCTGTAAAAGCGAGAACAACAACTCCGGTTCGTTGGTGGTGATCAACTGTATGTGCTGGTCCAATAATTTCTGCATTATAGCGACTTCGTTTACTGTCCAAGCATTGGTCACCAATTTGCGGGTTGTGGCATCAGCCAGCCAACCAGTTTGATTCTCAAAAACACTGAAATGGTAATCCAGTCCTGATAGGCCATCGGTCTGTAATTGCTCTGGTGATTTATCTCCTGCCAGGTAACAAACCGTTGCTGCCGGATCCAGTTTATGCACCAGCAAGCAAGCATCATAATCGAATGAAATATATTCAACCCATTTTTCAGCTTTCAATTTGTGTACAAGTTCAACCGATCGACGGGTAAGTTCCAGCGTTCGATCTTTGCCCGCCGCGGATGATTTGATTTCATAAATCAGTTTTGTAAGCTGATGTTGATCGGCACCTGGTAAATTTTTTGATCGTTGTTGTTTCATACCCGCCATCAAATAAGCTTCGGCGGTTGGTATAGATTCGCCATTGCTTAGTTTTTTCGTCAGCAACTCGGCATAGCTGGAAGTACTGATATCCATGCCTGCAAAAGAAGGGTCGTGATTCACTACAATGACATCGTCTTTTGTCAGGTGAACGTCGAATTCGGAACCATAACAGCCAAGGCGGATGGCTTCCTGCAGGGAGGCAATTGAATTTTCAGGCAGGGCATTCTTTTTCCAGGCGCCCCGGTGCGCAATGACTGGATTGTTGGCGAGCTGGGCGGTGAGTGGATGTATCACTGACATAAAAATAACAACTGAAATAAATCGGAAAAGAGCAGGCATGGCAATTGGTTCTATATGGGCAAATCTAGCTAGATGTCTGCTTTTTTTGTACATTTAATCCGCTTTATTCATACCTGCATAGTGTGAAAATGTTGCGTTTAAGGGGTTGTTAATCAATGCAGATACATGCACAAGCTGCGATAATTGTAGATGCGCGGGTGGCGAAGCCGAATGAACATCTTTAGAACCAGTAAGGTGGCTGGATAAACGTATTGAAAATCAGCTAAAATTGCCGTATTAATGAAAAAATAATCTGTTCGAATGGCCGTTGCTTTTTGCCAGCACTACTTTCGTCTGGATATAACCGTTGGTTCGCCGATGTACTGGTATGGTTTTTTAGGCCATAAATGATGGATACTCGTATCAGATAAAACAACAGATAAATAATATTTTGTTCTGAATTAGCATTGAATTGATAAAATACTATGATGAAATATTCACCAAATAGAAAATGGGTAATCCTGGGGATTACGGCCGTGGCCGCCCTTGCCGGAACATGTTTTTGGGGAGGTGCTGAAGCGATTGGTCTAAATGGGTTTTCATATACCAAAGCTGTTTCTGATACCGGCGGTGTTGAAACCAAAGCAGGCAATACCAATTACAAACCCGCTTTTGTGGGTCAAACACGAATTGACCGTGTGCTCAGTACGAAAACGCCCTACCAGGTAAAGACCTTGAGTAGCGATCTTAAAAATCCCTGGGGTATTGTTGCCCTACCCGATGGCCGTTTCCTGATTACTGAAAAGAAAGGTGATATGGTTATCGCGACAGCCGATGGCAAATTATCCGGCCCCATCAGCGGCATACCAGCCGTGAACGCGTCGGGCCAGGGTGGCTTATTAGGGCTTACACTTGATCCTGCATTCAAAACGAACCGGATGATCTATTGGGTCTTTTCAAACAAAAAACCCGAAGGCAACCTGACGGCAGTGGCGAAAGGAAAGTTATCGGCCGATGAAAAATCGATTGAAGGTGCCACTATTATCTACGAAGCAGGTCCGGCGCACAATAGCTCCCTACACTATGGTGGTCGCATTTTGTTTGACAAACACGGCTACCTGGTCGTTAGCACCGGTGAACGGTCAGATCTCGAAACACGTCCCCTGGCGCAGTCGCTTGGCGCCGCGTTGGGCAAAATCGTGCGCATCACCAAAGACGGCAAACCGGCGCCAGGCAATCCTTTTGCCGGTCAAAAAGACGCGCGTCCGGAGATCTGGTCTTATGGTCATCGCAATGTGCAAAGCCTGGCCTGGGATCCGGTAACAGGCGATTTATGGGAAGCAGAGTTTGGTCCACGTGGCGGCGACGAATTGAACCATATACAGCGGGGAAAAAACTACGGCTGGCCAACCATCACTTATGGAATTGAATATGCAGGCCCTAAAGTGGGTGATGGCATTCAGCAGAAAGCCGGATTGGAACAGCCCGTGTATTATTGGGATCCGGTGATCTCGCCCAGCGGAATGATATTTTATACCGGCAATGCTATTCCGGAATGGAAGAACAACTTATTCATTTGTGGCTTGAGCAGTACGCAGATTACGCGTTTGCAAATCAAGAACAACAAGGTGGTGGGCGAAGAGCGTTTATTGGAAAGTGAAAAACAACGTTTCCGCGACATCACCCAGGGGCGCGACGGCGCTTTGTATGCCGTGACCGATGGCGGAAAGCTTTACCGGATTGGAAAAAAATGAGCCCGATAAGTTCGTTGGGCTATTGCCCTTACTGTGGACATTTCTTAAAAAGAAAAATTCAGAAAGGCGACTGAGAAAGCCTGCCTAAGAGACAGGTATTTTTCTGGGCGGATGCGTAGGTGTAACAAAACCTCCCCGGTCAATCGAGGTTTTCGATTCGGTTGAAAATGGAGGCGCGTATTGAAAGTCGCATTATAAATTACAGTTCATATCTTCATTTCCGGCACTACTTCGGGTACTTGCAAACGCCCGGCTGTTTTCTGTTTGATCTCTTCCACCGTTACACCTGGCGCTCGTTCTTTCAACAGAAAGCCATCTGCCGTGATATCAAGTACGGCCAGTTCAGTCACTACTTTACGCACACAGGATTTACCAGTCAACGGCAATGTACAAGCCGGCAATAACTTTGATTCTCCTTTTGGATTGGTATGCATCATGGCCACAATAATATTTCTGGCACTGGCCACCAGGTCCATCGCGCCACCCATGCCCTTCACCATCTTCCCGGGAATTTTCCAGTTGGCTATATCACCGCTATCACTCACTTCCATGGCACCCAAAACCGTTAGATCTACCTTTCCTGCCCTGATCATGCCAAAGCTTTCGGCACTGTCGAAAAATGCGGCGCCCGGTATTACGGTCACCGTTTCTTTTCCGGCATTGATCAAATCGGGATCCACTTGTTCATCCGTTGGGTAGGGCCCCATACCCAGTATTCCATTTTCGCTCTGTAACATGATCTGCATGCCATTCGGAATATAATTCGCTACCAGGGTAGGAATGCCAATACCCAGGTTCACATACATGCCATCTTTTAATTCAAGCGCAATTCTTTTTGCAATGCCATACTTGTCAAGTGCCATGGTCAATGATTGAGTAGGTACTGGAAATCGGGGCGCGTCAGGTATCTGTCCAGCGAAGCATCAAGGGTCTTCGACATCAGCGGGTTTAATTCGCCCACGATGGCGAAACGCCGACGCAAATCATCAATACTGTTACGAACCCCCTCTTTGCCTTTGCCGTAAAACTGCACGGCATTTTCTTCCTTCTTTGCCAGGTCGTCCTGGAAATCGACCAAGTCGTCTTGCAACAGAAAGGCAGGCAACAGCGCATACCAATAACGCAGCAGCCGGTTGATCACTTCTTCTGACACCGGAAGCAGGCAATAGGCATACAATAGCGCATCCGCCCTGTTTAATGGCGGATTATCGTCGCCTATGCCATCTTTCGGCAACAACAACGATTGGCGAAAGAACCGCCGCAAACGGCCAAATAAAGCGGGTTGCACGCTAATCGGTTCAATAAACAATTCGATGGCTGCTATATGTTCGGCAAAACTCATTTCACCATATTCATAGCGCGCAGCCAGGTCAAGTATTTTTTCGATCGCTGTCAATAGCGACTCCTGCAGTAAATCATTTTGATTTACCCCGGCTTTCTGCATCAGGTCAAAACTCAATGGCAAAAACAAAAAGCCATTGCCTCGCCCGATATAGAGCAACCGGCCGCGCCAATATGCATTATCTGGCGGCACAGTCCGGTCAACAAATGCTTTCGCGATAGCCGGATCCACCCCAAAATATTGTTCTAACTCTGCTCTGCTCGTAAACATAGTACTGCTTTAATTCTTTATTTGGATGGTTCGTTTTTCAATGCGCTTCTCATACGGTCCGCCTTGAAAAATGCGATGCACATAAATGCCCGCCACATCTACCGCATCGGGATCAAGTTCACCCGGCTCAACGAGCTCTTCCACTTCGGCAATGGTAATCGTGCCTGCCTTGGCCATTGATGTAGAAAAATTGCGGGTGGTTTTGCGGAAAACCAGGTTACCGTACCGATCGCCTTTCCAGGCTTTCACCATCGCAAAATCGGCACCCAGGGCTTCTTCCATCAAATAATGCTTGTTGTTAAACACACGCACTTCTTTGCCTTCAGCAATCTCGGTTCCATAACCCGCCGGCGTGAAAAAAGCAGGAATACCCATCCCCGCCATTTGAATCCTGGTAGCGAGGGTTCCCTGTGGTATCAAGTCTACCTCCAGTTCGCCGGCCAGCAACTGCCGCTCAAACTCAGCATTTTCGCCCACATACGAGCTCATCATCTTTCTGATTTGCCTGGTCTTCAACAGCATGCCCAGCCCAAAATCATCAATCCCCGCATTGTTGGAAATGCACAACAGCTCTTTTACACCCGCCGTTACAAGGGCTTTAATGCAAGACTCCGGAATGCCGCATAGGCCGAAGCCACCCAATAAAATACTGGAACCATCTTTGACGCCTGCAATCGCTGTTGCTGCGTCTGCAACAACTTTATTCATGTAACCAAGTTAAACTATTTCACGTATTGCCTGGTGCGATTAACCGTAGCGATGGAGGTCACCGAATCGATTATCACTTTTAATTCGCCAGGCCGCGCTTCATAATACCGGAAGCTGTTCCAAAACTCGGCGCGATTGGTATTGTATAGCGCAAATACCTTTTCATACTGCTCCGCGCGCATTTGCTTCAGGGTTTTGGTGCTGTCTTTATACGATTTCTGCAACGTAACTTCATCGGCGATCATCAATGCATAGACCACCGGTGCTATCTGCTGTTTGTTCAGCGCAGGTTTTTCTTTCGTACCTGAACAGCTTATCAGCAAGAACGGCAACAACAGCATCATCAACTTCCTCATTTCAACTCCTGTTTGTAATAATTGGCGTTCGAAATATCGAGCCGCGATAATATATCCAATGCCTGGTTCTTTTCTTCGGGTGGCGATTTTTTGAACATGCGGGCCAGTTCCTGGCTTCGACTCTGAAAAAAGAAATTCACAAACATCGTATTGGGTATATCGCTGTTCAGGGTATTCAATTGTTGTAAAGCCGCCAGCACGCCTTTCCGGGCACTCGCTTCTTTTTCATAAAACTGATCAAGCCCCTGCCGAAAATAGCCATACATGGCATCGTGAATCAAGGTGTACCTCGTATTGGTTAGGTTCTCCATCAACCAATAACGATTTCGTCTTCCATCAAATGCTTTCCAGCCTATCAGCTCGCGGCTATCGGGCGCATTGGTCACAATATTCTGCGCTTTTTGAAAATAGGGCTCGCCTCCTTTCAACGCAAATGAATCACCATCCAACCCCAGGATCATGTACACATAGTAGGCCAATGCAGCGGTCAGGTTTGAAGCCAGTGGATCGTTTCCACTCACCCGGTTGTCGTTGAAATCGATGGTTTGAAACTCCACGTAACGAAAAGCAAAATCATCGTCCATATAATTGATCAGCGGGCTCTGGTAATTGCTGTTAAACACCGGCCGGGCAGCCTGTACTGTTAGCGAACCTCCATACACGTTGTTATCACCCGCAGTTGTCAAATTGATGACGAAACTGCAATTGATCTTTTCATTCTGTTGATAAATGTCTTTCGACCATTTGCGTTGGTTTAAAAAATTGGTCAGCGCATTCTGCAGACTAACGAATACTTTTTTGTCCACCTTCGTGCCCACCTGGCTGGCGATAACCATCACCCGGGCCTGTAGCTCCTGCGCGCCGGCTTTGTTGAACGTCAACAACAGCGTGGCCATTACCAGTACCCAACAATTACTTAATTTTTTCATGGATATAGTCAATTATATCGGCCGCAACGGCTTCTTTGGATTTTAGCGGATAAGAAACCTGTTGGCCATCTTTATCAAAAATGGTAACCTGGTTGGTATTATGACCGAAACCGGCACCTGCATGCTTAAGCGAATTCAACACAATCATATCTGCATTTTTTGCGCGCAGTTTTTCTTTGGCAAAGGTTTCTTCATTATTTGTTTCAAGCGCAAAGCCGACCAGGAACTGCTTATTGGTTTTTAACCGTCCAAGTTCTTTCAGAATATCTTTGGTTTTTTGTAACTCGATGGTTAAGCCGGCTTCTTTTTTCTTGATCTTTTCGTCTGCTACCTGCACAGCCGTATAATCGGCCACCGCAGCAGCCATTATTGCCAGGTCCATATGGGGGAAGTTATCCAGGCAGGCTTGGTACATTTCTGCAGCGGTATTGACATGTGTAATGGTCAGGCCTTCGACAGTGGGCCCTTGCACACCTGGTCCGGCTACCAAGAAAACCTTTGCGCCGCGTCGGGCAATTTCCTGCGCCAGTGCCACGCCCATTTTTCCGGAAGAATGATTGCCGATAAACCGAACCGGGTCGATGGGTTCGTAGGTGGGGCCAGCGGTAACCAGCACTTTCTTTCCCGAAAAACTTTTGTTGTTGCTAAAATGATCAACAAGCATTTGGTGCAGATCTTCGGGTTCGGCCATGCGGCCTTCGCCCACCAAGCCGCTCGCCAGTTCACCGGCTACAGCGGGTACAACCCTATTGCCATAGGATACCAGCAAAGCCAGGTTATGCCGCGTGGTTGGATGCGTCCACATATCAGCATCCATGGCAGGCGCTACCCAAACCGGACAAGTAGCAGAGAGATAGGTTGCCAGTAACAGGTTATTACATTGCCCTGAAGCCATTTTTGCCAGGGTATTGCAACTCAGTGGCGCAATCAAGAAAACATCGGCCCATCGGCCCAGCATCACGTGGTTTGACCAAGCCGCGTCTTTGAAGAGATCTACTTCCACTTCGTGCCGCGACAAAGTGGAGAGGGTTAGCGGTGAAACAAAATCTTTGGCAGCCGGCGTAATGACCACTCGAACCTCGGCACCCGATTTAACAAGCAGCCGAACTAAGGTGATGGTTTTGTACGCCGCGATGCTTCCGGTAATACCTACCAGGATTTTCTTTCCTTGCAACATGATTTAAAATTATAAAAAAAGCGACAGCCGGGCTGTCGCTTTAACAAATATCTTGATCAGCCATTAGCTGAACAGTTTGTCGTCGTTTTTACGGTAATACACCTTGTCGTCCATAAATTCTTGCGTAGCCATCAACGCGGGGTTGGGCATGCGCTCGTAGGCACGAGAAATCTCAATTTGTTCTTTGTTCTCGTGAATTTCTTCCAGGCTATCGGTATGCGTTGCAAACTCCTCGAGTTTGTTGTGCAATTCTTCCTTCAACGCGATGTTGATCTGGTTGGCTCTTTTTGCTATTACGGCAATAGATTCATAGAGATTGCCTGTCTTTCCTTTAATTTCCAACAGGTTTTTGGCCTCCGCCACATTACTGATATTGGAACTAAGCTGCCGTCTTAACTTGCTCATTTTTTAAAGATTTGATATTTGTTTTAGACTGGGTTTGGTACCGCGTAACATCGTCAACGAGTTTGCTTTGCGGAAACCGGTCCATAAATTCATTACATTCTTCCAATACTTTTTCGAAACGCTCTTCTTTTCTATTCTCAATACTGTTCGCCGCATACTCATAATAAGAGCGGATCACTTGCAACTTGTATTGATCACTTTTGTCTGAATCAGGGTAGTTGTTCATCAGGGTCGTAAAAGTGATCGCAGCCGCTTTGTACTGCCGCAGGTTAAAATATAATTCTGCGCTTTTCAGTTCTTTCATTTCCAGTTTCGCGCGACACTTATCAATTATTTCTGTCGCCTCCTGGTTACGGGTCGAGCCGGGATGTGCGTTGATAAATGCCTGCATCAAGCCAATGGTTCTGGACGTATTGGTTTGATCGAGTTCCAACTTGGGCGATTGCCGATAGTAGGTGTAGGCCCGCATATACTCCATCTCTTCGGCCCGTTTGCTGGTGGGGAATACTTCGGTAAACCCTTTGAAAAGGTTTTCAGCATTCATCCAATCGCGCTGGTAGTACGCACAATAAGCGAAATTGTAATACACATTTTCGAACTTCTCGTTGCCTTTCAATAAGGGAAAGAGCTCTTCATACAACTGCTGGGCATAATTGTATTTTTTCTTGGCGAAATACTGGTCGGCCATTCGCAACTTGTAATTATAGTCGGTACTTTTCTGCACTTTCGAAAATTTCGAGCAGCTCGTCAATAGCACCACCGCCAATAAAAAAAGCAATATTCCTCTCATAGAAGCCTGCAAATTTAACAGATTTGCCAAATATAAAAAAACCCCGCCTAAGCGGGGTTTAATTGGCTCAATATTAACCTTTTAGTTTTTCTTACGCAGGTTCGGGAACGGCGCCGGCACTGAATTCGGGCCATCTTCTGCAGTACCGTCTCTCAGGTCAACTGAGTTCGGGTCACCCTGGGGTTCAGAGTGGCGGAAGATAAAGCGGTCGGCACTGATACCTTCTTTGTCTACCAGGTAGTTGATTACCGCGTTTACACGATCCCAACTCAACTGCTGTGCAGACTTGCTGGATTCGCCGTATCCGATCACCACTACTTTACATTCGGCGTTGGTACGCATTTTCTCTGCTACGCTGGCCAATACGGCTTTGGCATCATTATCAAGTGAAGTAGCGCGTGCTTTAAAGTAAACACTGGGCAGGTCACCGATATTACAAGCTCTGCCAGCACCACCAACAACTCCGCTTTCGCGAATTTCTTTACAGCAAGGAGGCTCAGGACATTTACCGATACCATCGGCGTCAACAGGCTGACACTGCGTTGGGGTAATCAGTTCCTTGTCTTTGAAATCTGGTACACCATCACCATCGGTATCCTTGCTCACACCATGCGTATCAACCGGCGCGCCCTGGGGGGTGTTGGGTTCCAGGTCAAACTGGTCGGTTACACCGTCGCCATCAGCATCGTCGAGAATGGGCTTCGGCATTTTCATGTGCTTCGGCGCATTCAACTCGTTGTAAGCGTATTCGAGCGGGTTGATCCAGTAAAGAGGCTCTACTGCGTTACCGCCCAGGTTCAGGTTAAGACCCAGTGACAGGAAGTTATATGAATCGTAGTCGGGCGTAAGAACACCGCCATAAGGGTTGTTGGACGCACCAGTGCGAACATTTTGATAGCGCTGGCCATCAATCAGGTCATCATTACGTACAAAAGTAATTTTGTCTTCCAGCGCAATATTTAGCTTTTTAGAGAGTTTATAAGCAAAGCCCAAACCAAGGTGGCCGTTTGGTTTAAGGGTATTGTTACCCAGTTTTGCTCTTGATTCGCCGTCAGTTTCAGCAGCCGTTTCGTAAGAGTCGTCCATTAGACTTTTCAACTGCTTAACGGTCTCTTTGCGATCAGACCAAACGTTTGGATTGCTTACGGCAGTACTGAAATTGTAAGGTTGATTGCTGCCGTTCAAAAGGTTTTGCTTGGTGTTATACCAGGAAATACCTACACCTGCAATGCCATAGGCGTTCCATTTGGAAATGCCTTTGTTGAAGCGAATATTATTGACAGATACCAACAATGAAAGATCCAGGTCTTTCATCACTGTTTTGTAATTATCATACAACATCGGATAAGCGGTAGTACCATATCCAAGCCGCTGTGCCACGGGGCTAATACCAGCCGTACGTTGCTTCCAATTTATGCCTTTGGCCATGCCATACATGAATTCACCACGCAGTGAAAACACATAACCAAGCGATTTCCTTACATGAATGCCACCGCCAAAAGTGGGAAGAACCGACGGCACATCACCAAAAACATTAAAAAGCCCTCCTTTGATACCAACTTCCCATTGATTTCTGGGCTTGGCGGGAAATGCATAGGTATTACCCATAAAGTCGTTGTGCTGTGGCAATCGCTTCCGGGGTATCAGGGATGAATCCTGCACATCGTAACTCGCACCACTCTCCTGGGCAAACGAGCTAACCGAAAATAACAAGCACATAAAAGCCAGAAGTGCCTTGTATTTTTTGTTGGCCATAATGAAATTTTATAAATAATAGTTAATGAATTGACAGGATACGGGTCTTCAAAATCTTGACAAAAATATCGAATGGGAATTAAATACCAAATAATTTACTAATGTCCGGCCTGTTTAACGCAAAGAAAATCAATTACTAGACATATTACGGATTCTTTATGCTGCTTGAAATTGGGGCGCATTGTAGTAATTTGCCCGATTATCTGTGAGCATGCGCATACCACCCCCCGTTATAGCCGATGAACTGGAAATTTTCGATAGCCGATTCAAGGAAGCCGTCCAAAGCCCGGTCCCCATGCTCAACCGCATCACCAGTTTCATCGTAAAACGGAAGGGAAAACAGATGCGCCCCATGTTTGTCTTGCTAACGGCCAAGGTCGCCGGTGGCATTACCGATGCCACGTACCGGGCGGCCTCCCTGGTTGAACTGGTGCATACCGCCAGCCTGGTACACGACGATGTAGTAGATGAATCGATGGAACGCCGCGGCTTTTTCTCCACTTATGCGCTTTGGAAAGCCAAAGCTTCGGTGCTGATTGGCGACTACCTACTTACCCGGGGGTTGCATATCTCATTGGCTAGCAAAGATTTCCGTGTTCTTCAGTACCTCTCTGATGCCGTTCAACGCATGAGCGAAGGCGAACTGCTGCAAATGGAAAAAGCCCGCACACTGAACTTGGAAGAAGGTATCTATTTCGATATTATCCGAAACAAAACCGCCTCCTTGCTTGCCGCCGCCTGCGCTACCGGCGCTTTTTCCAGCACCGAAAGTGAAGAAATTGCCGAAAAAATGCGGCTATTTGGGGAGAAAATCGGCATCGCATTCCAGATCAAAGATGACCTGTTCGACTATGGTTCCGCTGCCGTCGGCAAACCCACCGGCAACGATATCAAAGAGAAAAAACTTACCCTGCCTATTATATATACCCTGAACAAAGCCGATAAAGCAACCCGCCGCCAGCTAATAAATACCCTCAAAAACGACAATCGCAATACCGAAAAGGTGAAAGCAGTCATCCAAACAGTGGTAAAATCGGGCGGAATCGCCTACGCCGAAGAAAAAATGAACCAGTACCGCGACGAAGCGCTGGCCATTTTAAAGGATTTCCCCGAATCAGAGTCGTCCCGGGCGCTCGAAGAACTGGTTCGTTATACCACCGACCGGAAATATTAACCATGGAAAAACGCTGGACAATACTGGAGGCGAACCCTGCGGCGGTAGCCAGTCTGCAAAAAGACCTGGGCATCAGCAGCACCATTTGCAAACTCCTGGTTCAACGCGGCATTTCCAGTTTTGCCGCCGCCAAATCCTTTTTCCGGCCCAACCTGACTGCCCTCCATGATCCCTGGTTGATGAAAGACATGGACAAAGCGGTAGCACGCATCATGGCCGCCCTGCAAAACCGGGAAAAGATATTGGTATTCGGCGACTACGACGTAGATGGTACCACCGCCGTGGCCTGCATGTACCAGTTCCTCCTCCAGATATATGAGTCTGACCGGCTGGACTACTATATTCCCCATCGTTACAAAGAAGGTTACGGGGTATCAAGACAAGGAATCGACTTTGCCCACGAATCTGGCGCCACCCTGATCATCGCCCTGGATTGCGGCATAAAATCGGTCGATTTAGTAGCCTATGCAGCTTCACTTGGCATCGATTTTATCATTTGCGACCACCACCAGCCCGATGCCATCCTGCCGGCGGCAACTGCCATCCTCAATCCCAAACAACCCGATTGCGCCTATCCTTATAAGGAGCTATGCGGCTGCGGTGTCGGTTTCAAATTGATAACAGCACTGTGCCGGGACCTCCAACAACCCGATGAATTCTTTTTAACCTATCTCGACCTGGTGGCCACCGCTATTGCTGCAGATATCGTTCCGCTAACCGGTGAAAACAGAATACTTGCCTACTTCGGTCTCAAAAAAATAAACGAACACCCTTCGCCAGGCATCAAAGCCCTGCTTGAATTGGCCGGGCATACCGGCACCATGCTGATGGGCAATCTCGTATTCGTTATCGCCCCGAAAGTAAATGCCGCCGGCAGAATGGACGATGCCCGCCTCGCCGTGCAATTGTTTGTTGAAAAAGATCCTGCAAAATCAATATCGATAGCGTCTCAATTGCATTCGCATAATGATGACCGTAAGGAAGCTGATTTGCAGATTACCGAAGAAGCACTGGCAATGATCACTGAAACGGCCGATTTTGTAGGCCGAAGATCAACCGTCGTTTACCAGCCGCATTGGCACAAAGGCGTTGTGGGCATCGTTGCCTCCCGCCTCATCGATCGATACTACCGGCCCACTGTAGTGCTCACACGAAGTGGCGATGTGGTAACTGGCAGTGCCAGAAGTGTTTCGGGATTTAATTTGTATGAAGCCGTACATGCTTGCCGCGAGTTCCTGATTGGTTACGGCGGACATTTCGCTGCCGCCGGCATGACATTACTACCCGATGCGGTCGAAGGCTTTACCGCGAAATTTGAATCGGTGGTGGCGGCAACCATTGTTCCTGAACAAATGACGCCTGAAATAATCATTGACAGTGAAATTTCTTTCCAGGAAATTAAACAGCCTTTTTTCAACATCGTAAAACAGATGGAACCCTTTGGCCCGGAAAACAGCAAGCCGGTATGGCTTTCACGCGGGGTTAAAAACAATGGCTGGTCAAAAATTGTGAAAGAACAGCACATAAAATTCAGCGTAAGCCAGGGAAATATTCTTTTCTCCGGAATCGGCTTCGGACTTGCCGGCAAATTTCCGTTACTGACTGCGGGCACGCCAGTCGACCTGGTGTATACCATTGAAGAAAATGAGTGGAACGGACAAAAGCACCTGCAGTTGCGTGTGCTCGACGTCCGTCCCACTGAAAGCTGATCTTATTTTCCTTCCATCAATTCAACGCTGCGCTCGATAAAATTGGTCAGTGCGGCGCCTTTCAACAATCCCTGCGACAACAAAGCCAGGTCAGACAAATTACGCGTAATCCGCTCCTGCTTGCCTTCGTCGCCAGTAGCCAACACCTGCTGATAAATAGGATGGTTGCCATTCACCGTCAACAATACCTCATCGGGCATATTGGCGTAAAAGCTTCCCATCGGTCCACTCATGGCAGCCATGTCTTTCATACGGCGCATGAATTCAGGTCGCGTGGCCAGCACCGGTGCAGCAGTAGCACCCAACCCCTTCACTTCTACCGTTACCTGCAAACCTTCCGGCTTTGTATCAAATAGTTTTTTCAATTTTTCCTCCTGCTCGGTCGAAAGCACGGAGGCAACTGCGTCTTGCTTGTCGACCAGGTTATCGGCGATATCAGCATCCACGCGCACAAAATGCACATCCTGCCATTTCATCTCCATTTGGTTGATGAACGACGCATCAATAATGGTTTCCATCTTCACTACCTTATACCCTTTTTCGGAAGCTGCTTTGATAAATGCATTCTGCTGCACCGGCTCGGTCGTATAAACCACCACGGTTTTGCCTTCTTTGTTTTTTTGCAGACCGGCCGTTTCCGTTTTATATTCCTCCATCGTATACCAGGCTGAACCGTCTACATTCTCCATGATCAGAAACTTCTCCGCTTTCTCCAGAAACTTATCGTCGGTCATCATGCCATATTTCACAAACAAACCCAGGCTATCCCATTTTTCTTCAAACTCTTTGCGGTTATTGCGAAAGATCTCTTCGAGTTTGTCGGCCACTTTTTTGGTGATGTGGTTGTTGATCTTTTTCACATTCGGATCACCCTGCAAATAACTGCGGCTTACATTCAGCGGAATATCAGGACTATCAATCACGCCTTGTAACAGCATCAGAAATTCAGGTACAATGTCCTTCACTTCGTCGGTAACAAAAACCTGGTTGCTATACAACTGGATCTTGTCTTTCTGGATCTCAAAACTCTGTTTGATTTTGGGGAAATAAAGGATACCCGTCAGGTGGAACGGATAATCCACATTCAGGTGAATCCAAAACAGCGGTGGTTCATTGTAAGGGTAGAGTTCTTTGTAAAAATCCTGGTAATCTTTGGCCGTCAAATCTGCCGGCTTGCGGGTCCAGGCAGGCGTAGGATTATTCACCTGCTCGCCTTCAAAAAAGATGGGAACAGGCAGGAATCGACAAAATTTATTCAACACCTCTTTCACCCGCGATGCTTCCAGAAACTCCTTGCTCTCTTCATTGATATAAAGAATAATGTCAGTACCCCGCGTTGTTTTATCGCACTCGGTCAGGCTGAATTCAGGGCTGCCATCACATTCCCATTTTACGGCGGGTGCATCTTTATAACTCTTGGTGATAATTTCGACCTTATCGCTCACCATAAACGAAGAATAGAACCCGAGACCAAAATGCCCAATGATATTGTTTTCGTTCTGGCCTTTGTACTTGTTTACGAATTCTTCCGCACCAGAGAAGGCGACCTGGTTAATGTATTTATCGACCTCTTCGGCCGTCATGCCAATGCCCTTATCTGAAATAGTGAGGGTTTTGGCGGTGGTATCAATTTTCACTTCGATCGCCAGATCCCCCAGCTCACCCTTTGCTTCGCCGAGCGACGATAGGGTCTTCAGTTTCTGGGTGGCATCCACGGCATTGCTGATCAGCTCGCGTAGAAAAATATCGTGCTCGCTGTACAGGAACTTCTTAATTATGGGGAAAATATTCTCCGTTTGAACACGGATACTGCCTTTTTGCATAGCTAAATAGTTTTATGTTAGTCGCCCAGATGAACTCAAACCCGGTGCCACGGCCACTTTTTCCCCTCAAATGCGCAAAATTGTCATACTGGCCCGATTCCTGTCAGCCAAAAGATGGGGCTAAGCGGTTATAAAGCTAATTTTGCGCACGCCATTATTCATAAAAGCTATTGAAAGTAATTCGATTATACCCATCTGGGATTCCCAAATGGCTGCGTTGGGTGCTCATTGTACTGGGCATTTTACTGGTATTGCCCGTACTGCTTTTGCTGGCTTTACAAACCCAAACCGCCCAGAACCTGGTTCGGACAAAGGCTGCATCCTACCTGTCCGATAAATTGCACACCACGGTATCGATCGGTGCTTTCCACATGCGCTGGTTTACTCGCCTTGAATTGAGCCGGGTGTATATCGCCGATCAGCAAAATGAACCCCTGCTTTACAGCGGAAAACTTTCCGTCAGGTACGACCTGCTAGACCTCCTCAAAAGCAGGCTGACGATCCACCAACTAACCTGGTCTGATGTGACCGCAAATGCCTACACCCTACCCGGCGGAAAAATGAACTACCAATTCATTCCCGATGCCTTTGCCAGTACAGATACAACGGTGGTGGATACCAGCAGCGGCGCCAGCTTACAACTCAATATTCAGTGGATCGATCTGGAAAAGATTCGCATTCGTTATCTCGACGACCAGGCCGGTATGTTTGCCCACCTCAAACTCGACCATCTGCACCTCGCTATCGATGAGTTGAATCCAGGCGCCGGGAATTATGACATCCGGGAGTTGCGCACCAAAAAACTGGAAGCTGTATACCGACAAGCCTATCGTCCAACAACGCCTTCAACCTCGGCCGTTAACAATGCTGAAAGCAGTACGGCTTTCCGGCTGCTGGCCAAACTGTTTCAGTTAGAAAACGCTTTTATTGCTTACAGTGATGAAGGTTCGGGCATCAACACCGGTTGGCGACTGGAAGATGTTTCTTTTAAACTTGCGTCGTTCGACCTGGCCAAAACGCATATCCAAACAGGCTTTGTTCAACTCATTCAACCCCGCGGTTTCTTGGAAATGAAGAAAGGGCTCGACAGCAGTGCCAGCACTGAAAGCAGCGCACCGAATACATGGGTAGTGGAGAGCCCGGATTTTTTATTGAAAGACGGGCAGTTCAAAATGGACAATCGAACCGCACCGCCAACGCCTTATAAAAATGCATTTGATGCAGCCCATTTTTTTCTGTCGCCGTTGAACCTGTCGGTCAAAAACCTACAATACACACCTAAAGGATTAACGGCTTTTCTGGCTTCGCTGCAAGTAGCAGATAAAAGTGGTTTTGTAATCAAAAAGGCTACGGCCAATCTGGTTTACACCGACTCGCTTTTATCGCTCAAGAAACTATTGTTTGAAACCAATAACAGTCGCATCGCCCATGAAATCAGTGTAACTGCGCCGGGCTGGGCCAACCTGGATAATAATATTTCATCTCTGGGTATCAGTGCTGAGTTAAGGCAAACGCACCTCGTATTGAGCGATGCCCTTTATTTTGTACCACAGCTTCGCAACGATTCATCGTTCAAAAAAATCTGGAACAAAATTATCGACCTCGATGGTGCTATTGGCGGCAACTTAAAGAAACTGGCGGTAAAAGAACTTCAGTTGCGCGACAATGCGGGAAACCAGATCGCCTTGACAGGTTTCATCAACCAGCCTACCGACAGCAAGAACTTGTATGCTTCATTCAATAAGCTTGATGTACAATCAGGTAAAAGCGCCATCAATGCCTGGCTGCCCGATGGCACCTTGCCCAATAATATAGATTTACCTGCCAGTCTTCGCGTGCAGGGCCAACTCGCTGCGAGCACGCGTTCGGCGAAAACCGACCTCCAAGTGCAATCAAGCTTTGGCATGGTTTCGCTGGCTGGCAGCATCGACAATTTTACTGATAGTATCGGCGCAACATATAACCTTCATGTACGAAAGCTCGACATGCAGGCTGGTAAATGGATCAAAGACACTAGTATCGGTCGCATTGTTGGGGCAGGAAAAATTTCCGGTCGTGGTTATGCTTTGCCTACCATGGCTGCCCAAACAGATCTCACTGTTCAGCAAGCTTATTACAACGGATATCGGTACCACGATATCAAAGTAAGTGGAGATATCGCCAAAGGCAATTACAAGGCAGCCGTATCCAGTCTCGATAGCAACCTTCAAGCAACGGTACATTTGGCGGGCAATATCAGCAATCGTTTTCCAACGGTTGATGGCAAAATGCAACTCGATCGGGTTGACCTGATGGCACTCGGACTCAGCAGCAGTCCGATGGTCGTGAAAGGCATTTTTAAAGTAGATCTGCAAAACGCACAGCCGCGTCAGTTGAATGGTCGCTTCGACGTTGTTGAGTTGCAACTGGCCGACGGAAAAAATATTTATGCACTTGATAGCATTTTATTAGTCGCCAACACTGATTCAGGCTACCAGGGCATTTGGTTTACGAGTCCTTTTGGTACGGCTACGGCTCGCGGTGATTTTGACTATACCAATGTATTTATGGCGGCCGCTCAAATCATCCAGCATCACCTGCAACCCGCGGGCACTGATAGCTCGCTAGCGAAGATGGGAAAATCAAAGCAGCAGATGGAACTGGAAGCCAATTTGCGCTGGCCGAAGGGCTTGCGAAAGCTGGCACCTGGATTGGAAATGAATAAGCCACTCATCCTCACCGCGCGCGTCAATACCGATAGCTTGTTGGTGGCGGCTGACCTTGACCTGAAAAGTTTTCGGCTGGATAGTTTACGGGCTGATAGCACGGAGATGCATGTGCTGGCCAATCGCGACTCATTATACGTACAGGCCGGGCTGGCTGCTCTACATCATCCGAGTTTCCCGCTCAACCGAACATTGTTAACTGCCAATGCCAACCAGGGCGATCTCAACTGGCGACTTCGATTGGATGACAAAGCAGCGAGCGAAAAATACAGGCTTGCGGGCAATGTAAAAGTGCTGCCGGGCAACGATTACAATATTCATTTTGCCCGGCAAGTGCTGCTGCATTACAAAGAATTTGATGCCGGACAAAACAACCTCATAGAATGGCGAAACGGAAAGTTGGCATCGGCCGTTTTGCATTTGGTGGCAGACAGTCAGTCGCTCGAAATCAAAACCGGTACCGGCACCGGCACACTACCGCCTGTTTTTGTTGATATCAACCAATTCAAACTATCCACCATCACGGGCATCTTGGGGCAGGACAGTGCTTTGGCAGAAGCTTATATCAATGGAAAGATTTCAGCAAGCAATCTTGATCAGACGCCTGCAATTGAAGCCAACCTCGATCTCAGCAATTTAGTGGCCAAAGGAATACCTGTCGGAAATCTTGCCACAACGCTTTCTACCGACGACAATGGTCAATACAATATCGGTGCCACGCTAAGTGGTTTCGACAATGATGTGCAGGTGAAAGGCGTTTATGGTGATCAACTTGATTTTGATGTATTGCTCAACAAGTTGAATCTGCATTCTTTCGAACCATTTACAGCCGGTCAGGCAAGTCGAATGACGGGCTCTGCGAACGGCAATATTAAAATAACAGGTACTACTTCAACACCAGTAGTGACCGGCGAACTGGCCTTTACCGAAGGCCAGGCAAATATCACCATGATCAATACCACGCTTCAGTTTCCCGCCGAAAAACTGGTTTTTGATGAAAGAGGCATTGTTTTCAATCAGTTCACTTTGAAAGACAGCCTGGATGGCACTACCAACATAAATGGCCGGATCAATACGGGCAACTATTCTGATATTGGATTTGACCTCAAGATTAAGATGGACAATTTCAATGTGCTCGGGCCAAAAGCAAATGACGACCAGTTGTATTACGGGCCTGCGTTTATAGATGCCGATATTGCCGTTTCAGGCGACCTCGATTTACCTGTAGTAGATATGCAGGTATCACTTCGCGATAAGTCAAATGTTACGGTTACTATTCCTGAAACCGAACCGGGACTTGAAGACCGAGACGGGGTAATTGTGTTTGTAAATCGTGCCAATCCGCCAGATTCCAATTTATTGAACGGCAAAGAAGTAGTGGTGAAACAAACGGCTATTTCGGGCATTGATTTATCAGCAGCCATCAATATCACCAAATCATCAACGCTGAATATTATCATTGATCCGGTCAATGGCGACTACCTGGTAGCAAAAGGCAATGCGAGTTTGAACCTGACCATCGACCCGAGCAGCAATATGAGCTTGACAGGCCGCTATGAAATTGATGAAGGAAAATATGAGTTGTCGCTCAACCAACTCATCAAACGCAGTTTCTCGCTCGAAAAAGGCAGCAGTATCACCTGGGATGGCGATGTTACTGGTGCGCAACTCGACATAACCGCGAAGTACCTGGTCAAAGCTCCAGCGATCGATTTGTTGTCAAATCAGGTGCAGGATCCTGACAACCGTCAGTATCGCCAGAAGATTCCGGTTGAAGTGTACTTGTTGATCAAAGATGAATTACTGAAACCAACCATCAGCTTTCAGTTGGATATGCCTGAAAAAGACCGCACAATTTTTCAGAACAAAGCTTATTTGCGCATTAAGCAGATCAATGTTTCTGAGTCGGAGTTGAACAAGCAGGTAATGGGATTGCTGGTGTTACAGAGTTTTATTTCAGACGATCCCTTGTCGACCCTTGACCAACGCGGTGGCGGGTCAATGGCCGAGGCTGCCAGAGAAAGCGTAAGTAAAATATTGTCGCAACAACTTAACAACCTGGCCGGCAAATTGGTAAAAGGTGTTGACCTGAACTTTGATTTGCAGTCGCAGGAAGATTATTCAACCGGCAGTCAGACCGAAAGAACATCATTAAATATCGGCGCTTCGAAAGCCTTGTTCAACGACCGGCTGACGGTGGCCGTTGGTTCAAATATTGGCCTTTCCGGTAATACGGCAGGCAATGCAAGTTCATTGATTGGTGATGTGACGGTTGATTACGCCATCACCCGCGATGGCCGGTATAAGTTGCGCGCATTCCAACGCAACCAGACCGATGCCATTTTGCAGGGGCAAATCATCGAAACCGGTTTGACCTTTATGCTGGTGCTCGACTACAACGAATTCAAGGAAATTCTTCGCAGGTCAAAACAAGAAAAAGAATTAATCAGAAGAGAAGAAGAGAAAAAGAAGAACCGCAAAAAAGACTGATGAAAATTTTGTTGTCCATCGTGCTGTTGTTGGGCTTGTATGCCTGCAGTTCAACCAAATCGGTTCCTGCTGGCGATCAGTTGTACACCGGCGCCAAAATAAAATGGGATGGGAAAAAACCGAAAGACTATTCTGCCATCGAGTCGGGTTTGGAAGATAAAATTTCACCGAAGCCCAATAGTTCCTTTCTCGGTTTGCCGATCAAACTTTGGCTGTATAACCTGGGTAAAGAGCCGAAAGGCAAGGGTCTTAATTATTTGCTGCGCGAAAAATGGGGTGAAAAGCCGGTATTGTTCAGCCGGGTGAAAGAAGAGTTGACCAACGAGATCATAGAGCGATATACAGAAGACAACGGCTATTTTCAATCGGTTTCCAAATGGCAGAAAACGACGAATGGCCCCAAAAAAGCGGGCATGATTTATACCGTCACCCCCGGCACCAGGTACACCTACCGAAACATTCGGGTGGAGGTGGACAGCTCCGGCATTGGCAAGGCAGTGGCTGCCGCCCAGCGACGAACCATTTTGAAAACCGGCGACATCTATCGGTTGGATAATATCAAGGCTGAGCGCGATCGCATACATGCCAGGCTGAAAGAACGGGGCTATTATTACTTCACGCCAGAGTTCATGATTTTTGAGGTAGATACGAATCACAACGGGCAGGTAGATCTCTTTTTAAACATCAAAGAAGAAACACCAACTGAAGCAAAGATTGCTTATCGGATGCAGAATGTGATTGTGTACCCGGGGTATTCCATAGAAAACGATTCCATCATGCGCAATGCAAAAGAGCATGATATGGGAACCTATAAGGTGGTAGACCCCTTCCATCTTTTTCGAGATAATGTATTTGAGCGCTCGGTGTTTCTACGGGAGGATAGCATTTACCGGTTGAGTGCCCATGAAATTACTTTGCAGCGACTGATGAACCTGGGTACATTCCGGTTTATCAAAGGGCAATTCACGATTGGCCTGGATAGCAGTAAGCTAAATGCCCGGTTCTATCTAACGTCGATGCCTAAGCGAAGTTTACAGTTTGAAGTAACCGGCAATTCAAAATCCAACAATTTTGTGGGTACCGTGGCCAAGATCACGGCCATCAACCGAAACTGGCTTCGCTATGCAAACCGGTTGGAGGTAAACCTGTCGGGGGGGTATGAATGGCAGGTAGGAGGTAAAACAACTACGCAAAACACCAATGGATACACACTTGAAGGCGAAATTGCTTTATCGATGCCGCAGTTTTATGTACCGGGTTTTAGCATCAATCCCAAAAGTCCCTATGTGCCGCGAACCAAGATCAGCGTGGGGCTTGAGCGATTGAGCAGACCTGGTTTATACTCATTGAATAGTTTTAAGTTCCAATATGGCTATAACTGGCGGCACAGTCGTTATGTAGATCATGTGTTGAACCCAATTTCCATTTCATATGTGCTACCCGGCAATATTACAACTGAATTCCAACAGCAGTTGGACCAGGACCCCGCCATGCAGCAGTCGATGGAAAAACAGTTTATCATCGGCAGTAATTATACTTACACGTTTAACAACCAGATACGCAACCGAAAGAACAGTTTTTTTGTAACGTTGAATGCAGATGTGGCGGGCAACTTGCTGGGCCTTGCCACCAAAGCGCGCGATACCGTGGGCAAACAATTATTCGGTCAAACTTTTGCGCAGTATGCGCGCTTGTTTGCCGATGCCCGCTATTACAATAAGCTATCGGGCAGGTTGACCTGGGCAAACAGGTTATTTGTTGGCTATGGATATCCGTATGGGAACAGCAAATCGCTTCCGTTTGTGAAACAGTTTTTTATTGGCGGTAGTAATAGCCTGCGGGCATTTCGCGCGCGTACATTAGGGCCGGGCACCTATTACAAAACGGATTCAAGCAATAATTACCTGATTGCAAATGAAGCGGGCGATATCAAACTGGAGGTGAATACTGAATTGCGGTTAAAACTATTCAGTGTATTGCAAGCGGCAGCCTTTGTTGATGCTGGCAATATTTGGTTGCAATCAAAAACGGTTGATAAGCCAGGTGCCAATTTCAACATTAATACCGTGTTCACGGAAACAGCGGTGGGCGCCGGGTTCGGGCTTCGGGCCGATGCGTCCATACTTATTATTCGATTTGACCTGGCGATGCCCCTGCGAAAACCCTGGCTTCCCGGCGATAAGTGGGTGATCAACGATATTAATTTCGGCAACAAGACCTGGCGGCAGGAAAACCTGGTGCTAAATATTGCCATTGGTTATCCTTTCTAATTCCCGGTACCTTGCTGAGCCAGTTCCATCATTGCATAGGTCAATGTGTTTAGGTAAATGAGACGGGTTTATCTAATAAACTCATAATCAACCCATTGCAATCAAATTTTCAGTGCTGGTGAAATTAGAAAAAACAAGTCAATTCCAACGAATATCTCCCCCTTTCTCATTACCTTTGCGTCCCAATTATTTATTCACCAAAAAGGGATACATGAACAGTTATGAATTGATGGTGATTTTTACCCCAGTTCTGAGTGAAGAGGACTACAAAGCAACGCAGAAAAAATTCACTGACCTGGTTACTGCCAACGGTGGTACCATTGTGAATTCAAATCCATGGGGATTAAAATCACTGGCGTATCCGATCCAGAAAAAAACCACTGGTTTGTACTGGGTTATGGAGTACACTGCGCCATCCGACTTCAATGAGAAGCTGAAGATTCAGCTTCTACGTGACGACAACGTCCTGCGTCACATGTTCACTGCACTCGACAAATACGCCGTCGAGTACAATGGTAAAAAGAGAAGTGGCGTACCAACAGGTAACGAAAAAGTTGAAGCTTAATCATGGCAAAGAACGAAATCAAATACCTGACCGCCATCAAGACCGAAAAGCGCGCGAAGAAATTCTGCCGTTTCAAGAAATATGGCATTAAGTACGTTGACTACAAAGACGGCGAGTTTTTGAAGAAGTTTCTGAACGAGCAGGGCAAGATGTTGCCCCGTCGTATAACCGGAAACAGCCTGAAATTCCAGCGTAAAGTAGCAGATGCGGTGAAGAAAGCCCGTCAAATGGCGATCCTTCCGTATGTAACGGATCTTTTCAAGTAATGAAACATGGTCAAAGTCGATGACTTTGGCAAATTCGGTAACCATCCCTAATCCGCAGTTTGCGGTGACAGTCTGATGTAACGATTGGGCAAGGGGTACTAAACAAAATCTAATGCAAGTAATTCTTATTCAGGATGTTGACAATTTGGGCGGCTCTAATGAGCTGGTTAGCGTAAAAAATGGCTATGCCCGTAACTTCCTGATTCCCAAAAAATTGGCTGTTGAAGCTTCTACTTCTAACTTGAAGCAACTGGAAGAAAGACTGAAGGTTAAGCGCAAGAAAGAAGAGAAAATGCTGGCTGAAATCAACCAGGTTATCAGCAAACTCCAGGAGGGTCCGCTGAAACTGGGTGCCAAAACCGGTACCAGCGGCAAGATCTTCGGTAGCGTGACTTCCCTGCAGATTTCACGTGCCATCCGCGAGCAGCGGGGCTATGATATTGATCGTAAGAAGATCAGTATCAACGACGAAGTGAAAGAACTGGGTCAGTACAAGGCGACCATCGATTTCGGCAACGGCAAATCGACCGAGCTTGATTTTGAAGTGGTGGCAGAGTAAAATAGCCTAAAAAAGACGAAGGGGTCTACCGTTGGTAGGCCCTTTTTTTGTATATAGGAAATTTTATTATTGAAACAAAATATTATTATCTTCGTTTTAGGTTCCTTAATGATCTTTACAGTTTCAGACTTCCCAGAGCGTTTCTAGGTAAATGATTTTCTGGCTTTTTGCAACACTGTGCTTCATTATGGTTTTCAATTAATGGTTCAAAAAAAATAGAAAATGAACATTTACGTAGGTAATCTCAGTTGGGATTTAACTGAGCAAGATCTTCAGGAGCTTTTCGCTCCTTATGGCGAAGTAGTTTCCGCCAAAATTGTAACTGACAAATTCAACAACAACCGCAGCAAGGGATTTGGTTTTGTTGAAATGACCGATGCTGAAGCCGGCAATGCTGCTATTACAGCGCTGCATGGTACGGAAGTACAAGGTCGTAGCATTGTAGTAAACGAATCACAGCCACGCGAAGGCGGTGGTGGTGGTGGATTCAAAAAGAAAAGCTTTGGCGGCGGCGGTGGTAACCGTGGCGGCGGTGGCTATGGCGGCGGCGGAAGCCGTGGCGGTGGTTACGGCGGCGGCAGCAACCGTGGCGGTGGTGGCTATGGCGGCGGTGGCAACCGTGGTGGCTATGGCGGTGGCGGTCGGGATTATTAATCTTGATTATATACCAACTAATATAAAGCGGCATTCTTCGGAATGCCGCTTTTGTTGTGAGAATCGTCCGAGATAAAACTTGTGTTGGTCAATATCGCTTAAGGGTATATAAATTCGTAAGAAGCGGTTGCGGTGTTGGATTGAATATCGATTTTCTGCAAACGGTTATCATTGCCATAAGCATATCGAAACTGGTACGCTTCATCAATATTTTTCCAATACTGGTTATAGTGCAATTGCATACTGCTGGGATGCGAAGGATCGGTAACGGGCAAGTCAATAGAGTGATCACAATACAAATTCAGGAAGTACATTGTTTGTAGTGCATGGTTGTAATGGTCTTTCCCCAACAATAATAATTGCAGGCTGTCGACCGATTCATCTTGTGGCAATGGCGAATCGTATTGAATCGTCAAGTCAAAATTTTCTGCACCCAGTTTCCAATATTTCCCTCTTTCCCAATCGTGGTTTAGCAAACGTCCGTTTTCGTAATGGTAATTGTATTGGGCCGACTCGTCGGTTGTGGTGAGTTCGATTAACTTATTTTGAAGATCGTACTGGAAAGTGTACAAATAAGATGAAAACCGGTTGAGTGTGGTGATGCTGGTGCCTTTGGCGTTTTGCGCATAAGAAAAATAAGTGGTGTCTATGGCAGCAGAAAAGTTGCTATCAGTAATGATATAGGACAATTCGTTTTGCGAGTTTCGCGACAGTGTATACACAACTGATAAAGACTGGCCATTGGCATCGGTTGTAAAATTTTCATTTCTTACCAGGAAGCCATCATCGTTGAAATAGTAAGAAGCCCGCAGGGTATCGTATTGTTCGGTGGTAGAAGGATTGTCTTCGTAGAGTTTAACCCAGTTTCCGTCGTCGGCATAACGAAGAACGTATTTCTTCTTAGCGAGGTCGTCGAACTTTTTAATGACGATGGCCGATGGCGTGGAAGCAGACTCCCTGAATGGGCGGTCATTGTTGGTGGCTGTTTTGTCTTTCTGGCAAGAAACCAGGGTGTAGGCCAGCAGGGCAAGCACAGCGGTTTGGGATAGGACACGGGTCATAACATAGGTTTTCGGACGGACTTAGAACGTAGTCTGCTAAAATCCTATTGCTATTTTCCGATAAGTGGTTGGATTCGTTCGATGAGTGGGCTTAATTACGGGCATAAAAAAAGCCTCACAGCATAGCGCTGTGAGGCTGATAATAAATATGGCACCTACCTACTCTCCCGCCTGGTATAGCAGTACCATCGGCCATGAGGGGCTT